>Ga0209164_1002770_pt1 | contig 17747 bp, 13 predicted proteins | sample MTBNYHSulfiMetaG_FD_187458 | JGI IMG/M metagenome (GOLD analysis project Ga0209164, IMG submission 187458) | Enrichment culture microbial communities from rom New York Harbor, USA that are MTBE-degrading - MTBE-NYH (New York Harbor Sulfidogenic)... | ecosystem: Environmental > Aquatic > Marine >...
ATCTCAAAGTGGTCGAAGACCGCGCGCGCAGCGGACTGGCGGTCAAGAGCGACGTGCTGCGGGCCCAGGTGCGCATCGGCGACCTGGAGCAGCAGCGCCTGCAGGCCGACAGCCAGGCGCAGGTCGCGCTGGCCCAGCTGGGCGCAGTCATGGGCAAGCCCGAAGCGGTGCCCCCGACAGTGCAACTGACCGACGTCTTTCAACACCGCGTGGCCACCCAGGGATTGCTGGACGAGTGGATTCAAAAGGCCCTCTCTCAACGGCCCGATCTGAAACAGCTCGACATCCAGGAGAGCGTGGCCCGACGGCAGCTCGATCGGGCCCGCGCCGCCCACTATCCCACCCTGGCGTTGCAGGGCAACTACGAAATCAACAGCGAAGATTTTTCCGACTCCCAGGACAATTACGCCGTGGGGGCGGTGTTGCAGATGAACCTGTTCAGCGGCCAGCGCATCTCGGCGCGCGCGGCCGAAGCCAAGGCCATGGCCGCCCGGGTGCGCGCCATGCGGGATGCCCAGGCCCTCAACGTGCGCGTGGACACCCAGCGCGCCTATTACCAGGCCCAGAGCGCCTGGCAGAGCATCGAAGTGGCCCGCACCGCCGTGGACCAGGCCGAGGAGGGACTGCGCATCATCGCCAACCGCTACCAGAACGGCCTGCTCGCCCTGGTGAGCCTGCTCGACGCCCAGGTGGCCCTGCAGCAGGCCCAGACCCGGCACTTCAAAGCCCTGCACGACTACAAAGTGGCTCGGATCGCACTGGCTTTGGCCAGTGGCACCATTGACGTCGACTTTCAATAATTGCCGATATGGAGTGACACCGAATGACAGCAACACGCATGTTCATCGTGAGTTTGTGGATGGCCGCCGCCCTGATCGCCTGCGGCGGCGATATCGCTCCGGGCAACACCCCGCCCGGAACCGGCGAAACCATCCAGGCCCCGGTGGCCGAGGCGCAGATCAGCCAGGAAGCAGTGCGCTACGAGGCCGTGGCCACCATCAACGCCCGCACGGCCAGCACGGTTTCGGCCAAACTGATGGGCACGATCCAGGCCGTCCATGTGCAGGAAGGCGACGCGGTCAAAGCGGGGGACCTCTTGGTCACCATCGATTCGCGCACCGTCGCCTCGCAGTTGGACCAGGCCCAGGCCGGGTTGCGCGAAGCCATGCGGGCCCAGACATCGGCTGTCTCTGCAAGGGATGCGGCCGCCGCGGCCGCCGACCTGGCCGCGGCCACCTACCGGCGCTACCAGCAGTTGCTCAAGGAGCAGTCCGTCTCCCGACAGGAATTCGACGAAATCCAGTCCCGCAGCCGACAAGCCCAGGCCACCCTGGCCCAGGCCGACGCCATGGTTGAAGCCGCCCGCTCGCGGATGCAGCAGGCCCGGGCCGCAGTGGAGCAGGCCAGCCTGGCCCGCAAAGACGCCCAGGTGCGCGCCCCCTACGACGGCCGGGTGATCGCCAAGCTGATCGATGAAGGCGACCTGGCCGCACCCGGCACACCCCTGCTCAACATCGAGCAGGAGGGGCTTTTCTGCGCCGACCTGGTGCTGCCCGAGCGTCACATCCAGGCCGTGCAGTTGGGCCAGCAGGTGACCGTGCGCGTGCCGTCCCTGGACGACCTGGAAGTGGTTGGGGAAGTTGGCCGCATCGTTCCGGCTGCCGACGCCCGCAGCCGAAGCTTCGAGGTCAAGGTGGCCATGCCGCCCGACCTGCCGCTTAAATCGGGCATGTTCGCCCGCGTCTTTCTGCCCATCGGCGGGGCCGGCTTGCTCATGGTGCCCGAAACGGCCATCGTGCAGCAGGGCCAGCTGACCGGGGTGTTCGTCGTCGGCGATGACCGGGTCGCCCGCTTTCGCCTGGTGCGCACCGGCAAGACGCTGGGCGACCGGGTCGAGATCCTCTCCGGCCTGAAAGCCGGACAGCGCTATGTCCGCGATGTGCCTGTCGCCTTGAAGGACGGCATGCAAGTGGAGGAGGCCCGATGAAGCCAGGTACCGGTGCCGCAGGCAAGATCGCCCATTTTTTCATCGACTCCAAGCTGACGCCACTGATCATCGTGGCCTCCATTCTGCTCGGCATCGCCGCCGTGGTGGCCCTGCCGCGTGAAGAAGAGCCCCAGATCATCGTGCCCATGATCGATATCTTCGTTCAGATGCCCGGTGCCGACGCCCGGGAGGTCGAACAGCGTATCACCGGTCCCATGGAACAGCTGCTCTGGGAGATCCCGGGCGTGGAATATGTCTACAGTACCTCCAGCCCTGGCATGAGCATGGCCATCGTGCGCTTCTATGTGGGAGAGAACGAAGAAGAAGCCATCGTGCGCCTGCAGTCCAAACTCATGGCCAACTACGACCGCATTCCCTGGGCCGCCTCGCCGCCGCTGATCAAGCCGCGCTACATCGACGACGTGCCCATCCTGGCACTGACCTTCTGGAGCGAGGACGACGGCGTGGACCACTACCTGCTGCGCCGGGTGGCCGCCGAGATCGCGACCGTGGCCAAGCGCGAGCCCGACGTCTCGATCACCACCCTCACCGGCGGCACCCCGCGCCAGGTGCGGGTGCTCTTCGACCCGGTGCGGCTTTCGGCAACCGGCATCGACCTCAACCAGGCCGCCGGTATGCTCCAGGCGGCCAACCAGGCCTCCCATGCCGGCACCTATCCCTCCCAGGCCGGCGAAGTGACCGTGCACGTGGGCGGATTTTTGAAAACAACCGAAGATGTCCAACGGGTGGTGCTGGGCAACTCCAACGGCCGGCCGGTCTACGTGCAGGACGTGGCCGAGGTGGTCGACGGCCCGGCCGAGCCGGACCAGTACGTCTTTTTCGGCGCCGGCCCGGCCGGCGAAGAGAAGCAGATCGCGGCCGATGGCCGCTACCCGGCCGTGACCCTCTCCCTGGCCAAGCGCAAGGGCACCAACGCCATCGACGTGGCCGAGCGGGTGCTGCAGCGCGTCGAAAAGGTGCGCGGCAGCAAACTGCCCGACAACATCCGCATGACCGTCACCCGCAACTACGGCGAAACCGCAGCCGAGAAGTCCAACGAACTGCTCTACCACATGGCCATCGCGGTCTTCTCCGTCACCCTGCTCATCTGGTTCGTCCTGGGCCGGCGCGAGTCGGGCGTGGTGGCTCTGGCCATACCGGTGACCCTGGCCCTCACCATGGCCACCTTCTACCTCTACGGCTACACCCTGAACCGCATCACGCTTTTTGCCCTGATCTTCTCCATCGGCATCCTGGTCGACGACGCCATCGTGGTGGTGGAGAACGTGGTGCGCCACTACCATCTGCCCGAGAACAAGGGGCGCAGCCGCTTCAAGGTAGTCATCGAGGCCGTGGACGAAGTGGGCAACCCCACCATCCTGGCCACCCTCACCGTCATCGGCGCCATCCTGCCCATGGCCTTCGTGGGGGGCCTCATGGGTCCCTACATGCGCCCCATTCCGGTGGGTGCATCGGCCGCCATGTTCTTCTCGCTCATCGTGGCCTTCATCGTCACCCCCTGGGCCTCTGTGCGCCTGCTCAAGGCCGACGGCAACGGCGACCACGGTGGCGGCCACGATCATGCCGCCGAAGACTGGTCCACCCGGCTTTACCGCCGGGTTATGGACCCCTTGATCCACAACCGGAGCTGGCGCTGGATCTTTCTCGTCGGCGTGGTGGCTCTGCTCGTCGTTTCGTGCGCCCTGGTGGCCGTCGGATGGGTCAAGGTCAAAATGCTGCCCTTCGACAACAAGAGCGAGTTCCAGGTGATCATCGACATGCCCGAGGACGCCACCCTGGAAAGCACGGCCGCCGCGGCCCGGGAGATGGGCGACTACCTCGCCACGGTCAACGAAGTGACCGACTACCAGATCCACGTGGGCACCAGCGGCCCCTTCAATTTCAACGGGCTGGTGCGCCACTACGACCAGCGCCGTGCACCCTACATGGCCGACATCCAGGTGAATCTGGCCGCCAAGCACCACCGGGCCGAGCAGAGCCACGACATCGCCAAGCGCGTGCGGCCGCCCCTGGTGGAGATCGCCAGACGCCACAACGCCCGCATCAAGGTGGCCGAAGTGCCGCCCGGCCCGCCGGTGCTCGCCACCCTGGTGGCCGAGATCTACGGCCCGGACTACGACCGCCAGCGCGAGCTGGCCGGCCGGATCATGCAGGTTTTCGAGGAGACCGAAGGCGTAGTGGACGTGGACTGGTTCATGGAGGACAATCACCCGCGCTACGAGCTGCAGATCGACCGCGAGCAGGCCGCCCTTCACGGTATCAGCGTCGCGCAGGTCGCCGACACCCTGCAGACGGCCCTGGACGGGCGCCAGGTCGGGCTGCTGCACCAGCCGCTGGAGCGCGAGGACGTACCGGTCATCGTGCGCCTGCCCCTGGCCGAACGCGCCGACATGCAGCGGCTGCAATCGATCAAGATACGCGCCGCTTCCGGCGACCTGGTGCCGCTCACCTCCCTGGTGCGGCTGCAGGAAACAGCAGGCCAGAAAAGCATCTACCACAAGAACCTCATGCCCGTGGTCTACGTGATCGCAGACGTGGCTGGCGCTAAGGAGAGCCCGGTCTACGCCATCCTCGAGATGCAGAAGAAGATCGCCCAACTTCAGATCCCCGAAGGCTACGAAATCGCCCAGCACACCGCCGGCCTGCCCGAAACCGACCGCCAGTTCGCCATGAAGTGGGACGGCGAGTGGCACATCACCTACGAAGTGTTCCGCGACCTGGGCATCGCCTTCGGCGTGGTACTGATCCTGATCTTCGTCCTGGTGGTCGGCTGGTTCCAGTCCTTTTCCACTCCCATGGTGATCATGGTGGCCATCCCCTTTTCGCTCATCGGCATCCTGCCGGCCCACTGGGCCATGGGCGCCTTCTTCACCGCCACCTCCATGATCGGCTTCATCGCCGGCGCCGGCATCGTGGTGCGAAACTCCATCATCCTGGTGGACTTCATCGAACTGCGTATCAGGGAGGGCATGCCCCTGGACCAGGCCGTCATCGACGCCGGCGCGGTTCGCTTCCGGCCCATGATGCTCACTGCCGCCGCCGTGGTGGTGGGCGCATCGGTGATTCTCTTCGACCCCATCTTCCAGGGGCTGGCCATCTCCCTCATGGCCGGAGAGATCGCCTCGCTGCTCTTCTCGCGCATGACCGTGCCGATCCTCTACTTCCTGGACAAACGCTGGGAGTTTGCCCACGGGCACGGTTTGGCCGAGCGGGGCGGCAAGGCCCTGGAAGAGTAGAACGACGCACGTCCGATGACGCCCCTTACAGCCGGGAATACGCCATCGATTTGCGATATGACATGAGAAAGGAGGTGAAACGTATCAGGTCCATAAAGGATAGAAGGTCCAACGAACAAAACAACCCACTTAATATGATTGGAGCAATCATGAAAAAGACGATTTCGATTTTTTTGTGCGGGTTCGTTCTTTTGTCCTGGACAGTCATGGGGAGTCGCGAATGCTTTGGGGCGGATAAACACCCCGGCAATCCGCCAGGCAAACACTGGCTCAACCATCCCGGCCATCATCCGGGAAAACACCACGTCAAACACCGCGATCGCTATGTCGCCGATATTCGTTGGACCAGCTACGGCATTCCCCACATCCGGGCCCGAAGCCTTCCGGACGCCTCGTTCGGGTCCGGGTATGCCTTTGCAAAGCTCAATGCCTGCGTGCTCGCCGATCAGCTGCTCATGGTGCGCGGTGAGCGTTCCAAGTACTATGGCCCGGACAAAGTGGCCGGCTCCGGAGACCAGCAGAACCTCATTTCGGATCTGTTCTACAAGGCCATGGCGGTCCAGGAGCTGGGCCAAGCCTATTATGATCAGCAAACCAGAGAGAACAAGGCCATTCTGGATGCCTATATCGCCGGCTACAACAAGTATCTGCTTGAAACCGGACCGGAGAACCTGCCCTGTGCGGATCAGCCGGGAGCGGCCGAGTGGCTGGCGCCGGCCAACATGGCCGATTATACCGCCTACCTGGTGGACTTCACCTGGCTGGGCGGGCCCAAGCCATTGATGGCCGCCATCGTCAATGCCCAGCCGCCCGCACTCGAACTTGCCGCCGTTGAGGATGCCGGTCCCCAGGCGCAAAAGGATTTGAAACGATTGATGTCGGGAGCGGCGCCGGGCGCCAGCAACGGATGGGCGGTCGGCCGGGATCGCACCGTGGGCCGGACCGGTATGCTTCTGGGTAATCCGCACTACCCGTGGGAAGGTGAACGCCGCTTTTTCGAGCAGCAGGTGACCGTGCCGGGCGTGGTCAACGTTTACGGCGCCACCCTGATGGGCATGCCGCTGCCCGGTATTGCCTTCAACGAAAACGTGGCCTGGACCCACACCGTCTGCACGTCGAGGCACTTTACCTTTTATCTCTTGAAACTCAAAGAAGGCGACCCCACCACCTACATTTACGACGGCAAGGAATACCCCATGGCCAGACGGACGGTCACCGTCCATGTCCGCCAGACTGACGGCAATCTGGCGCCGATGGCCATGACCTTCTACCGTTCCCACTTCGGTCCCATGGTGGAGATCCCTGGCCAGCTCGATTGGACGAACACGACGGCCTGGACGATGCGCAGCGCCACCGAAGAAGATCAGGGCCTGGATATGCGCTGGGCCATGGCCAAGGCTCGCAACATCGCCCAACTCAAAAAGGCCCTGGCCCGATACCAGTCGGTGAGTTATTTGAACACCATCGCCGTGGATAGTGCCGGCCGCGCCTTTTTCGCGGATACCGGCAATGTGCCCAATGTGACCCAGGAGATGCTTGACGCCGGATGCGCAGTGTTCGGCGATCCGCTCTACCTGGATGGCTCCCGCTCGGCTTGCGAATGGGCAGACGATCCGGCGGCGGCCCAGGATGGTATCGTGCCCTTCAAGGATGCCCCCCAGCTCACGACCACAACCTATGTGGCCAACTCGAACAACAGCTACTGGCTGGCCAATCCCGAAACGCCTATTTACATGAACGTTCCCAACCAGCTCTGGGGAACCGAGGAAACCGACATCGGCCTTAGACCCCGGATGGGATTGACCCTCCTCGAGGAAGTGGCCGGCCGCGGCAATCGGGTGAGTTGGCGGACCTTCCAGAATCTGCTGTTCAATGACCGGGTCATGGGCGGCGAACTCCTGGCGGACGAACTGGCGGCGGTGTGCGAGGAAGACCCGGGCCTCGCGGCCAGTGGCGCTTGCGACATTCTGGACGACTGGGACAAAACCTATCGCCTGGACAGCATCGGCGGCCATATCTTCCGGGAGTTCATGGCATCTTTTCTCGCCGTCAACAAATATGAAAGCCTCTGGGCCGTTCCTTTCGATCCGGCCGATCCGTTGAACACGCCCCATACGCTGAATACGGAGGGCTTTAAGGCGGAAATTCTGGTGGCCCTGCAACAAGCTGTCGCCAGACTCCAAACCACCGGCATTGCACTCGACGCGCCGTTGGGAGAGATTCAGTTCACCCGCAAGGGTGATGAAGTGATCCCGATCCACGGCGGGCCGAGCCAGGACGGCGCTTTCAATATGCTCTACTATAACGCCACCTCCAACGGCACCTTGCTGCCGCCCGACGTGTCCCTGGGCGGATATCCGTCGGCTTCCCTGGAAGACCAGGGCGGCTATCTGATCAATTACGGCAGCAGCTACATGCAACTGGTGGAGTATTGGAAGAAAGGCAAACCTCGGGCCAAGGCGCTGGTCAGCTACAGCCAATCCACAGATCCCGATTCGCCCCATTTCAGCGATCAGACCCAGCTGTTTTCCCAGGGCCGGTGGCGCGATTGTCTTTTCACCGAATCACAGATCGCCAGAGACCCGAACCTGACCATCGAAAGGGTAAGAGAATAACATATGTAGTTCCAGCGAGGGGGCCGTCGGACCAAGGGCGGCCCCCTCGTCCCCGATTCTATCGCGAACGGTTACCGTGTGTTTTTTTAAACCCAAGTCCTTCCTTCTCAGGCGCATGCGCCCATCCCGCAGAATGTCGCCACCGAAAATGGCGGCGGGTCTGACATGGGAATATAAGCGCCTCAGTCAATGTATGTAGGTCCGTTCTGTACGATATGATCTCTGCATAATTGAAGCGTGCACCTCATGGTTTCGCCGGCGCTCTTCCAGTCCTTGATGGATTCCGGATGTTCAAGCGACCTGTCTGGTCGATGCAGCCGTTCCAGAAAATAACAATAGCGCTTGATGGCATGCCTGGCCTGGTCTACCTGCCACTGCTCATATTTCTTAGCCAAACGAGTTAAAAACCGATCGACCTGCATGGATGGCTTTTGCGCACTCGGTTGAGATTGGGGAAACCGTTAACAGCATCGGATAATTATCCTCAGGAATTAAACGGATGTCCGTTCAATAATGATAATTACGGTCTAACGCGGGAAAAGCTTTCATTAAAAACGCGAACAGCTTTTACGGGGGTGGCTTCTAAAAAGCCAGAAACTACTTGATTTATAATAATAATCGTGGTGAGATGGCGCAATTCGATCCTGCCATATTGCAACCTTTTTAACAAAGCTGTTTGGTCCTTGTCCTGGCTAAAGGGAAAAAAGTGTGTAAACTCGATTATAAATAAATATTTAAGCTGCTTAGAATCATTTTGAGGCATTCATATGTCGTTTAGTGTTCCGCTTTAGTCGTCAAAAGCGGACGTCCTCATAATTTTAATGTTGGGCAGGGCAGGAAATCGATAATTAACAATTTACTTTGACACATAAAAATACATGTGTAATACACAATGTATTACAAACATAATATGGAGTGTGTCATGGCAGATTCAGGAACATATTCAATTAAAATTGAAGGAAATGGACTTTCACTTGACCGTGAAGTTGCAAAGGAAATCGGTGACAAGATTGTTGTGCTCGTGCTGACTGGTGGTCAGCATTCGTATCAGCCAACAACGCAACACCCAAACAATCAACAACCTTTAGTTCAACCAAACAGCCAACCTTTATCACCTGCCGAAACTCCGATTCAAGAAAACCAAAATTTATCATTGAGGGAGTTTTTAGATTCTTGTCAGGCAAAAAGAAACCCTGACAAAATCGCTGCCATTGGATATTACAATAAAACATATTTAAATCAGGATGTATTCACAAGAGACGACATTATCGCGGGTTTTGAGTCTGCCGCCGAATTGGTACCGAAGAACCCATCACGAGATATTAAGTGGACTCTTAAATCCGGATGGATAGCACCCAAAGTGGGGGCCAAGGATAAATATTATATAACAAACACTGGAACACAAGCTGTCGAAGGGAAGTTCCCAAAAGACATGTTAAAACGGACAAAGGGCACAACGAATACACCAAAAAGAAATTCAAAAAAGGACGAAACTGAGTAATATATACTTGGCTTTAACGGAAGGTAATTTAGGTGGAAAAAATTGATCCATCTCAATGCTCAGACGATTTAGAAAAAATTCTAGCCCATCTCTATAATTGCAAAGCAACGAATGCAGGTTGGGCTAATGCAGTTGAAATATCTCATTCTCTAGGTAATGAACATGGAATTTATTTACACTGGCGTACAATAGACACAGTTTTACAAAAACAAAAAGATCTAGTTTCTCGACGCAAGCGAAATAACCGCTGGCATTATTCAATTTTGGCAAACGGTGAATGCTTGCTTAAACCTAACTCTGCCATTACACTGGTCGATCCATCAAAGGCTGTTCAAGCAGTATTAAAATTACATGAGTTTCTTTCGAAACTGTATGGCGATATAAGAATTTGCGATCCATATATTGACGATAAAACAATCGAACATCTGGACTCTTGCCCCCAATCTTCGACAATTTTATTATTGTCACAGACAATACGAGATTCTGGAAAGTTACGTCGCCTATTATCCGCTTTTCGCGCATCCGGAAAAAACCTGACCATTAGGCAGACAGCAGGTTCAAAACTTCACGACCGGTATATTATCGATTCAAAGGCAATGATGATTCTGGGAACGAGCCTAAATGGTTTAGGAAAGAAACAGTGCTTCATTATTCAAGCAGGCAGCGATTTTCGAAAAATTATCTTGAAAGAGTTTGAGAATATTTGGAAAAATGCCCAGACATGGCCATCATAAAGCCCAACCTGACGCTGGTGGGGACGGCGAGGGACATGCCGCCCCACAGCTTTTCGTTGGGGCTATGGGAATCAGGTGAATGCTACCTGTTATTAAATTTTACGCGGCATTCAAAGGTCGTATTTGGGACAATTCTTTACTGTAGCGCTGTTCCGAATCCCAAAGGTCCCACATATGTTGGACATTCAGCCAGAATTCCGGTGAATTGCTAAAAAGGCGAGACAATCTTAGCGCCATAGCCGGACTGATTGCACGTCGTTCTCTCAAAATTTCATTAATTGTTTGGCGTGACACGCCTAGTGCGTTTGCCATGGAAGTCGTGTTCAGGTCATAGTCCGGCATGAAATCTTCTCTAAGCATTTCACCGGGATGAGTCGGCTTAATTTCACGCTTTGTCGTATTGGGTATTGCCATTGTTCTTGTCCTTAATGGTAATCGGTAATCTCAACATCGTAGGCATCGCCTTCAATGAAACGGAAACATATTCGCCATTGGTCATTTATCGATATTGAGTGTTGCCCTTTCCTGTCGCCTTTAAGAGCATGGAGCCTGTTACTTGGTGGCACCAAAAGGTCTTTTATGTCACTTGCAAAATGGATGAATTCTAAACGCCTTATCGCCCTTCGTAATAAATCGGATGGTAGACGTTTTGATTTGCCGGAAACAAATAATTGTTGAGTTTCTTTATCGGCAAATGTTTTTATCATGAACATACTGTAAACAATCACGTGACGGTTGTCAAGTATGTAAAATATACAAAAATTAAAGGAGTTGCCCCAACAACCGCGTGCTGTCGGACTCGCTTTGCTCGCCGCAGACGCGGAGCGTTAGCCTATCAATGAATATAGGAATAGATGGATAAAAGATAATGAGAAAGGATTACTGCCATGAACTATGAATCCATTATTGTCGAAGTAGGTGAGGATTTCGTTGCCCAGATTACGCTTAATCGTCCTGACCATATGAATACATTTACAACAGCGCTGGCTACTGAATTGAAAGATGCCTTGTTAAGGCTTGATAAGGATAAAAATGTAAGAGTCATTCTGATTAAAGGAGCGGGCAAGGTTTTTTGTGCCGGAATTGATATCGGTGATTTTTTCGGTAAAACTCCTTCGGAATACAAGCAGTGGATAGAATGCATGGAGGCGCCTCTTGTTTTCATAAGCAAGATGAATAAGCCTGTAATCGCCCAAGTTCACGGTGTTGCAGCAGCAAATGGCGCCGGTTTAGTCGCTGCTGCCGATCTTGCTATAGCAGGAGAGAGAACCAGGTTTGGGCTGACAGCTATCAATGTGGGACTTAACTGTATCGGTCCTGTGATTCCCGTGAGCAAATCCATAGGAAGAAAAAAAGCACTTGAATTGTTATTTTACGGTGATCTCATAAAAGCCGAGACCGCTCTGGATTTAGGTCTGATAAATAAAACTGTAGCTGATGATGACCTGGATAAAGAGGCCCGAGGCTGGGCTGCCATTTTAGCGCAAAAAAGTCCTGTAGCGTTGCAACTTGCCAAAAAAGCTTTTTATTCGGCAGCAGATCTGGATTATTACAAATCCTTTGAATATATGAACGAAGCTTTTGCTCGTTTATGTACAACAGAAGATGCTAAAGAGGGTATTAACGCATTTTTGGAAAAGCGCAAAGCGGTGTGGAAAGAGAAATAAGCCTGAGGGTTTTAGTTTTCAGGGAGACCCTGATAAACCCCTGGGACACAAAACGCAACAACGAGTGGCGCAAATTGGGGAGGCCAAGGATACCATGCTTACATGGTTCTCAAAAACACTCGGCGACGGGATGATGGCTTACGAGTCAATCCAGCAGATTGAAGAGGTATTTAAGCCGTTGTACGAGGCTGCGGGAGAACCTGTGGATATGGCTCTATTCACCCGGCATGACTCCGAAGGACGCCTTCATTGCGAAGTTACCGCCTATTTTTCCCCCGCCGCAGCCAAGGTTGCGCGAATTTTTGATGCGGAACCGTGTGAGCGCCCTTTGCCTAGAGGGTTGGATTTGATTGCAGGCGATCCACATTGTTGGTCGGTGATCTTTCCAGAAGACAAGGTGCTGTAACACACTGTATAAAAACGATTTCACAGCCGATCGGGCTATCTTGCGGCGACTTCAGAGGGATGGGCAAGCGCTAATGGACGACACATCTGGTCGAATGGTCAGAGACAGCAGAGAGGATAAGTCCAATGTGGCAGTTGCTGGTTAAAATCCGGGGCCTCGCCTGGTCTCGACCGGCCCGACACATCTTCGCCACGTTCGTGTGCTGCACCGTCTTTACGTTCACCTCAGTTGCCGCCCAACAGTTTGGCGGTAGCGTCGATAAGCCGGTGCCGGCAAAAGCGCCTGACGGCAAACCCGAGGCCCCAGGCAAAGTCGACGTGCAACCCGTCGCCAGGGATGACGAGATCAGGCAGAGAATCGCGGATATTCTTAAAACGACAGGCTGGTTCGGCGAGCCCGGGGTCACTGTCCAGAAAGGAATCGTTTTCCTAAAAGGAACGACGGAAAACGACGAATCCAAACAATGGGCCGGAGATTTGGCGAAGAATACAGAGGGCGTGGTTGCAGTCGTCAATCAAATCGAAGTGGCCCCCACCACGGTTTGGAATTTCGATCCAACCTTTCAGGTACTTGATGATTTAACGCGTGGATTCCTTCGATTGCTGCCCTTGATCGTGGTGGCGGTGGTCGTAATCGCTATTTCCTGGATCCTCGCCAGGTTAACCGTGCGCTTACTGCGTCGCGGGCTTTTGGATAGATCCTTCAGCCACCTTTTGCGCGAAGTAATGGCGCGGGCCGGCGGAATGCTTGTAATGCTTGCCGGCCTGTACCTTGTGCTCCGCATCGCCGGGCTTACGCAACTCGCGCTTACGGTAGTGGGCGGCACAGGCCTGATCGGTTTGGTCCTGGGCATCGCATTCCGCGACATCACCGAGAATTTTCTCGCCAGTCTCTTTTTGAGCTTGCAGCAGCCGTTTCGCGAGGGCGATCTGGTAGAAGTCGCGAACGTCACGGGTTACGTTCAGCGGCTGACCTCTCGCACGACTGTTCTGATGACACTCGACGGCAATCAAGTGCAAGTCCCCAATTCGACCGTCTTCAAAAGCACGATCCGCAACTTCACAAGCAATCCCAATCGCCGCGAGGATTTCATCGTGGGTATCGGCTACGACGATTCCATCCCTTTTGCCCAGGAAGTCGCCTTGAAGGTGCTCGCTGAACATCCGGCCGTTTTGACTGAGCCCGAACCCTTGGTGCTCGTGGAAAACCTTGGACCGGCCACGGTAAACCTACGTGTCTATTTCTGGCTCGATGGCGGTCGACACAGCTGGTTGAAAGTGAAATCGTCCGTCATTCGGCTCGTCAAACGGGCCTTCCAGGATTCGGAAATCTCGCTTCCGGACGAGGCTCGCGAAGTCACCTTCCCTCACGGGGTGCCTGTACGCATGATAGAAGGCGAAGGGGCTGTGGAACCATTCCCGGCGAAGCCGACCGCCGAGCCCGAAACAGTCGCGACCAAGGCGGAAGCCAGCCTGCAAAGCGAAGCCGAGGAGATCAAAGAACAGGCGAGCAGATCCTGGACCCCTGGGGAGAATCTCTTAACTTCACCGTCGTCTGAGGAGACCAGGTGAAGGTGCGTGGGACTCGATCAAGGGGGAGACGAATCCGTATGGGAATCGATGACGTCTGTGTACCTTCAAGAATAGAGAAAACGCTTTATTTTTTTCGAGGGCGTCTTTTCGAATTCCTCTTTCATGATTTCAATTTTGGAAACCGCACAATGGGAAGATACCGTTGCATTCAAAGCCTTCCGGTTCTTTTCCATTACCGGGGCCAAGGTCTCGACATTTAAATTTTTCTGCTTCATTTGTTCGATTGAGGGAAATACCAGGGCTGTGAGGCGGTTACCTCTTTGAACCACCAGGGACTCTTCCACCAGGGGCATGATGTTCAGCCGGGCCTCGATTTCTTCGGGGTAGATGTTCTGGCCGGAGGAGCTGAGTAGCATGGTTTTTTTGCGTCCGAGAATGAATATGCTTCCATGATCGTTAAGGACCCCCAGATCGCCGGTGCGCAGCCACCCCTCTTCGGAAAGGATGGTCCGGGTTTCTTTTTCATTTTTATAATACCCTAGCATCACGTTGGTGCCCTTGACCATGATTTCACCCGGAATGTTCGACGGGTCATCCGAATCGATGCGGACATCGAGAGAGTCGACAGCGCGACCAACCGAGTACTTTGGAAAAGAATCCCAGGACGCATAACTGATCAGCGGTCCGCATTCGGTCATTCCGTATCCCACGGTATAGCGGAATCTGATTGCATGGAGAAAATTTTCCACCTCGGGGTTCAGGGCCGCGCCACCGATGATGATTTGAATGAAATTTCCGCCAAAAAGCTGATGCAGCTTTTTGCGAAGCATGGCGTTCAGAATGGTTTTAACCAGGGGGAGTTTAAACAGAGGGGCGGCTTTCCCGGTCAACAGCGGCTTGACTTTGCTGCCATAAATTTTTTCGAAGATCAGCGGTACGGATAATATCAGCCTCGGCCGGATTTCTGAAAATGCCTTAAGGAGGATGGTCGGGGAGGGCATCCGGTCCAGGAAGGTGATATGGCAACCGGTGGAAAATGGAAACAGAAATTCAAATGCGCATCCAAAGGCATGGGCCGTGGGCAGAAACGACAGAATCGTGTCGCCGGGCTTCAACGGCATATTTTCCTGGGCAAAAACGATATTGGCCATGAGACTTCTCATGGGCAGCATGACGCCCTTGGAGAAGCCCGTGGTTCCTGATGTATAGACGATGGACGCGAGGGATTCCGAGTGGTCCTTATCCTCTGTTTTTTTGGCGAACATCCCAGGGGTCAAGGGGGCGCCATCATCCTCTATGGTATCTATGCGGCCGGTCTTATGGAAAGATTCCTCCACGCCGGATAGTGCTCTGAAATTTTTTAACGAAATGACGGGGATGAAAATTCCCTTTGCGGGTGAAATACACTTTTTGAAGAGATCATCGGCGCAGAATAGCATTTGAGTGTCCGAATGTTCGATGATGTGAAAGATCTCCTCGGGTTTGAATTCGGGAAGAATCGGAACCACCACGGCACCGTAAAGCAGCGTTGCCAGGTAGGCTGTGGCCCAGTTGGCGGAATTTTTCCCCAGAACCGCCACTTTACTGCCCCGCTGGATGCCGCAGGTCGCAAACAGCTCATGTATCGCCAGAATCCTGAAGGCTACCTGCCCGTAAGTGATCGCGGCATCGCCGCTGCTCATGTAATCGGAAAAGGCCGGCCGGTTGCGGTTTTCGAGAAGGCTCGTTTCAAACAGGTCGATCAAGGTACGATTCATTTTCCAATCCAATTTGCCAATTTGTGGACGGACACGGGTTTGTTCCTCATGCCGGTGGACAGGCACAGGAATACAAGTTTCATTGTTCAAAAAAAATAAAACCGAATCTTTATCTTTATATTTTTCTAAAATCAAGTTTCTGGCAATTTTGTCAGCAGTTCTAACTGAAGGTGATTCTCCTTAAAGGGCATGCATTACAGAAGGCGTTTTATAAAGAATGTCGCATGGCAACAGTCGAGGCAGGCCCGGGTGGGGCAGGCGGCCAGGGCCACATACGCCTGCGGTCATTAGTGCCGGTTGAATGCAAACGGCGGACAAGCGGCCCAGACTGTTTGAGCGCAGCGAGTTTCTGGGCCGCCCGCCGTGCATTTTACCGGCACTTGACCGCTTGGCGTGTGGCATCGGCCACCTGCCCCACCTGGGCCGGATTTGATGAATGGCATTCAGTTAGAATCCCTCCCTATCGTGACGGCCGGTTGACCGGTTTCGGACGGGCGTTCTATGATGGGCCGTCGTTCCCGAATGGCAGGGGAAAGGGAACGAAACGATCATATCCAAGGCGATTCTCGGACGACTCGAGGGGTGCAATGTGATATTATACATGGCGACGCCGGGAAGGTGAGGGGTTTATCGAGAATTCGGATTCGATAAAATGAAGACAGGAATGGCCAATGGCGCTCTCTTCGTCGGACATAGAGGTATTGAAAACCGCCAAGGCGTATCTGGAACATCCGGGTTTGGCGGCGAAGATCAGCATGGTGGTCGGCGCACCGATTGAAAAGAGCGTTGCACTGCTACCGCAAAAGTGGCGCCTCTTGGTCAATGAGGCGGCCCGGAGATCGATCGAGAAGGCCTTCGACGTCGCCTTATGGACTTTGGGGCATGGAAAACCAGGCCCCCCGTCGAACTGGTGGCATAAATTTGCGGTCGGGACGACCGGCGCTGCGGGAGGTGCCTTCGGTTGGACCGCATTCGCCATCGAGCTGCCGGTGTCGACGACGATCATGCTTCGATCGATCGCCGATATCGCCCGCAGCGAGGGCGAAGATCTGGGCACGGCAGACTCAAAACTTCAGTGTCTGCAGGTATTGGCCCTGGGAGGCCGTTCCAGCAGTGACGATGCTGCCGATACCGGGTATTTCGCCGCCAGGACCGCCATGGCCAAAGCAGTTTCAGATGCTGCGGCCCATCTGGCCAGACGAGGCCTCACCGACAAGGGGGCGCCGGCTATCGTTCGCCTGATCACCCAGATCGCCGCCCGTTTTTCCCTTGTCGTGTCAGAAAAGGCGGCTGCACAAGCGGTGCCTGTTGTCGGTGCCTTCGGCGGGGCCATCATCAATACGTTGTTCATCGATCACTTCCAGGATATGGCCAGAGGTCATTTTATCGTTCGAAGGCTCGAGCGCCTTCATGATCCGGAAGAGGTGCGGCGCATCTATGAACGGTGTTAAATCGAGACGGATGGGTACCGGTAGGGGCGGTGCGGCTTGTCAGTTTTAAATGTCTTTCGCGTTGGAGGCGAAACGCCTCAAAACTTTAATCGAACTAAGGTGGAGGTCAATCCAAATGCCATGGATCAACAAAGAGATGTGTACGGGATGTCAAATCTGCGTCGATGAATGTCCGGTTGGGGCAATTTTCATGGAAAACGGTGCCGCCGTTATAACCGATGACGGGTGTATACGATGTGCCCACTGTCATGACATATGCCCGGAGGATGCCGTTCGGCATGACGGTGAAAGAATTCCTGAAGAAGTAAAAGCTCATATGGCTTGGGTTCAAAATTTATTGAATCATGACTATTATGCCCATGACAAGGACAAACAAAAACAGCTGATCGAACGTCTGCGGCGTTATTTTTCAAAGAATATAAAGGTGTTGGAAAAAACCATCGAGCAGTTGGTACTTTTGAAAAATTCCGAATAGCACATACGGATGGACGGATCCATTCCAGAGATTCGGCCGGATGAGCGGGTTTTTGTCCGGCACAACCATCGTATCACTATATAAGCGCCATAAGACCATGGACATCGATATTCGCTATGATTGTTCGGCAATAGAGTGGCCGAGGATTTCCGAAACCCTGCAGCGGGTGGGAATGGCGCACCACGCACCCGAGGTTCACAGAAAGGCCTTCGAGGCCAGCCATACGACCGTATTCGCCTATCATGACGGCCGGTTGATCGGTTTCGGGCGGGCGATCTCGGACGGCGTCTACCAGGGGGCGGTCTATGATGTGGCCATCGTTCCCGAGTGGCAGGGGAAGGGGATCGGGACGATGTTGTTGAAGG
>Ga0209164_1002771_pt1 | contig 17745 bp, 15 predicted proteins | sample MTBNYHSulfiMetaG_FD_187458 | JGI IMG/M metagenome (GOLD analysis project Ga0209164, IMG submission 187458) | Enrichment culture microbial communities from rom New York Harbor, USA that are MTBE-degrading - MTBE-NYH (New York Harbor Sulfidogenic)... | ecosystem: Environmental > Aquatic > Marine >...
ATTTTAGGTTTAGTTTCATTTCATGGCTTTTTCTCAGGTATTTTATTGCTCATTAAATCTAAATGTTGTTAAATATTATTATCTGAATATCCAAGCAAAGTGCATTTCTCATAAATTGGTTTTTAAAAATGCTTGAAATTGTCTGATATTCGCAAAGGGGTTTAAGGCAGTGGACATTAATAGATTTACCGAGAAGGGTCAAGAAGCTATTTTATCCGCCCAGAAGCTGGCGGAGGAGAGAAATCACACCCAGATTGAGACAGAGCACCTTCTTTATGCTCTCGTTGATCAGGAAGGAGGTGTGGTTCCCCAGATTCTGAACCGGCTCGGTATTAACGGTGTTCAGGTTAAAAACCAGCTTGATGTTGAATTGGGAAAAATGGCAAAGGCCTATGGGCCGACTCAGATATATTTATCCACGCGTCTCAAACAGGTGCTCGATGCAGCGGGAAAAGAAGCAGCCAATTTCAAGGATGACTACATAAGTACAGAGCACCTGTTAATAGCTGTTACTGATAAAGATACAGGCACTGCGGGAAGGATACTCAAAGGATATGGCATTAACAGGGATCGCGTCTACCACGTACTTGCCTCTATTCGAGGAAGCCACCGTGTGACGGATCCAAACCCGGAGGGGAAATACCAGGCCCTAGAAAAATATGGGCGTGATCTTACGGAGATTGCCCGACGCGGCAAGCTTGACCCGGTTATTGGACGTGATGACGAGATCAGGCGGGTGATCCAGGTCCTTTCGAGACGTACCAAGAATAACCCTGTGCTCATAGGCGAACCTGGAGTTGGTAAAACGGCAATTGCTGAAGGACTAGCACAACGTGTCGTCCGGGGCGATGTTCCCGAGGGACTTAAAAATAAACGTATTGTTGCCCTCGACCTGGGATCCATTGTGGCTGGCGCAAAATACCGGGGTGAGTTTGAAGAACGCCTGAAGGCAGTGCTCAAAGAGATACAGGAATCGCAGGGACAGATCATACTTTTCATCGATGAGCTACATACAGTGGTTGGTGCTGGTGCCGCTGAAGGTTCGATGGATGCTTCCAATATGCTAAAACCCATGCTGGCCCGGGGCGAGTTACATTGTATCGGGGCGACTACTCTTGATGAGTATCGCAAGCATATCGAAAAGGATGCCGCTCTGGAAAGGCGCTTTCAGCAGGTTATTATCAATGAGCCCTCTGTTGAGGATACCATATCCATTCTCCGGGGACTTAAAGAACGTTACGAGGTTCATCATGGTGTCCGGATAAAGGATACGGCACTGGTAGCAGCCGCCGTGCTTTCCAATCGTTATATCAGTGATCGCTTCCTTCCGGATAAGGCGATTGACCTGGTCGATGAAGCTGCTGCAAGGCTCCGCACTGAGATAGACAGTGTTCCGGCAGAGCTGGATGAAGTTGATCGCCGTATAATGCAGCTTGAGATTGAGCGGGAAGCTCTTAAGAAGGAGAAAGATACTGCTTCCAGAGAGCGTCTGTCAAACCTGGAAAAGGAACTGGCTGACTTAAAGGAAGAGGGTAGCCGCCTGAGGGGCCAGTGGCAGCAAGAAAAGGAAGAGATACAGCAGCTTCAGCACTTTAAAGAGCAAAGGGAACAAACCCTCCATGATATAGAGCAGGCAGAGCGGATCGGTAATCTTGAACGCGCCGCCCAGCTCAGATACACCACTCTGGCGGAAATAGAGAAACAACTCAAGGTAAAGGAAGAGAGTCTCGTTGCCAAGAAGGAACAGCAGCTATTAAAGGAGGAAGTAGATGAGGAGGATATTGCTGAGGTGGTGAGCAGATGGACAGGGATACCCATCAGCCGACTTATGGAGGGCGAAATACAGAAGCTATTACAAATGGAAGAACGCCTGCATATGCGGGTTATCGGCCAGGATGATGCTATAAAGGCTGTAGCAAATGCCATCCGTCGTGCCAGGGCTGGCCTGCAGGACCCCAACCGTCCACTCGGCAGCTTCATCTTTCTTGGCCCTACAGGCGTGGGAAAGACCGAGTTGGCCAGGGCGTTAGCCCAGTTCCTCTTCGATGATGAACATGCCATGGTACGGCTTGATATGTCCGAATATATGGAAAAACATACCGTTTCCCGCCTTATTGGTGCTCCACCAGGATACGTGGGCTATGAAGAAGGGGGGCAGCTAACCGAAGCTGTGCGACGCAAGCCATACACCGTCGTACTGCTTGATGAAATCGAAAAAGCCCATCCAGATGTATTCAATACCCTACTACAGATACTGGATGACGGTAGGCTTACCGATGGACACGGTCGAACCATAGACTTTAAAAATACCGTTCTTATCATGACCAGTAATCTGGGAAGCCAGTTTATCGTCGATATGGGCCCCGATCAAGAGGACGAGATGCGAAAAAGAGTTATGGAGGCGCTGAAGGTACAGTTCCGACCAGAATTCCTCAACAGGGTGGACGAGATCATTATCTTCCACCGGCTTGGCCGCAAGCATATTAAGCAAATAGTTGATCTGCAATTCGAAGCTTTGAAGCAGAGACTTGCCGACAGAAATATAGACGTGCAGCTTTCGGAAGAGGCAAAGGAACTACTGGTCAAAGAGGGTTATGATCCGGCCTACGGTGCCAGGCCACTCAAGCGTACAATACAGAGGATGGTACTCGATCCGTTGGCTATCCAGGTGCTCGAGGGCGGGTTTCGGGAAGGTGATTCTGTACTTGTCGACGCAAAGGACAGCAGTATTATCTTCCGAAACCACGAATCGGTAACCCATTCTTAAAAGAATACTGAGAAACAGACAATATACCGGATGGAAGTTGTTCTAAGCCTGCTTCACCGCGTTAAACCAGATATATTTTCATCCTGTCCTACAAAGATAAATGTTCAGGTTGTTTGCTATTCACCTTCATACCTGAATGATAGCTTTAACTTAGTCCTGTAAAGAACAACCTTACCATTACTGACCTGCATGTCCATTTTGATTACCTCGGCAATACGAAGGTCTCTTAATGTATGGGAAGCCGTTTCAATGGCATGGGCTGCTGCTTTCTCCCAGGACTCTTCACTGGTCCCCACCAGTTCAATGAATTTGTAAACACTTTCTTTCATGTAACCCCTCCTTACTGGCTGATATGGCCATAACTAACCATGGTTATATTCCCATGTCTATGCTTATGTTCAATAATGTACGCCATCTTCAGCTAATAAGATATCCGTAAAACTACCCAATTAGTGTAGTGGTGAACCTTAGTCCAGGTAGTGAGCAAGCAGAAGTGTCATTTAATAAAGTGAAACCTAGAAATAAAACCGTTTTTTTATGTTACTCACTCACTTTTGAATTTTAACCTATGAATGCGACACATGAACTGCTAAATGTAGTATTATTCATGTAAAATTTTGTGGAGGTAATTGCGGTGATAAAATCTGCTTTATATCTGGCCCCGGACAGTAAATCTTTTGTTGATTTAGACAAAGAGAAAATCGGTGAGGCATTTAGGCGCAAGGAAGGCCTATTGTGGGTTGATATAGAGGATGCAGGTGATGATGATGGGCATTTCCTGGACGAATCATTTAATTTTCATCCTCTCATGATTGCCGATTGCCTTAGCAAGAACATACACCCGCCTAAAATAGATGATTTTGAGGATTATCTATTTATGATCATCCACGGTATCAATTATTTTGTTGAATCCGATATAGAGGAAACCATCGAATTAGGTATATTTGTAGGCACGAATTATGTCGTGACCAGCCATGATACACCTATGAGATCGATAGATTCAATTTTGGAAAGGATCAAAATCGCCAGTGGAAGGGCTATACGTCAACGGGCTGACATGTTTGCTCAGGATATTATAGATGCCGTAGTCGACAATATATTGCCCACCATCGATGAACTCAGCGACAAGTTAAACACCATCGAGACGGAGGTACTGCAGAATCCTGAAAAAGAAACTTTGGGTAAGATCATGCAGCTAAAAAGGAGCATAATGGCTATAAATCGGGTTATGACACCTCAGCGCGAACTGGTAGGCAATCTGAGCCGCGGTTTCTATCCTATAATCAGTGAAATGGCTCAGTTGTATTACCGCAATATCTATGATCATATGGTACGCATAGAAACTCTTACGCAGGATCTCAGAGACCTGGCCGATAGCGTGCTTGCTACCTATCTTTCCTCAGTATCCAATCGCATGAATGAAGTGATGAAGGTTTTGTCTATAGTCGCCGCCATTTTCCTGCCCCTAGCCCTGGTAGCAGGAATCTACGGCATGAACTTTATCAATATGCCAGAACTTGAGTGGCGCTACGGATATTTTGTAATACTGGGTATTATGGGCGGGATTGCCGCTGGCCTTGCGGTCTATTTCAAGAGAAGAAGGTGGTTTTAGTTTGTTTTAATCCTTTTAAATAATGATATAAGGTGTATTAGGTCTCGCGATTAACGGTCTCGGGTATCGAACTTCTTCAGCCTTGGGAGAAACATGCCTTTCGCCTCCATGTATGAAAGATATTCCAGCTCGAACTTGCCTTTTAAAATTGTCTCCTCATGTTTTGCTTCTCGATACCACAAGATAATAAAAGCTACCACAACCGGGATAAGCCATACGGTCCGGAAGAATAAAATATATGCGATATTAAGGGAGATGATCCCGGTATAGTGGGGATGCCTCACTATGGAATAAGGCCCCTCCAGTATCAGCTTGTCGACATCTTCTGGCTCCATATGAAATTGTCTAATCCTCCTTGTTGTGATGAGGCTTAATATGAAGACTGCCGAAAGGGCACCGCCTGCCTCTATCATTATGTAGTCGTTTAGCGTGAGGTACGGCCGTATAAAGATAATGCCGATCGCAGTTAAAATGACCAGATTGATGATAAGGAGTTTCGATGGCGGGATATATCTGTATTTACTCATGAACCTCGGGCTTTTCCCAGTAACTTATTCTATTTTAATATTCCGACTATATAATATCTAAAAAGTATAACCGGAAAAAGCACAAATTATGAAGACAAGCTAGCGCTAGTGTTGATTTTTAGGGAAAATCGGGTTGAACAAATTATATAATGACCTTGCTTTTAGCGTCTGTTATATGTGACCCCTGAGAGAGTTATGTCTCGCCGCGGATAGTAATATCATCGGTGCTTATTAGCCCTTCCTTCAAAGAATAAAGGACTGCCTCAGTACGGGACTGTATTCCCAGTTTCCTAAAAATATTTACAAGATGAGTACCCACTGTATTATCGGTGATATTAAGCTCACTGGATATCTGCTTATTGCTTAACCCGCGTGCGGCCAGCTTGAGTACGTCGAGTTCGCGTTCACGCAATTCCTTCACGTTTGGCTTGGCAACATCGCCCGAGATCCTGCGCAGCACTTCGATATTGAAAATACCTTTACCCGAGTTAATCATTTTAATGGCCTCGATCAGTTCTCTGCGAGGGGTGTTTTTAAGTAAATAACCATCGGCGCCAGCCTGTATCGAGGCGACTATGTAATGGTTGTAGTTGTAAGCACTGAGCATTAAAACGGCGGTCTTAGGGCAGGTTGCCTTAATCTGTTTCGCAGCGTCGATTCCGGTCAATCCGGGCATGTTAACATCGATTACGGAAATATCGGGCTTGAGTTCCTGAGTTAACCTAACTGCCTCCTCGCCATCTGCCGCCATTCCCACACACTCGAGACCATTCTCATCTTGAAAAAGCCTGTATAATCCCTCTCGAAACAAGGGATGATCATCGGCAAGTAAAATTTTAATTGCCTTCACATTACCTCCAATGTAGCATCTCTTGGCTCCTATATTCACTATATTGAAGGTAATTAAATGTGTCAATTGTGTATTTATTTATAATTGCACCAAAAATTATTTACCGGCGATTGTATATTATATGTGATAGATTCTTTGCATTGTTTTGGAAAGCCAACGGATAGCGTTTATGTCCTTCTTCGCAATGGATATAAATTTTATGATTTCGAGAATAACTGGCAATATGTGCAATTAGCCCTTTAAAAATTTGATTATCTTGTGCCAATATGATAAAACGAGTAACCATAATTATATTGTATTGAGGAGGGATGTGCATCGGGTTAAAAATATAACTACCTGAAAAGTTAATGCCCTAGAAAACCGTGAAGTAGCTAATATTATTGATAAAAATCATTATGAAATGTTGATGACAAGAATGAATGTATGATCTATAATGGCCAATAAACTAATAGAAGGGCACTAATACTTAGAAACTATTTTTCTCAATAGAAAGGAGACATAATGAGAAGAAAAGGATTGCTAAAACTATTCCTCGGCATAGGGCTTGTAGTGGTACTTGCCATGAGCATACCCATGATAAGCGGTTGTACCAGTCAAGGCCCTGCACCTGAACCAACACCTGAACCAACACCAACACCCGAACCAACACCGGAGCCAGAGCCTACCCCTGAACAGAAGTATGTCGATATCGGCTTCCTCTGCGCCCTCTCAGGGCCCGAGGCAGGCTGGGGACTGCCGGGGCTAACCGGAGTACAGATGTGGATGGACGAACTGAACGCCCAGGGAGGTATCGAAGTCGGTGGGGAGAAGTATATGATAAGGCTCCACACCTATGACGACGAGGCGATAAGCAGCAAGGCCCTGCTTGGCGCAAAGGAACTCGTCCTGGAGCATAATGTAAAGTTCGTCAACACCATTGGCGGCGGGCCGACCGACGCCTGTGCTCCCTTCTTTGAGGAACACGGCGTATTCTATGCCCCGCTGATGCAGGATACCAAGCCTGACCGGCCGCACTGTATCGTAGCCGAGGCCAATTCGAAGGGCGATCCAGCCCGGGCAGTATGGATATCCGAGGGCTATCCGGAGGCAAAGACGGTGGCAATTGCAAGCCAGGACGATCCCATCGGCCGCATCACCAATGCCTGGGAAATCGGAGCTTTCCAGGCGGAGGGAATTGAAGTGGTCTACGAGGAGTACTATGCAATGGATACCGTTGACTTCGCCCCGATCGTGACCGCGATGATGGCTAAGGATCCCGATATCCTGAGCTGGGGTTGCTCCTACCCCACCTTCGATGCCGCCCTTTACGAGCAGGCATACCTGCAGGGGTTCGAGGGAATAATCTGTTCGAACTTCATCGATCTTGAAGCTACTGTAGCCAAGGTGCCCGGAGAGTGGCTCGATGCCAGGGCATCGATCGACGGTTATCCTACCATGGACGACCCCTGGTGGGGTGATCCCTCACCGCAACATGAATGGTATGAGAACTGGATGGCACGCTATGGCCCCGATGGGCCAGAATATGTAGGCCGTGATATAAGCCCCATCGACTGGGATCATGTAGTGGCTACAGAGCCCTGGGCCGCTGGCTGCCAGCTTGCTGGCACCTTCGAATCAAACGCTGTGCTCGAGGCTATGAGAGCCGCCGATTCCCTTCCCACCATCCTTGGCCCTGCAATAATGTGGGGTGAAGAGCAGTTCGGTACGCAAAACCAGATACTTCCTCCTATCTTTATCAACGAGATAAAGATGGTGGACGGTGTGGCCGTACGCCGGATCGTCGCCGAGTATGACTGGGCGGAGTACTGGGAGGAAAATAGCGAAGTATTACTAAATGCTGCTGAAGAAAGAGGAATATTGTACTACCAGCGTGACTAAGGCGATAGCTTTTTTAAGTGGGGCGGACTGTTAAATCCGCCCCACTTCTCGTACAAGGATAATAATAATAATAATATCCAACATGATTTAAGTTTATACTGGTCTTTGTAATTCAGGTAGCAGGACATTCTGAAAAGGGAGAACAGTGGAGCTTTTTCTACAGACCTTTGCCAACGCAGTGGTTGCCAGCGGCATATATGCTATCATTGCCGTAGGGCTTTCGATAGCCTTCGGTGTTATGCGTATGGCCAACCTGGCCCACGGCGAGTTCTATATGATAGGCGCCTATGCCGTATGGCTCTTCTATGCCGTGGAGGGGTGGCCCTTCCCAGTAGCGGTGCTTATGGCCTGCCTCATAGTCGGGGCGCTGGGGATTGCCACGGAGCGGCTCATCTTCCGCCCACTCCGGGGACAAGTTGTCTCCGGCTATATCGCTACCGGAGGGCTCATGTGGGTACTCCAGGTTACGGTGGGGAGGATATGGGGGGTTGGGCTTTCCAAGCCGGTATCTCCTGCCCTGCCGGGGGCACTCACCATCTTCGGAGCCAGTGTCGGCTGGCAGAAGCTCATGATCGTCCCTGTCTCCCTTGTCATGATGGGTGCGCTATGGTTTTTCCTGCATAGAGCACGAATAGGCCGTGCCCTTCGCGCCTGTGCGCAGGACCCTGAAGCGGCCGCTCTTCAGGGAATAAACATTAACCGCATGACCGCGCTTGCAATGGGCATCGGCGCCGTATTTGCCGCAGTTGCAGGGGCACTAATGGCGCCGGTCTATCCGGTCACACCTTACATGGGCCACGCCGTTATCCTGATCGCCTTCATCGTTGTAATCGTTGGCGGTATGGCCAGCATCGAAGGCACCATGATTGCCGCCATCATCTTCGGCTTTCTCTATACGGTCGTTACCACCGTTGCAGACGGCGTACTTGCCTCGATCATAGCCGTGCTCGTTATGCTAATCGTCCTCGCATTCCGGCCCATGGGGCTTTTGGGGAAGGTGAAGGCCTAGTGGCAGGATTATTGGGAAGAAGCCCGACAAAGGGAAAAACCTCGATCGTGGTGGCAGCTATCATCGCGGTTCTTTGTATTCTACCCTTTGTCTTACGGACATATCACCTCGAAATAATGACCATACTCCTCATCGACACCATTCTGGCGGTGAGTTTCGCCATGATTGCCATTACCGGTGAATTCTCCCTTGCTCACCGGGTGATGATGGGGGTGGGGGCTTATACCAGCGCCATTTTAACCACGGACCTCGGCTTTCCTTTCTGGGCGGCACTTCCCCTTGGGGGGATAATAGCCGCGCTTATCGGCCGGGGAATCAGTTACCCCCTGGTCAGGATGACCGGTTTTGCCTTCTTTATCGGCTCCTACGCCGCGGGAGAGGCCATCAGGTTATGCTGGGTACGCTTCAGATTTCCTTTCGGCGGTGTACGCGGCATGATTAACCTCCCCTCGCCCTCTATCGGCTCGTTTGATTTTGGCGGCTATGTACCCTACTACTTCATGACCATGGGGATCATGCTCGTGTGCCTATTCGTCATGTATCGTATTTACTATTCGAGGATAGGTGATACCTTTAAAGCTATTCACTCCGACCCTTCGGTAGCGGAAAGCACCGGCATAGATATCGTGCGCTACCGCAACCTTGCTTTTGTCATAGGCTGCTTTTTTGCCGGTATCGCAGGTGTACTTCTTGCACATAAGACCGGGGCGATCGACCCGTACAACTTTGCCCTCACCGATATGCTCTATCTACTGGTGTGGGTGGTGGTCGGAGGTATAAACACCTTCTGGGGGCCTATAATCGGTACCGGGGTGATGACCGCGGTATACGAGGGTTCCCGGTTCCTTGCCGAGTGGCGGCCGCTTCTCTTCGGCTTTATCCTGATACTTTCCCTCATATTCAACCCGCGTGGAATAGACGGGCTCTTCCCCAGGATAAAGGCATTTTTCCAGAGAATGCGCGGTGAAGAAAAACAGGGCTGAATAGTGTTCCACCTGTTTGTCTAAGTTAGACCCCTTTGCACCTTTCAGGAGCTATTTACTTTGTTTATGCCATAACATGTTTCGTTTGATCAGGGTCTATATGTCCAGCCCATCCAGGAAAACCCGTGTTATTCTCGCAATCAAGATTACTTTTCTCTCCGTGATATAAGCATTGGTGCCGGCTATATTTGACATAGGCTATTCGGTATTCTATATAATCTAATCAAGGTAACAGTATTTTGGTGGAGGATAATGAAGCAGATCAGGGTTCTAATAGCGGATGATAACCTGTTAGCACGGGAAGGATTACATCGGATCATAGAAAGCGATAATGATATAGAATGCATTGGAGTAGCCCATGATGGCGAACAGGCTGTTCAGATGGCAAAGGAGCTTCTGCCGGATGTGGCCATAATAGATGTTGCCATGCCTAAAATGAACGGAATTGAGGCTACCAAATTGATTAAAGGAAGCTGCCCCGATGTTGCTGTACTTATAGTAAGTGCCTATAAATATGACAAATTTGTAGCCTCTTGCCTGGAGGCAGGAGCAGACGGCTATATGCTCAAAAGCGATATGCTTAACCAGAGACTGGCCAATGCCATCCGTTCTGTTAATAGTGGTGAGCACATTTTCGATCAGGAAGCCAGTGAAGTAATGCGTAAGCTAGCCGGTGCGGGGACCAGAAAAACAACCCAATCAAAAGTATTGGGCCAGCGTGAGACCGAAATAATTAACCTTGTAGCTCGGGGAATGAGCAACAAGGAAATTGCCAATCACTTATGTATCAGTGAGCAGACAGTGGGAACACATCTCGTACATGTATTCAGGAAATTGGGGGTAAGTTCACGGACAGAGGCTGCCCTGTACGCGATCAAACACGGTTTGGTCGACCTCAACGATCACGAATTTTCATTGCATTGACGACACCGGCAGGTATTTTCTCCTTTTTATGTAAGGTATGGGTATAATATGGACCAAAAGAATACTACAAGAGAAAAAGATAATTATCTAAATTTGTTACAGTCTATCTCTTCTAATACAGCGGACGGTAATAAAAATGGTAACAAGGCATACATGCCGGAGAGCAGGGCAAAATACCTGCTCTTGTTATCCGAAATACCTGACGTAGTATGGATTACGGACAAGGATAACCGGATCGTCTTTATCAGTGATAACGTCAAGGCGGTTACAGGTTATTCCGCCGAGGAAGAATATGAGCTATTTGAGCGGGAGAAATGGACAGATAGAATCCACCCCGAGGACGTAGACTATTACAAAAACGCATATGATGCATTATTTGATAAGCAGCTGGGCTTCAATATTGAATACAGGTTTAGACGAAGGGATGGTCAATGGATCTGGTTGCATGATCGGGCAATGAGCACTCATGAAGAAGAATATGGTGAAAGATACGCCACCGGTTTACTCTCCGATGCCACTGAACGAAAGCATGCCGAGCTGCAAATACGGGAATTGAATGAAAAATACGAATCATTGATCAAGAATGTTCCTGACGTTATTTATTCTTGCTTACCCGATGAAACCGCCTCTATGATATTTATATCCGAAAGATATGCAGAGTGGGTAGGTCGTCCTGTAAAGTTCTTTTATGAAAATCCAGGTGCCTGGCCTGATACCATTTATCCTGAGGATAAGGACAGGGCGATAAAGACCTATATCAACGCCTGTAAAAACAAGGGCGGCTACTATCAGGAATACAGAGTGGTTAAGAAGGATAGCAGTCAGTTTCGCTGGGTGAGGGATCATGCTATTCCGATACTGGATGAGCAAGGGGAAATAATACGTTTCGATGGAACGATTACCGATATTACTGAGCAGTATGAACTCAGAGAGAGCCTTGAGTATTATACCAGTGCGCTAACAAATACACAGGAAGAAGAACGAAGGCGTATCGCTCTTGAGCTGCATGATGGGTCGATTCAGGCCCTGTTCAGTTTAACTACAGAGATAAATGAACTGATCAAAGGTAACAAACAACTGGCTGAGAAAGATCTTAGAAAAATGAAGAAGATCCAGATAGGAATTAACTCTATCATGAATGACCTGCGACGCTTTTGTCACGAGTTAAGACCCAGTGTGCTGGATCACCTGGGTTTAATACCCTCTCTTGAACTACTGGTTGATGAACTGAATCGGAGCGGTGGGAAAAAGTGCTACATAGAGGTTATCGGGCATGAAAAACGCCTGTCATCGAACACCGAATTGGCACTGTTTCGTATTACCCAGGAAGCACTAAACAACATCAAAAAACATTCCCGGGCAAAAGGAGCCCTGGTTCGCGTCAAATTCAATGATTACAATATTGAGCTGGAGTGTATTGACGACGGTTGCGGTTTCAAGATGCCAAGGTATTCTGGCGGTTTTGCTCGTGACTCAAAATTAGGAGTTTTAGGAATGTTCGAGCGCGCACGGTTAATCGGGGGCACTTTATCTATTAAATCAAGTGAAGGCGAAGGGACAACGGTAACAGTTGTTGCGCCTATAAAGTAATCGAGAATAAATTGGCTTTTGGGTAGCGCTCATACTGCGTGTAAATATAGAGCATGTCTTCAAGTAAGGAAAAAGCCTATTACAAGGCAACCAGCAGGGCAATATCCTCTGTTAATGCTAACCTGCCACTTCAACAAACCCTTAAAGCGATTGTCAGAAGCACTGCCGTGGCCATGAAGACGCGGGTATCTATTCTAACCTACGATTCCAGCAGCAGAAGGCTGATTCACCGGTCTACGTGGGGCTTACCCCATGCTTATCTGCATAAAGGGATCCTCACGGCTGATGCCAGCCTCGGCGAACTGTCTACCGGAGAACCTGTTATAGTGGCTGATATCGCCCGTGATAAAAGGGTGCAATATCCGGAGCAGGCCTATAGTGCAGGAATAAGTTCAATTGCAGGTGTTCCGATATTTAGCGCAGGTAGTCTTTTAGGTTGTCTCAGGGTCTATGCCAAAGAGCCGTATGATTTCAGCAGCCGAGATATTAACTTTCTCAAAACCATGGCCGGGATTAGTGGCATAGCCTTATATCTGGAATCCGTAGCAACAAGAAAGCAGAAGGCTGAGGAAAAAGTGGAAGGCGTTTTACCGGCTTTAAAAGAGAGCCAGATCTCCAATTTTGCCCACCCCAGCGAGAGGGAATTTGCCGATATTCTGGATTTTTACCATATCGACTGGGTATATGAACCGCGTTCTTTTATTCTGAAGCGGGCAGGCAATAAGATGATTGAAATGTTCACTCCTGATTTCTATCTCCCTGAGCTTGACCTTTATGTGGAGCTTACTACCCTTAAACAGAGACTGGTAACAGAAAAGAACCGTAAACTGAAGCGTTTAAGGGAGCTTTATCCCGAGATTAAAATCACCCTTTTATACAAGAAAGACTTTGATCGGCTACTTGCTAAATACGGACACGGTCCATTAGCGCAAACAAGATCACACGATATTAAAGGTGTACTGTATTCTGAGAAGGAGATTACAGAGAAGGTGAAGTCTCTGGCTGAAAAAATATCCGCCGACTACGAGAACAGCCGTCCGGTTATGGTTGGAATACAGCGCGGATTTCTGTGTTTTATGGCTGATTTAATGAGGCATATTGTGGTACCCCTGGATATTGATTTTATGGCTATTTCCAATTACGGCGGGGACCGGTCAACGATTAAAATAACCAGGGACCTGGATCTCCGTATAACGGAAAGGCATGTTCTGATTGTGGAGGATATTATTGACACGGGGATGACTTTAAGCTTCCTGTTAAAACATCTTGAAGCAAAAAGACCGGCGAGCATCAAGGTTTGTACCTTGTTTAATAGGCCAGCTCGACGTATTGCCCATATTCCCCTCGATTATGTCGGCTTTCAAATACCCGACGAATTCATAGTGGGATATGGGCTTGATTACCAGGAGGAATATAGAAACCTTCCATACGTTGGCGTTGTTAAACCGGAATCAAATACAAAATGAGGATATAAGAAGCCCCAAGTGACTTTCGCCTTTATTCGCAACTCCTCAAATAGGTTAATCCCGTTTACCTGGCGGTATTCAGTTTTTTTCTTTTCGAAGAGTTACACAGGCTAGATCACTTGGAGCAATTATCATCATCTCACAGTTACTCCAATATGTCAAAATTGCTTATTACCTAAGATATAAAAATACCATTAGAATTACTTCGTGATTACTATTCTATAATCTTTAAAACTTCTTTTTACGGATTCTTAGCTTACCACTTCGGTTTCTATTTTAACGGCATATTTTTTATAATCTATCCTCGAAAAGTGGCCTTTAAACATACATGAAATCACCTTGTTAGTTGGCTCCTACCGTTTTCACGGCCGTTTTTTCCCCGCGGTGGTGTCGTTCTTATGAATAAAGCTTCATTGTGATGGCAATACAAAAGTGCTATATTCCATAAGAGGAGGTAAGCGATGAGGCTAGCAGTGCCAACCAACTGGGACACGAGCTTAATCGGGCAGCTGGCAGATATAGAAAGTGTCGATTCTGTCTATGGAGGAATACCCTTCTTGACCGGCAGCGGTGGCAGGCCGACCAGTAGTCTTACTGCGGTTAATCCTGAACAGGTTGAAGAATACATAAGGCTTCTCCATACAAGGGGAATAAGCTTTAGCTATACCTTGAATGCTACCTGCCTGGGTAATATGGAATGGGATATTGATTTCAACAAGAAACTGTTCAATCACTTACAATGGCTCACTTCAATCGGTGTCGATACGGTTATTGTTGCCATACCGCACCTTGTAGAGCTGATCAAGAGCTATTTCCCCGGATTTAGGATCAAGGTCTCTACTCTGGCCAGGGTATCCACTGTCCCGAGAGCAAAGTTGTATGAGAAAATGGGCGCAGACGCACTGGCAATCGATTTTCATATTAACCGGGGTTTTAAAACGCTTCGTGCAATCAGAGATGCAGTGAATTGCGACCTCGAAATACTGCTTAATAACTCGTGCCTCTATGATTGTCCCTGGCACATATACCATGCCAATTCAAACAGCCATAGTAACGAGAGCAATAATCCGGGTAACGCGCTGAACGTGGATTCCCATATTATTCGCTGCGGTATAGAGAAGTATTCAGATCTTTCCCAGATCATCAAATCCAGGTGGATTAGACCCGAGGATATAGCCCAATATGAAGAGATGGGGTACGAATTTTTCAAGATCAGCGGCAGGACGATGTCCACACCCTGGATCATAAACACACTGAAATCGTATTCTGCGCGCAAACACGATGGAAATCTGCTTGAAATAATTGAAATAGCCACCGATGCTAAAGCTGAAAATCTAAATCCGTCGTCTGTTTTAGCTCAGCTTGCGAAAATAGGCCCAGAACTTGCCACCGATAAGGATGCTGTAATCACAAAATTGAAGAATGGTAATACAGGTCTCTATGAAAAGCTAATCGACATGGAGAGTTTCCGGGCGCTTCTAAAAACCCCTAGACCGCAAATTGTTGTCAACAATGCATTACTGGACGGATTTATCGAATTCTTCAAGTCGAAAGACTGTCGATGGGAATGCGCTTACTGTCATTACTGCGAGGACAAAACCCGAGAAGTTATCACGGCAGATATGGATGAAATTACCGAGTATATCTTTGCAATAACGAATTTCATGCAGGACTTCGGCCGTGTTATGGGCTATGAAACGCTTTCATAAAACCACATAGACCCACCATAAATCAATTTGACGGATCGAGGTGTATTTACCATGAAAAGAGAGGAAAACATTGAAAATGTAATGAGGGGCTTTGCCGAAGCGCTTGTTAACGGAGAAACAGAAAGAGCGGTTTCCTTTTTTGCCGAAGATGCAGTATGGTATACCCCCAATGGAAAGTTTAACGGAAAAGATGAAATACATAATTATATCGAATGGATGAAGGAAACTATCAGGGATGAACAAATTACCGGTACCGGGATAGATATAATAGTAAAAGATGATGTCGGGATATACGAACATATAATCGGTGGTAAATCGAAAGGAAAGCCGTGGAAAACTATGGCCCTCTGCGTTTATATAGTTGAAGCCGAAAAAATAAAGCATGTCACCATGGTCTACGATCGTCTTGATATTGCCCAACAGGTCACGACAGGTCTGGCCAGGACCGCGGTAGGTAATATCGTAAGGGAGATGGAAAAAGGCCTGCATAGAGGTCGAGTATAAACCAAAAAATGAGCGGCCTCTCATAAAGAGCATAATTTATACCATGAATTTTACAGACAGATTATCTATTTTCGTCGGAGCAGCCTTTTTGCTTATGAGGGGTTTTATTTTCACCTCTTTATCCACCAGAAGGAGGAAAGAAGAGGTAAAGGCGATAGTTTCCAGGCTCAAAGAATTGAAATCGAACGGTCAATCGGTAGAGGCCATCGATGTAAATATCGATTTTTTTCGTTATACAAATAACATATTCAGCTTTATTATTTGGTTCCTGGTTCATATCCCCAAGATCAGGAAAAGGCATCAAGACCTCTTGGAGATAGTCGATTTGCCGGTCTCTCGGTGGCAGGAGATGGGATATAGGGGTCTAGACAAGATAGAAGATAGCAGGTTTGGCGAGATAATGACCAGTGATTTTCTGGAGGAGCTATTCAGGGTTGTGGTGAAGACTGCAACTATTAAGGGCAGTAACAAACCGTTAACCATGGTGGATTTCGGTTGTGGAGGTGGCCATCTGTGTCGCAAGATACTTGCCAGATACAAAAAAGAGCCTGTCTTATGTATCGGGATCGACTCTACGCTGGCAAATATAGAAATGCTTAGAAAGCGTTTTGTGTGCCGGGATGGAAGCGATGATGTGATTTTCAGGGAAATTGATCAAATTAACGATTGGACCATAGACTCCCTGGCCCTGGAAGCGGAGAAGATGGATATGAGTACTTTCGCCATATATCGAGGGGACTTCTTTGAACTGGAAAAATATGTTTCTTACGGCAAAATAGACATCATCTTTCATTCAAGAGTCCTGCATCATCTGTGCCTGGATGAAAGAAATAGGCTTGAAAAAATGTGCCGGAAGCTTTCTTTTGTCACCATTGAACTGGAGGATATATATTCACGCATCATGCCGCTTTTAGCTGCACTCATGACCTCGGGGATAGACCGGGATAACCTTCCTCTCATGAATGGCGCTGTTTTAAGCTGTATAAGGGATCCTGGCAAGGAAGATCTTCATGGGTATGTGAAAAAGGTATTACCGGGCAGCTATGTTAAATTGATTCCGGGAGAAAAAGGCATTTATGTAGAAAGGCGCCTTGAAGAGATTAGAACGCTTACAGAAAGCTTCACCTGGTATGAATAACCGATAGCAATTTTACCGGGAGTGTATATGAAGGGAGTATACGTTATCGTTCTTGAAGCTGAAAAACCGGATATGTTTAGAGTCGGCAGGCGTCTTAGTATCGAGTTTAAAGAGGGGTTTTATGGTTATGTTGGGTCTGCCCTTTCAGGATTGGAGCATAGAATTAAGAGACACATCGGTAGCAGTAAGAAATTTCATTGGCATATAGATTATCTTACCGGTAGAGCTAAGATGGTAAATGTGATCTTCTCTGAAACACCTGAGAATAAGGAGTGTTTGATTGCACAGATCCTGAACTCCCAGCTGACCGGTATTAAATATTTTGGTTGTAGTGACTGCCGGTGTGACTCGAATCTTTTTTTCTCACGCAACTATATGGAACTGGTAAATAAGATAACTTCCGCCTTTAGAGAGACGGGCCTTTTCCCATGTAACTGGCCCACTTTTAAGGCTATCGATGATGAACTTTTTATGCCTTAGAAGGTTGATAGTAATTAAGGAGGCCCGTAAATATGAAAAATCGAAAATGGCGACTTGTGGTTTCCATAGTTTTGGCTTTCGCGCTTTCCGTCCTTTTCAGTGGCTGCGTAGCCAACCCGAGGCCGAAGATAGCGGTTATTCCACTATCCGGTTCCATAGCCGGTGCAGGCCAGCAGAGCTTTCTTATGGGGCCGGTTATAAGTCCCGGTGTAGTAAGGGATTATCTCGATCGTGCTGAGAGCGATTTTCTTGTGAAGGCAGTTGTACTGCGTATAGATAGCCCGGGTGGTTCAGCTGCAGCTTCCCAG
>Ga0209164_1002772_pt1 | contig 17743 bp, 18 predicted proteins | sample MTBNYHSulfiMetaG_FD_187458 | JGI IMG/M metagenome (GOLD analysis project Ga0209164, IMG submission 187458) | Enrichment culture microbial communities from rom New York Harbor, USA that are MTBE-degrading - MTBE-NYH (New York Harbor Sulfidogenic)... | ecosystem: Environmental > Aquatic > Marine >...
TGTCGTGGGCGTCGGTGGCCGATCCGATCTCGTAGTCCATCGTTTCTTCCTATGCGAGTTTGACGGCGCAGTAATCGCCGATGGTGTTGCGATAGACGTTTTGCACCACCAGGTAGTCATCGGCGCCAACGGTGACGATGTTCTCCACCGCGTTTGAAAACCCGGACACGTGGAAAAGCCCGTCCAGCTCTCCGAACACGTACCTGTACGGCGAAGTAAAGTGGGCGATGACCGGGGTGAGCAGGTATCCGCCGTCCAGGGGATTGGTGCGCATAAACGCCGATCTTCCGCTGCGGCAGTAGGGCCACAGGGCCTTCATGGAAGTGCCGTAGGAGAGCGAGCCGTTAAAGTAGTTCTGAATCCCGTGCCATTCGCCGAACCAGAACCGCGCGGACGATCGCGGGTTGGTCAGGATCGTGGCCTCCGTGGTCGATCCATTGACGCACACCGGCTGCATCACGCCCAGCGAGTGGGTGTCGTGCACCGTGCTCCAGCGGCTGCCGTTGGACGCCGTGGATGTGCCCGCGATGAGCAGGGGATAGGGCATGTTCGTGGCCGGAAGGTACGGATTGATCCACCCCAGGTACCCCAGTTGATAGATGGTCGAGATCTTGGCCACCACGATGATCCGCCGGGGGTTGACCACGAACCAGTAGGGGATCGCGCTGTTCCACAGGTGCAGCCTTGGAAAATGGGGCGCCGCGCTGTACCCGATGTTGCCCGGCTGGGCGGCAAAGGCCTGGCCCGCCTCGAACCCGGTCATGCCGTTTAACTGCCAGTTGAACCAGTCCGCGCCCGTGTCCTCTTCACCCTTGATGCCGACAAAGATCTCATCGGTGCCGCCCAGGCCCTCGCCCTGGGCGATGAACTCGGACCCGCCGTCAAACCTCAACGACGCCCAGCCGTTGGCCAGCATGAAGGTGCGCAGCCGGTCGAGAAGATCGAGGTAGTCGGTGGCGGTGCCGATGGAAACGGCCATGTCACTGGTTCCTTCTCATGACGTTTAAAATCACCCGCTCGCCGGAAGGTGAGTTGGCCCACTCCTCCACGATCGAGGGGTCCAGCACGTTGATGTTGCGAAGGTTTACCGCCACGCCCTGCCCGCCCTCTTTAAGGGGCTCCACGTACCCGCCCTGGTTGCCGCCCATCATCAGGTACTGCTTGCCGCCGGTGCGCAGGATCTCGGGCACCCCGATCTCATACAGCCCCCCTGGGGCCACCGGCCCGCCGGAATCTCGCGACGCGGCGGCCACCACCAGGTTGACCAGGGACCCGACCCAGCCGTAACCGCCTCCGCCGGTGCCGCCGCTCGATCCGCTGCTGGAGCTCTGTGACTTGAGAATGGCATACTGGACGAGCGTTTGGGCAATGGCCTCGGACACGGCCCGCGCCATGGACTCTAAAAACGATCGCATGTAATCCTCGAAGGTTTTAAGCTGCCCGGTCATGACGTCGAAGAAAAAATCGGCAAACGCGTTTTGCATCTGCTCGGCCGTGTACTGGGTGATCTTCAATAGCTCGTTGTTCCCCTGCTCCATCATGGCATTGCGCCGGTCGATCATCTCCTGGATGTCGCGGAAGCTCTGCTCGGCCGCGTCGCCGGGCACGTTGAGGCTGACCAGGTCCGCGATGTCGATGCCCAGGTCCTTGTCCGGAATGCGGATTTGAGCTGCGATCATCTGCTGATAATCGCGCATGGCGTTTTCAAGCTCGGCCTGGAAGATTTGGGCGCTGTTGTCGAAGGGGGCAGGCTTGGCCGGCGGCGGGGGGGCGCCGGGGGCCGGGCCGCCTGGGACATCCACATTGGCCGCCGCGGGCACCGCGGCGATATCGATGTACATGGGACTCAGGTCCAGGATCTGTTCGAGCTTGCGGCGCATCTGCTCCAGCTCGCGGTTGTGCCGCTCGAGCTGCTCCTGGTAAACGTCCGCCCCCATGATTTTAGCGCGCCACCCGCCAAGGTCGGCCATGTCCTGGGCGATGAGCTCTTTTTGCTTTTCGATCTGCCTTCTGAGCACGTCGGCCTGGTACTCGGTGGCCTGGCTGAGCATGCCGATGGCGTTGCGCATGGGCTCGAGGATGAAACCGTCGATGGTCACGCCGATCAATTTGAGCCAGGCGATGAATTTTTTGTTTTCGGCCAGGTCGTTTAGAAACCGGATGCTTTTGGTCAGGTTGGGGATGAACACCTCGCCCAGCTCGGCCGACAGGTCTTTCAGGTTGCTCGTTAAAATGCGCTGCTGGTTGGCCAGGCCATCGGAGGTGCGCGCAAAGTCGCCGGCGGCCGCCCCGGCGTCGCGCAAGATAATATGGTAGGCTCCGGTGGCCTTATCCAGGGTGGTGAGCTCATCCTTGCTCTTTTTGCCGCTGCGCGCCAGGGCCTCGTGCTCCACCGCGGCGGCGTTGATGGTGGGGATGTAGCGCTGAAGCGAATCGTACTCGCCCCGGAAGGCGGCCTGCATGGCCTCCAGGACCTGGTTGGCCCCGCCGGCCACGTTGTGAAAGGAGGCGATATCGGCCGAAAGCTGCACCATCTCCTGGGAGAGCCGCGCGCTTTGATCGATTCCAGCCTTGAGCTGCAGGAACATGTTGCCCATGGTGCCGGCGGCGTCCAGGGCCTCTTGCTTGGCAAGCCCCATGGAAGAGGCCGCCGTTTCCGCCCAGCGCTCCATGTCGTCGGCCATTTCGCGGCCAAAGAGCGTATTGACCTTGCTGATCGTCTCTTCCAGGTCGCTGGCCGCGCCGGTCATCTGGCCGATGCCGGCGGTCAGGGCGCCGATCGAGACCGCACCGGCCATGGCCACAAAGGCGCCCTTGACCAGCGTGGCGGCCCGTTCCAGGCCCATCAGGTGCGCCTTGACCTCGTTGAAGGCGGCATCGGCCTTGTTCTTGGCGTAAAGGGCGATCTCGAGCTGGGCGTCGGCCATGGATCAGATCCTTTCCCCGCGCAGCTTGAGGCGGTAGTTGCGACGGATCTGCTTTAAGGCGCTGATCTTGTTCTGGCGCCAGTAGGTGTTGATGATGTCGCGCGCCGGAAGATCGATGGTGCGGCCGGTGGTCTTGCGCAAGAAAAAGTACTTGGCATCCGGGCTGCCGGCCTTTTCGAGCCGGCCGCCGATGCGGGCAAAGCGCCGGCCAAGTTCGGTGCGGCTGCGGGTGTAGAGCACATCGATGCCCTCCTGGTGGCGCAGCAGGATCTGCTTGTACGAGCTCGACAGGCGCGAGGTGTTGGTGTTGACGAACCCGAAAGAGATCTGGACATCGTCGGTGCCGGCGTGTTTGATGTTCACGCGCACCAGGCGGGACAGTCGGCTCAAGGGGATCTGGTTTTTTTTGGGTTTTGCGCGCTTGGTGTAGGAGGCCAGCCTTGTGAGCAGATCGGCCGCATAGGGCCGGCCGCCGGGTTTTCCCTGGCGGACCTCGTCGCGCAGTTGGCGAAGCTGCCGGAAGGCCTCCACACGCACGGCGATCTCGAAGGCCTTGCGCTCCTTTTCCTTGAGCTTACGCAAATCCTGGACCACCTTCTTGGCGTTTTGCACCACCGGTTGGACCTGGATCATGGCTTTTCTCCATCCTGCTTTTTTCGAACCGCTCCAAGGCCAGCATCTTGCGCCACAGGCCGGCGGTCCACTCGATGCCCAGGTCCTGGGCGATAGCCCTGACGGCGCAGTAGTCCAGACCGATGAGCGCAAAGCCAGCCGCGCGCCACTGCGTGTTGACGTGCAGCCATAAATCCAGGGCCTCCCGATTGGCCGGCCATAGCGGCGTGGCGGATGTCGTCCACGCACACGAGGAGCACGGCGCCGGCCGGCCTTCCTGCTTTGCGGTCTCTACGCATGTTTGGCAGTACTCCTGTCGGGTGCGGTCTGATCGCTCGGACCAGACCGCGATGAGTTTTTTTCCTCTTCCTCGGACGACCAGGTCTCGTTGCAGATGGCCTTGAAGATCTTCCTCTGGTCCGGGTTGGGCAGCTCGGCGCGCTCGCCCGGCTCGAACTGGGTGTGCAGCATGGCCTTGATGGCTTCGTCCAGCTTCTCGCCGGGCAGCTTGAAGATCTCGCAGCGCATGCAGCCCACGCCATATTCGGCCAGCTCGTCGATCTCGCGCGCCTTGAGCGGCCGCACGGTGATCGTTTTGCCGTTGGACAATTCTACTTCCCTCATGTTTTCTCCTTGTTACGCGTGGGCGTCGGCGTTGGTCAGCCGGGCCACGATGGCCGAGCCGGCCGCGCCGTCGTCGTGGTAGGCCTGAAAATCGAGGGTGACCCGCAGGCCCTGGGGGCCTTGGACCTCGGGGCCGTTGACGGCATAATTGATCTCGGGCATCTCCAGCTCGAAGATGCTGCTGGCATTGCCGGTGACGGTGACTTTTAAGGCGCTTTCGGCGCTGTCGATGGCCTTGACCAGCAGGGTGTCGTCTTTAAAGAGGGTGGTGAGCGATCCGCCGACGGATAAAATGCCCTCGTTGATGTCGCCGCGCACGCCGCCCCCGCCGATGACGAAGGTGTCGGCGTCCAGGCCCATGTCCACGTTGAGCTCGATCTGGGGGGCGTTGGAAAGCGTCGCCCCGCCTTCGGTGACGGCGGCCTGGAAGTTGTGGACCCGGGAGAGGCCCACGGGCGTGGGCGAGGCCGCAAAGGAGCTTGTGGCGATCTCAAAATCGGCGCCCACCACGGTCAAGGTCATGATCAGCTCGCCGTCGCCGCCCACGGTGATGGCGGCAGTTGAGATCTTGCACCCCTTGTAGCGGAAGAATCGCGGGGCGGCGAGGCTGCCCATCTGCTCTTCGATGGTGAGCGACGGCTGCAGATCCGGGACGGTGAAGGTGTGCAGGTAGGGGGCGACCGATCCGGTGGTGACGGGCAGGCCGAACATGGCCCGCAGCCAGTACCACATGGCGCGGGTGTCCACCGGGATGACGATCTGGCCGCCCACGTCCCTGTTGCCCCGGAAGGGCTGGACCGGGTTGCGTGTGCCGGTCAGGGTGGCGGCCGCGTTGATGGCCTGGGCGGGCTTTACGGTGGTGCTGTTGATCGGCAGGATGAAACCTTCTGATGGCGGCGTTGCGAAGGTCTCCTCGAAGCCGACCACGATCTTGACGGTTGCGCCGCGTTGTTGTGCCATGGCGTTTTTACTCCATGCGGTCGGCGCCCAGGGGCACCGACTCTTCCTGGTAGGTTAAGAGCATGACGGCGAAAAAGGCCGGAAAGTGCGAGATGGTGTCGTACTCGATGGCCGCCTCGGCCAGAATGGTGTCGCCGGTGTCGATACCGCTGGCGACGGTCTCCACGAGCTTGCGCATCTGCTCGATGTGGCGGGTGCCGGTGTACTCCACGATGTTTCCGATGCCGTCGCGGGAATGCAGGCCGTCGTTTTCCAGCCAGCACTCGACCATGACGCCGTGGTCCTTTCCGGCGCGAAGCAAACCCACGGCCTTTGAGACGGGATAGAGGATCACGGCGGGCAGGTCGCCGGCGGCCGGGGGGTTGCGCTCGTCGAAGCTCACGAACACGGTGGGGCCGCGGCCGTAGTTGGCCTGGCACCATGCGGTAAGATCGGGGTCGGTGGCGATGGCGGCGGACAAGGTGTCGACAAGGGCGTTGATGTTCATCGTTTGATCCGTTCGTCTTTGATCAGGGGGATGCGCCAGGTGTGGCCGTCGCCGGTGATGGCCAGGCCCCGGGCCTCGTCGCGGTGCACCCGCCAGGTGATGCCGGCAATCACCACGGCATCCCGGTACCGGGGGGCGGGCACGTCGGTGGCGTCCACTTCTATCTCGGCGGTGTCGGCGTGCACGGCGCCTGCGGCGGACTGGCCGAAATGAAGGTCCAGGGCGACGATCGGCTGGCCGGCATAGGTGACGGCGATGCCCATCTTCTCCTTGATCCGTGCGATCATGGCTGCGGCGGCCTGGTCGAAGGTCATGGCGGTGGCGGTTCCTGTTAAAGGGTTGCGGTTTCGGGGTCCGGGGCGGTCCGGATCGCCGGCCCCGGGCCATGGGTTGATTTATGATGCGGCGGAATCGACTTCCACCAGCACGGCCGGCCGCATGCACATGGGCAGCGGGTTGGACTGGCTGTGGATGTCCACGCCGCGGCCGAACTTGCTGGGCTCCTGCTTGGCGTAGAGCTCCTTTCCGATGGTGTTGGCGGTTTCGATGAAGTCCGCCGGGGCGTAAAAGGTCTTGAAGGTGGCGCGGGTGCCCAGCGGAAAGGCGATGGCCTTGCCGTCGGCGATGAACTTGCGCGTGGTGCCGTTCATGTCCGTGGCCTGGCCGCGGAACTCTTCGAAGGTGATGCCGCCGAAGGTGAAGTTCTTGCGGGGGTCGCCGCCCAGGATGGCCACGGCGGCGGCATGGCCTTCGTAGACTTTCTGCACGCTGGCATGGGTGAGCAGCTTGTCCATGAAGTCCGAGGAGACGAAGCAGTGGATGCGGTTCATCACTTCGCCCTTGAGGTTGTCCTCGATGTGGCGGGTGACGGCGAAGCATTTCTGCTGCACTTCGGTGTCGGGGTCGCCCAGGGCGAAGAAGACGGTCTTTTTGGGGATGGCGAATTCGGTGAACAGGTTGTAGAGCGTGGCGCCGTCGGCGTCGAGGATCTCGCCCTTGAGCGCGCCCCAGCGCAGGTACTCCAGGGTGATGGCGTGCTTGCTTCTCAGGTCCTCGAGGTGGTCGTTCATGATCTGGGCGAGCGAGGCCATGTCGTTTTCCGAGCCGAAGGCGCGCACGCCCTGGTATTCGGTGGGGTCGACCCAGTCGTCGGCCGGGATGTGGGGGATGACGAACGAGCGCACTTTGCGCTTGCCGCGCTGCTGCTGGGTGCCGGGGGCGCCCACGGGGCGGGTGGGCAGAAGGTTCAGGATCCCGTTTTTCTCCTCGACGATGATGGAGCGGGTGCGCACGCCCTGGCCGGGCATCAGGTCCAGGTCGCGCAGCCGGCCGTAGGTGTTGGGCAAAATGTTGATGGCGTTGGTCAACGAGACCATGTTGAACGCATCGGTGGCAAAGGGATTTAACATGTCGGTTTCTCCTTTTTCTGTTCCGGGCGGCGCGCTGGGCGCGGGGGCACCCGATTGAGCCGGTGAATGCGGCTAGGCCGCCTCGGCGGTGAGGATGCCGGCGGCCTTGAGTTCGGCCAGGGCCTTGTTCTTCTGTCCGGTGGTGGCGCCGGCCGGCCAGACCAGGGCGGATTCGATGAAGCGGGCGTCGCGCACGAAGGCCACGCCCTTGACGGCGCCGCCGGTGGCGTCGTAATCGCCGGCGGCGATGCCGTGGGCCTGCTGGGAGCCGTCCACGGCGGAAAAATCGATGGCCGTGCACTGGCCGGAGCCGGGGGCCACTTCGATGGTGAAGGTGTCGCCCACGGCAAAGTCCGGGGTGCCGTCGTTGATGGTGAAGTTGAGCTGCGGGTTGGCGTAGGCGGCGCCTGCCTGGGCGTCGGGCAGGGCCTCGCCGTTGGGCGCCTCGACTTTGAACGTGCCGGCGCCGGTGGCCGCGGCGATGCAGGTGATGGTGTAGGTGCCGATCTGGGTGTCGTCGCCGCCGGTGACGCCGGTGAGGGTGCCGCCGCCGGTGTTGCCGCCGGCCGGGGCGCCGGCGGCCGGAATGGATTTGGTGATCTTGCCCAGCACGCTGAGCACCGCGATGATCCGGCCGGGTGCGATGACCACCTGCTCGCGCGAGAAGCGGGAAGGGGACTCGACTTCGCCGACCAGGCCGTCATGGAGCCGTTTGCCTTCGGTGAGTTCTGCCATGGGTGTTCTCCTTATGGGTCGATGATGGGGGTTGTTCGTTTGGCCGGGCGCTTACTTGGCCCCGGCCCGTCGCTTGGCGTCGGCGATGAGCCAGTCCGCGCCCGAGGCGCCGAGGCCGCCGTTGCTGTTGTCCAGGCCGGCGGCGGGGTCGGCGTTGTGCAGGGCCTCGGCGATGCGCGTGGCGGCGGCTTCGACGGTGATCGGCTCGCCGATGAGCTGGGGCGCCATTTTCCCGCAGCCAGCCAGCGCGCAGCGTTCGGCGATGGCGACGGCCCGGGCGCGTTCGGTTTCCGCGCCGCGCTGGACGCCTTTTTCCTCGGCCTGGGAAAGGGCCGCGGCGGCGGCCTGGGGGTCGGGCTCGGGCACGTAGCCCATGCCGGCGAGCTTTTCGGCGGCCGTTTGCTTGTGCGCCTTGTCGGTCAAGAGGCCGGAAAGGCCGGTGAAGATCTCTTCGAAAGTCATGGTATGTCCTCCTGCTTGGGTGGCGGTATGGTTGCGGCCGAGCTCGGCCAGGATTTCCTCGAAGGTGGCGATGCCGTCGGCCAGGCCGGCGGCGACGGCGTTTTCTCCTTCATAGACGGCGGCCTGCTGGGCGCGTACGTCGTCGGCGGACAGGTTGCGGTTGCGGGCCACGGTGGCGGTGAACAGGTCGTGGACGCGGTCCACGGAGGCCTGGGCCACGGCGCGGGCCTGGTCGGAGAGCGGCGCGTGCATGGAAAAGTCGTTCTTGTGGGCTCCGGCATAGATGGCGGTGTAGGTGATGCCGGCCCGCTCCTCGGCCTTGGCCTGCTCGTAGTGGATGGCGATGACGCCCACCGATCCGGCGGCGCCGGTGCGTGGCACGTAGACCTTGTCGGCGGCCGAGGCGATGGCGTAGGCGGCGGACAGGGCCTCCTCGTTGGCCACGGCGTGGATGGGTTTTTGGCCCCGGGCGGCGTGGATCTCGTCCACCAGGTCGAACGCGCCGGCCACCTCGCCGCCGGGCGAGTCGATGTCGAAGAGGATCGCGCGCACGTCGGTGTCGGCCAGGGCGTCGCGGAACATCTTGCGCACCTGGCCGTAGGTGCCGCGCCAGTACCAGCCATAGCCCCGGTAGGCGAGCCCGCCCATGACGGGCAGCACGGCCACGCCGTTTTTCACTTCGTAGGCTCGGGGCGGGTCGTCGTCGAAAATGCCGAAGAACATGCCGGCCGGAAGCGGCCCGGAGAGCGCGGCCAGGATCAGATCGGCCTCGGCCCGGGAGACCATCAGGGGCGTGCCGAGCAGGCGGGTGGGAACGGAGATCCGCCCGGCGGCGAGGTGGCCGGCGGCGGCGGTTTTAATCGCGGTCATCTTCATTTTCCTCTTGGTCGATGGGTTGCCTTGTGTCCGGGGTCGCTTGGCCGGCGTCCCGCAAGGTGACGGGCCGGCGGACGTTGCCGTCCCGGCGCCAGGCGGCGGCGACCTCGGCGGAGGCCTCGGGCAGGCCGGCGGTCTTGCGGAAATAGGCTTCGTCGGACATCTGGGGGGTGATGGCCCCGGACCGGACGAACACGCCGTAGGCATCGGCCTGCTCCTTGATGTCTTGCAGGCCGGTTGTGTCCGTTGCCCCGCCGCGGTCCTGTCCGCCGGTGCCGCCGGCGTCTTGGGATGGTTGCGGATCGGTCCCGTCGGCATTTTCGCTTTGGACGATGCCGCCGTTGGTGGTGCGGCGGGGGTCGGAATCGAGCACCAGGCCGGCGGTGTCGGCCCGGCGGTTGTCCTCGGCGATCTCGGCGTCGATGTCTTCCACGTCCACGCCGTGGCGGCGGGCCACCACGCGCTGGCGGGAATTGAATCCGGCGCGCACTTCCATGATGGCGGCCCGGACGTCTTTTACGGGGTCCACCCAGTCCCAGCCGTCCGGCTGCCACTCGATGCGGCGGTAGGCCCGGCGGCGGGCGAAGTAGTCCGGGATCTCCAGGGCCCCGGTGGCCACTTGCAGGTCGAGCCAGCGCAGGGCGAACGGCCGGCAGAACTGGAACACCAGGGTCATGGCGATGAGCTGTTCGAGCCGGCGGCGGAAGTCGAGCAGGCCGGCGCGGATGGAGGTGTAGGTGACGCCGGCCAGGTCCCCGGTGAGCTGCTCGTAGGTAATGCCCATGCCCTTGGCCACGTCGCGCAGCTGCTGGACCATCCAGGCCACGTAGTTGCCGCCCACGTCCGTGGGCTGCGCAAAGGCCACGTCCCAGCCGGCGGGCAGCTTGGGGAAGGTGCCGGGCCGCAGCTCGATGACCTGGGCGGCGTGGGCCGTGCCGGTCTGGTGGCCGAGGATGTTGCCCGGGGGACCGCCGGGCATGCCGGCGCCGGGAAGAAAACCGGCCGGGGCGATCTGCTTGATGAAGCCGCCGAACATGGTGGTGGTCTTGCGGCGCACGAGCTCGGCGTCCACGCACTGGTCGATGTCGTGCAGCTTGAGGATGATGTTGTGAAACCAGGGCAGGCCGCGCAATTGGCCGGGCCGCAGCGGCCGGTAGACGTGCATCACTTCGCCGGCCGGCACGCGCCGCTTTTCGAAGGTGTTTAAAAAATAGGGTTCGCCGGGGTGCTTTCTGTAGAAGTGGTAGCCGGCCCGGCGGCCGCGGCCGTCGAACTCGATGCCCATGCGGATGTCGTGGCCAGTGCCGGAAAGTGCGGTGTGGGTTTCGTCGAGCTGGGCGCCTTCGAACACGCGCACCTGCAGGGGCGTGGCCAGGCCGTCGTAGGGCGAGGGGTAGGAAAAGACGCCGAAGGCCTCGCCGGTATTGCACATGGCGCCGGCCACGATGGCCTGCAGGCCGTAGAACGAGGCCGCGGCATCGGCGTCGGCCTCCTGCACGGAGTCGAACCAGGCATCCTGCACCCGGTTGAGAAGATCCCGGTCCGCGATGTTCCACAGGGGCCGGATGCCCCGGCCCACCATGTTGGCCACGATGGTGTCCACGCCGCCGCCGGCCAGCGGGTTGTTGCGCACCAGCTCGGCCTGGCGGTTGCGCAGCGAGGCGAGAGAGCCTTCCACGGCGGCGTTGGGTCCCAGGGCGGAAAGGCCCCAGTCGGCCATGCGGTCGCCGGCGGCGGCGCCTTCGAACCCGCCGCCATAGGCCGCGCGCGGGTAGGGCCGGCCGTGGCGATCGACAATGGTGGCGGGATCGAACATCACAGCCCCTTTGCGGTGCGGGTGAGGATGTAGCTGGGGCCGGGCTCGGCCGCGGCCACCTCCTGGTTGATGTCGGTGAGCAGGCCGCGCAGGGCGGCCAGGTCCGCCTGGCCGTACTCGGTGGTCTTGCCGTTGACGGTGATGCGCACGATGCGCTGGCCGGTGGCCAGGTCCCGGACGGCCTGTTCGACGGCGGCCTGATCGATGGTTGAAAACGCCATGGGATCGCTTCTCCCGGTTCGGGGTGGATCGGGTGACTGTCGCGCTGCGGCGGTGTGCCGTATGGGTGGGGTTTAACGCGGCGGGTTGGATAAAGGGAAGGGACTCCTGTCCACTCCTGTCCTCTTATGAGACAATTGTCCTCTTATGAGAGAGTTGTCCACTCCTGTCCACTTGTGTCCATTTGCGTTCCTTATGATGACCGAAACCGACTCGAAATGACTTTGATTTGGGTTGGGAAGGTGAAAATGAGGGGGCGCGGAGGAAGAAGGCAGGGGGCAGGATGGGGGCATGGATGAAGTTTTAATGGTGCTGTTTGAATCGAGTTGCTTTTTTTCCGGTTTTGTGGTGTGGCAATATGTAACTGATCCTGCCAAATCCCGTCACAAATTCCAACGAATTCAGAACTTCGCTAAATCGATTCATCTTCCGATGCCATCGCGTCCGCCGCTGTCATTTGATCGTGGAGACCGGACCCGATCCAAGGGCCCTGCTTTTTGAGGGAATCAAGATATCGGCGTTTCCCGACAATTGGATACCATTTTATTCCAGGGAGGTGAATCCATGAACGCTTTATCTCGAACTGCGGTGGCCATGATGGTCGCGCTTGTATTGCTTTTTGCAAGTTCAGTTGCGATCGCGGAGGGTGAGGATGCTTCACCGGCAAGCCCGATCACCGTAGCCAATTTATTTGTCTGGACCAGGAGCAGCCCCATCGCCTGGGGCACGGGCGGGCTCTATGCGGCCCTTGGGATCGTGGGATCGCTGGTCACCGTATTCAGCCTGATCGGCGGCGCCATCCCGGGCACTTCGGGTTTTGCCAAAATCGAGGCTGATATGAAGCGGGTGGAAGACCGCGAGAAGATCATCGACACGCTGATAAGGTCGGTAAACAAGGATCCGGAGGTGATCAGCGCCATCGAGAAGGCGACGGACAATTTGCGGGATGACTTGCGGTCCGACATGCGGCAGCAGTTTGCCCTGGCTGCCACGCTCTATGTGGTGCTCGGCGCTTTTTTCGCTGCGGCACTGGCTCAGGATCTTTTGCAAGCCCTGGTGATCGGCGCCGGCTGGACCGCTTATCTCGGCGCGTTTGGGCTGAAAAGGGATTATGCCGAGCGCAAATCGATCAAAGACACCACAACCGAGAAACTCGAGGCCGCATTGCCGCCGCCGCCGGCTCCGGATCCGGCGACTGGCGTTGCTGCAATGGCGGATCCATGGGGGGATGTTCGAATGGAGGCCCGGGTGTCCCGAGCAATTTGAGAGGGACGGCCCACCTTCAGGCCCGCCCATGTCAACAAGAGGCTAAGGTATTGGGAGGTGTGGCAATGACCACAGGGTCGATCAAATACTTTTTTGTAGTCTTGATGATTTCAGCGGACCTCATTTTTCCATCTGCTTCTTCCTCAACACCGCATCGTGTTGGCTTTGCCGGTAATCACTGCGTGGAAATGTCCGGAGGCGCGGAAAGCAGCTTGAGCTTCAATGGAACCTGGTATCTGTCGGGCGGCGCGAATCGTTGGAAAATCGTGTTGAAACAGAATGGAAATAAAGTCTGGGGCACTATTTACACAAAGGATGTGTATCGCAGCGAGGCCGCAGTCGGAAGAGTGGAAGCCACGGTGGTTTCAGCAGACGGGATCGCCTTGGAAGGGACTTGGTATTGGGACTATGATCCCAACCGGAAAATAGGCGGACTTGGAGAAAATCATTCGACTGACAGACTAGAACTCTCTTTATCTCCGACACATGCCAACAAGATCATCATCCGGGGCGCACGCATAGACCCTCCCTACCGGGTAGGCCTGCAGGGATCAAACGAAGAAAAATAGCAGACGCTTGCACCCCTGCATGGTCGAGTCACGGTTGACGGTGGCCGGATCGATGGTTGAAAACGCCATGGGATCGCTTCTCCCGGTTCAGTGTGGATCGGGTGACTGTCGGGTTGCGGCGGTGTGCTGTATGGGAAGGGTTTAACTCGGCGGGTTGGATAAAGGGAAGGGACTGCTGTCCATTCCTGTCCTCTTATGTCCATAGCTTAAAAACCATCCATATGCATACCGATTGAGGGTTGGACGCTATCAGGCATTTTTCGATGTTCAATCCAGGTCGAAATCATAACCATCGAAGAGGTAAAAAAACGCGATGAAAGAACATATTAAGCACCAGGTGATTCATAGCGATGGCAAGCCCATGTTTGTCGTTGTGCCATACGAGGAGTACAAGGATCTGATCGGTCTGTGTGAAAGGAAGGTCACCATTCCGCATGCGGTCGTCAGGGCTTCGGGGATCGACGGTAAAAGCCGGATCCGCGCCTGGCGGGAATACAAGCGGCTGAGCCAACGGCAAATGGCGGAAAAAATGGGCATCAGCCAATCCGCATACGCCCAGATGGAAAAGCCGGATGCCCTGCCGCGGCCTGCAACCCTGGTTAAGATCGCGGCGGCCCTTGATCTGCGGGTGGACCAGCTGACTTCGGAATGAAATGATGGCCATTAGGATTCATGCAGGCAGACACATCAGTCGTTGAAAGGCATCGAGAATAATTTTTTACCGGTGTTATGCAGCATGCTGCATAACACCAATAAGTACGGCAAGAAGCAGCATGCATTTGTAACGGAGATGACGGAAACAGCTTTTGGATAACGAACGATGGAATTCAAATCCAGTTGTTTTTTTTAACCATTACATTCTATGTCAATAAAAGTGATCTTGCCAGAATGCCAATTTTCAATAAAACAATTCAATCTTTGATCAGTTTTGGTTCGCTTTTTTGATTGTATTTAAAGATATCTAATAAATATGATTGGTTGAATGTATTGGTTGGATGAAAGAAGATGGAGTTTCTCGGGAAATAGTTCCGATAAACGCAGAATGCTGCATAATATTAATGTTAGAAAAACGATATGAGAGCCCACAAATATTTGATGCTTTTTGCTACACTTTTCTTTCTGCCTCTCCCCTTTCATGCAGGAATGTTTGCAGGATGGGCTCCTCCTGGCATTCTAATATTTGAGGCCTTTTTCAGTAATAATACAAATTTTATTATATATATCATCATATTTGCAATACCTCTATTTTTTGAAGGAGTTTTAATATTCATTCTGTACAAAAAATTCCTCGCTGAAAAAGTATGGGAAAAGAAATTTTTTTATTCTTATATTTCGGTCTTATTTTCTCTTTCCCTTCTACCAATATGCTATATAAATGCTGGCGAGCGGAGTGGCGCATTTAGTGTTATTAAAGTATATATATCGTTTCTAAGGAGAATATGGAATTTCTAACCTGGCATTTAAGCGGGACCGGGAAAACCGTGCCACTTTTGGAAGGTATCCTTTTATAACCCTCTGGAGGTTTTTGATCTGCCATGGTCAATCATTTCCCGGCCCCTTAATTCGTCGTTACATATTCATCCAATTAAGGTCACATTGCATCCTCTTGATTTTTATTTTATTGTGTTAAGATATAAGAAATTGAGGAGGGGGTCCTATGACCACCAAAACAGATGCTAAAAGCCAAATATTTCAAAGAATTTTAAGCGAACGAAAAAAACTCGTATTTTATGGCGTTAAAAATATTGGTTTGTTCGGCTCCTTTGTCCGGGGTGATCAGACACCCGACAGCGACATAGATATTCTCGTGGAATTCATCCCTGAAAAACACACTTTTGACAATTTTATGGAAGTTGCGTTTCTGCTTGAAAATATCCTGGAACGTAGGGTCGAGTTGATTACAGCAGAGGCTCTCAGCCCGCACATCGGACCACATATCCTAAAAGAGGTTGAGCGTGTCGCTATCGCCGCGTGAATATATTCATCATATTCTAGACGAAGTCGATTACATCTTAAGCCAGACAAAAGATTTGGATTATGAATCTTTTGTCAGAAATCCAACCGTAAAAAGAGCATTTGTTCGAAGCCTCGAGATAATCGGCGAAGCATCAAAAAAAATACCAGATAACGTCAAAGCTATTCAGCCTGATATCGAATGGCGAAAGGTCACTGGAATGCGAGATAGGCTGATCCATGACTATTTTGGGGTTGATTACACCATCGTCTGGGATGTAGCGACAACCAAACTCCAAGACCTTCGATCGAAAATGCAGGTCCTTCTTGACACAATAGCGAAATGCCAACCTGACAATTGAGCGGACGCGAATTACTTTCGGGGTTTTCATGCAACATCGTCAGCGCGCCGCTCACTTCCCCGATTGGATTGGCGAATGGCGCAGGCGGCCGCGGATATTTTGCAGTGGTAGCGTTGGCAATACATCATCGGTCCTCCAGGGTCTCTTCGTCCGGATCCACCACGCGGCTTTTCAGATAATCGCTGAAGGCGGTTTCCGGGATGCGCAGGGCCCGGCCGCCGATGCGCACGGCGGGCAGCTTGCCCTCCTGGATGAGGCGGTAGACGGTCTTGTCGCTGCACTTCATGCGGCTGGCCACGGTCTGCACGTAAAGATAGGTTTCGGCGGTCATCGGCGGCCCCCCGTCAGGTAGCTGGACCGGGCGGCCACCTGCTCGTCTTCGGGCGGCCGGTCCTCGGGCGGAGGCTGCAAGACGGCGATGTGGCCGACGCCGACCAGAAAATCATAGGCGGCCATGGCCATCACCTCGCAGTCCCACAGGTGGTTGGCCCGGCCCCTGGGGTTTTCCCACACGCCCTTGTCGTTGATCTGTTCAGCGGTCAGGTGGGCGGCGTAATCCTCGGTGTAGTCGGCGTAAAAGTACATGGCCCCCGGGTCGCCGCTTTTGACGCCGAGCTTGCGCGCCAGGCGCCCTTTAAAATACGTGGTGTTGACCCGCAGCAGTTTGATGCCGCCGGGAATGGCTTTTCTGCTTCCGGGGAAAAACTCGATGGGCGATTCGGCATACTTGGGCACCATGCGGTCGACACCCTGGTAGGGCAGGATATAGCCCCGGTACGAGGCGCAAAAGTCGTACACCTCGTCGGTGCGGTGGCCCATGGCGTCCTGCAGGCCAAAGAGCACGGGATAGCGGTTGCCCTCCACGTCGCAGTACTCGCTGCGCCACAGCACGGTGACGAGCGCCTCCTTGGAGGTGACCTTGCCGGCGCGGATCAGCCAGCTGTCCGGGTCGATGCCGTAGCCCCAGGCCCGGATCACGAACCACAGGTCGCCGGTGGCGTCGTCGCCCTGGGTGTCGACACCGAAGGTGATGACCGCCACCCGGCCGGCTCCGGGCACCTTGCCCTCGGGGCGCTCATCTCTCAGGCCGACGATCTCCGATATCTTGCGGTCGCGCTGGGCCGGCTTCCAGGGCAGGGCGGCAAAGCCGTTGTTAAAGTCCTTTAGCTCCTCGATGTCTTTTTGCCCCTTGATGAACTGGGCCGCGGCCTTGGACATCGAGACCTCCGGCGACTGCCAGGCGGGCATGTGCGATCCGATGACGCGGGGGGTAAAGTGGGCCAGATACGCCTCGATGGAAACCCCTTTTTCCCGGTCGCGCCACTGGCCGGCCCGGGCGGCCTGGTCGCGCATGGCATCGTCCCAGCGCGCCTTGCACTTGGGGCACACGTACCAGGCGAGCCGGTGCTTTTCGATTTGCTTGGGGTCGGCGCCCGTGCCGCCCTCCCACTTGATGCCGTGGTCCGTGTCCCTGCCGCCGAAGGCCATGACCTGGTAGGCCCCGCACGAGGGGCAGCGCACATGGTAGTCGAAGATCACGTCGCACTCTTCGTTCAATGCCTTCCAGATGGGCCCGGACTCGACCGAGGGAGAGGAAAAGCGCCACAGCTTGCTCATGTGGGAAAAGCGCGTCAAGCGCTTTCGCACCAGGTTGGGCGGGGTGGTCTCCTTGGTCGACCACTCGAACTTGTCCTCTTCGTCCAGGATGACATAGGGCAGCGGCTTTGCGGCCATGCTGGCGATAGACGAGGCCCAGCCCACGTAGATCTTGCGGTGGGCGAGCTTGATGCGGCTGGTGGACACATCGTCCTCGTAGCCGGTGAGGTACGTGCGCAGCCGGGGCGAGTCTTTAAACAGCTGGGTGAGCCGGTCCTGGATGGTCTCTTTTGAGGTCTTGATGTCTGGAAACACGCACAGGAAGTTTCCCGGCACGCGGTCCATGGCGTAGCCGATGGCGTTGAAGCCCAACGAGGTCTTTGCGGTCTGGGGCGCCCAGCAACACACGATCTCTCTTACGCCGGGGTTAAAGGAGGCGTCCAGGATGCCGGCCACGTGCGGCATGTTGCGGTTGCGCCACCGGCCGGGGATGGGGGCGTCGGCGGGCAGCACGATGTGCCGCTCGCACCAGTCAGACGGCCGCACGTAGGCCTTTTTGATCAGCGAGCGCTTTTCCGCGGCGGAGAATTTGACCCGGTAGCGCTTGCCGATGGCGGCTTCGCGCAGCTCCGGCGGCAGCCAGGCGGCGTCGATGGGAAGGGGGCAGGGAAGGTGGTGCATGGTGGTTCTCTCTTCCTGATGAGTTGATGCGAAGGTTCAAAGGTATTCGAACTCGATGCGGTTGGGGCCTCCTGCTATTTTTGCTTTATGCGCTGGTACCTTTTCCAGCAGCATTTTTTGAACGATTTGCCGCTGCCGCATGGGCAGGCCATTCCGTTTAAAAGCGCCTTGCGTCTGCGCTTTGATAAG
>Ga0209164_1002773_pt1 | contig 17742 bp, 11 predicted proteins | sample MTBNYHSulfiMetaG_FD_187458 | JGI IMG/M metagenome (GOLD analysis project Ga0209164, IMG submission 187458) | Enrichment culture microbial communities from rom New York Harbor, USA that are MTBE-degrading - MTBE-NYH (New York Harbor Sulfidogenic)... | ecosystem: Environmental > Aquatic > Marine >...
ACGCACCCTCGCGGGTCTCCCCCCTTCCCCTCCACCACGCCCTTGCCTCCTCGGTGTGGGGTTCCCTCCGTCAGGGTCCCCAGAGGACTCTCACCTCCAGTTCTGCGCCCATGCCGGGCGCACCCCTCGTCGGCCTTCGGCCTCCTCGGGATGACATGGGGGGTGTCATCCCGAACGCGACCCCGAGCGTCAGCGAGGGGGAGCGGAGGGATCTGCCCCGGTTGAGGAAGATCCCTCCTCGCTCCGCTCGTCGGGATGACCGGTCGTGTGGGTGCGCTCCTTCGCCGGGCACCGTCCCGGCGAAGGCGTAGCGTCTTGGCGTCTCTTGGCGTCTTCGCGTTCTCCGCTTCCACCGCCGGGCATCGTCGTACGCTCGGGTTGCGGGCAACGCCCGTCCTGCGAGGGGAATCAGGGCGCGGAGCTCACGACCTTGGGCCATGCACGCACCACCTGGAGGACCTCCCGGACCCAGGCACATTCGCACCGGTTCGGGCACGGCTCCAGCGAACGACGCTGCTGGCACAGCCCGGCGCACGCGTCGGTCCCGGTCAGCCGCTCGCTGAACACGGGCCCGTCGTGAAGGTCCGCAAACTCGCCGGCGGGAATGGCGAGGGTGGTACCGCAGTCGGAGTGGTTGAACAGGAAGAGCCCCAGCTCGAGCTCTTCCAGGAACGACTGGTACCCCACCAGCTCCACCGCCGGGTCCGCCAGGAACGGGTTCCGTCCCGACCACGGGCGGCCACAGTGGGAGCAGGTCTTGAACGGACCTACCCCCCGCCCCGGCTCCCGGTGGGTCACTGCACGCTCCACACCGATCGGCAACGGCTCCCCGAACCGGTTGATTCCCCGACCGATCCGATACGATGGTGTCGTGGCCGAGCCCCGCACCCCACGGTGGCGACACGTTGCGACGGCCGCTGCCATCGCCCTCCTGGTGGCCGTCGCCTTCGGCGGCAGCCTGCGGGGGGCGTTCGTCCACGACGACACCCGCCAGATCGTGCGCAACCACTTCATCCAGGACCCCCGCCAGCTCGGCCGCGCGGTCACCAGCGACGTGTGGGCGTTCAAAGGGGGCCCGGACGAGATCCGGAGCAACTACTGGCGCCCCGCCTTCGTGCTGTGGCTCGCTCTCCAGTACCACCTGTTCGGGCTCTCGAGCACGTTGGGCTGGCACCTGGCAAACCTGGCGTTGCACACGCTGGTCTGCCTCCTGGCCTACGCCTTCGCCGGGCGCCTCGGCCTCCCGTGGCCGGCAGCCGCCGGGGTCGCCTTCCTGTTCGCAGCGCACCCGAGTCACGCCGAGTCGGTGGCGTGGATTTCCGGCTCCCCCGACCTCCTCGCGGCAGCCGCCGTCCTCGGCGCGCTGCTGCTCCTCCCGCCCACCGCCGGTCCACCCGCCCGACCACGGAGCATCGCGAGCTGGGGCCTCGGCCTGCTGGCGATGCTCTCCAAGGAGGTGGCGGTGACCCTCCCGGCCCCGGTGCTCGCGGTGGAGGCGTCGTCGACCTCCGGGGGGCCCCTCCCGGAGCGGCTGCGGCGCGGGGCGCGAGCTGCGCTCCCGTTCGCCCTCGCGGGCCTCCTCGTCCTGGCCGCTCGCCACGCGGTCCTGGGCCAGCTCCAGATCAGTTCCCCGTGGGGCGGATCGGCCGGTGACGTGGCCTTGACTCTCCCCTCGGTGGTCTGGTTCTACCTCCGTCAGTCGTTCCTGCCCCTCACCGTCGCCCCGTCGTACCCCCTCCGCCCGGTGAGCGCAGCGACCGCCGGCCTCGAGTCCTTCGCCCTCCCTCTGCTCGGTTGCCTGGCGGCCGCAACCGCCGCGATCCTCCTCGTCCGCCGGCACCCGAGGGCGGTCGTCGGGCTCACCCTGTTTGCCGCGCCGTTGCTGCCGGCCCTCAACGTGGGGGCCTTCCTGGAGGAGCAGCTGGTCCACGACCGCTACCTCTACCTGCCGCTCCTCGGGCTCCTGCTCGCTCTTGCCGAGCCCTTCGCCGCCCTCCTCGCACGTCAGCCCGCCTCCAGAGCCCGCCGTGCGGCTGTCCTGTCCTCGGCGGTCCTCTTTCTGCTCAGCCTGCCGGTCGCCGCGCTGACCGCTCGCGCCGGCCGCGCATGGGGAAGCGAGCTCGCCCTGTGGCAGCGTGGGGTCGAGGCCGACCCCGGCTCGGCCTTCAACCGGGTCGAGCTGGCGCGGGCGCTGCGCGACGCGGGACGCCTCGAGGAGGCGCTCGAGCACCTGGACCGGGCCGTCGCCGTCCGCCCCTCCGCCATGCCACTGCTGAACCGGGCCGAGGTGATGCTCGACCTCGACCGCCCCGCCGACGCGGTTCGCGACCTCGAGGAGGTGGTGCGACGGACACCGCGGTCTTCACGGGCCTGGGAGCGCCTCGCGCTCGCCCACTCCGCCCTCGGCAACCTCGACAGCGCGGCGAGCGCCCTCCGAAGCGGCCGGGAACACGCCCCGGAGCGACGCTGCGGCCTGACCGACAACCTGGCGGTGGTGCTCGTCCGTCAGGGTCGCGCCGACGACGCCCTGGCCGAGCTGGAGGATGTGCGGACGCTGGCACTGTCCGGACAGGAGCGCAACCCGCCGTGCCACCGATCCCTCTTCCACCTCGGCGTCCTCTACGCGGAGCGTGGCCGTCCCGCCGACGCCGCCGCGGCGTTCTCCGACTTCCTCGCGGTCAGCGCGCTGGACCGCGATCCTCAGAGCCAGAAGAACCGCGGCGCGGCCCGGCGCTTCCTGAGCCAGCAGGGTTCACCCCCGACGAGCCCGTGACCCGAGGCTCGCCGCCAGGTCACGCACTCCGGGACCCGTTCGACCGCTCGTCCGGTTATCCTGGTGTCGGAGAGCCACGCACCTTTGAAGCCGAAGGAGGATCCGCACGCGCTCGGGGCAGGGACCATGGCCTACCTGCGTCGCAACGGCTCGGAGCGCACCTACCGCGCCGCCACCACCGTGATCCACCGGGGCGAGCCGGGCCGCGCGTTCTTCGTCGTGCTGGAGGGGGAGCTCGAGGTCCTCCTGAGCGGCCGTGATGGGCTCCGGCTCCCCCTCGCCCGCCTCGAACCCGGCGCCAGCTTCGGCGAGATGGCGCTGCTCCGCGACGAGCCGGTCTCGGCCGACGTGGTCACCCTCGGCGCGACGAAGCTGCTCGAGGTCCCGGCGAATCGATTCCACGCCGCCCTCGCCGAGTGCGAGCCGCTGCGAACCCAGCTCCTCGCCCGCCTGGCGGACAACCTCGACCGGACCACCGGCGAGGCCTGGCGCTCACACCTGCGGGCCGAGACCCTCGACACCCTGATCCACCACCAGCCCAGCCCCGAACCGCTCGTGGCCCGGTCGCCCGCGATGCGCACGGTCAACCGCGAGGTCGACCGCCTCGCGGCGTCGGACACGCCGCTGCTGCTGCACGGCGGCCCCGGCACCGGCAAGCTGCTTGTTGCCGCGACGGTTCACGCCCGGTCCCCGCGAGCCGAAAACCCGCTGGTGGTGGTCGACGGCCTCAAGCTGCAGTCGCCCGAGGCACCTCGGGTTCTCCTCGGGTCGGCCGCGGAGGCTGGCTTCGAGTCGACCGTCACCAGCTTCGGCCTGCTCCACCTCGCCGACCGCGGCACGTTGGTGCTGCGCCACCTCGAGGTCCTCCCCGCGGACTGCCAGAGGGGCCTCGCTGCATACCTCGACCACCGGGCCATGACCGAGCGTCGCAGTTTCCCGGACGTCCGGGTGATGGCCACGCTGCGCGGTGACCCGGACCGCCACCTGGACGGCGGCCGGCTTGCCGTCGAGCTCGCCGCCCGGCTCCAGGCGCTGCCGCTCCCCCGAATCAGCCTGCGCCGACACGACATCCTGCCCCTGGCGGAGCTCTTCGTGGCCGGGGCGGGCGACGGCGAACCTCGTCGGCTGGCGCCTGACGCCAGGCGCGCCCTGGTCTCGACGAGCTTCGACCACCGCAACGTCGCCGAGCTGCGCGAGGCGCTGGAGCTGGCCTCCCTGGTCACCGATGGACCCGAGATCCGGGCCGAACACCTGTTCACCGGCGCCACCGACGAGGGATTCGGGTCGTGGTTCGACCTCAGCCGCTTCCGGATCACCCGACGCCTGGCCGCCGGCAGGATGCTGGGGCTCGTCCGCGCCGCTGTGCTCGCGAGCTTCGTCGGCGCCATCCTCGTCGGCCTGACGGCGGCCGGGCAGAGCCTCGCCGCCAGGTTGACCAACGGCTTCGTCTGGTCGATCTGGGAGCCGGCGGTGTTCGCCCTGTTCCTGCTCGCGGGCCGGGTGTGGTGCACGGTGTGCCCGCTGTCGACCGCCGGGCGGCTGGCTCAACGCGTGGTCTGCCTCGACCGGCCTCCCCCCGTCTGGGCCAAGCAATCCGGCCTGTGGCTCGGGATCGGCGGGTTCCTCCTCATCATCTGGTCCGAGCAGGTCTTCCACATGACCGGTGCGCCGCTCGCCACCGCGGTGATGCTCTCGGGGCTCATCGCCGCCTCGGTCGTGCTGTCGGTGGTCTACCGGCGGGAGGTGTGGTGCCGCTACCTCTGCCCGCTCGGCATGCTCGCCACCGGCTACGCCCCCCCGGCGCCACTCCAGGTCCGCGCCGACCGCAACGTTTGCGCCACCCTCTGCACCACCCACGACTGCTACCGCGGCTCGGAGAAGGCCCAGGGATGCCCGGTCTTCCACCACCCGATGGTCAGCGCCGAGGGCCACGCCTGCAAGCTCTGCCTGGAGTGTCTCGACACCTGCCCACACGGCTCGGCCCGCCTCTACCTCCGGCCGCCGCTGCAGTCGCTGTGGCGCCTCCCGTCGGCGGCGGCCGCGTTCGCACCCTTCGCCGTGGCCGTTTTCATGCTGTCCCTGGTCCTCCTGGCCTCCCAGGGCCCCGGCTGGGTCGCGGGTCCCACCGGTCTGACCACGGCGGCGCTGCTCGCGGTAGGCCTCGGCGTGGTCCTCGCGCTGCGCCTCCCGTTCATCCTCAGCGGTGGGGAGGAGCCCGCCCCGGCGCTGGGCGCCCGGGTCGCCTTCGCCCTGCTGGTCCTCGGCTGGGGTCCGCTGATGGCCGCCCAGGCCGCGAACGTCTCGGGGCTCCCGGACCTCCACCTGTCCGCCACGCCGGGGTCGGCCGTGGCCACGTTGCTGACCGGGCCGGTCCCCGTGCTGCCGCTCGTCCAGCTCGGCATGGTCCTGCTCGCGGCGGTCCTGGCAGCCGTCACCCTGTGGCGCATCCGCGCCGGCGCTCGCCGGGAGGAGCTCCCCCTCTCGGGAGCGGGATGGCGGGCGGTGCTCTGGATCGGCGCGACCTACCTCGCCGGCGCCCTCGGGCTCATCCTCTGACACGCCCTACCACGGCAGCGGCTCGCCGTTGGCGTGCCAGAAACCACCCGAGGCCTCCAGGGTCAGCTCGTCGATCCTCGCGATGAGCCCGGCCGCCGACTCGGCCGGGTCGACGTTGCCCTGGTGACCGGTCATGTCGGTGCGGACGAACCCGGGGTGGAGGATCGCCACCGCGACCCCTCGGCCCTTCAGGTCAACCGCCAGGGAGCGGCCGGCCATGTTCACCGCCGCCTTGGACATCCGGTAGCCGTAGTAACCGCCGGAGGTGTTGTCGTCGATGGAGCCCATCCGGCTGGTGACGATGGCGACCTTTGCGCCCGGGCGCAACCGGCCGCGCAGGGCGGCAGTCACCCGCAGCGGGCCCAGGCTGTTGACCTCCAGCTGGCGACGAATGCGGTCGAGGTCGAGGTCGTCAAGGCTCTCCACCGAGAGGACCCCGGCGTTGTTGACCAGCACGTCCAGCGGCCCTCCGTCGAGGGCCGACGCCAGGCGCGCAACCGCCGAGTCGTCGGTCACGTCCACCCCCTCGACGACCCGGACACCCAACGCTTCCAGATCCGGCGTGGCCTCCCGACAGGCCGCGACGACGGTGTCGCCCCGGTCACGGTACTGACGTGCGAGCTCGAGGCCGATGCCCCGACTCGCGCCGGTGATGAGCACGGTTGCCATGGTTCCTCCCCCGGGGCCGCGGCCCCTCGCCCCTGTGGTGACGCTCCAGAGCGGCGGATCATTCCCGGCCAGCGGTCGCCCGATCCGAGCCGGGAGCTCGGGATCGGGGGGAGGGGGTGCCGTCCCGGAAACCACCCTTGCAGCGCGACGTACCTCTTGGGGTGCTTCGGTTCGCCCCGACCCATGGCCGGGCCGCTCCCGGCCCACCACCTGTCCCGGAGGAGACCCCATGAGGCATGCCCTGCTCGCCGCCGCTCTCCTGGCCGCCCCGTTCACCGTCCCTGCCGACACCGGTCCGAACTGGCGGGCCGTCGTGAGCGAGCGGCTCGAGGCTGCCTCCCGCCACCGCGACGAGGGGGAAGCCAAGCGGGCGATGCTCGAGGAGAGCGCCCAGGTCATGGGCAAGGGGTGGGCGCCCGACCAGGGTCCCTCCCCCGTCGACGTCCTGCGCTATGACCTGGACCTGAGCCTCGACCCGGGCCGGGAACTCGTCGACGGGGTGGTGGAGGTGGAGCTCGCGGCCGCGGTCGACGATCTGACCACGTTCGAGCTCGACGCCGACTCCGGCCTCCGCATCCTCGGGACGGCGCTGGTCGAGGACCTCCGTTTCCCACACGACGCCGGGACCAGCCTGCCCTTCGCCCACCACGGTGACCGCCTGCAGGTCCAGCTGCACCGGGCCCTCGACCAGGGGGAACGGGTGCGGGTCCTGGTCGGCTACCAGGGACACGGGGAGCGGGGCAGCTACGGCCTGCACTGGGACGAGCTTGGCGACGGCACCCCGCTGATCTGGACCCTCTCCCAGCCCCTCGGCGCCCGCCTCTGGTGGCCGTGCAACGACCGCCCCGACGACAAGGCGTTCACCAGCCTCGCGGTCACCGCCCCCAGCGGTCTCGTCGCCGCCTCGAACGGGGTCGAGGTCGGCCGGGTCGACAACGGCGACGGCACCGCCACCACCCGCTTCGCGTCCCGCTACCCGATCTCGACCTACCTGGTGGTGCTCAACCTCACCACCTACGTCTACTCCGAGCGCCCCTACACCTCGCTCGACGGCACGACGACCATGCCGGTAGCGGTCTACGCCTACCCGAGCAACGCCGCCCAGGCGGAGGCGGCTCTCGCCGACACCCCGGACATGATCGCCGCCTTCGCCCAGCGCTTCGGCGAGTACCCGTTCCTGGAGGAGCGGTACGGCAACTGCCTGACCCCCTTCGGCGGCGGCATGGAGCACCAGACCCTGTGCAGCTACGGCGCGGGAGTCCTCGGCCTCGACTGGCTCAACGCCCACGAGGTCTCCCACCAGTGGTGGGGAGACTGGGTGACCTACGACGACTGGAAGGAGATCTGGCTCGCCGAGGGGCTGGCCAGCTACTCCGAGGTGCTGTGGGTGGAGCACAACGCCCCCGACCAGGTGGTGCCCTACCTGAGGAGCCAGGACGCCCTCGGGTATTTCACCGGCCCCCTCTACGACAACGAGGTGCAGTTCTCCAACACCGTCTACGACAAGGCGTCGCGGGTCTTCCACATGCTCCGCAACCTGGTGGGGAACGACGCGTTCTTCGAGGCCTTGAGGATGTGGCGGTCCGCGCATGGCGGCGCCAGCGCCACCACGGCGGACCTCCGCGCCGCCATGGAGACTGCCAGCCGGATGGAGCTGGGGTGGTTCTTCGAACAGTGGGTGTACGGCTCGAGCCGCCCCCACCTCCAGTACGCCTGGGAGGTGGTCAGCGGTCCGGCCGTCCGCCTCACCGTCCGCCAGGTGCAGACCAACGTGCCGCCGTTCCGGCTCCCCCTCGACGTGCGGGTGACCACCACCACCGGCAACGAGGACTTCCAGGTGTGGGTGGAGGGGTCGTCCGAGCAGACCTTCGAGCTGCCGGTGTCCGCGACCCCGACCTCGCTGGCCGTCGACCCCGACTCGGTGCTCCTGGCCGACATGGGCCCAGCTTCGGCCCCCGACCTGGAACCGGGGCCCGAGTACCCCGGCCCGATCCTCGTCGGCGGCGTCGTCCGCGGCGCGCCGGTGCGCCACACCCTCGAGGTGACTAACGTCGGCGGTGAGAACCTCGTGATCTTCGAGGCGTTCTTCTACTACGGCGGGCAGATGAGCGTGGTCGGTCCCGCTCAGCTGCCGCTGGCCCTCGCCCCGGGGCAGAGCGCCCCGATCGAGATCGAGTTCGAGCCGCGGACCCTCGGGTTCGGAGCCGACTACCTGGTCGTGGTCAGCAACGACCCGTCCCGCGACGGGATCACCCTGTTCGAGATCTGGACCGGTGCGGGCCTCTCCCTCGACCCCATGGTCCTGCTCGCCGACCGGATCGACTTCGGCCAGGTGCCGGTCGCCGCCACCGGGAGGGCCTACTTCGACATCGTCAACTACGGCGCCGCCGACCTCGAGTTCAGCCTGGCGTTCAGCGGCGAAGAGATGGCGCTGGGCAGCGCGACCTCCGGAACCGTGCCGGCGGGGGAGCTCTTCCGGGTGTGGATGACGCTGACCCCCTCTAGCGTCGGCCCGCGCAGCGGCGCGGTGGTGGTGACCACCAACGACTCGCTCACGCCGACCCACACCGTCACCCTCGCCGGCGAGGGGGTCGCCGCCCCCCACCTGGTGTTCGACCCGCCGGCGCTGGCCTTCGGCATCGCCGGCGCCGGACAGGATGCGCTGCTCTACCTGCGCAACGACGGCGGGGAGGACCTCGAGGTCTCGAGCCTCGAGGTCGCCAGCGGGCCCTTCGAGCTGGCCGAGAGCTGGGAGCTGCCCGTCACCCTGTCGGCGGGGTCGAGCCGCGAGCTCCGCCTCCGCTTCACCGGGGCCGCCACGGGGAGCGCCCGCGGTCGCCTGCGGGTCGAGAGCGACGACCCGAGCGCGCCGGTGGCCCACGTTCCGCTCCAGGCCCTGGTGGACGACGGAGGTCTCGACGAGCGAGCCTTCGCGGCGGCCGCCCGCACCCCCGGCCTCGGCGGCGCGTTCTGGCGCACCGACACCGTCTTCGTCAACCCCACCGCCGACAACCTGGCCCTCGACGTCCGCCTGCTCACCGGGGCCGGCGGCGACGACCCCCAGCCCGACCTCACCCTGTCGGTCCCGGCGGGCCAGCTCCGGGCCGTGCCCGACGTGGTCTCGGCCATGGGTTTGACCGGCGTCGGCGGTGTTGGCCTCGTCGCCTCCGCTCCCGGCCTGGTGGCGGTCTCGCGGACCTACGCCGGCGAGGACGGCGACTCCTACGGGCAGCACATCCCCGCGGTGGCCGAGGGGGACGCCCTCGCGGGCGGCGCGGAGTACCTCCTCGCCGGTCTGGCCTCGGGCGACGGCTTCCACACCAACCTCGGCGTGCTTAACCTGTCGCCGGCACCGCTCACGGTGACCTTCGCCCTCGCCGGCCCGGACGGCGACGACCTCGGTACGGCCGCGGTGACCGCCCCGGCGCACGGCTTCGACCAGGCCAACGACGTCTTCGCGGCCCTCACTGCCGCCGCGGTGCGGGGCGGCACCGCGGTGGTGACGACCGCCGACCCCGCCACCCGCTTCCTGGCCTACGCGTCGGTGGTGGACGACGGCTCCCACGACCCGACCTTCATCCCCGCCACCGCGGTCGTCGACACCGCGGCGCTCCACGCCATGGTCCCCGCGGTGGCCTCCAACCCCGGTCTCGGCGGCACCATGTGGCGCTCCGAGCTGACCCTGGCCAACCGTGGCTCGGAGACGGCCGCGGTGACCCTGACCCTCCACCCCCGCGACGACGGCACGCCCGCCACGACCGAGGTCGAGGTGCCCCCTCTTGCTGCGCTCCACCTCGACGACGTGGTGGGCTCGACCCTCGCGGCCTCCGGCTCGGGCTGGCTCGAGGCCACGTCGACCTCGGGCGACCTCCTGCTCTCCAGCCGGACCTTCAACGACGACCCCGCCGGAACCTACGGCCAGTACGTGCCGGCGGTTGCCATGGCGGACCTGGTCGGCGCCGGCGAGACGGTGGTGCTGGCCGGGTTGACCTCGAGGGACGGCTTTCGCAGCAACCTCGGCATCGCGTCCGCCGCCGACGTCGAGACCCAGGTCACCCTGCGGGTGGTCGCGGAGAACGGCGCCCTCGTGGGCGAGCTCGAGGTGACCCTACCTCCACAGTCCCTGGTCCAGCTCGACCGCGTGCTGGCCGCGAGCTTCGGCCACACCGGTCTGGCCTGGGCGGCGTTGTCCTCTGACGACCCCGCGGCGGCATTCGCCGCCTATGTGTCGGTCGTGGACGAGGGCACCGGCGACCCGGTGTTCATCCCGGCGGTGCGGCTCACCACAGGGAGGTGACAGGGACCGGCCTGCGGCATTCGCCGCCACGGCTCAACGGGCCCGCAGGTCGGCGCCTTCGGCGACGGTCAGGTCGAGGAAGCGGTCCTGGGACAGGCGTCGCAGCAGGGGGCGGTCACAGGCGAATGAGCGCGTGCTGACCGTCCTGGTCAGGAGCATGCCGTGGCCGCGGTCGAAGACGAAGATCGTGGCCCAGTCGGGCGGCGGCGCGGTCTCGCCCCGCTCCAGCTGGTGGTCGTAGACCACCGTGCCACGGAAGGGGCGCAGCATCCGTTCCAGCTCGACGAACGCGGCCAGCGTGCGGTCCACCACGACCACCGACCCGGTGGCCCGGGCGCGGGCGAAGGCGTGCTCCACGGCAGCCACGACGGGTGACGGCTGGCGCCGGTAGCCCGACGCCTCCGGCAGCACCTGCCAGCAGCTCGCGACGACCGCAGTGACGACCGCCACGAGCGCCCACCGGCCGACGAAGCTCGCCGCGGCGGCGACGACCAGCCCCGAGGAGAACGCCAGCAGCGGCACGGCGTAGCGGACGTGGTCCGGGTTGGAGGCCAGCACCACCAGCCCGGCGAGCGGTGCGAGGACGCAGCCGACCAGGGGAACCGACGCCGTCCGCAGACGGCGGTTTCGGGTCACCGCCACCGCCCCCCGCAGGCCGAGGGCGATCCAGGCGCCCGCGAGCCACGGCGACACCAGGGCACGAGACAGGCCGGAGCGGGCGAAGGCGCTGGAGAACCCGTCGAGCTGGCCGAAGTGGAGCGCCGCGTGGACGCCAACCGCGTCCACCAGCGACGACGGTCCACCGGCGAGCAGCGCCACGGCCCCGTAACCCACGGCCACGAGACCGGCCATCGGGCCGAGGATTCGCAGGCGACCGCGCCAGTCCCGGACACGCCTCATCATGACGACCGCCAGGGGCAGCAGCGCAACGCCGAAGTGGGCCCGGACCAGCAGGCAGGCGCCGGCCGCGAGCGAGCCGGTCAGGAGCCAACGACGGTCATCCGGGCCGAACCAGCAGGCAAAGGCGAGGGCGAGGAGCGCCGTGGCCGCGATCTCGGTGAACGCCCGCGCCGACAGAATCCACACCCCGGGCAGGAACGAGAGCAGCAGCGCCGCCGCCAGGGCCAGCTCCCGGCGCAGCAGGGTCGACCAGAGGGCGGCGAGGGGGAACAGCAGCCAGACCGAGAACACGAGCGAGACCCAGCACAGGGCGGCTGCCGGGTCCCCCACCACCACGTGGGCGAGCTTGCCCAGCAGGACCCAGAGCGGGAACCACGGCGGGTGGGGGTGGTTGTGGAGGGGGTCGAAGTCCACGACCGAGGCGGCGAAGTAGGCCTCGTCCTGCTCCCAGGTCGACGCCGGGACGACCAGCAGCCGGGACACCACCAGGGCGAGTACGACGGCGCTCGAGGCCACGACGTCGGCTGCCCGGTGGTCGAGGCCCAGCAGACGCAGCGACAGGAGGGGGCTCGGCCCGGAGTCCCCGTCGCGCGGCAGCCACCAGGAAGGCTCCGCCGCCGTCGCGAAACCACGCTTGCGTCGGCCTCTGCCCATCAGCGCGATTCTACAGGCCGAGCGAAGCCGTCACCGCCGAGCACGACGGGCCGGCCTCGACCCCCGTTGAGGTCGGAAGGCCGCCGCTCGGTCGCCGCGCTTGCGGAAAGCCGGGCGAGCGCCGCTCCTCGAAGACGCGGCGCTGCCCACTTCCGGCGATCCGTCTCCCACCCTCACTCCCGGGGAAACCACCCCTCCGGGCCCTCGGGCAGCTGCCCGGGGACCGCCGGGATGAACTCGGGGTCGTTGCGGTCGGAGTACACCACCGACACGTACGCGTAGTAGGGCGCAGCGTCGTCGTCGGGGGCTAGGTTGAAGGCGAAGAACACCCCCAGGTCACACGGCCGAGCGCCCCAGATGTTGGGCTCGACGAAGCGCAGCTCCGGAACGATGTCATTGACCTGCACCCACTCCAACGGGGCAAGCGTGACCTGTAGGGGTACGAGCTGTGGCAGGCCGGCCGCCATGAACACAGGTTCCTGCTCGTGGGAGGAGTACGCGATGCCACGGATCTCGACCCCCAGGGCCGCAGTACCCGGGTTGACGAGACCGACGTTCGACCGGAAGGCCCCGGGTAGAACGGGTCGGCACTCCATCACCTGACCGCCCGAGGGGAGAACCGCCCGACCCTGCAACGGCGCCACTGGCGCCGGCACCAGCTGACCGGCCCCGGCGGTGACTCCCGGCCAGGTGCCGGTCGGCTGCCCCGACCCGTCCCCCGCGTCGGCGATCCGACCCTGGACCAGCGCCTCGCCGGTGACCTCGAGGCCCACCGCGCCCTGGCTCGCCTCGACACCCGCAAGAAGGTCCTCGCCGGTGAGGACCAGCGCGGAATGCGTGTCGTACGTCCCGCCGCCCTCCACCTCGAGCACCCAGGTTGGCGCCGTCGCCGGGTCGTCGACGAAGCCGCCCCCGGGCAGCGCGACCCAGGCACGGCGGACCACGACGTCCTGGTCGGTGCTGACCCGGAGCACCTGCACCCGGGTCTCCCAGACGGAGCCCTGGGCGCCGGTGACGCGCTTCGTGACGACCGGGAGCACGACCTCTCGGGCGACCGCTTCGGTCGCGGCGAGAAGCGACAGCCCAACGCTCACAACGACGCTGCATCCTGTCTGCCACCTCATGGTCAGCTCCCGTTGTACACGTAGAGCGCGAAGTCCTGGTTGGGTACCCCGTTGTCGAGGCCTGGCACGGCGTGCATGCTCAGGTAGGGGATGACCTCCACCGTGAAGTCTCCTCCCTGGATCGCGCCAGGAGGGATGCGGATGAGCTCCACGACGTTGTCGTCGTCGGCCATGAGCTCGTCGGGAGTGCGGAGGCTGTAGCCGCTTGCTTCGAAGAGGTTGCCGAGGTAGTGATCTCCGCCATCGTGAACGACCAGGTCGAGGTTGTTCACCCGGAGAATCCCCGCCCCCGCGGCGGAGTAGCGGTCGGTGAAGGCGAGCGCGACCAGCACCTCTTTGTTGGGGTTCGCAACGGACAACGTGATGCTCCAGGGCGCTGCGTCGTTGACGAAACGGCGAGGCCCTGACGGAGTGTGGTCTTCGTCGAGGTAGGTCGTGGCCACCGTTGTCTGGAACAGCCCGTCCAGAGCCACCCGACCGAAGCCCTGGTTCAGCGACGGTCGGTGTGGTATCGGTTGAGGCGGGTTCGGAACGCGATCGAGGCCCCCGTACAGGTCGTCGCCGTGTGCCACGAGCATGGCCTTGACCATGGCCGGGGAGGGCTTCAAGAGACCGTTGTGCTCGTAGTACCACACGTCGGCCAGGACAGCGGCGCCAGCGATCACCGGCGCGGCGGCGCTGGTACCACAGAACCCAAGGTAGTCGTTCCCTGGCGGCAGCTGCCGCGAGCGGGCCGCGGCGATCGAGGTCGACGGTGCGACGACCTCCGGCTTGAACCGCGAGGGGTCCAGGTCCACCCCGCGCGTGGTGTAGGACGCCAGGTTACGGATGTCAGTCGCGCTGTCGCAGTCGTAGAGCGGGTCCGGCGGTCGATAGCTCTCGGAGCTGCCGGCGGTGATCACGTTCTTGGCGGTTGCCGGAGTCATGACGCGTGCGTTCGGGTTCCCCGGATACCCGTAGTTGCCGGCCGAGAAGACGATGGTCATCGGGTAGTTGTGGCTGTTCCACGGATAGTAGGCGTCCCGCACGAGCATGTCGAATCGCTGCGAGATCGTGGTGTAGGCGGTCGACCCGACGCCCCTGTAGTTCCAGCTGTTGGTCACGAAGCGCACGCCGGCTCGGCGAACGGCGGCGACCATGTCGGCAAAGTCGTTCTCGGTGTAGGGGACATAGAACCCGTTCAGACCCCCGAGCTTCATGGTCACGATGTCGGCGTTCGGGGCGACGCCGCTGCCGAGGTAGAACTGGCCGGAGTCTCTGGCTCCCGTGCCGGTCACCGGGTCTCCGGCGATGATCGAGGACACCGCCGTCCCATGGAAATACTCGCCGCTGAACTCGTATCCCCACTCGGAGTTGGTGCACAGGGGCACCTGTTGAGCGTCGGTCGGGCAGAAGAAACGCCTCTCCCGCGGGCCGAGGTCGAGATGGCGGTCGATCACGTCTTCAGAGTGCGTGCACTCGCTACCACCGCCGCCGGGGGTGTCATGGGGACGGTAGTCGTGGCACCAATTGGTGTCGATGCCGGTGTCGAAGACGGCGACCTTGGTGTCGTACTCGAAGCACCCGGGCGGCGGGGAGGTCGAGGTGCAGAACCCGACCGACTCAAGCCACTGGTGGTAGGTGCCAGGGTTGGTGGGCTGGGTGGCAGTGTGGCGGCCTCCCACGACCAGGCACTGGCGCTCGTCACTCAAAGTGGGCTCCAGCGCCTCCTCGACCCAGATGACCTCGGGTCGCCGCGCGAAGGCCCGGGCCTGGGCGCCGTCCATCCTGACCCTCACCGACATCAGCGGGCCGGTGTGCTCGTTCCGCACCGGTGGTGGGCCGCTGAGGTGGGGTGACAGCTCCCGCAGCACCGGTTCCAGGTCCTGTCCGGTGTCGAGCTGGATGAACAGGACCGCCGCTTCGGTGAGGCTCATCACGCCGGGCCCCAGCTTGTAGGCGGGCTGGTAGACCGACAGGTGCTGGACGAAGGGGCGGGACCGGAGTGCAGTCGCCGCCGAAGGGCTCGTCCGTACGAGGAAGGTGTTCTCCGGGTAGTAGTGGACGACCGCTCCGGCGTCGACCAGCGCGCCGCCCCACTCAGCGCGGCGGGGTCCCGGGAGCTGAACCAGGTAAAGGCCCGTGGGCCCGGTGTAGTCCGTCAGGGAGAGCTCCGCCGGCAGCTCGGGCAGCGGGCCGGCTGACGGGAAGTCGAAGCCGCTCACCCGCACCCGGTCGTAGTCCTCGCGTACACTCACTGTGAGACCCCGAGCGTCTGCTTCGCGAAGAAAGCGGTCGAGCCTCGCCCGCGGCACCTCGACCAGGCCGAAGGTCGGGTACTCGGCCAGGAGCATACCGCCGAGGTTGGCGATCAGGGGGAGGTCGAGGGGCGCGCGGACCACTGACAGGCCCGGCTGCAGCTCAGACGCCGGTCGCCAGACCTGCACCTTGGTGGCCGACAGGGGGGGGGCAATGCTTACGAAACATGCGAGAATCAACGTGACTTTTATCATGACTCTCATTACTTGTTTCCCCTTTCAGCTTAAGAAATCACTCTCGTCTTTTAGGAAAGGTACCAGCTCTGGTCGCTAAGTCAAGAGGAGATTCCCAACCCGTTCCGCGTGGGATGCTGTATCGCCTCGCCCTGTGGAGGTGGGTGATACTCCGGCGGACTCGGGTCTGGTTGGCCACAGGCGCTGAGTGAAAGCTGTGGGTCGGTCAGGCGCTGGGTGCTCGCCTCGAGTAGGTCGGCGAGCTCCCGACGAAGGCGGTGGGGATGCCCTTGAGCTGAGGTATGATCGGTGGGGAGCCGAGCAGCAACTCCAGTGCGAAGCGTATTCACCACCGTCGTCCTCCTGTCCTTCGTGTTGCGTGCGTTTACAGCACACGGTGCCACGTTCGTTGTCGCCACCGACGCAGACAGCGGGCCGAAATCGCTGCGGGAGGCGATCACGCTGGCCAACGGTAACGGAGAGGCTGACGAGATCGTGTTCGACGCCGACTACACCATATATCCCGAAACCACACTGCCCAGGATCGAGTCGGAGGTCACCATACGGGGCAACGGGTGGGGCCGAACGATCATCGACGGCACCAACAACTGGACCACCTCCCGGCACGTGCTGGCGGTCTGGCCCTACGGCTCGCTCGTCCTCGACGCCGTCACCGTGCGCAACTCGAACGCAGCCAGCGCCATTTATGCCGCTGGCGAGCTCCTGGTCACCAACAGCCTCCTGGATAACAACTTCGGGGAGTATGGCGGAGCGATCGGGATCCAGTGGGAGGGAAACGTCACGGTGCGAGGCTCGACCTTCACCAACAACTGGTCGTTCGGCCCTGGTGGCGCCATCGGGGTGCTCGACGGGTCGCTGGAGGTGTCCGACTCCACGTTCAGCCGGAACTTCGCCGGCATCTACGGGGGTGAAGGTGGCGCGATCGGTTGCAGCGGCGCGCTTGTGACGGCGATCACCAACTCGACCTTCTCGGGCAACCAGACCGACACCGTCGGCGGCGCGCTGTTCTTCGCATCCTGCGGCACCCCCCTCCTCGAAGACCTGACCATCACGGGGAACAGGGCAACGACGGGTGCCAATGGGATCTACGTCTGGGGCTCGGCCGCGAACCTGTCGCACTCGATCCTGGACGACGAGTGCGGCTTCGGGTACGGCGGGGTTCTGGTCAGCCAGGGTCACAACTTGGAGAATGGGAACACCTGCGGCCTGGTGCCGGCCCTGGGCGACCTCGTCAACGTCGACCCTCTGCTCGGCCCACTGGAGGACAACGGCGGGCCCACCGCCACCCACCTGCCAGCGCGCTCGAGCCCCGCGATCGACGCCGGTGCGTCCACCTGCGGCCTCGCCACCGACCAGCGGGGCTACCCGCGCCCGGCGGACGGGGACGGCGACGGCACCGTCGCCTGCGACATCGGCGCGGTGGAGGTCCAGGTTGGGATCTTCGCCGACGGCTTCGAGAGCGGGGACACGACCAGGTGGTCCGGGGTCGTGCGCTGAGCGAGACGGAGCATCGGCAACGGGTACGGGCCTGGGGTTTCAGCACGAGAACGACTCGGCACGCGCCGGGACCTGGCTCGTTCACCTGCGAACCTGGAAGCTCCTCCCCCTCAGCTGCCCCCTTCCAGGTGCTGTGCGATCAGCACCTTGATGAGCGACTGCCGGGGAACGCCCAGCCGCGACGCCTCGCGGTCGAGCGCCTCGATCATCCAGACGGGGAAGTCCACGTTGACGCGGCGCTGCTCGTGACCCGGCCGCCGCATCTTCGACACGTCGAGATACGCCGTCACATCCTCGCCGGCGTCGAACCTCTCCTCGAGCTCCCTGGCCTTGACCCTAGCCTTCATAAAGCGCGATCTCCTCGGGCCGAGACCTGCGGACCGAGATGATCCGGGTCCGGCCCTCGCGATAGGTGACGATTCCCGACCAGTGGCTGGTGCCAATCCTCCCGACGACCAGGAACCTCGGTTCGTCCACCGTCCGTGCGGGGATCTCGATCAGATCCGGGTCCTCCCACAGCACCAGCGCCTCGCTGAAGTCGACCCCGTGCTTCTCCCTGTTCGAGCGGCTCTTCTCGGGGTCGAACTCGAACTTCATGGTATGGATAGTATACCTTCGGTATACACCAGTCAACAGCGACGGTCGCGCCAGCGCTCTACGGACCGTCGCCGTCACAGCAGCGGGCTGACCAGGTTCATCGCCGCCTCGGCGAGGCTCATGAGGCGCCCCCGCCGGGCCACGACGTCGAGGGTCACCTCCTCGGCTTCGGCGAGCCCGGCC
>Ga0209164_1002774_pt1 | contig 17741 bp, 22 predicted proteins | sample MTBNYHSulfiMetaG_FD_187458 | JGI IMG/M metagenome (GOLD analysis project Ga0209164, IMG submission 187458) | Enrichment culture microbial communities from rom New York Harbor, USA that are MTBE-degrading - MTBE-NYH (New York Harbor Sulfidogenic)... | ecosystem: Environmental > Aquatic > Marine >...
GCTGCCAGCTTCGCGTCGACCTCCGTCGCGGTCCTGACGATGTAGCGGTCCAGGATCGTCTTCGGCCTCTTCCAGCGCATGAAGGTGTAGATGTCGTCGGGGTTGGCGCCGGCGTTGTCGAGGCACGTGGCCAGCTGCCTCCTGATCGAGTGGAAGCCCACGCCCTGGGGAAAGTCCCGGCCCAGGCAGAACCTCGCGATCTTGTTGAACAGGTGCGTCATCTGGCCGCCGCTGAGAGGATAGATGTCCGCGGGGTCGAGCAGGTGGGCGACCTTCAGCCCGAGCTCGGGGAACCTGTCCGGGAGGCAGTGAAGCCGCGTCTCCCCGTGCTTCTTGGTCCTGATCAGCAGGGTGCCTTTTGCCAAATCGAGGGAGTCCGCGGCCATCTCCCCGATCTCTATGCGCCTGGCGCCGTAGATCGTCGAGACGAAGAACCGTGTCCTGGCCTGCGCGTTCGAGCAGAGCTTCATCCGCTGGATCATCTCCGCGATCGTGGCCGGCGGGATGGTCGGCTGCCGATAGGTGTCGGGCTCCGGCGGGGCCTCGCTCGGCGGTATCGGCCAGCGGCCCTTTGCTATCTTCTCGCAGAGAGTCTTCAGGAAGTAGAAGTGCAGACGCATCAGGGACTCGTGCTCGCCGGGGCCTGCCTGCCTCTTCAGCTCCGCGAGGTAGGCGCGGATGTCCGAGTCTGTCGGGCGGTCCATGCTCTCGAGGAGCCCGGGGCTGACGGCTTCGAGCCGCTCGAAGAGCTGCCTGTAGGTGCGCCGCGTGTACTCCTGGCAGTAGACGTCCAGGTAATTGTCCAAATCCTTCCTGAGTTTTTTGACGTCCAACAAAATCAGCCTCCGCATAATGGTGAATTATGTCCCTTTGCCCTGTTTCCGACAGATTTGGAGCAAAAGATGGACCTATTCTTATGACTCTGCTGTTGCTCGCGAGCCTCTGGTGGGCGTTCCGTCGTCATTTGCGAACCTCCGAGGCCGTTGAGACCGAGGACAGCCCGTAGGTGGTGCTGCCGTCGGCTGCGCGGCCCTTGACTATCTCCCCGCGCCCGTGCCAGGCGATGAGCGCGCCGAGGTGCTGTGAACTTCTGATGCCAGGGTAGCGCTCGACGATTTCGGCGGCCGTCAGCGGGCGCCCTGCGCGCTGGAGAACCCTGAGGACCTTGACGTAGGAGGTCATGGCTGGGGCCTCCGCTTGTGATTCATGGCACATCTCATGATTTCTCCTCCGGCTTGCGACCCTGGATGATGTCGCGGATTTCTTGAATCTTCTTCTGCGCGCTCTCTATCTCGGCTGCAGGGTCCGCGTCCGCCAGGGCCTTCTTCAGGATGCGCTTGGACTCGGGCGTCATCGTCTCCCTCTCCTCTCGCTGGCCCTGGCGTGGAACTTCATCTCGCGCAGCACCCTGGCCGCTCTCCTGTCGACGTCCTTGAGCTCTCGGGCCCTGGAGGAGTAGGGTCGCTGGTCGGGCTTCACGGTCCTACCTCCCGGGACTTCATGAGCGCGTTGAGGTCCGCGAGCTCGTGCCTGATCTCGGCGAGGAGGCAGGCGAGGCATTCGACATCGACCGGGTAGCGCGGCTTCGAGCACGGCAGCCCGGCTTTCTCACAGACCGGGAGCTTCATCGTCGTCTGGTCCTTCGGCGGGTTTCGGCGCTGGTAGATTTCCGCGAGCTCGGAAGAGTGGGCGGCCATCTTCAGACCCTCCCCAGGTACTTGGCGGCGCAGGCAGGGCAGAGCTGGCTTCCGTCCTCGGCGTAAATCACGGCCTCGGTCGCCTCGCCGCATTTTCCGCATATCTTGGTCTGGCCGTTGCCCTCCACCGTAGCAGAATAGCCGAATTCTTTCTTACCCTCTCCTATAGATAATTTTTTCTGGCTCAAGGGTACTTCGAAACCTGCTATTCTGCTACACTTGACACCCATGTAGCCTCTTCCACCGTTCAACTGGCGGCAGGTGGGCGTCTCGAAGCCCTCCTGCCGAAGGGATTCATAGAACTGGCGCCGGGTCAGTTTGACGCCGAGCTTCTCCTCCTCGACCCACTTCTGGAAATCGGCGTAGGCCTTCCCTCTCTCGATGACGTGGTGCTCCTCCCCGGTCATGTCCCAGCAGGCCTCGACGTAGCTGATCGCCGGATTGGCCTTCTTGTGGTAGAATTCCCACGTCGCCTCGGTGCTCCTCGAGGTGGAGAACTTGAACTTGTTCTCGATGAGCCTCTTCAGGCCGGCCAGGGCCCAGTTGATGATGCCCGGGATTTCAGCGGTCAGCTCGGCCATCAGCTCGTCGCGGTCCCGGGCCGGCTTCTCTCCCTTCTCGAGATTCGGGTGCTTGGTGAAGGTGTTGACGAACTCCAGGGTCTTCAGCCTGATCTTGGTCGCCTCGGTCGGGTCCACGATGTTGGGCGGCACGTTGCAGGCAAACATGGGCTTGCAATAGGGGCTGATGTCGTGGGGCTGCCCGTACTTGCGCTGGATCGTGATGCGGCTGCCGGCGGAGACCGAGTTGAGGATGCCGGCGTTCTTGATTTCGGTGGTCCCGATGTCGTCGCCCAGGATGGCCAGCTTCCCCTCGATCCCGGCCCGCTCGAACGGGTCGTAGGAGAGGGACGCCAGGGAAATCGTCGAGACGTTGACCTCGCCCAGGATTAACGTGATCAGGGTCATCAGGACCGTCTTCCCGTTCTGCCCGGTCCCGATCAGGAAGAGGAAGGCGGCCTCGGTGATTTTGTCGAAGAGCAGGTACCCCATCCACTCTTGGACGAAGTCGAGGTCCTCGGGCCTGATCACCTCCTTGAGCCACTTCAGGAAGTTGGGGCACTCCACGAGGGGGACGTGGTCGTGAGGGATCAGATTGATGTAGAAATACTTCGGAGCGTGAGGGACCTTTTCCCCGGTCCTGACGTTGTAAAGATAGTTCTTGAAAGCGACGAGCTCAGGCGGCTTTCTTTCCAGCTCCGCGCCCATGCTTTGGCCCTTTATGAAGTCGGTGGTCCTGCCGATGGCCATCTTCGCGCGGTCGGCCCGGTTCTTCAGGATCTCGCTGGTGCTCTGGAGGATGACGGCCTCCGCCTTGCTGGCCGACCAGTGGTTCCCAACCCAGACGTAGAGCGGCAGGTCGGGGTTCTCCTTGTCGCAGAAGAACTCGTTCTCGCTGAGGATGGAGTCGGTGATGAACTTGTCCGAGATCGTCTCTTCTTCCCTCCCGATGTCTGACCTGAGGGAGTGCCCGATGCAGCAGCCCGAGGGGAGAAACATTTCTTCGGTCGGATATCCGTTCGGGAACTTCCGACAGTTCCCTGCCTTGAAATGCTCGCACGTCCCGCATATCGGGAGATATGTGACGCGTGGCACATCGGGACTTTCTCCGGTCATGGTCGACCCTCCGCCAGAGAAATCTTCAGAACCTGGTCCTGCCTGATGAGATACCGGTTATGATGCGTCTCGAGCTCGAGGAAAATCGGGCCGACAGAGAGAACCATGCCGACCTTGGCGCAGAGCTGATCTCCGTCCTTGAAAACGAGCCTGCTTAATTTGCCTTCGAAGAATTTAAGGGGACTTTGAGCTACTTCCATGCCCTCCCTCTCCTTTCAATTCATTTTCCTTCCGCGCCCTGGCCAGCTTGTTGAGCCGGCGCCTCACTATTAAAACCATAATAACTCCGATCGTGAACGCCTCGAGGCCTGCAATGACAAGTTCCGCGATCATATCATCTGCCTCGCTCCGCCTCCGGAGATCTGCAGCGCCCCGATGATGCCGATGACGACCAAAATCAAGGTCAACGGCGCCGAGACCATCGCGGCGACTGCGCTATCAAAGGAAAGGAACTGGGCTAGTAGCGCGTCGGTGAACGCCACATTTCCCATGTAAAGAGCGAGGTAGGTCGTCAGCACCGCCGGGAGCTTGACGGACATGCCGAACCAGGATATCCCGCCGGCCACGAGCAGCCCAACAACAAACGACAGACCGAGGTACTGACCAAAATACTGAGTTGTATTGCCAATTCCAGTGGGTCCGACATGGAAGACGCCCATGGTCGCGACCAGGGTGATGCCGATGTTGATGCAGAGCACTCCGAAGATGATCTCGTACGCGCGCAATCAGGCCACCGCCTTGCCCTTCCGGGCGAACTCTGCGAGGACCTCGAAGGCCGGCGAAACGGGCTGACGAGGCGCTGGAGTGGAGGTCATTCCAGGACCCTCCTGATAGCATCTGCCCTTTGCCGTGCCTTTTCCTCGGCATCCGGTGGAATCAATAAAAGCATCGAACCATAGAGTATCCTGACTCGCGATCCCGGCACAAGTCCGTGGAAACGTCGATAATCTGCAGGTAAAGCCACGACCCCGCTGAATTTTCCATGCTTGTTGATTGTTCTTTCGGTTTCGGCTGGCATAGTTCTCAAGTAAGGGTTTACGAAAGCTTTATATTTAAAGGATTACCACAGGTAAGTAGGATTACCATGAGGAAAGAACCTTCCGATCCCAAGGAAAAAAAAGTTTCAAGACGATTCTCTCCTGATTTAGATCGAGACGTTTTCAAGATTTTGATAAATCTTGGAAGACCTGTAAGATGGATGGAATTGGAAGAAGCTGCAAAAAAGAAAAAAATTGCACCAAAGGTTTTGAGCAAATCGTTGAAACGGCTTCGAGAAAAAGGACTGGTATCTGCGTTGGTCCTCAACGGCGGAGTGCAGCGACCGTCAATCCTTTACAAACCCGTGGAGCAAGAGCCCTTCGGCGAGCTCAGCAAATCCTGGAACAGAATCTACCTCGACGCGCTTGGAAAAACAAGAGCCAAAGGTGCCACAAAAGAGTTTAGAAAAAAAGTACTCAAGGATTTGTGGGCGAAAGCTAATTTCACAACTATTAATCTAATTTTAAGCGTCTCAGGAGCAGCTCTCAAGCAGAAGAATGATGAGGCAGCCCGCCAGGAGTTCAGTTTTCTGTGCTCAGCATTTGAAGCCGAGGCTTTCGGCACTTTCTTCTCGCTCCTCTTGGACAACCGCGACGTAGCGCAGGAAGTTGTTGACGATCTGCATCTAGCTCTCACAAATCACTTAAAACGACTGCTGGCCAGAAGCAAGGCCCAGATGAAAACGGAGGCGAAGCCCAAATGAAGGTCAACGACCACGACGGCCCCGACTTCGACGCCTGGGCAAAGGCCCGCATCTCCAAGCTGCCGCCGGCGCGGCGCGAGAAGGTCGCGGCCTTCGTCGAGGACATGAAGCTGTCGCGCTTCAGCCAGTGGACGATCAAGGCCAACGTCCAGGCCCTGCTCACCCTCGGGCTCGCCGGCAAGCCCTACGAGCAGCTGACCAGGGAGGACCTGACGGCGTGGCTGAAGAAGCTGGAGGACGCCGGCTACAGCGCCGAGTCGCTGCGATCCTATCGCGTCAGGACCAAGCGCTTCCTGCGCTGGGTCCACGGCTGCCGCAGCGTGACCGACCCCTCGCCGGAGGTGTTGAAGATCATCAGGATAGGCAAGACCAGGAACGATCTCCCGAAGGACATCCTCACGGTCGCCGAGGTCCAGAAGCTCCTCGCGGCGGCCAGCAGCCAGCGCAACCGCGCCCTGATCCATGTCTGCTACGAGGGAGGCCTCCGCGCCAGCGAGGCGCTGACGCTGAAGGCGCGCTCCCTGGAGTTCGACCAGAGCGGCGCCGTGGCCATCGTCGACGGGAAGACCGGGCAGAGGCGGGTCCGGCTGCTCGAGTCCGTCCGCGATCTCCAGCTGCTGCTGGCGGAGCACCCCAAGCGGGACGACCCCGAGGCCTTCGTCTTCGCCTCGAAGAACGACACTCACCTCACCGTGGAAAGGTTCAACTGCATACTGAAGGAGACGTCCCGGAAGGTCGGCATCACCAAGTCGGTCCACTGCCACCTGCTGAGGCACACCAGGGCGACGCACCTGGCCTCGGTGCTCACGGAGGCCCAGCTGAGGACCTACTTCGGCTGGACCCGGGCTTCCAAAGTGCCGGCGCGATACGTTCATCTCTCGGGGCGCGACTGCGACGAGACCCTGCTCAAGCACTACGGCCTGGCCCGGGCCAACGGCCCCAAGGCCTGCCCTCGCTGCGGCCTGTCCAACAGCCCGGAGGCGATCTACTGCGCCAGGTGCGCCTCGCCGCTGACCGCGGAAAAGACCATCGCCCTCGAGGAGATGAGAGCCGCGGAGGAAGCCATACTCGCCAAGGTCCTGAAGCACCTCATCGAGAAGGACCCGAGCCTGATGAACCAGATCTTGGACGAGACCGGGGCCAGGAAGGAAATCGAGGCGCTGAATACGGCGGTAACTGAATGGCATAAAGGTAGTGCAGGGGATGGGATTCGAACCCACGAAGGCCTTAGCCACAGGGTCCTAAGCCCTGCTCCTTAGACCAGGCTCGGATACCCCTGCCCGAAAAAACCTTGCTGCCAGTGGATAAAACTTATCTGTCCGCGAGCCGCTATCGCCACGTGGCGCGCTGGGCCATGCGCTCGTACCGCGACTCCTTCTTGCCCTTCTTGAAGCAGCTCTTGCAGTAAGCCTTGCCCAGCGTCTTCTTGGCGCAGGCACGGTGGAGTTCGGTTCCGCATCCGGCGCACTTCACTATGGGTTGCTCAAGAGACTTTCCACAGTTAGCGCAGTTCGCCATGGGTTCACCAATTCTAACAATAAGGCCAGAACATATAAAGCATGAAAATTCTACACTGTGATTTTGAAATCAAAAACGAGAACTTACTTTTTTATCTTGATCATCTTTTCCGAGGTTCTGTGGTAAAATACCCAGGCCAGGGAAAATGTTATCACCAGAACGGGTATGCTGCCGATCAGGTAGAGAACATCATCAAGGGCGAAAAGATTGTATAACAAGTGCAGGACCACCGCCAAAAGATAGAACCTTGCAGGTCGGCCTCTTGTAATGCCATAAGCCGTAACCGAAGTCGTCGCTGCGTGAAAGAAAACGACGGGCAGCCTCACCCATATGGAAACGCCAAGTGCAAGCGTGTAGCCGAGAAACTCGAAAATGCCGAATCCCAGCCCCACCAACAGGCCCAGGACAAATATGGATCTTTCCGTCTCTCCGTGTCTATAGAAGAGAGGGTAAGCCTTGGCGAACTCCTCTATGAGCGGGGCGAAAATTACTATCGAAAGCAAGCTGGCATACAGGGCGGGCAGTGCCGTAGTTAGATAATCGGCATAGGACGCGAAAAAAAAGGTGAACGGTACGCTGATTATCAATCCCGATATAAAGAAGAAGAATTTCTCCTTAAGGTCGGGCTTGTGGAGCTTTATCGTCGCCTTGTTTCTTTGCAATTGACGCACGCCTTTATTTTATGGGGACCTTCCTGCAAGCGATCGACTTCAACAAGGGCGCGGTTATTTCTAAAAGGCCTTGGACTTCGTAGTACTGCGTCTTTACCTTTTTCACGTCTATGGGGTGGTCAAGGGTGCGGCTGGCGGCAAATATCACATCTGGCCCGGTGCCTTTCACCGAGAAGCCTTTTTTGTGGACGTTCAGCTCTATGTTCTCCTTCTCAACCTTTGGGAGGGACACGTGTATTTCGTAATTTTTTCCAGAGTGGTAGTGTGCGCAAATTTCTGGGGTGACTAAACGCGGTTTTGACAATATCTCACCTAACTGATTTTGCAGCCGCTGGTTTTTAACTCTTGCTATAAAATGAAGATTCGATGGTATTTTTTTATTAGCTCAGTGGCGGCCTCGTGCCCAGTTCAACAGGGACGATCATTGTCTCGTTGTTTCTGATTATAGTAATTTCCACAACCTGGCCCGGCCGGGTCTGTGCTTCAAGGTAGCTCAGCAGCTGGTCGCGGTTGACGACGCGGGACCCGTCAAACTCCACTATTATGTCCCCGCCGATTACCACCGTCCCGATAAGCGTTTGAATCTGAGTTGCCCCGCCGCGCAAGCCCGCTTTATCGGCTGGGCCTCCGGGAACCACCTGCTGCAACAGCCAGCCGTAGGTCACGTCAGTGTCCATGGCCTGTGCGATCTCGTAGCTCATGTCAATTCCGGACACGCCGAGCCAGGAGTGCTGGGTGTAGGTCCCTGTTTCCACCAGCGAACTCAGCTCCCGCAGTATCGTGTCAGACGGGACGGCGAACCCGAGCCCCTGGGAATCGCTAACTATGGCCGTAGTGATTCCCACCACCTGGCCGAGATAGTTGAGCAGTGGGCCGCCAGAGTTGCCCGGGTTTATCGCTGCACTGGTCTGGATGATGTTGGCTATCGAATAGTTTCCGATTGATGATTCGTCAAGAGTCCGGCCAAGCTGGCTGACTATGCCCACGGTCATGGATCCGGTTAGGCCGTAAGGGTTGCCAATTGCCACGACCGAGTCGCCGACCCTCAGCGTCGAAGAGCTAACTATTTCAATGGGTTTCAACTCGCTATCTGGAGCGCTAGAAGATAACACGGCCAAGTCAGAGTAAGGGTCTGTGCCCAGAACTTCCGCCGTGTATGTGTTTCCATTCTGAAATGTCACGGTTAGGTCAGAGGCGCCTGAAACAACGTGGTTGTTTGTTATAATCACCGTCCTGCCTTGGAAGTCGTAAACGAAGCCTGAACCCTGCACTTGGCCTCCAAATTCGGCTCCAAGGATAACCACTATCGAGTCTTTGGCCTCCTCGTACAAAGCGGGGAGTGAGGTGTTGTCCCCAACCACGTAGGTGATATTTTCAAGGTGTATTTGAGAAATCTCATTACGAAGCGCGGAAACGTCTTCCTGGAGCTGGTTAACTTCACCAACGACCATGGAGTAGGTGACCAACCCGCCTATGAATAAGCCTGCCACCAGCGCTATGGTCGCAGTGGCGATGAGCAAAATGTTTACACTCTTGCGCTTACGTCTAGGCAATTAATTCCCCAGACTACGCTCTTCGAGATTCTCTTTTAACCCTTATGGTTTAGGAAGAAACAATATAGGCCCCTAGCCATATCTTCAATTGATGCCGATGGCCAAAAACAAGTTGGCATTTCGTATGCAAAAAATTTTGGTCGCAGTTGACGGGTCAAAGCATTCCGAGAAAGCTGTTGCTCTAGCCGTCCATTTGGCAAGAGGGAAAAACTCGGTGGTATATCTGGTGCACGCCTTGAGCCCTAAAATTTCCAGGAGGAATTACGAAAAAAGATGCAATATCATCATCGGAAAGGCTGAAGCCAAATTTAAAAATGCCGGTTTGGAAAAACTCGAAAGCGTCTGCACCAATGGAGACCCTGCCAATGAGATACTCCGCATGGCCAAGAGCCGCAAGGTTGATTTGATAATCATGGGGAATCGCGGCAAGGGCGGCCTGTCGAAAGCGCTGATGGGGAGCGTTTCGACGAAAGTTTGCAAATTAGCGAATTGCACCTGCGTGACCGTGAAATGAGATCATGCTGAAGCGTGGTGCCCCGGGGGGGATTTGAACCCCCGTCGCGGCCTCGAAAGGGCCGTATGATTGACCGGCCTACACCACCGGGGCACAAAATTACCATGCTCTTCACGCCTAAAATCTTCTCCGTTGGGTGCTTAGCAATTGATTTAAGGTCGAGCCATGATGTTCGTTCGGAGGTTTAAGATGAAAGAGAGGGGTATAGCAACCATCTTTATTGTGGCGATAGTTGCTGCTGTCGCGGTAATCGGAGTGGCCGCTTACATCCTGATGGGCGGTGTTTCCGGGGGTGTGCCGGTTTATCCCGGGGCCTCAGATTTCACCGTCGAGGGAATGACCTCGGAGGAGATCATGGAGCAACTGACCGGTATGGGCGGGTTACCATCCAGTTGGACCGGCAAAGCGTACCAAACACCGGATGACTCGACTACAATGATGAGCTGGTACAGGAATCAAATGTCGGGGTGGGAAAAAATCTTTGACGGAGATCTCTTTGACTTTGGCGGAATTTCTTTACGTGCTCTCGGTTATACAAAGGATACCAATGGGGCCATGATCATGGGAATGGACGCCATGGATAACCACTACCTCATGATATTCACCGGGCCGGCTGAAGACATGGGAGATATAGTCAACGGTTGATAGACGCTGGCGAAAAATCGCCTAGGTAAACAATCGGGCCCTGAGAAGCTCAGGGCTCCAATCATTTTTGAAGAATTTTGGCTTAAGGCCCACGAGAAAAACTGCCGAGCCAACTATGATGAGCCGGGATATCGGGTTGAAGATGACAAAGCTAGCCAAGTCAAAGTACCCAAAAATAAAAGCCAATGCATCATGGCTAAGATCGATAGCCGCAATCGCGAAGCTTCCGATTGCCAGAGCTTGGAAAAAAGCAAGCGTCTTACTGCCCCTAGCGAATACCCAGCCAGACCAGAAAAACAGTGTAATCAGATAACTCATAACAACGACCAAAAGCAGCCCCAGGGTGCCTGCGCCAGCTATTGCCCTAGCCGGCAAAACGCCGAGCTCAACGGCGGTGCCGCTGTGCAGGACCATCTCCCAAGTCAGGAGAAAAGTTAGCGCGTGCATCAATGAGTACGCTGTCAGAAAAATCCCTTGGCCGCTACTTATCTTCATGAAGTCTCCCCTCGGTCCATCCCGCCCTCCAAGGCGTCTCTATTTCCAGCTTATCCGCGGGCAAACTTATAAAGTTTCAGAAATTGAAACTTGCGGTTTATATAGGCCAGAATGGGCACGAATGCGAAAAAAGCCAAAAGAAGGAAATGGTGGGCCCGAAGGGATTCGAACCCTTGACCGACCGGTTATGAGCCGGACGCTCCACCTGGCTGAGCTACGGGCCCCCGCATATTATATGATGATAGGGTTATTTTTTCTTTATCTTGACTCCTTAATAACAGTGAATACTTCGAAAATAGCGGTCTTTTAAAAATGATTGCAGGATGGATTTAAAAATATGACATATATGTAGCGGTACTACATATTTATATAGCAGCACTACATAGGTTGTAGGAATTTGGTGGGCTGGATGAAAGAGGTAGTCGACGTTCGCAATGTGAACAAAATTTATCGCATGGGCAGCGTTAACTTTCAAGCCTTAAAAAAGGCGAACCTGAAAATCGGGCCATCAGAAAATCTTTCCATAATAGGCCCTTCCGGATCGGGAAAGTCCACCCTGCTCCACATGATCGGCTGCCTGGACCAACCGACTAACGGTCAAATCTTCATAGACGGTGTGGACACCTCCAAGCTCAACGGCACCAAGCTCGCGGAGATAAGACGGAACAAAATAGGATTCGTCTTCCAATTTTTCTATCTAATCCCCACCTTGAATGCTCAAGAAAACGTGGAGTTGCCCATGATGTTCGCGGGAGTCGGAGACCGCGAAAAAAGGGAGCGGGCGAAAAGCCTCCTGGACCTCATGGGCTTGGGCGCAAGGGCAAGGCACAAGCCCTCGGAGCTAAGCGGCGGCGAGAGGCAACGGGTGGCCATCGCGAGGTCCCTGGCCAACAACCCGAAGATAATGCTGGCCGACGAGCCCACCGGCAACCTTGACTCAAAATCAGGAAAAGAGATAATAGGCATCCTGACCAAGCTCAACGAGGAAAAGGGCGTGACATTGGTAATAGTAACGCACGACCCAAACATCGCAAACAGCATGGACAGAACGGTACATTTAAAGGATGGGCAGATTGTAAAAGATGAGAGGAGAAAACGATGAGAAAAAACACGCTATTACTGGCGTCCTCGGCTGTCATCATCTTAGCCGCCCTAGCCTGCGCCAGCCAGACCTCGGCAGCCACCGATTCGTTCAACGTGAGCGGGACGCTGCTGGACGATTACATCAGGCCCGGCGGGGAAACCACCTTGGTCCTCGACCTGCAAAACTCCACCCCTTCGAAAATTTACTATATAGATCTTAGCTTCTCGACCGGACAGGGTATCACAGTCACCCCATCCGAATACTCGATTGACAACATCGCTTCCATGACAAGCCAGTCGGTGGCGCTAAAAATCTCGGCGAGCGAAAACGCGCCGGCAGGCACGATATATTTCGAGATAACGGCAAAGTACCGTGTTGGCGGCTACAACGAGAAAGAAAACGAGCTGACCGTCTGGATACCAATAGTCGTCAGATCAGCACCGTTCCTGAAAGTAGAGGGAGTCGAATACGATGTTAGCCCGATCGAGCCGGGCAGCGATGTCACGATATCTTTCGATGTGAGGAACTACGGGGACGGCCTCGCAAAGGATCTGATTGTGTCGCTGGACCAAACGGCCGGATTTTTCAACACGGATTTGAGCGAAAAATACGTCGGTAACGTGCCGGTGAGCGGCTCGAGCACCATATCCTTCAACCTAGCCATTAACCAGGACCTGAGCATCGGCTCCTACACCATCCCCATAATGCTATCCTACAAGGACGAAGCGAGGAAAGAGACCTTCTCCGGGACTGAATATGCCGGGATAAAGGTCTACGGGAACATAAACCTGATAACCACGCTGGACTCCCAGGACGACGTGGCGAGTGGCAAAGGCGGCGAGATGGAGATAAAGATAGCCAACGCCGGGACGATGGAGGTCCAATTCCTGCAGCTCAATGTCTTGGAAACCTCAGTCCTGGAGGATGTAATTCCGAGCAGCATCTACATCGGCAGCCTGAAATCGGACGACTACGACACGGAAAGAATCGCGTTCAAGGTAAGTGAAAACATCCCGAGCGGCACCTATCCGATAAGCCTACAGCTGGTTTACAAGGATCCTTTCGGGAAGGAATTCACCGAGTCGAAGACAATCGACTTGAAAGTGCTTCCAGTAGGGGGGCTTGGAAACGGCTTCGAACTGCCGCTTTGGCAGATAGCCCTGATTGTCGCAGCTGCTGTGCTGATTGTTTGCTATGCCCTGAGAAAGAGGAGAAAATAATGTATGCTGAAGGGGTCCCTAGTCCTAATATTCAGGAACTTGACCCAGAGAAGGTTGAGGAGCGCCCTGACTACGCTGGGAGTCATCATCGGGATAGCGGCCATCGTCGGGATGATCTCGGCAACCCAGGGGATTAGCACCTCGATCAGCGACCAGCTCGAGAAACTCCAAGGGAACAAAATCACCGTGACGCCTGGTGGCGAGGGTGGATTTTTCGGGGGCACCGGGGCGGGAGAGCTGACGGAAAAGGACGTCGACATTATCTCTTCCATCGATGGGGTACAAGTGGCCTATGGGCAAGTTTCGACATCCGCGCTTGTCACCTATGGTGATGAAACCCAAGGTTTATCAATCGTCGGCATAGTGCCCAGCGATTTCGAAAGATTAGATACTTTAGGGATAGAAGTTGGAAGGTATCTGAAAGATTCCGACCATCTCGTCGCGATGATAGGCAACTCGGTCGCCTATGAAACCTACGACAGGGATGTCGGGATAAGAAAGAGAATATCAATAAGTGGTTTTGAATTTCAAGTTATCGGGATTTTAAATAAAGGCGGCGGCGCCTTCCTGAGCACCGACTCCACTGTCTATATCCTCAAGGATGACATGAGGGAAATTTTCCAGTTGTCCGAGGACAAGGTAGATTCAATCGTCATTGGGGTGGAGCCAGACGCCATCATAAGCGAAGTTGCCGACAGAATTTCGGAGGAGCTTCGTCGCTCTCACAGAGTGACCGAGGGCAACGAGGACTTCACTGTGATAACTCCTGAGTACATTAGGGACGTGGTGGGTCAGATTACCGGGCTGTTGACCGTCCTCCTCGGGGGTATAGCCGGAATATCCCTTATAGTCGGGACCATAGGCATCACCAATATCATGTACGTCACGGTTTCCGAAAGAACCAGGGAAATAGGAGTCATGAAAGCAATAGGGTCAACGAACCGCGACATACTGTTCCTGTTCGTGCTCGAGTCAGGGATCATAAGCATTCTAGGTGGGATAATCGGAGCAGTCCTCGGCTTGGCTTTAGGGCAAGGGCTCCTCTTTTTGTCCAATGCAGCCATCGGCAGCACGGCCGGAAGCAACGTGCTGAACGTCGGAATCGTGGTCATGCCCGAATTGCTCATAGGCGTGGTAGCCCTGTCGTTCGCCGTTGGAGTGCTGGCCGGGTATTTCCCGGCAAGAAAGGCGGCGAAGCTGAACCCCATCGAGGCCCTCCGCTACGAGTGAGCGGGCCGCCTCGTTTTTTAGGGGAGCGGCTCTAAAGTTAATAGTTAAAAAAAATAATTACAGGTGGGTGCTGGATTGGGGATAAAGATACTGACGCACGGGGACACCGACGGCATCTGCTCCGCCGCCTTGGCCAGGTCCAAGTTTCCCGATGCCGAAATTTGGTTCACCCGGCCCATCAGGTTGCTTAGAGACCTCAATTCCATAGAGCCCGGAAATGCCGTTATGATCTTCGACGTCGCGATAAACGAGAGCCAGAAGGACAAGATTTTCCAGAGGATGCGCGAGCTCGCTCAGAAGGATGAAGTCATGTACGCCGATCACCACCCTTTTCCGCCGGGGACTCTGAAGAAGGACTTCCCGGTGACGCAGTTCGCGCTTGAGACTGGAGCCAGTTCCTCGGAGCTTGCCTTTAGACTGCTCATACAGGACTCCAAATCCGACATGGACCGAGTGGCGCTGTGGGGCGCCATCGCCGATTACTGCGAGGACACCGATTTCGTCCGAGACAGGCTGAACAAGTACGACAGGCGCACGATATACATGGAGGCCGGACTGCTCACTCAGGGCTTAGGGGAGTCGGCGGGAGATTATCACTACAAGCGGGACGTCGTCATAAATCTGGCCAAGGGCATGCCGCCCACCGAAGTACCGGGCATAGTGGAGCGGGCCATAAGGGCCACGAAACGGGAATGGGAAATCTACGAGTACGTTAAGAAGCACGTGGTCTTGGAGGATAACGTCGCAGTAGTTTACGACCTGCCTTCAGGTAGCCTGGGCAAGGCAGCGCTCTACGCCCTCGGGATAACCGGCGTCGACATCGGAATCTGCACGCGCGTGAAGAAAGAAGACGTCGACATCAGCGTCAGGAGACGCACAGGCGGCAAGATAGATTTGAACGAGCTGCTGCGACACATAACCGCCCGCCTCGGCGGCTCTGGAGGTGGACACGAAGGTGCCGCTGGCGCGACGGTCCCAGCCAACCTACTGCCTGATTTTATGGAAACAATAAAGAGAGAAACTTCTCCGATTAGGAGCATGTCACTCGGTGCGACGGGACCTTAGAGAAGCTCCACTTCCCTGCCCTTTCCCAGTCTTTTGGCCTTTTGGTAAACTACCCAGTCTGTGGCGATGTCTTGAATCGCCAAACCAGTGGAATCAAAAACCGTTATCTCTTCTTGAGAAGCACGTCCGAGCTTTTTCTTCGTGATTATCTCGCCGAGGTCAGCGTGGATGTTACCCCTGGCGATGTCCCCTTTCGAGAGGGGCACGTTTACCTCCCCTCCGTGTATCGCCTGTTCGATGTCGTCCACGACCACCTTGGCACGGAGCAGTATCTTCGGGTCAAGCTCCTGCTTGCCAGGTGCGTCCGCACCAATCGCGTTGATGTGCGTGCCTTCTTTCACGTAGTCGCTCATCAAAATCGGTTTTGTTGATGGCGTCGTGGTGACAACTATATCGGCCGCCTCGACGGCTTCCTTTGTGCTCTGAAAAACCTTTGCGACAACGCCCAGTTCGTTGCCCATCTCTTCGGCATACAGCCCAGCGTTTTTTTCGGACAGGTCGTTGACCCGTATTTCCTCTATCTTGAAGACCTCTTTCAGCGCGAGAAGCTGTGTCTTGGCTTGGACGCCGGCACCGACCATGGCCACCACCTTAGAATCCTTCCTCGCCAGATGCTTCGCCGCGACCGCGCCGCCAGCACCGGTCCTGAGGTTGGTTATCAGCGTTCCGTCCATGATGGTAAGGGGAGCGCCAGTCGCAGGGTCCAGAAGAATAATCGTCGCCATGACTGTGGGCAGACAGTGCTCTTTTGGGTTTTTCGGATGGACATTGACAATCTTCACGCCGGCGGCGCCCATCTCCTCAAGGTACGCGGGCATGACCCTGAAGTCGCCTCCATATCTCTCGAAGTTCACATAGGACTTGGGCGGCATCTGAACCTTGCCGAGACCCTTTGCTCGGAAAGCCTCCTCCACGGCGGCAATCACTTCACTCATGCTGAGCAGGTCTTGGATTTCAGCGCGCGAAAGCAAGAGAACCTTCATCAAGACCGAGTAATACTCGCCGCGGGGGATTTTCAACCTTTCTGTAAAAAAACGGTGGCGCCGGGGAGAGGGCTCGAACCTCTGACCGCTCGGTGACTGTACACAGGCGTGTCGTTCCTTTTGTTGAGGTTCGTTCTTCATCCACGCTTGGTTTAACAGCCGAGCACTCTACCTACTGAGCTACCCCGGCCACCAGAATTAGTATCCAGACTGAGCACATATAAGTTATTTCCGTGAAAGAAAATCACCGGTCCGACAAAGCCTTGAGCCTTTTGAGCATTAAACCTAAAGTCGCTTTGAGATTTGATTCGTTGTCGAAATTTGCTGCAATTTTTTTAACATTGGCTGTGGGATTTTTAGATAGCCGTTTAGTTTGATTGATCAAGAGCGGCATGGCGCGGATGATGTTGTCCACGATTGTGATATTCGCCGCCTCGGCCGTCCTCGACATGGGGTTCAAATCCACGGCGATGACGAACTTGCCCAGCTTTCGCAGGGCCTCGGCTCTGTCGCCGTCCTCAAGCGGGACGAAGACCACGTCTGCGGAAGCAATGCCGCGACTGTCGACTCTCCTCCTGTTGCTCTGGATTTCTTGAATCCTCGCCGAAAACTTGGGGTCAACGCCGTAGACCTTCTTGGCGCCAAACTTTCGCAATTGATTCGCGATTGCCGTCTCTCGCTTCCTGGAGCCGTGAAAAAGGTTAACCTCGAGCTTGGCCTTGGCGACCTCGGAGAGTTCCACCAGCTCCCCAGGCACGAGCGCGGCCACATTCCCGTTAACTGACAATATTGGGTTTTCCGCTGAAAGCAGTGCAGCTGCCGCGGCGGTTATGGCTTTCTTTGCCTGGAGGGTCGTCCTCTCTCCCAGTATGTAATCGAAGGCCTCGCCCCGACCATGGGCGGCCAAGCCCTCCCCGACGACGAGGCCGGCTTCGAAGCCCTTGACAAGCCGCTCCCGGGTCTTCAAGGAAACCGCGCGCGGATGATTAGGTGAGATATCTCCCATCGCCACCACTAAGCCTCATTTAGTTCCTTCCCGTCCCACCAAAAAGCTTTTTGAGCGGCGAGAGAACTTCTAAAACGGAAGGTGACCATGCGCTTATATCCCCTCGCTTTGATTCCGCTCGTGCTGTCACTTGCCGCAATAGTCCTGTCGGCTTCCACTGAAGGATCGCAGTTCTACCTGACCGTCGGAGTCGCTGGAGCGACTTTCCTCGTTTCCGCCACGATACTATTCACCTACTCGAGAAAATCTACCGAGGCCAAACAAATCCCGTTGGAGAACTTTTCCCTCTGGGCCGACGTCGGCGAACCCGCGGCAGAACTGAGGCGTTTGAGCCTCGACGATTCGTTTGCCGCCGCTCACATAGCCAGCACCGACCTATCGTCCCTCGCGGCCAATTCCGAGCTGCTTCAATCGCGCACCCACATGCTCATCGGCAGGCCGGGCTTTGAGGGCCTGTTTGAAGAAAAATTGCATAGACGCATCGAAAGCGTGACAAACGATATAAACGCTATAACAAAAAAGATCAACTCCGCCAGAAACCTAACAGATGAGATCATACCACAGATAGAACTATGTGCCGCACAGGCGGACCGCGTGGCCAACAAGTTCTTCGAGCTTGAAGGCGGTAAACCCGAGGTCGTGT
>Ga0209164_1002780_pt1 | contig 17685 bp, 19 predicted proteins | sample MTBNYHSulfiMetaG_FD_187458 | JGI IMG/M metagenome (GOLD analysis project Ga0209164, IMG submission 187458) | Enrichment culture microbial communities from rom New York Harbor, USA that are MTBE-degrading - MTBE-NYH (New York Harbor Sulfidogenic)... | ecosystem: Environmental > Aquatic > Marine >...
GCAGTTTTGATGCTTCTCTCAGCAAGAAGGCACTGTAAGAGATCGCCAGGGTGTTTTCCACGCAGAAGTGCTTTATGATCTCTTTTCCATTGGGATCAATATAAAAGAGACGCAGCAGGCCGGATACGTTGAAGCCTATTCGCTGAGGAATTTCCTCGGCCCTCAGGAAATACGCACCCTTTTTGACGATGATCGGACGCAGGCGTTTCAACAACTTGCCCTGTTCCTCTTTGGGGATATCATCGGCAAATTTCATTGAAACAGCTACGCGATCGATGTAATTTGATTTTGGAATCATTATGGTGTGTCTATTTGATCAGGATATCCCGAATCTCGCCGGGACCTTTGGCCACGGCGCAGCGCCACCTTCCAAAGCCGCCATGGGCATTCACGGCCTCGGTCCATTCATCCAGATACCGCCGCTTCACCTTGTCCTGCTCGCTCTCCTGCCCCTTGGTCTCCAGGATGAGCATGTCGCCACTCGTCAGCCTCACCAGGAAATCAGGCCGGTACTTGCGCACCACCCCGCGATACACATACAGGACTTCAAAGCCCAGGTGGTCGTTTTTAACCCAGGCCGCCACATGCTCGCTGGTATCCAGCATAAAGGCGTTCCAGGCTTCCCATTCCCTTGACATAGGGCAATGCAAGCCTTGCAGCTTGGAGAATGTCCAGAAAGTATACCTGGTCACGTTCCATAAACCATCTCCGCTGATTTCAAGATGGCGCTTCTACGGATATAATTCCGGCTCATCTCGATCCCCCGACGGCTGACCAGGTCTACATTTCTTCCGAGAATATGCTGCAATTCTTCCTGCATTCGAGCCAGATCGAACAGGGTGTGACGGGCTTCCGGGTCGAAGTGAACCAGGACATCCACATCGCTGTCTGGACGAAAGTCGTCGCGCAAAACAGAACCAAAAAGAGTAAGTTCCTTGATCTGCCACCGAAGGCAGAAACTCTCGACCGCCTGCCTCGGAATCTTAATGTCCATCAACTCAAAGTCTGCAGTTTAGATGAACGGGGAATCGGTTCAAGGCGTGAGATTTCTTCTGCTCCCGGCCCGTTCATGGCATGCCAAAGATCCCAATCCTGCTGAAGACCCAGCCAAAAATCAGCCGGCATGCCCAGTACTTTAGCCAGGCGCAATGCGGTATCCGGCGTCACGGAACGGCGGCCGCGTACGATTTCGTTCAGTCGCGGATATGACACACCAAGGCGAATAGCCATCTGACTCTGAGATATTCCCAAGGGCTTCACGAACTCTTCCAGCAACATCTCGCCGGGGTGTGTCGGCGGACGTTCCTTCGGCAAGCGCCGGTTCACATCATGATCAGTGATAATCGACGATATCGACTTCGTAGGCATCTCCATCCTCCCATTTGAAACAGACCCGGAACTGCTGGTTTATCCGGATGCTGTATTGATCTTCTCTGTCACCGCGAAGACGTTCCAGACGATTACCCGGTGGTATGGAAAGCTCTCCGATTTCTCGGACACGATTGATTTGATCCAGCTTACGTTGGGCAATCGTCCACAAAAAGCGCGGGCAACAACTCCTCGCCGGCCCCGAGTCTCTGCCATCAAATATGTCTTCGGCACCCTGGCCGCGAAACGCTTTTATCATGCGTTATATTATAACGATACCCATTATAGCTGTCAACTCGAATGCCCGCCGCACAGACCGTTATGTCAAAGGTCCCGCCATCGGGAATCACACCGAAGCTGTAATTTATACACAGGGTCCAATATACATGCGCATCATCTTCTCCTATGATTGGTGAACAAAACATGATGTCCGCAATTGACCTGAGGGTTGATCCGGCTGATTCGCGATAAGGGTTTTCCTCCCCACAGGCTGAAAACCTGCCTGTCAGGAGCGGGGTATGGGGTATTTGAGGGGATAGTCCGGGCTGAAGCGGTTCATGGTTGATAGCTCACAGCTGATGGGTAATTGTGATGTATCATACAGAAACCGATTGAAAAGTCAAGGGAATTTGGTCTAGAAACAATGCCGCTCGGCGGGTCATGTCCGGTTGGTAAGCGGTCACAGGGGGCGCCGTTCAGGGCCGCTCCGCCGGTGATCGGATACTCCGGTTGACCCAGACAACAACATGGCCTATAGTCCGGATTAATGAATCAGACCCCTCGGTTCATTGCAGGCTCGAATAGCGGATTTTCAAGGGTGACACCCTGCCAACATTAGAAGAGAAAGGAATGTGGAGATGAAAAGAAACATATCGGCTGTACTGTTAATCCTGTTGTTTGCCTTTGTGGTCACCGTGGGCGCCGAGGATCGCTTCGGCGTTTCAGTTTATCCCGGGGCCGGCTATGACGATGCCACCTCAAAGCAGCTCAAGGATAGGATGCAAGTGGAGGCCGCCTGTTTTCAGACGAACGACGGGCTCGCGGATGTCGTGGCATTCTACAAGAAACAAACCGGGCTCAGGCCCGTGGGAGAGCCCACCAGCGAAGGCGCCATGTTCAAAAATGACACTGTGGACGTCACCATTCAGAACCCCTGGATGGACATGAAAAGCGGCAAAATGATTCACAAGACCCTGATATCCATTGTCAAACATCCAGAGTAACGAACCATCGCCATAGACCAGTCCCGTCGCCGCAAATGCCGTGCATCCGGCATGCGTGGGACTGCGGGATGTTCTTCACATTTTCACTTTCATGGAAAATGATAAGCCTTTTCCTCTTTAAGCCTTTGTCCCCGCTCTACCGCTACTGACTGCGTAATGGCGGGTTCCGGTGCCGGCAAGAATGCCTCCAAAACGGATTAAAAACTCTTTGCAATCCCTTTTTTCCTCAAAGATATTTCGCCTTTCGTTTCCCCTGGCAATAATATGATGCAGCGTCCCCTGGATATCTAATCGTGAGTGTCTTGGCATGTAAGACAACTGACATACTCAAACCATCTTCGCAAGCACTAAATATGCAAATGTGACGAACGTCCCCCACGCCCTTCCGAAAGCGGCGATCTCTGCCGAATTTCAAGAGGAATTCTTTCCTATGGCACCGATCCGTAATGTGCCAGACATACCCTGGTATATAATGTCGGTTCGCCCGTGGCATTCCACAGGCCCTTTCTTAGAATGCCCATTTGCCCGCCAAAAATAGCCTTCTAAGCCCCAAAATTGGCGAATTTCATGAAATTTCTTCCATTTTTTCAGCCAGTTGCCTTCAGTTGCCTTGGTCCGACCCAATTAACACAATCAGCTTGCCTGGCAGTCAGCCTGGTTTAACTGGTAGTCCTTGTCGCTGACCAATTTACGGCGCTGCCACTCGCTTTTCCGTTCTCTCTGGCATTCCTTTTGGCTGCAGTATGTTTGGTCAGGATGCGTTGCAGTGACGACAAACGATCGGCCACAGTGTTTGCATTTTCTCCGTTTCACAAAGACCCCCTCCTTGAGCAGAAGCTATAGGTCTTTGCCTGAAACGGCTGATTTATTCAAATGGCTGACAGAAAAATGATCGCTCGGAAGAAGCGGCGGTGACTGGCATTGCAGGTGGGGTAGACTGGCAATTGACTTACAGAAGGCGGGGTCAGATGGGGTACGGATTTATCAATCCTTAGGCGGGATAGGCGGGGTACTCCCTCCTCCCTCTTCCCAATCACACAACATAATCAGACTCGCAACATAACGTCCCCTACGCCCTACACGACCTCCACGCCTATTCGGCAGTCCAAAAAAAGGCCCGAAGCGGCGCTACTTCGGGCCTTTCCCATCCCTTCCCTAAACCCAACACCTTCTTTCCAAGCCTATCCCCTTTAAAGAAGACAAACCAGATCCAAAGAAAATAACCTTTTTACAAAACGCAGGAAAAGTAAATCTTCAACAGAAAGAGTCTACTCACATCGCTATCAGTGGCATTTCCAATTCCCACATCTGGCTCTCGATTCTTTCATCGGTGAGACCAATCAGGGGCTAGCTTTGGTATCATTGAGCAGAGTAAAAAACAAAACCTAGAACCTACATAATCCGTGCTTTGGTTTCTCAAGTTTCCGTTCCTCCTAAACCAAAGGCTAATGTACTGAGTAGAACCGCTGCCCTGAGCCCCTCTTTGGCGATAGGTGTCTGCTCAACTGAATAGCCCGGCGTTCTACCTCTGTGGAACGACAGCGGTATATTCCCGGAACCGTCAAACTTTGGGAGTCCCCCGGCACAGCCGGGGGTTTACCCTGGATTAATTATAGACCACTTCTCGTCTTCTCTAATTCTGTCTTTAGATTAAGATGAATCCATTTACCTTGTTGTGCTGCAGCCTCATCTTTTGCCTGCGCAATCCAAATGTCACCTGTCTCGGGGGTTGCTACAACGCTCCATTGGCTTGCATAGCTTGTGGTAACAGATCCTCTTTTGCCACTTTTGTAATAAGGAACATCTGCTGACAACTCCCTAGGATGCGGTCCCACAGATATGAGAGTACTAAAGTCAGGCGGAACCTCGTTCGGACCGATATGTCTTTTATGGTTTATGTCATATCTGTCCCTCATTATCTCGATACCTTTTTCAACATTAATTTTACCATAGCTATCGTTTAGCAATTCCTTGAGCCTCTCATAACGGGACCATGTCCAACTTTGATTCTTTGCGAGACTAGCCTGCCAAGTCTCTATCGTACTAATGTCAAGTTTATATTTTTGAGCTTGATTCGTTACCATGTTGTACCCATTGTAGCCTTGCCAACCAGGATAACAATTAAAATGGTTCGTAGACCAAATGATATCTTTGTGGGGTTCGGGATAACGCACAGAAATTTCGTTCGATGTAGTTTCTATGACTGCGGCGGTAGCGTGCAAAACTTCATTACCATTCTTGTTCTTCTCTTTCGGCTGGCAAGCTTTTCCGTCAAGCAGACCAGTGTTTTCCCCAACGGTCACTCCGTAGGCAGTTAAAATCGTTATAGCATCCTCAATGCTATCTGCGTATTGTGCAAGCATCCTTGACTTGAAAGCAGTGCACAGTCCCATCATGGTTTCTGGAGTAGTTGGGCTCCGAGTACCACCGTAGAAAATGCCGACTTCATTCATTGATTCTACGTTACCGACCATACCAGGATAAACTAAAACGATGAAACCGTGCCCTCCATCTGTCGGCGCACCAATCATCACTATAGAGTTTTTTCGAGCTTGTGGTACGGCGGACCAATCAAAATTTTTTCCCACGACCAACTGTCCTTTAGTAGTTGCTCGGCCATATGCACCCCAAACAATACAAAAATCAGTAGGATATGGCTGCCTGATTCCAGGCCTGTTAGCATCTTCATGTCCTGGCATGCAGGCGATGTCAACATGAGTATTCCACATAACAATGTCATTGTAGTCTAGATTAGAACCCTTGTCTTTCAATGCATCCGATATTCCCATCATCTCACGTTTAAATTCCGGGGGGATGAACGGTACTGCCTTGTTTTTCCAATCAATCATTTTCTTCAAGCCGGTTTCATAATCGCCATCTCCATTAATGACCGCCCATGCTGCGATTGTCGAATTCAAGCTTTCTTCTATCTCATCTTTCAACAGATAACCATGTTGATAGCCCCTTTCATAGGCTGTCCCGCAGACATGTAAAATCCTAAGACCGTTTTGGTTTTCTTCCAAAAACCCTTTCCCATATTTGGAGATTACCTTTGCGGATACAGTAAAACTGGTAGTTAAAATAATGGTTAAAAATGTTGATACAAAAATTAGGGCCAAATGCTTTTTTTTCATTCCTAAAACCTCCGTGATTAATTAAGTAAATCATGAGTAGCCATAGGATCAATAGGATCAGCCTTTTCGTCGCAGTTCTAAATCAATATTGCACAAGCAAACATGTTATATCGAAAGGGCTAATCATAGGATATATGACATAGTCTCACCTCCTCTCACCCTAATTCGTAATCCTTTTTCGACCATTATCAACTTTTTATAGTGCTCATTTTTTCCGGATATCCTCCTTTCTCCTGGTTGATCAAACTTACAAAGGTGCACTACCTGATCCACCATTTCGCAGCCGCTTCCATATACTGGTCGAGGGATAGAAGAGGGTTAACGATGACGTCCAAGTTCTTCTTCGAAATGGACCCCTTCTGAATGAGTTCTTTGCCGGCGGCTCTTGCCGCCTCAAATACCTCACCACAACGGCTGAAAGCAAGAGGGTTTCTGAGACTCAAGGTTTCCGGCCTCAGTATTTTTCCGACGAGCGGCATATGCATGTTCCGAGCCATTGCCGCGAGGTACTGTGTCAGGGGTTTGAAATGCTCCTTCTCGTAAAACCCGCAGACAGCCACAACGACCATATTGGGTAAACGCTGCAAGCGCGAAGGGTGAAGACAAAGACCATCGCGGGTAATTATGGCGGGATGATTGAGCGGCATGAGCCGGTCTATGAAGTTTTTCAGTAATCCCGGCACTCCGTCCACATAGAGGGGTGTAGCAAAGACTATAAGGTCCGCAGACGGGATATCGGAGACAAACCGGTCCATGTCGTCATGAATTATGCAGCGTCCATCGTCATTGGTCCAACACCTGAAGCAGCCAGCGCAAGGCTTGATTACTAGGTCAGCAATGTGTACCGTCGTGACGACTGCGCCAGCTGACTTAATACCCTCGGCGAAGGGCCCGTAGATCATCTCCGTTGCCCCGTGCTTTTTCCGAGGGGAGGCCTGGATGCCGAACACCCGTTTGGGTTTCCGCCACCGACCCGCCCAATACTCAGACTCGTTCTCCGTCACGGGATATCCGTCGGAGGAAACGATCCCCTGGTTGGGGTTATGATCTTTTTCCATCGAACCCTCCACCAGCGCTTGCTTTCGCCATTCTGGCACGGTTATCACTTTGCAAACATATCCCTGAGAATTCTTTTTTGAACTTTGCCCACGGGGTCCTTTGGCAGCGCATCGACGAAAACGACAGAGCGCGGACACTTATACTTCGCAAGGCGCTCGATGCAATACTTGATCAACTCCGTCTCCTTCACCTGGGCTTCCTTGACAATGGCTACGACGGCCTTAACCTGCTCACCCCACCGATCATCGGGAATGCCTATGACCGAGCATTCTTTGACAGCCGGGTGTTTGTAAAGAACATCTTCAACCTCATGGGGCGATATGTTTTCGCCTCCACTGATGATAAGATCCTTCTTGCGGTCGACAATGTATATATATCCCTCTCCATCAATGGTCCCTACATCACCAGTCCGGAGCCAACCTCCCCGAAGTGCCTCTTCGGTCTCTTTGGGTCGCTTCCAGTACCCCTGCATGACATTTGGTCCCCGAACGATGATTTCGCCGATCTCCCCAGGCTTTATGTCATTGTCTTTGTCATCCACGACCCTCACATGGCAAGTGAACAGCTCCTTGCCAACAGAACCGAGAAGCCTTGACCTCGGGCCATCCAGGACCATATCTTCAGGCGGGACGTACGCAATGAGCGGCGATGCCTCAGTAAGGCCGTAGACGATAAAGGTACTGCCCTCTCCGAATGTCTCAATAGCGTCCCGGATCACTGCCACGGGTGTTGTCTGCCCGCCAAGGGAGAAGACCCTCAGTGACCCTCTCTCGTAGCCCTTCTTTCTGAAGGCATCCGCTATATCAATAAGCATCGTGTAGACGAGGGTAATGTGCGTCACTCCCTCCGCGGCGACGAGCCGCCAGAATTCGTCACCGTTGAATATGTCGACAATGACGTTCGTACCCCCCACGTAGAACTGACAGATGACCATGGAGGCCTCCATGGTGTGGTAGAAAGGCATTACGTGGAGGCAAACGTCGTGGGGTCCTAGTTTGTATGCGATCACGTGATTGATTGCTGCGGACATGAAGTTCTCGTGGGTGAGCATGACGCCCTTGGGCCCGCCGGTAGTGCCGCTAGTGTAGTAGATGGCGAAAAGGTCATCGGGATTTGATATGACGGGCGGCTCGGCGTTCGATCCGCTTGCAATGAACGCCTCCAGTTCCGCCCCCATATCAAGGATGTGGGGAATACTGATATTGTTTTTAATCGATCCCACGATTTCCAGAAAGTCGTCGCCGACGAAGAAGATATCAATGCCAGCGTCGTTCAGGACGAATCTCAACTCATCAGCGGCCAGCCTGAAGTTAATGGGAACGTATATGGTCCCAGCTTTAGCGGCAGCGAACATGATTTCTAGGACTTCCGGGTTGTTGCGACTCAGTGCCGCCACTTTGTCGCCCGGCTTGATGCCGCGCTTCCGCAAGGCATCGACAATTTGGTTGACGCGATCGTTAAATTCAGCAAAGGTCTTGCTCTGGCCCCTGTAAACCGTCGCCTTTTTGTTTGGGTATCTGCGAGAGCAAAGGGTTGGTAATTCTCCGATGACCATATCTTCAACCTCCTGTTGTGAAGTATCGAGCCGCCCTGGTAAACAGTAGCTTAGTTGCGACTATTTTCCCAGGTACGTTTTGCGCACCTCATCGTCGGTCAGGAGATCTCCCTCCTGACCTTCTTTTACGATCTTTCCCGTTGCCATAATGTAACCCCGGTCTGCAATCTTCAACGCAGAACGAGCGTTCTGTTCAACAAGAAGAATAGGAATGCCTGTAGACCTAAGCCCCTCGATAACCGAGAAAATGTTTTTTACCACGAGGGGCGCTAGGCCCATCGAAGGCTCGTCGAGTAGCAGCAGTTTGGGCTTCGCCATAAGGGCCCTCCCGAGGGCAAGCATCTGCTGTTCCCCTCCGCTCATCGCTCCTCCTCGGCCGCCGATCCGCTTCTCGAGGACTGGAAAGAGGTCGAAGACCGAACGTAGCCGATTCTCCGTCTCCTCCCTTGAGACGCACTGCCCGTAAGTACCGAGCAGCAGGTTCTGCTTCACCGAAAGGGAAGCGAATATCTGCCTTCCCTCGGGGACCTGACTTATGCCCTTCCGGACTATCTGTTGCGGCGTTGCGCCAGTAATGTTCTCTCCGTCAAAAATGATCCGGCCTTCCTCTGGCCTAATCAGCCCGGAGACGACACGTAGGACTGTCGACTTGCCTGCGCCGTTTGCCCCAAGAAGACAAACGACTTCCCCTGCGTCGGTCCTCAATGAGAAATCCTGCAGAACTCGTATTTTTTTGTAGCCCGCTGATATCCGCTCGATGGAAAGCATCGGCCGTCATTCCCCCTCGCTGATGTGGTCATCACCAAGGTATGCCCGTATCACATTAGGATTGCTGGCAATCTCATAGGGGGTCCCCTCGGCGATCTTTTCCCCGAAATCAATAACCGTTATATGCTCGGCGAGATTCATGACCACCTTCATGTTGTGCTCAATGACAAGGATGGTAATGCCCTTGGCACGTATGGTCAGCAGCGTCTCCATGAAGCCGTCCACCTCGGCATCGTTAAGGCCTGAGGCCGGCTCGTCTAGAAGCAGGAGTTTGGGCGAACTCATGAGCGCTCGGGCCAATTCCACCATCCTCTGTTTGCCGAAGGATAGGGCTAAGGGTGAGAGGAGGGCGGTATCCTCGATACCGAGGAACCGGAGCGTCTCGAAGGCCGCTTCCCTGGCTTCCTGTTCTTGGGCATTGATGACACGCCTCAAAAAGACAGACTTTAGGATATTCGGTTTGATGAGGTTATTCGCACCGAGAAGAACATTTTCGAGAACCGTTGCGTTGTTCGTCGTAAAGAGTCGCAAGAGCTGAAAAGTCCGCCCGATCCCCTTCCGCGATATTTCGTGCGGGGGCGAACGCCTTATCCCATTCCCTTCGAAAAGGATCGTTCCTGAGTCGGGCCGGATAAGGCCGCTTATCATATTGAGCATGGTTGTCTTCCCCGCCCCATTCGGCCCAATGAGGGCCTTGATGACACCTTGTGGAACGGTGAAGCTGACCCCGTTGATGGCGGCAACCCCAGAAAATGCCTTTGTTAAATCCTCAACTTCCAGCAGTTGGGTCGTCGTTTTTGTCATTGACGGACTCCTTTACTTTCGGCCTGGACGGAGAGATGCGCCAACATTTTGCGACCGGCAATGGACAACAACCCCCAGAGCCCTTGCGGCATGAAAACAAGAATCAATATGAGAATAATCCCGCTGCCCAGGAGCTCATAATCCTGAAAAGTATGCGTCAGCTCAGGGAGCAGCTTCAAAAAAATCGCTCCAAGTGCGGCGCCGTACAGCGTGCCTACGCCTCCGAGGAAGACCATGACAAGAAGGTGGATGGATGTAAAGATGCTAAAGTCGTCGGGGGCTAGGAAGCCCATGTAGTGTGCATAGAGAGAACCGGCGATGGACGCAAACACGGCTGAGGCCACGAACGTGCAGGTCTTATGGAAGGAACAATTGATGCCGAGCGTACTTGCTGCCGCCTCGTCGCTGTGGAGCGCCATGAGCGTTCTTCCCATAGGGGACCGCACAATGGCAAGGCATGCGAGCACGACAAGGATCGCAAGTATCCACACCACATAGTAATAGGAATCGTAGCTTTCGAGAGCAAGCCCGAAGAGGTGGAACGCCGGAACGTCCCTAAGGCCAGAAGCGCCTCCCGTTAGTGACTGCCAGCCGATGATGACGGAATGGGTAATCGCCGTCAATCCCATCGTGGCCATGGCAAGGTAGTAACCCTTTAATGACAGAACGGACCAACCGAGGATTGCCGCTATGACTCCCGTGAGACAGGCACCAATCACCATGGCCCCAGTCGGTGACATTTGGTATGTTGCAGTGAGGATGCCCGATGTGTAGGCGCCGATGGCGTAGAAGGCGCCGTGCCCCAGTGATAACTGTCCCGCAAAGCCAACGAGCAAATCGAGGCTCACGGCAAGGATCACATAGATTCCCAGCACGATCATTATGGCGCAATGGTACGTTGATGTTGCGCCGAAGGTGACGGGATAGAGCCCGAGGAAGATGAGGATTGCCGCGCCTGTTGCGTATCGTCTTAGCACTGCCTACATTCCTTTTTCATCGAACGAGGTTCGCGATGCTGTCTTTGTCCTGATCATGAGCACCACGATGAGGACAGTAAAAACGATGATCTCCGCGAATTGCGAGGATACAAACCCGATGCTGTAAGCCTCCACGAACCCGAGGAAGAACCCTGCAATCACCGCCGCCGGGATCGACCGAAGGCCGCTGATGGCTATGGCAATGAACCCGTTCACCATGGGAAGGACGCCGCTCGCATACTGGATAAAATAAAGTGGCGCTACAACCATCCCTGCCACTGCACCTAGGGCCGATCCCCAGCTCCAAGAAAGCAGGTTGACCTTGCGGATGCTAATCCCCATGAGCGATGCTCCGAAAGAATTATCGGCGACGGCCCGAATGGCTATGCCAAGCATTGTTTTCTCGAAGAAGAGCCAGATGACGAGAAGGGCGAGGAGAGTTGTTCCGAGAATCCAGAGGACCTGCATTTGTAGCGCAGCTTCCATGATTCTGATCGGTTCCACTCCCGAAAAGGGTTCCGACGTATGGGAGCCACGGCCCCAGATCAAAAGGGCGAGTCCCCGCAGGGCGAGGGAAACGGCAATTGTCATCGTGACGATGGTACCAAGGGGTGAATTTAAAACCGGCCTTATAAGCGTTTGTTCGATTGCGGCACCTAACAGTGCGGCCACAAGAATTGAGAGAAGGAAGGCGATGGGGGCCCATACCCCAAGACCCGTGAGGGTGATCATGGTAAGGGCCCCAAATACAAAGAACTCGCCCTGGGCGAAACTGATGACCCGTGACACCTTGTAGACGATGGAAAGGCTCACGGCCATTAAAGCATAGATGCTGCCGAGTGTCAGGCCGCTGAAAGTGAATTGTATGATCTGCGATATGTCCATTGAGCCTCTGCCTTCGTCAGATCTTTACTGAATTTGGGTCCAATTCCCTTCCTTGATCGTGATGAGTACCATGTCATCCATCTTCGTTCCATAGTGGTCCGTCGCAGACATGTTGTAAACGCCACCGATTCCAGGGAAATTCTTGATGTTCTCGATTCCGTCCCTGATCTTCACGGGATCGGTGGAAGACTTGGCAATCTTCATCCCTTCGATTATGAGCATGACGGCGTCGGCGACCAATCCCGAGAAGTAGTTTGCCGGTTCGCCGTACCGTTCCTGGTGAAGGTTGTTAAACTGGACAATGACAGCCTTGCAGGGGTCATTTGCCGCCAGAGACTCAGGCACCATGATTTTGCCTGTAGGGACGATGATGTTGGTCGTAAACCCCGAAGCAAGCCTCAGGAACCCAGGTGTTGCATTACCGTGACTCACAATGAGGGGCACATCGAATCTCAACTGCGCCATATTCTTCGCAACAAGGGCGGCTGGTTCGCCGGTCGTAAAGGAAAAGATGGCACTCGGGGTGGATCCTCTCAGCTTGGCAAGCTGCGCCGTAACATCAGGGGCCTTGACGTCGAACCTCTCCTCGCAAACGATGGGGATATTGAAATCCTGGGAGGCGCGCTTTGAGTTCGCTATGCCAATTTCGCCAAGTGACCCAATAGGCATGAGCAACCCGGCACTCTTCACGTTCTGCTTTTTCAGATACATGAAGGGTCGGCCGATGGCAAAGTATGTCGGGTGGGCTGTATTGAAGAGAAAAGGCTCCTTATCGGCTTTTACATCGTAGCCTGAACTTAGGATCGCCGGGATTTTGTTTTTGTTCGCCACAGAGGAGACTGCCCCGGTAATAGGGGCTGTAGCAGTCCCTGTGATGGCAACCACCTGATCTCTGGACACGAGTCTCAGGGCGGCCCTAGTTGCCTCTTCAGGAGATGACTGGTCGTCGTAGATGACGAGTTCCAACTTGTAGCCGTTAACCCCACCCGCTTTGTTAATCTGCTCCACCTCGAGCGTGGCCGCCTTCTTGTAGTACTCCCCGAGCCATGACAGATACCCTGTCAAAGGGTATACGCCACCGATTTTCACTATCTTGTCCGCTGCTACTGCCCCCCCACATATTGTCAGCGAAAGGAAAAAGGCCGAGCTGAAAAGCAACATAACCGTCTTCTTCATGATTCCCTCCTAATTTTGAAATAGTGTTTTGGTTAAAGCCACCAGTACCCTACAATCTTATAATAATGCATCCGTGGTAGGACGACCGATAGATGCAGCAATAAATGTGCCTAAAGAATATGAAGGTCTGTATTAACCCGTCAAGGAATTGGATATCCTAAGTAATTCTATACGTAAAAGGGAGGGAAAGGTTGGTGAAAATGATACGGAAACAAACGATCAAAGAAAAGTCGGATTCGAGAAGATGGTCATTTATGACCAAAGTTATTCTGTGTTATCAGCGGAATGCAAATAGTATCGGTATGTTTAATCATAGTCAGAAATGACCGTCATTATGGATATATCATAAAGGTGCTTTATACACGGCGCGCCAGTTTCCTCTTTTTTCTGGTAAGTGATGACATGCTAATCCCAAGTCTATGGGCAGTTTCTTCAAGAGTCCCGTATCGAGTAAGGGCATCCCGGATGAGGCTTGCTTCATAGATGTCCATCGCCTCACGGAAGGACATATGCGGTAATAGACGAAAATCTACAGCGTCAGTGGCCGGGAAGTATTTTCGCGGAAGGTGATCCGGTTTCAATACTTCTTCGTTCGTCACAACAACGAGGTGCTCTATCAGGTTTGCCAACTCCCGAACGTTACCAGGCCACTTGTACTCGCAGAGAAAATTGACAAACTCCTTGCTCATTTTCATTCGGCGGATGTATTTTTTGGCGTACCTTTCAAGGAAATGGATGAGCAAGAAGGGGATCTCGTCCACACGATCCCTCAACGGTGGAATCGAAATGGGGACAACATTGAGGCGGTAATAAAGATCTTCACGGAACCTGCCCGTTTCTATCATTTTTTCTAAGTCTTGGTTAGTGGCAGCAATAATACGGACATCAATTCTCTTTGATCGGGTGCTACCGATCCTGGTCACTTCCTGATCCTGAACTACAGAAAGGAGTTTTACCTGGAGTTTCAGTGGCAGGTCCCCAATTTCGTCGAGAAAAATGCTTCCTTTGTCCGCGAGTTCAAAATAGCCCGGTTTCCCCGCCCTGGCCGCCCCTGTAAAGGCACCGGCCTCGTACCCAAAAAGTTCCGATTCGAGCAGTTCCCCTGGTATTGCCCCGCAGTTAATCTTGATGAAAAGCCCATTTTCTTTACGGGGACTCGCATTGTGAATCATTTTCGCGATGAGGTCTTTGCCCACACCCGATTCACCGAGGATCAACACAGTAGCATCTACGGCTGCGATCCTGTAGAGCGTGTCGAGGATCTGTTTCATACTGGCGCTCCGGGCGATAAATTGGGTCTGATCGGCCTGTTTCCTCGCCTCCTGTAGTTCTATGAAATATTTCGAGGCGAGTTTTTGAGATTCCTCGTATTTCTCCTTCAAAATATTCAATTCTGTGATGTCACGCAAGTTGCAGTAAATTCGATGGATCTTGCCATTTTTGTCAAAAACGGGAACGCCGCTGCTTAGTACTTGCTGGCCTGATTTGGTATTGATGATAACTGTCTGGGGCTTCCCGGTTTCGACTACCTTTAGCCCGGCTGAGTTGTCTACAGTTCCTTCTTCAACCATTTCCCGAGTTGTCCGTCCAATGCAGGGCACGTTTTCGAATCCCATGATCTTATAGAAGGCCGGATTGAGGAGAAGGAGTCTGGTATCGGAGTCCTGGATAGCAAGCCCATCGAAGGAGTTTTCAATCATACCCATAAGGTCCCTATTTAATGCCTCCAACTCTTCGATACGCTTAAGCATCTGTTCCTTTGCCAAATTTACATCCGCAGGGTTCTTACCGAGCAATGGTCCTCCGTCAATGTTTCGCCCAAGTTCCAACCCATCAAGCGGTTTAGTTAGTAAGCTTGGGCGGGAACTTCCGGGGTGAGGGCAGTTATCTATTTTATCTTTCGTCTTCTTCTTTGCCATTGGATATACAGCCTTTTTGGATGTCTTTTCGGGGGGAGCGCTGTCCATTTTTTGCCTCATGAGATTTTGGGCCTGTGGCCTGGGTTGGCCTGGGGCGGCCTGGGGGTCGGGCCACGACAACATGTTGATTATTAGGTGTTTATGTCCCAAAAATAGGTGTTTTCAGTGTCTATATCGCCCTTTTCGGCTTCCAAAAGGGCCATATAGGGGGCGGCTTCCTCTCGGAGATGATACCCCTCATCACTTTTGACAATGTCTCTCCCTTTTGCCTGATACAGCCACTGCAAATACCGGTGTCGATCCTTCGAGAACTTGAGCAAAAATTCCCGTTTGTGGCATCGATGGGTGATGTGCCAGATGTAGCCCGGAATAAAATGTCTCTTTGCTCTCGCCATAGGGTTTGGAGAAAAACGGCCCTTTTGGCCCCAACATATTCGATATAGGGCCTTTTTAATCGTCAAAATGAGTACTTATTCTTTCGATATCAGCCACTTGATGTGGTCCGACCCCAGCCGCCCAACCACATTCTAACGGCCAGCTCAGCCGCGGGAGCTTCGAGCGGCGGCTGAAGCGTCTTGTTCGCTGGCTTTCACCCCAATTTCATAGAGAAAATCTGGTGAAAAGTCAGCATTGTTAGCCCAAACAACTGTATCTATATCTCGGTTGACATAAAAGGTTTTGAAGAACTTCGGATCCTTCAATGGCTCAAAAATAGGGCCGTCAAGATGCGGCTCCAAATCAACAGCTTTGATTTCTCCGTTGTCAAATCGGATTTTGAGCTTATATGCACCAAGATAGGTTGCTTCAGTTACCAATCGCAGGATCGTTCTCCTAGTCAAGGGGTTTTATTTTTTCCAGAGGTTCTCTCCCCTGGGCCTTTTCCCAGTTGACCATGAGTGCATCTCTATGCTGAGGTTAACCAGAAAACTCGATAATTTAAGCTGAAAATCGCTCTTGCCGGGTCAGGCCTCTTCCCGTCGTGGCATATTGGGACCCATGCCTGCAAGCAGGGTTATTGAATTCCAGATGAAGATCCTCCCAACAGGCCACAAGACTCCTGTCAGGAGATGGGTATGGGGTAATTGAGGGGATGGTTCATAAGCTGAAAGCTCAAAGCTCAAAGGCTGAAGGTCACCCTGAAGGCGCCCCGCAAGAGGACGCGGGATTTACGACACGGCGCACGATTATGGGTGATGGCTCATAGTTCATGCTGTTGGCCCTATGCCATGTTGTCGGGTGAAAATCAGGCCACAGCCATTTCAAAGGCCACCGGTATCGGTTCGGCCATCGTCTGCGCAAAATTCAGTTTTTCAAAACCGATGACCTTGCCGCTCTTGTCTTTCATCAAGATAACTTCATCCCCGGTTTCTTCGCAAATGTACTCAGTCTGGGGATTATCAAGCCATACCGTGAGGGTATTGCCAATTCGGTCGTAATAGACCTTCACCTGGGCCATATCTTTTCTCCTTCTTTAATCGCATCCGTAGGATAAGCGGTGATCAGAAACCCCTCCACGTCCTTTTCGCGCCTTGCCACTGCGCATATCCATCGCCCCAGGCGTTCTGACATATAGAACAAATAGACCCCTCGATCTCTACGACTCTCTGTCGAATCTCATTCGGGTCGCTCAACGCCTACAGAGCGGACGGTTTATGGGTGTTGGACTATAGCTCAAAGCTCAAGGCTCAAAGCTGAAAGCCCAAGAGTCATAGTTCATGGTTCGTGGTTCATGGTTCATCTGTGAATTGTATGGGATTTTATTCTAAAATAAGCTCAAGTCAAGAAAAATCCGCATCCGATAGGGACAAGGTGGACCTTGTGCCATGCGGCCCGGCAGTTCCGGCGCCTCGGTCACAAACACCTGACCCTCATTTCTCCGGCATATGTTGATCCCATCCCTTTGCATCCACGCGTCCCCTCCCATGTTACATCTGTTGTTGAAGAGATCAGGAGTGGTTGGCTGCGTAATCATCCAATAGCCTGCGAATCATTTTCTGATAGGGTGCATTATATTTTTTTGCCTCCCCCTTAAAGAACTCGACACTGGCCTTGCTCAACGTAATCGTAACCTTGACGGTTTCATCCTTCAGGGCCAGCTCTTCAGGCGAAGGAAGAAAGTCTGAGACAACCTTCACCTTCCCCATAGGTTCATCCGTAAATGGGGACGCTGTAAGGTTTTTAGGTTTCGAGCATACAGCAGTTCTTTGCCTCCGAAATCTTTTGGCCGCGGGTGACTGAATCGCTGACCGATGGGATTGATATCCCCAGTCTTCGTGAAAGTGAAGACATGGGCATTCCGAGTTCCCTTACCGCCCAGTAGCAAAGCAGACTCCGGGCCTCCACAATCTTGCCCTTGGCCCATACTTCCTCGGGCTTTCCTCGGCCAGTCTTTATCTGTTTTCGAACGCTGATAGGGATCGATTCGGTTGAAGATTTGCCATCCCGTCTCTTGGCCGGCCATTGGCGGCACCTTCATAATTCCCAGCCCTCACGAAATGCCCTATTCATATCGCGAGCACCATGAACCACCGCAAGTATCTCGATATCTTGATCCATCCCTGATGCGCGATATACGATTCGGTAATTCCCGTAAATTACCTCTCTGAGTCCAGGATCTTCAAGTTCGGGGACCACACGTCCTGACAAAGGCAGTCTTTCCAGTCTTTTGGTTGCCCCAATGAGCGCTCTCGCATATCTTGCGGCATACCATTTGGAATCCTTTGAAATATATTCGAAAATATCCTCCAAATTGCTGCTTGCCTTTTCAGTCCATCTTATTTTGCCCATTGATCCACTCTGTCAAGCAACTCGTCGGTC
>Ga0209164_1002781_pt1 | contig 17664 bp, 10 predicted proteins | sample MTBNYHSulfiMetaG_FD_187458 | JGI IMG/M metagenome (GOLD analysis project Ga0209164, IMG submission 187458) | Enrichment culture microbial communities from rom New York Harbor, USA that are MTBE-degrading - MTBE-NYH (New York Harbor Sulfidogenic)... | ecosystem: Environmental > Aquatic > Marine >...
GGACAACTTCTGGGCCATGGGTGATACCGGTCCCTGCGGTCCGTGCTCGGAGATCCTTATCGATCAGGGCGAAGGTGTAGGCTGCGGAGCCAAGGATTGCAAGCCCGGCTGCGACTGTGACCGCTATCTGGAGCTGTGGAACCTGGTTTTCATGCAGTTCAATCGAAAGCCAGACGGGGCTCTCGAGCCCCTTCCCAAGCCGAGTATTGACACCGGGATGGGGCTGGAGCGAGTTGCTGCAGTAATCCAGAAGGTAGCGTCGAACTATGACACCGACCTGTTCGCACCGATGATGGCCCGCATCGCTGAATTGACCGGCTACAACTACGGCAGCGACGCCGAAAAGGACGTATCGGTGAAGGTCATCGCCGATCACAGCCGGGCAGCGGCTTTTCTTATTGGCGACGGGGCACTGCCAAGTAACGAGGGAAGAGGGTACGTCCTGCGGCGGGTTATTCGCAGAGCTCTCAGGCATGGGCGCTTCCTCGGGTTGGATCGTCCCTTTCTTCATGATACCGCCGTTTCGGTCATGCAATCCATGCAGGATGCCTATCCGGAGCTGATGGAAAACCGCAGCTACATCACCCGAGTCATACTGACCGAAGAGGAGCGATTCAACGAAACACTGGACTATGGGCTGCGCCTGCTGCAAAGTGAAATCAGACGGCTGCAGGAGGAACAAGCCTCGATAATTCCCGGTGAGCTCATCTTCAAGCTTTATGACACTTACGGGTTCCCTATCGATATAGTCACCGATATGGCTAAAGACCTTGCGCTCCAGGCAGATGAGCAGGGCTTCGAAAGGCTTATGGACAAGCAGCGGGAACAGTCCCGCAAGCATTGGAAGGGGAGCGGGGAGCGTCAAATTTCCGAGGCTTACCGGCAACTTTCGATCCAGGGGGTTAAGGTCGAGTTCCTCGGCTACGAGTCGCTTGAAGCCGATTCATCGATCCTTGCCCTGATCAAAGAGGGCGAGACGATGGATGAAGCCGTCGCTGGAGCTGTGGTGGAGGTGATCAGCGAACGGACTCCGTTTTACGGAGAAGCCGGAGGGCAGGTCGGCGATCGGGGTGAGATCGTGGGGCCTGAGGGAAGAATCGCTGTCTCTGATACATTGCGACTACCCGGAGATCTGATTGTTCATGTGGGAAAAGTTGTAGAGGGCGTGGTGCGGACAGGGGATATGGTGCGGCTCAGGGTGGACTCGGAGCTGAGAAGGGACACAGAGCTTCACCATACTGCCACTCACATCCTGCATGCCGTTTTGCGCCGGGTTTTGGGCGACCACGTGAAACAGGCCGGCTCGTTGGTGGCGCCGGATCGTCTGCGCTTCGATTTCACTCACTTTACTTCCATCAGCAACGGAGAAATCAGGGAAATCGAGCGGCTGGTCAATGAGGAGATCCGCAAAAACGATCACCTGCAGGTTCAAGTCATGGATCTGGAGGAGGCTCTGAAAACGGGCGCTATGGCACTTTTCGAAGAAAAATACGGCGCGCGTGTGCGGCTTGTAGAAATACCCGGGTTCAGTCGTGAACTGTGCGGGGGCACTCACACTTACAGAACCGGCGACATTGGGCTCTTTGTCATTCTTCAGGAAACCGGGATCGCCGCCGGCGTAAGGCGCATAGAGGCCCTCGCGGGCCGCCGTGCTTTGGAGCACCTGGCAGGTCAGCAGAGTATTTTGCGGCAAACGGCAGGTTTGCTCAAGACCGGACCCGGCGAGGTAGCCGAACGCGTTGAGAAGCTTTTGGCCTATCAAAGGCAGTTGGAAAAAGAGCTCGAAGCTTTGAAGGCGTCTCTTGCCGGTAAACGCTCTTCCGATCTGCTCACTCAGGCGGAAGAGGTGGCTGGAGTGAAGATTCTGGTAACCAGGGTGGAAGCGGACAGTCCCAAAGTACTGCGCGAGATGAACGACCGCTTCAAAGAGCGCATTCAAAGTGGTGTGGTGGTGTTAGGCGCTGCCCACGGCGATAAGGTATTCTTGCTGGTCGGGGTGTCGCCCGATCTTACCAAGCGCATTCAGGCGGGCAATTTGATCAAGGAAATAGCCGGCATTATCGGCGGTAGCGGCGGTGGTAGACCCGACATGGCTCAGGCCGGCGGAAACCATCCGGAAAAATTGCAGGATGCCTTGGAGCTTGCTAGAAAGCTGATAACCGAAAAGCTCTAAAACGACCCATCCGCCTTTTTGGACGGATGGGCGTCAGGTCAGCTGTGCTTTTTACCGAAACAATCGCATCGTCTTCTCATAATCTGTCAACCCTGCACAAAGAGAGTTGATCTTCAATTTCGTCTGTGAGCAGATCGGGTAAATCCGCTAACGGAAAACAGGCGCCGCATCCACGGCAGCGCCAGTAGACATGGTTTCAGGCGCGAATGGGGCTTAGCTCGCCGTTGCACTTGGGACATTGCATAGCACTATCTCCTCGAATTGATCACTCGTGAATTCACTCAGCGCACCAGAGCTCCGATGTTAGCCTACATAATTAATTCTTTTGACATCAACTGACAACTCCCTGATCACAAAATCAACCGTGTGCCTTCTCGCAGCTCTTGCGCCAGCGAAAAAATCGACGGATTCATGATCCGAGCAAGCGACTTTGTGTAATAATGAAAGAATTATTGTTCCGGATTCATAAGGAACCGCCTGACAGATGAACGCAACAGGAGAGGGATAAATGCCGGCCAATCTACCCCCGCCTTATTTTGAAGCAGAAAAGAGGTACCGCGAAGCAAGGAGCGCGAGTGAAAAGATCGACGCACTGGAAGAAATGCTCACCATTATGCCCAAGCACAAGGGCACGGACAAACTGCGCGCCGATCTTCGCAGGCGGATCGCCAAAGTGAAAGCTCAGTCGCAACAGAAAAAGGGGATCGCAAAACGGGATACGGAGTACTCCGTCGAGAAAGAAGGCGCCGCCCAGGTAGTCCTTGTGGGTGCTCCGAATGTAGGCAAGTCATCCCTTGTGTCAGCCCTTACCAAAGCCAGCCCGGAAGTGGCCGATTTCCCTCATTCTACCTGGAAGCCGACGCCTGGAATGGCTCATTTTGAAAACGTTCAGTTTCAACTGGTCGATACACCGCCTGTCACCAAAGAATTTGTCGATGCATGGATGACGGACCTGCTGCGACGGGCCGACATGCTGGTCGTGATGGTGGATCTTCATGCAGACCCGTTGCAGCAGCTCGAAGATACCTTGTCGATACTTCGAGATTTGCGCATTTTTCCCGCAGAGGCCGCAGTCCCCGAGGGGGTTGGCAAGATGCCCTTTATCAAGAAGATTCTGATCTTGGTAAACAAGATGGATGAGCCGGCGGAAGAAGACGACCTTCAAGCCTTCCTGGAGCTTTCGGAGACTCCACTTCCGGCTTTGGGCATATCGACCCTTTCCGGACAAAACCTGCCGGCTGTGCTGCAGGCCATCTACTCGATGTCGGGAATCATCCGGGTCTACACCAAAGCGCCGGGCAAAGAGGCAAATATGAGGCAGCCGTTCGTGCTTCCCAAAGAGAATACTTTGGAAGATTTAGCGACGAAAATTCACAAAGATTTTGCAGAAAAGTTGAAGTTTGCCAAGGTCTGGGGTCAAGCGGTCTATGATGGGCAGATGGTTCAACGCGACTATGTTTTGCGGGATGGTGACGTTGTGGAAATTCACCTCTAAGTGGTTAATTTATGGCTAAAGGGAAAGAAAGAGAGAAGCGTAGATTTAATGCTTGACAAATGCTTTTTGGAAGATATAATGAAAGATTCCATGTACGAAGCATACATCAACGCTCCGTGCATGCGCTCAACGCATTTAAACGGCTCGTGGAGAATCGGAAAGATCGTCTGGAAAGTTGACTAACTTATTAACTATGTTTAATTTTTTAAGAGTGAGAGAAATTCTGGCTCACTTGTTGCCTCCCCAAAAAAGGAGGATCCGTTAACGAGTCGCAAGACACGTTAACTTATATCATTGGAGGATGCTAATGCAAATTTATTCAAGCGAAAAATGCGTCCCTTATGAATTTCTTTTGAAGCGTAAGGAAATGCAAGAAGAATACGAGGGTCTTCTGGCTGAAGACATCCTTGCATCTGAATATTCCAGAAAAGACCTCTCGCTTGATGAAACGGATCAAACCAAAGAGGATACCGAAGATAACGAACAAGCTTGCGCTGCGGTCATTGAGAGCGACGAAGAGGATGAGAGCGAAGAGGATTCTACTGCCGTGCAGGCGAGCGACAACTTCGACGAAGATCATATCACCTGCTATCTCAAAGAAGTTGCCAGCTATCCTTTGCTCACTCAAGAGCGTGAAATAGAGCTCGCTCAAATAATTCGCCGGGGCCAGGAACAGCTGGTCGAAATGATTGAAGCGAATGTGGGGGAAGGAAAGCTTTTTGAAGAGTTGCACCAAAAAGTTCAAAAACTGTTGAGCCATGAAAAATCTTTCCCTGGTGTCCGAGACAAGATTCTCAAGGTCATTGTGCGCACCTTGGAAAGAGCTAGCAAGGACTATCCGGATCGGCCGCTCTACAGAGACTTGCTCACCCGGGTTAACAGCATCATGAGCTCGGTCGATAGTGCCAAGCAGGAAATGGTAAGAGCCAATTTGCGGCTGGTGCTCAGTGTGGCCAAAAGGTATCGCGGGAGAGGCATGAGCTTTGACGACCTGATCCAGGAAGGTAATCTGGGGCTGCTCAAAGCGGTTGGAAGGTATGATCATACCAAAGGGAATCGATTCAGCACATACGCAACCTGGTGGGTCAGGCAAAGCATCATCAGAGGAATCTACGACAAGACCCGGACGATTCGTCTGCCGGTGCATTTCATAGAATTGAAGAACCTGTTCTTCAAGGTCTTTTATGAGCTGCTTAAAGAGCTTGGCCGTGAACCTTCCGCGCAGGAGATTGCCGATCGAGCAGACATTCCGTTGGACAAGGCCCAGATGGTGCTGACGTTGGCCGCTCAGCCGGTTTCCTTGGAAACCCCCATTGGAGAAGACGAACAGCGGCTGGGAGATTTCATTGAGGATGACAAAGCCTCTTCGCCTCTTGAGGAGTGCTCCGACAAGCAGCTTGCCCAAGTAACGCGCTCGCTGCTGTCGACCCTGCAACCTCGGGAAGAGAAGATTCTGCGACTGCGCTTCGGACTGGATGGACAGCCGGCGGAGACACTGGAAAAAATCGGCAAGAGCTTCAACGTATCCAAGGAGAGAATCCGTCAAATCGAGAAAAAGGCGTTGCGCAAACTACGCAACCCGAATCGACAATCCTCCCTGAGAACTTTCATGGAATAAAAGATTGAGGCATGTGGCCGATCTCAACAAAACTGATGAGATAAAGGCCCGGTCCCCGTTTTCCGGCAAGACCGACGAAGCGGAGCACCGGGCTTTGCTTTTCTACCTTTTGGATATGAACAAATGAATGAACCGCTCAAGCGCAAACATTCCGCGGAATCTTCTGCTGACCAGACGGACCGGTCAGATCGGCCAAAGAGCCTGGCCCGCTTGGATTGGTCCCCTTATCCGCCCCGAGCCTTATCGGTAAAACAGCGCAGTTACTTGAAGGCGCTGGCTCATCACTTGAAGCCGGCAGTCAGAATCGGACAGGAAGGAGCTACTGAATCGGTCATCGGAGAAATCAGGCAGCAGCTCCTTAGCCACGAATTGATCAAGGTGAAATGGACCGGCCTATCCAAGCAAGAAGGGAGCAAACGGAGGCAAGCGGAAGCCCTTGCCGAAAAAATAGGTGCCCATTATGTGCATCTCATCGGCCAAACCGTCTTGCTTTACCGTGAGCCGGAGCCGCAATACCTCACTCGCAAGAAATCGAAACTGATACAGCTTCCCAACTGATACGCTTTTCCGACCCCCGAAGAGTTTGTTGAAACGGATAGCTGTGTGGCGATGGCTTTAATCGGTAAAGGCTGATGCTGCTCTGTTTGAAAATTCTCTTCCTGCTTTGGCTGATCAATTTCGCTCCTCCTTTGCTTGCTCATCTGCTTGGCCAAAAATGGGACAATCCAGTTGATGCAGGCCGCCTGTTCAAGGATGGGAAGCCCCTTTTCGGGCCGCACAAGACAAAACGCGGTGTGCTCGCGGGAGTAGCCACCGGCTTGATGGTGGGCTGGCTGTTCGGTTTTCCCGCCTGGGTGGGATTTTCGGCCGGCCTGCTCAGTATGTCGGGAGATGTGCTGTCGAGCTTCATCAAGAGGCGGCTTGATCTTCCTGCCGGCAGTGCTGTTTTTGGACTCGATCAGGTATTCGAAGGCAGTTTCCCGTTCATTGTCCTTGCTCCCTATGGGTCGCTGAAACCGCTGAATGTTATTATCCTGACCGTCTTGTTCATTGTGGTGGCCTACTCAGGCTCCCGCTTTTTCAAAGAAGTGCTGCTGAGCAAACCCTACGAGCACTATCCCCGCAAGCTCAATTCGTGGGTCCGCTTTCGTGAATTCCGGGCATGCCAGATCACATCGCATCCTTTGCATCATTTTGTCAATTTTGAGGACGCCTTCTACTACCATTTCGTCATGAAGTGGTGCTTTCGCGCTTTGGGGCTTTACCGGCGGGGTATGCGCAACGCGTTGCAGATTGAGGTCACTCACATCAACTTCGACTTCGAGGAGCTTCCGCCGGCTTTTGACGGCTACCGTATTCTTTTTTTGACCGACCTGCATCTGGACGGACTCGAAGGCCTTACTGAGAAGCTGCAAACCTTGGTCGGGAATATTCAAGCGGATCTGTGCGTGATCGGCGGGGATCTTCGCATGGAAACCCATGGTCCCTTCTCCCGGGCTTTATCCCTGATGCGCCGCCTGATTCCCGCAATTCATGCCAAAGACGGTATCTTTGGAATACTTGGAAATCACGACTGCCTGGAAATCATCGAAGTACTGCAAAAAGAGAAGATTACCTTTCTTGTTAACGATGCCATGGCCGTCGAACGGCAGGGAGAAAGGATCTGGTTCGTCGGTGTGGATGATCCCCATTATTATCGTTGTGAGGATCTCGAACAGGCTTTTCGGGGAGTGGGAGAAGAGGATTTTGCCGTGTTTCTCGCCCATTCCAACGAGGTATACCGGGAAGCCCGCCGCTATGGTCCCAAATTATATCTCTGCGGCCATTCGCACGCGGGGCAGATTCAACTGCCCCCCTTTGGGCCCCTGTTCACTCACAGCCGGGCTCCGCGGCGATACAGCCAGGGGAAATGGCACTATCAAGGAATGCTGGGTTATACCAGCTGCGGTGCCGGTGTCTCGGGGGTTCCGCTGCGGTTTTTTTCTCACGGAGAGGTGGCTCTCATCACGCTCAATCGCAAATCGAGCGGTCGTAAAAAGCGAGCGGCAGATGCTGTGTTGTAAAAGCTGAGCGATTGGCTCAGCCGGCAGCCAAATACACAGCCTGACCTGCAGGGCTCGCCCCCCCCGCGACCTGCACGGGAGCCTGTTCGAGAGTGCTCCCGAGTGAGTCCCACACGCTGGCTGAATCCGCGGTGAAAGGACGAAAAACGTCGGATGTGCGTTCCCAGGCGGGAGCATGGGAACGAAGGATCGGCATGTCTAGGTCCGCCCTCTACCCAGGATTCGTGCTGGGGAGCACCCTCTCGTTCCCAAACTCTGTTTGGGAACGCGCTTGGGCGGCAAGCTCAGTTTGCTGTTCGGCGGTAAAACAAAGTTTCCGGATCATTTACATGCCCAAACAGAGTTTGGGCACGAGGGGTGGAGTGGAGTTTGGGCACGAGGGGTGGAGTGGAGCTCGGGCACGAGGGGTGGAGTGGAGCTCGAAGTGAGGAATCTAAAGATCTCCCGCTATCGCTCGAGATGACGAGTGGCACCCCGCAAAAGATTGCTGACAGAGCACCAGGTAGATGCCGAGCTCGCCCGCTTTCTCAGTCAAAGATGAGCAGCGGTGGATCATAGAGATCCGGGGATTCCAGACCCAGCAGCTGGAAGCATGTGGCCGCAATATTGGTCAGTCGCGGATCCCGGATGTCCGGATTAAACCGGATCGACTTGTCACCGGAAGGATCGTATATGATGAACCAGACCGGATTGAGGGTATGAGCGGTCTTTGCTTTGGGTTTTCCCCGCTGATCGGTCTTTATTTTACCGGTCTTTTTCTCCACCTCGAACATTTCGTCTGCATTTCCGTGGTCTGCTGTTATCAGCAGAATGCCTCCCGCTTTCTTGATACTTCGTATGAGCCTTCCGATACACAGGTCAACCGTTTCCACTGCCATTCTTGTCGCCTGATAGATGCCCGTGTGCCCAACCATATCGCCGTTGGCGAAGTTGAGGCGAATGAAGTCATAGCGACTGGACTCGACCGCCTCAATGACGCGATCGGTAATTTCCGCCGCTTTCATCCACGGACGCTCTTCAAAAGGCACTCTTTCCGACGGGATTTCGATGTAATCTTCGAGCTGTTCGTTAAATTTGCCAGACCGGTTGCCGTTCCAAAAATAGGTCACATGGCCGAACTTTTGGGTCTCACTTATTGCCAGTTGGCGTATGCCGCGCTCGCATAAAAGCTCGCCCATGGTCCTTTCTATGCAAGGGGGCTCGACCAGGTAACGCTTGGGAATATGTGCCTCGGTGTCGTATTCCATCATGCCGGCGTAGGCCACCATAGGATTGGGATCGCGCTCGAAGTAGTCAAAATCCTCCTGATCGAAAGCCAGACTGATCTCAATGGCCCGATCTCCCCTATAGTTGAAAAAGATCACCGAATCACCATCTCGAATCGGCCCCACTGGCCCGGATGAGTCGGAGATGACAAAAGGGGGAAGGTTTTGATCGATAATGCCCGGATTTTCTCTTCGATAGGTCTCAATGGCTTCCCGTGCTGAATCGAATATTCGCCCTTCGCCGGCCACATGGGTTTTCCAGCCAAGGGCAACCATGCCCCAATCGGCCTGGTATCGATCCATGGTGACGACCATACGGCCGCCGCCACTGGCTATCCGGTAGTCGACCTGTGCCCGTTGGTTGATGTCGGCGAGAAAGGACTCGAACGGAAGGACATACTCCAGAGCGGACGTTTCGCCCACATCCCGGCCATCCAGCAGGATATGTATCCTGACCCTGGGCAGCTTTTCGTTGAAGGCTGCATGTTTCAGCATCGCTTCAAGATGGCCCAAATTGCTGTGCACATTGCCGTCGGAAAAAAGCCCGATGAAGTGCAAAGTTCCGGCATGCTCGCGACAGAATTGAACGAGCTGCTGCCATGCTTTGCCGGAAAAAATCCGTTCTGACTCGATCGCAAGATTGACCAGCTTGGCACCCTGAGGATAGAAGCGTCCAGCTCCAATGGCGTTATGGCCCACTTCGGAATTTCCCATATCCTCGTCTGAAGGCAATCCTACGTAAGTTCCATGTGCTTTGAGCAAGGTATACGGACAATTGTCGAGGAGCCAGTCGAGATGGGGAGTGAATGCTTCAGCGACCGCATTTCCTTCCCGCTCGGCACGGTACCCGATGCCATCCATTATCACTATTGTCAGCGGTCCGACGCGACGATTTTTCAGGATGGTGCTTGCCATAGTGGTCATACTCCTTCCCGGCAGGTTTAAGGTTTCGGGTATGAAGAGCTCGCGGTGAAACCTGAAGCCCGATCACATCTATCTGCGGCCGGGTTTCGGCTGCTCGCCTAAAGTAAGATTGATCGTGTCGCCTGTGCCGTCCCAATGAATCACTTCCAGACGGATTCGGTCTCCCGGCCGCATCTTTCGAATCTCCCGAATGACGAAATCGGCATCATCGACAGGTTTGCCGTTGATCTTTACAATCACATCACCGCCTACGATAATTATGTTGTTGCCGATCTGCGCCCGCTTATCCCCGCCGCGAAGGCCTGCTTTATCTGCCGGCCCGCGCGGAATGACCTCTACGACCATGGCGCCCGATTGGACCGGCAGTTTTAAAGCTTCGGCAAAATCGGGAAACAGCGTCATCAGCGTGGCCCCCATCCAGGGATAGGCGTAGTGTCCTTTGTCAATCAGATCTTGCAGGACCCGCTTGGCGGTGTCCACCGGGATTGCGAAGCCGATTCCCACACTCGCTCCGGTAGGACTGAAGATTGCCGAATTGATTCCGATCAATTTGCCCGATGAATCGATCAAAGGGCCTCCCGAATTGCCCGGGTTGATAGAAGCATCCGTCTGGATGATGTCTTCCACCAAAGTTCCGCCTTGTGAGCGCAGGGTTCGACCCACCGAGCTGATCACACCCGTGGTCAATGTCTGGCCCAAACCGAACGGGTTGCCAATGGCCAGAACTTTCTGTCCCACCTGCAGATCACTGGACGATCCCATCGGGATCACGGTCAGCTCTCTGGCGGGAGCATCAATTTTAAGAACCGCCACATCGGTGCTCGGATCAGAGCCGACAAAACGAGCCGTGTGCTTTTTTCCGTTCGCCAGGGTCACTTCCAGCTTCCGGGCATCCACAATCACATGATGATTGGTAAGGATGTAGCCGCTCTTGTCAATGATGGACCCGGACCCCGTTCCTTGTCTCGGAACGATGTTGAAAAAGAAGTCGCGCTCAAGCACGGTGCTGGTGATATTTACGACACCCGGTGCGAGCTTCTGATACAGCATGATGTTGTTGGCTTCATCTTCGGTGTAAGCACCGTCGCTTCGGTTTGCCGTAAGCGGAAGAAAAAACAGGAAAAAAAGCAAAGAAAACGATGCCGAGCGTAAGGCTTGCTTCATTGTACAACCTCTTCCATTATTCTTGGCCTATAAATCTATAAACGATAGATCCTGCGTATGATCCAATAAGCCAAAAGAACGGCAAGCAGCCAGCCCAACCATTTACCCCAGGTATAAATCAACCCGGGCGCCACTTGCTTCACTCTGTTGACGGGAATGGCAAAACCGATACCGACGCTGCTGCCGGTGGGGCTTAAAATAGCCGTGTTGATGCCTATGAGCTCTCCTTTTGAGTTGACCAGGGCGCCCCCGGAATTACCGGGATTGATGGAAGCGTCCGTTTGAATAAGATCTTTCAAGACCCGTCCATTGTCTCTGATGTTGCGCCCCACCATGCTGACTATTCCTACCGTGAGAGTCTGCCCAAGTCCAAAAGGGTTGCCAATGGCTAAAACCTTTTCGCCCACTGCAATGTTTTTCGAGTCGCCGAGTGCTATGGCCTGCAGAGCGTGACCTTCAGCGTTAATGCGAATGGCGGCCAGATCGTCGTAGGGGGAGGTTCCAACCACTTTCGCGTCCCAGCGGCTGCCGTCCGCCAGAGTCACCTGCATACGCCTGGCGTCGGCTATCACGTGATAATTGGTTATGATCGTGCCGTCATCTTTCAGGATGATTCCAGAGCCGCTGCCGGCTGTAGGCAGAGGTCTAAAAAAGAAATCATATTCGATGACCGTGGTGGTGATGTTGACGACCGAGGCGGAGATTTTCCTGTAAACGGAAATGGTGTTGAGCTCATCGGGAGTGAGACCGAAAAGCGCACCCGGCCAATAGAATACCAATCCGAGTGCTACCAATGCAGATATCAGAAAGCCTGCTGCACGCCGATTGCGATAGAATTCTAGCATTCACTGAGTCTCCGGACCAAAGCAGCGATTCGCCCCAAGGTTAACAAATCCCCGGATGATTCGCAAATCTATAGCATAAAGCTTCAATGTTATGGCCGTATGATGTAGATAAGTACTGCTTGGGGTTATTGCGAGCACAGGAAATCGAGCATTTGCGAATGGAGATGGAAAGGGGCCTCCGGACTGTTATGTTCTCTCAGCATTACCTGGACAAGTTGGAATCGTTAGCTCAGTGGAGCCCGTGGAGATGGATTGCGCTTCTTTATGCTTCGCAGCTTCTGGGAGCTATTGCGGTCGCCTCCGCCTTTGCGATTGATCCGGGAGAGATCGGCATATCCCTGGCGCTTCTTGCAATCGGAACCCTGCATGCGCTTGCCATGAGTATTTGGGCGGACGGCGGAGAGCCTTCCAGACACAATTGGATCCCTTCTCTGCTTTACGCCGCATTCATTGCTTCCATGTCACACCGATCTCTAGAAGGTGTGCACGTGCCCATTAACGTCAATTTTTTCCATCCACTGGAATATGCGGTACTGGCGATCTTTTTTTGCTGGAGCGGATCTGCCGTACTGATCTCGGGAAAGATCAGCCGTTTATTCTTTATGGTTGTTGCCTGCGGGTTTGCTTTCGCTGTGCTGGATGAGCTCCACCAGTTCTTTATCCCGGGGAGAGCTGCCACCCTGGTCGATCTTGTGCTTGATTTGATCGGTCTATGTCTGGGATGCTGTATTTTTTTTATCGGTAGACAGTTGCGCAACAGTGTTGTGAGAGATCGACCGGCGATTGCCGCCCGATAACCGGCCTTCGCTTCAAAGGATTTCGAATGAAAGATAAGCAGTCGTCTCTGCAGATGATGCAGGCCGATAACCACGATACCTTTTTTCGGTTAATCAATCCGGATGAATTCGCGCGCTATGGAATCGATGCCGAAGACGTTCCCATGGGAACATTTGCAGCTGAGGACCATCCCGGATTTCTACCCAGCCGCCTGGGCGGCAACGCCTATGGGCTCGGCTTGATCGAGCAGACTGCTCTGAGCAAAGCGGACACCGACTTCCTGGAAAGCCTCGATTATCAGGACATCCTTGAGTTGGGCCGGCATTCCAAGCGGCTCAATGCCATCTATCACAAATTGGGCCTGTTGATTCGCTTCAGTCAAGCCGGGCAGCGCTATTTCCTGATCCCCATTAATCTGGTTGCCCACTCGTTGCAGGATGTCAAAATCAAAGCCGATGAGATTGAGGAGCTGATCCTCGAGCATGCTTTGGAAACAGCCACCGAGCGACTGGACATCGGTCTTCTGACAGCAGGCCATGATCTGATCGTGCACGAGCTGACCGCTCGCCTCTCCAGCCATCGGATTTTTCTGTTCGAGTCACTGGAGAAGATCCGCTCCTGGCGGCTGCCGTTGGACATAGTTATTCTTCCCAAGGACATTTTTGAATACCTGTTGGAACAGCAGCTGCCCAAGGTTTCCAGAGCCGCCATAACCCGCAAGCGCCTCATCAATTACGCAGCCTATCTGGCGGGCAAACTGTACGATCTTCTGGAATCGCAAGGGAAGCTCATCATGCTTTCCAATTCTTTCGATCCAAAAGGAGATCAAACCTGCGAGGTCCGGTTTCGGAGCGATGAAGAATTAAAGCTCTTTCTTCTATTCTGCCACATCTACAAAACCAGGCAACACTATGATGGCAAACCGGGGCAACCGCTTAGAGCCCACGTTTCCGATCTGCATTACTATCTCAATCGGTTTGCTTTCTCCGAGCCCCATCTCAAACGGCTGCTTAATCAAAAAAAGCCTGAACAGCTCACTATCGAGCAGGTTAATCAGCTCGAGTATCTCAATCTCCGTCTGCCGCAAGCATTCATCAAGGATGCCGAGAAGAAATGGAAATGGGTGATTGAGCCGTATTTTGCCACCAGCTACCGCATACACGATTCCACCCAGCACAGTCGGCAGTACTGGCAGGATCGCCTGGAATTGGATTGCCGGCTTCCGGAAGGTTTAGCCGTGCTGATAGGCAGGCCGCGTCAGCCCAGGGTTTCGCTTGAAAAGCTGGAAGAGGAGCTGAAAGCATCCGGTATGCAGGGATGCAGCTTGCAGCTGATTGCAGAATACCGCAATACGATCCGCTATCTGCTCGATGTGCTCAAGACCTTGGCGCAGATACGCAGTAACGACTTCCCCAAGCTTTCCGAGCTTGAGCGCGCCCGCCTCGCCAATCCGTTCAACGTTCGAGTTGAGAGCTTCGAGCCGGTTTTACAGCTGCTGAATCAAATTCTCAAAATAGAAAAAGTCCGTGAGATTCTAAACCCGGATCATATCGACGGTCAGAGCACTCCCATTCTGGAAAACATTCACAAGCTCTCTCTGCTCGGATTCTCCCCCGATCAGTTGCGGGAGATTTTACTCATTGTGGTGGGGCATACCACCATGAGCCGCATTGTTTTCGGCAAGCTTCCGGCCAAGACATTGAAGCCTATTACCGACAAGGCGAGAGCCGGCAACTACCAGGAAATCCTGAGCCGTTTGCGTGTTTGCCGCCTGATGAGCATGGCTGAGATAGCGGCGGCATTTGGCGACACATTCACCGGGGAACAAGCAAGAGAGCTGTACCGGCTCTACGACGATGCCATCTATGTGGCGACCAATCCGAATTTGGACTGGGACAATCTGCACGATCTGCGCATCAGTACTCTCGGCGGGGCGCAGAACAAAGCCGTGCGCGAGATGCTCAAGTTCTTCAATCTCTTTGAATTTCTCGACACCTGGCAGGAGTTCCTGGACAAGAGCTCCATGCAAAAGGAAGTATTTTGCGATTACCATCCGGAGAAACTGGCCCAACTGGATGAGGCTCTCTGCCTTGCCCGGATAGCAAACCAATTCAAGCAGCAGTTCCTGGGAGACTATGTATTTGGGAAGTTCTACTTTTTCCGCCAGTTTTTGGATACCGAATTCCATGGAACCGGACACCTGTTCCCACGCCTTGGCACCAAGGCAGGCTTTATTCTGCTCTGGATTACCGTTAATGCCTCAAAAAGGCACGTCATTAACTTCAATCCCCTGCTGGCGGGCATACCGGCGGATCGTTACGAGCAAAGGATCAATAAAATCAAGGAAACGCTGCTCCGTATACCCATCGAGCGTTTACAGCCGAGATTCTTTGAGGATATTCAGAGAACACTGGGTGAAGATCGACCCGCTTTCATTTTCGATACCGGTATTCGCGTGATGAACAACCACAAAACTCGCGCCGTCGATGTCTCTTTTGTAGACGTCGATGAGAATATACGGCAGTTGGAGGTCTTGCTCACCCATCTCGAATCTCAGGAGCTCAGAGGCATCTCCCTCAGAAACCTGCAGGATATGGAGAGGCTTTTTTCCGAAGTGGAAAGCTTCCACGCATACCTCGACCGGGAAGGCTGCGATCTGCAGTGTGATATTTTCGCGAAAGCGGGTGGAGTCGAAGCCAAGAACAATGAGATTGAGACAATCGAGCAGAGGCTTCAGATAGTCTTGCGCAGCCAGATTTTCGTTCCGGAAGAAATCTACGACAACATCAGTGTGCTGGCCAAGCATTGTCCTGAAATCCTGCGCTTCATCTTGCCCGAGCTCCATGCGTTCGGCAACCTGATAGAAAATTGGCCGACCCGGCAGAAACAAATGCTTGGCGCTTACGTAATGCGCTGCATCGAGAAATTTCAAGCCCTGATCGTTAAGGATCGCAACGGCTTCCAGGATCGCAATACGTTCTATCAACTGGCCAAACAGGAATTCGGTCCCTTGGCGGAAGAAGGGATCGGCGCTACACACGCGCAAATGGAAACCCTCGAATATCTTGTTGACCGGATACAGCAACGTCCCGCCGTATATCAGAGTTTAACGATGGCGCTGCTGTTTCAGGAAATAGCCAAAATTGAAACCTATGCTGAGGCCCTGCCCGACCATGCCGATTGGTGGACCCATGCAGAAGCCGGCGCGCTCATCCTGGAGCGTTCGGAAGTTCTCGAAAAATACCAGTTGGGATCGCAAGTGGAAGAATTGGTTATTCTGCTGGTTCGCTATCACGGGCTGATAGGGCACGTTATCCTGGGCGAAGAACCGATCATTTCTCTTGAGCATCTCACGGCGAATAGCGATAAACGGGTTTTAGATGTTTTTGTGCTGCATGCTATTCTGGCAGCGGCAGCGGTTCAGGAAGGCTTGATGGTGGCGGATCTGCTGGATGCTTTTCTATCTTTCCGGGCGGTGGCTCTGGAGATAATCAAATCCAAAAGCAACTGGCAGTCCTGGCTTAAAGAGACCTTCCGCGAGACCGGCAGGGCCGTTCTGGCGGACTCTCAAGTGAGTGCCCACCAGATCGGCGTATTTCCCGCCGATCGCGAGCATTACTGCAGCTTTGCCGACGTTGACATGGAAGACGATGCGCTCTGGAGGGGGCGGCAGATTTCCGCGCTGGAGAGGCTGTTGAAGTTGATGGGAGCCACCTGGATCGATTATCAGGACATCCAGATGTATCTGCTCAAGATGCCCGTCAACTTCATCTATCACAAGAAGAAATTGAAAAGCGTCGGGTTGGCCACCTTCGAAAAGCAGCTCAAGCTGGCGTTGCGACTGTTGGATGTACTCTCTACCCTAAGTGCCGAGATGCGCTTTTACCTGTTCTACTGCCTGGATCACCTGGGTGCGGGCATAAAGGTGTACGACTTTCATTTGCTGGCCAGTTTCATCGATCTGGAAGCTTCTCTGAAGCTGCTGGTGCTTGCACTCCGAGCTTTTCATCAACACTTCGGCGAAGGAATCAAAAAAGGCCTGATAAGCTTCCGTCATCTGAGCCAAAATGTCGAGCAGCACCAGGAAGCGCTCCGCATTCTGCTCAAGCAAATCCCGCTTCCGCAGAGTTGTGACAGTGCACCGGAGCCCTTCTATTTCCCTCAAGCTTACGGCGGGATTTTGTTCCTAAAAAGTCGGTATCAACCGGTGCTGCAAGTGCGCTACCAGGAGGCAGTGCAACTCGATGAGATGATTCAATCCATGACATCGAAGTGGGACCAGGCGGAGCTCGCCAATCTTTTCCACGAGCTGGTCGAACAGCTTAGGCAAAATCTGCCTTACGACACCAATGCAATTGAGAAGGAGTTGAAGAAAGTCTACCTGCAGCAGCAGGAAAAAATCAACGACCTGATATTGAAGGAAATCCAGGAGCATCTCAATAAAGTTCGGGATTTCCCCGAGTTCCAGCGGGTTCAAGAGGACATAGCAGAGAAACAGTCAACGCTGCACTTTTCCGAAGAGCAGCGGTCTTTGTTGGAGGAAATGTGCGATTACCACAGTGCGAGAATTCGTGAGGCATACCTCGATTCGATCTATCTGCAGATCAATGAGATAAACTCGAAGGATCGTATCCAGAGCTACTGGAATGAATTAAAACACGAGCTCTTTTCGTACCGATCCTATCTCGGCAAGGAGTACGAGTCGCTCATAGCGGAATTTATCGATCAGAAGCTGCAGGAACTGGAACCTGAGCCGCGCGAGACTTATGGAGAAATCAATGAGTGTTGATAGAATCCTCGATGCTATCGAGCAGTATTTGAAGGTCAAAGAAGAGCTGCAGATCTCTTCAGTAGAACCGTGCCACGACTGGGATTGCGGATTGGCAAGCGAGCTCAGCGGGTGCTACGGATCTTCGCAACAAAACGAGCGACTGAACTGGGCTAGAGGCGCACTGGAGAAAGCGCTGAATGAATACGTGGACAATCGGCTGAGGGAAAGGATGAAGGCGGAAGCGGAAGGATGAAGGATGAAGGAGACAGGTGGGGTGATGAAATCATTCTGAAACAAGGCATTTGATTTGATCCCGTTTTTGTTCACCGACCGAGCAGGACCGCCTGATGCGCTGAAGTGGCCACTTTGATTAATCTCGTACCCCGAAGGGGTTGCATAAAATCAGCCCAGGGTCAGCGTAGCGCCACCCTGGGTATGGGGCTATCAACCATACCCTGAAAGGGTTATATAAGAACCTCCCGCGTTGCTCCTGCTCAATCCCAAAGGTACCGCTCATCGAATTCCACGCCATGCTTTGTCGGGAATGCGCGGAATTCGTCCTGAAATGA
>Ga0209164_1002782_pt1 | contig 17659 bp, 14 predicted proteins | sample MTBNYHSulfiMetaG_FD_187458 | JGI IMG/M metagenome (GOLD analysis project Ga0209164, IMG submission 187458) | Enrichment culture microbial communities from rom New York Harbor, USA that are MTBE-degrading - MTBE-NYH (New York Harbor Sulfidogenic)... | ecosystem: Environmental > Aquatic > Marine >...
GTTCGAACCACGGTTCCAATTTTTCGGAGGCCGGAAAGCCCCTGCTATCAGAGGGTTTCGTGCTGTTGCCCGACAACGGCTTTCAGATCCTGAGGGATTCGGTACCGGAAAAAGTACCCGGAAGGATGCCGGTAAAAATAATTTGCCGTACCGGAAAAACAAAAGCTCATTTTCGTCCCTCTCTGTGCCGTGTGTACACAAAGTGTGGATAAAAATGAGCCTAAGCGTGGTGCGATCTAAAAATATCTAATGATATTAGTATCTTGGTGGAGGGTGCGTCGACCTACCGCAAAACAGTCTCAAAGCCCACGCTCCTCGTAACTCCTTGATAATAAACGCCGAAATCATCTCGCACAACCACTTCCCGCCAACCCGACCAGAGAAACGATTTTCTCCCCTGATTTCCCGGCACCGGACGAGGGTGACGGGTTTGCAGTAAAACCCGATACCTGGCGTCGAGCCGCAACAACTTCGAATCCGGTTTTCGGACGCCGGTTCGGTTCCCAAAACGAAATCGAATTGGGCTTTCGGCATCGGTCATCCACCCCGGGGCGCGAACATGATGATGCTCATACCGAGCAGCGTCACGGCCACACCGACAAGATCCCAGACATGAGGTCGAACTCCATCCACCAGCCACAGCCATACCAAGGCGACAGAGACGTACACGCCCCCGTAAGCTGCATAGACCCGCCCCGCTGCCGTCGGGTGCAGGGAGAGCAGCCAAGCGAACAGCGCGAGGCTTGCACCCGCTGGGATCAGGAGCCAAGCAGACCTGTTTTCACGCAGCCATAGGTATGGAAGATAACACCCGGTTATTTCGAAAAAAGCAGTAGCAACAAACAGAGAGGTGGTTGTGACAATGCTCATGGCCATATCAAATCTTTCTGAGGAATTTGGCGCGAAGTAATCTTCATCATTTCGTCCGTATCGCCATCAATCATAGCTTTCGCGCAATGCCCGGGTGGCATTGAGCAGCGCCAGCAAGGCGGTGCCCATATCAGCAAATACAGCTTCCCACATGGTTGCCATCCCTACAACGCCTAAAAAAATAAATACGCCTTTAACGGAAAATGCCAACGCGATATTTTGCCAAACGATTCGACGGGTATGTTTGGCGAGACTGACCGCTTCGGCCATTTTTGCGGGTGCATCAGTCATAAGCACCACATCCGCGGTTTCGATGGCGGCGTCCGAACCGAGGGCACCCATGGCCACCCCCACATCAGCCCGGGCCAAGACCGGCGCATCGTTGATACCATCTCCCACAAAGGCGACCTTTCCGTCTTCTTTGGTTTCCGCGAGGATTTGTTCGAAAATGCGGACCTTGTCTTCCGGCAGCAATTCGGCATAGAATTGATCCAGATTGAGAGCCTTGGCAACGCTTGCAGCGGCGCATGCGTTGTCGCCCGTCAACATCACAAGTTTCGAAACTCCATCTGATCGCAGCCGCTCCACTGCCAGTTTGGCATCCGGTTTAAGTTGGTCACCGATTAAGATGTAACCAGCGTATTGATCATCCACCACTACGTGGGCAACGGTGCTGTCAAAGTCACATTGGCCATGGTCGATTTGTCTTTCATGCAAAAGCGCGTCGTTGCCGACAGCAATGCTTTTCCCGTCAAAGACAGCCTTGACCCCCTTCCCAGGAATTGCGACGTGGTCGCTCACTAGCGATTCATCGATGGTGAGCCCTTTGCTCTTCATCGCCTCTACAATGGATTTGCCAATGGGATGATCCGAGTGCAGTTCCACCGCCGCGGCCATTTGCAGCAACTGATCAGAGGAAAATCCATTGTCGGTAACGACCCGATCTACCGTGAAAACGCCGCGTGTCAGTGTGCCGGTCTTATCAAAAACCACTGTTTTGACTTTTGAAAGGGCATCGATGAACATTGATCCCTTGATCAGGATTCCACTGCGCGAGGCCCGGCCGATTCCACCGAAATAACCCAAGGGGATGCTGACCACCAGAGCACAGGGGCATGAGATTACCAGCAACACCAAGGCGCGATAGATCCAGGTCGAGAATTGGGCGTCATTTATGAGCAGAGGCGGAACCAGGGCGATAGCCGCCGCAATGGCCACCACCACCGGCGTATAATAACGGGCAAAGGTGGTGATAAACTTTTCAGTGGCGGCCTTGCGCGCGGCCGCACTTTCAACCAACTCCAATACCCGTGCAATCGAAGACGCTTCAAAAGGCTTTGTGACCCGAACCGTCAGCGCCGATGCCGTGTTGATGCTGCCGGCCAGGACGGTATCGCCCGGGCGCGTTTGAACCGGAACCGGTTCGCCAGTCAAAGGCGAGGTGTCCACCTGCGAGACTCCTTCAATCACCGTACCGTCCAAAGCGACTTTCTCGCCGGGCTTGACCAGGATGATTTCGCCCACCTTGACCTTTTCGGGAGAGGTTTCCTTTAGACCACCCTCAGTCTTAAGCAAGGCCCGGTTCGGCCTGGCAGCCAGCAGCCCGCGAACCGAACGCCGTGATTTGGAAACTGCCATGTCCTGCAGCAGTTCGCCAACCTTGAAAAACAGCATCACACCGACTGCCTCGGACAGGGCGTGTATGGCCATGGCACCGGTCGTGGCGATGACCATAAGCACATTCTCATCAAAAAACTGCCCTCGCCGCAGCGTTCGCAGCGCACCGATTAAAACGCTCCAGCCGGCCAGCAGGTAAGCGGCAATCACGATGGGATATTCCACCCACGCCCACGGCCGCTGGTGCAATTGGTCTTCAAAAAACAGGTGAATTGCGAAGATAATACCAGCGATGACGATGATTCCGACTTGCTTTCGAAAATTGCCCGCCTCCGTTGATTCATGGGCATCCCCTTCCGAGTCCTGCAAGGTGGACTCGATCTTGACGTCGGGTTCAATGCGCGCAACCGCTGCCAGAGCCTTCGAGATATCGGCCGCCCTCAAGTGTAGGGTGAGGTTGGCAAAATCAACAACCGCCGCTTCCACCCCTTCGGTATTCTGCAGTTCCCTCTCTATCTTGGCCGCGCAGGCGGCGCAGTCAAGATTTTGAACGCGAAATCTCTTTTCCTGAACAGTTTCCATATTGCGACTCTCCTCGGCTATCGGTCGTTTGCAGCCGCTCGAGTGAGCTTATATTGTTTGGGGCAATCCCCAGAAAAAAGCCTATCGGCATCCCTTCGGAGAAAACCGCGCTTAATGATTAAGTTGGCCGTTCGAGATATATCATACGCCACCCGCCTTATCTCGAGGGCGTTGCGATGACTGTCCCAAATCGCATATTTTGCACGCGGATCGCCATCCCTGGGCTGTCCGACGGCACCGACATTGACGATATACCGATAATCCGGTTCGAGTTTAATGGTTTCCTGCTGCAATGGATCGAATTGAAGATCCTTTCCATCATAACCCATGAGCATCAGGCGGTGGGTATGTCCGGAAAAGGCGATATCGAAACTGTTGGATGCAAAGGTTTCTTTAATCTCTGGCAAACTCATATGGTTCAAGTAGACAGTCGGCGAATCGGGCGGACAGCCGTGTACCATCAGCGCGCCAATCATTTCCCGATAATACGGAAGGTTTTTAATATAGAGCAAAGATGCAGATGTGAGATATTTCAGGGTCTGCTCCAACGATATAATTGCCTGCGGTGAGAAATCGCTGCGATAATCCCTATTGATCACAGCCATCTCGTGATTGCCAAGTATATTGGGGATGTCCATTTTTTCCAACAGGACCAGGACCTCCTCCGGTTGTGGACCATATCCGATGGCGTCTCCCAAGTTGACAATGCGGTCGACACCTGACCGGTCGATATCATCCAGGCAGCGGACAAGCGCCTCCAGGTTGCCATGAATGTCAGATATCACCGCGATTCTCATTGTTCTTGCCTTCTCGCTCATCCCGCCGAATTGCTGACAACGGCGCTCTTTACAGTCCTGAAACCAATTTCCTCGAATCCTTCCCAGGGGAAACGCACAACGACCGCGGGCAAAGAAGTTTTATCCTTCCGTGCGCCCTCAACGCCACCGATAACCGCATAGCGATTTGTTGTCGAGGGGTCCCCGGATGGCTGGACCAGTCCCTCTGTATAAACCCATTCGCCGATCTCATGGTTGAGCCCCTTTATGCCCAACAGGTTCGGAGAAAAAGATGCGGCTGATAACAGAAAATCGGAACGCTTTGGTTCCGCTTGGTCTTTGGCGCTCGGACTCGGATCAGGAGAAACGCTACTCCAGTTTTCCGTTTCGCCCTGCCAGTCTCCCATCATCCGCATCATGCCCCCCATCGGCTGCGTACTTACTTCCGCTGAGGGTTCTGCATTCACTTCCGAGCTGTCCTCGCCCTTGACCATTGCAAAAAGCATTTCCACCTCCGTCGGCAATCGTCTGCCGAAGTAGTTTGCAAAGGCCGAAGCGCCATAACCGGTAACGCGCAAAGCAGGACTAGAGGCATAGGCCGGATCACTGACATGAAATTCATTTTTTCGGTAGACAATCGGCTCGTATCCCGCGCGCACCTCTCCCAACAAGAACCAGTTTGCACCACTGCCTTTCACCACACCACTTTCTATGCTGATCTCTTCAAGGTTGTGATTCAGAAAATCGACGAACTGCTGGTTGGTAACGAAGAACTCGTCCATGTAAAATGGCTCGACCTGGATCGATTGATCGCTGCTCCCATCCAATACCGCAGGGATCGAAAATGGTCCCCCTTGGATGATGTGCTGCTTTCCAAGGTGCTCAGACGCGAAAGAATCCTTTTCGGCGTCCGCCTGTCTTGCGGTGGTCTCGTTACCAGGGACCGTCTGGGTTTGGTGCTGGCTGGGGGATGTCGAAAGACTACCCTTCGGTGGACCCAAGCCGGGTTCACCAATAAAATGCCAGACGGCCATCGACATGACCGACAGCACGGCGACAATGATACCTGTCCATATCCATCTCGGTTTCGTAAATAGGGAGGCTGATCGTTGCCGAGAAGATTTCGCATCCGCTTTATCGGATGCCAACCCGTGGATTACGCGTTCAAGCTGTCCGAGCAAGTCCCGCACGGATTCGGTTCGCTCGTCTCTGCTCTCGGCCGTGGCCTTTTGAATGATTCGATCCAACTCCTGGAATAAAGGCGATTCGGTTTTGGCCAGCTTTGCGCTTTTAAACGGCGTCGTTCCGGATTTGATTTTGCCGTCAACCGCTTCAAAGAGCATCTTGCCCAAGGAATAGACATCGGCGCGCTGGTCGGCTCGTTTGAAATCGAAAAAATGCTCCGGAGACATGTAGTGCGGCGAGCCTTTCACGTCCATGGATTGGGTGACCGGCTTCAGCCGGCTCGAACGCGCCAGACCGAAATCGGCAATTTTGGGTGTGTCTTGATCCATGAGGATATTTTCCGGCTTAAGATCGCGGTGCACAATGCCATTGTCGTGCAGCGCCATTACACCTGCCAGTACCGGTAGAAAATACCGTTGTACCCATGCTATGAAAAGATCCTCCTCCGGATAGAAGCCTTCCTCTGACATGGTGTCTCTAAGAGACCCGCCTGGAACATATTCCATGGCGATGTACTCTATGGATGCGTCTTGATCACATTTTTTTACGGTAATGGCATCGTGATCGAAAACCTGTAAAATATTCGGATGCCGAATCTGGGCCATGGCCTGGACTTCCCGTCTGAAACGCTGGACCAGGGTTTCGGCCTCTTCGTCGCCCTCGTCAATGGATTCAAGCCATTCCCGTGAAACGACCTTGATCGCGACGTCACGATTCAGGTTGCTCTGGTGCGCTCGATAGACCTCGCCCATCCCGCCCTTGCCGATGAAGTTGAGAACCACCCATTTATTGTTGAGCACATCGCCGACCTTGAGCGTGGTTTTACATGTCGTTGTCATATCATGCGCTTTCAGTTCCACTATCGTAGTTGTCCCCCGGCACCGATTCGCCCTCTCAGCGACTGAATCGTTCCGGACTGTTTGTCGATCAAGACCTCATCAATGACGGTGCCGTCCTTTTCAACAAGCCGGGCAATGTAATATCGGCCGGTGTTTTTCAAATTCTTCAGGCCGTATTTTTCCCATTGATCGTCGTCAAGATGCCGTTTGATTATGATTCTGGCAGTGGCGGTTCCCATGCCGTCAAAATATCTCGCCAGGGGATCTTGCCCATCTTTTATCGTTTCTTCATCAGTGGATTTCTCGGTCTTGTCTTTTTGGTTAACATTTTTTAATTGCATGGCGACACTTCCTTTCGAGCTTCGCAGTGAAGGGGCACGTTTATGGCTGGGAGAGGATTTGCCTCATTTTGACAAACTCTTCCCGCGAAATTTCCCCCTTGGCGAATCGCGCCTTCAAAATCGCCTCGGAGTCGGATCGATCCCGAAACGGTCCCTGCGAGGCTTGGGTCTGCGACCTGAAGATACGAAGTACGACATAAACAATCAAGAAAAGAACCAAGCCCCATATCAGCAGGGACAATAAACTACCTGGGAAAAAGCCTCCCCACCAGCCTCCCGACAGCGGTGCATAATCACAGCCCCACATGATCAAATCTCCTTACAGGTTTAATGATGAGACAGCCAGCTACGGTCCGACCGTCTCATCGGTTTAATTGGTGTTACCAGCACCATCCGTATCCGCCCATGCGGCCGTGGTACCCGGCATTGGCAGGCGGCAGGTTGAAGGAACGGGCTTGGGCGCGGAGTTGATCGTGCAAGACGGCTATTTCACGGTTCAACCCCGCCGTTCGCTTCGGATCGGGGTTGGAAGTTGCCAGCAGAGCGTTGTACTCACCCTGTTTGGCGGCAAGGTTCTGCCTGAGCTGGACGGTTTGATCGTAAAACCCCTGATAATTGTCGCCGTAATAACCCGCCGTCGGCCCACCCATGGGGCCGCCCCAGTACCCGTCCCAATAACAGGCGAATGCCTGGGTTCCGGTGAACGCGATGAGCGCCGTCGCCGCAACAATGAGAATCGTCCTTTTCATGATTTTTTTACCTCCGTCGTGTTGGTTTTCAACTGAAAGTGAATGCCCATGGCACCATGGTCGCCGTTGCTAAAGTTGATTATCAAATTGCGTGCCAGCAACCTTTAGATATATGGAACAATTTGTTATTAAAGCATAAATTAACTATGCTGCCGAGCATCCGCCAAAACCGACGGGTGTACGACCTGTGGCTTTATTACCCATCTTGCTATCAAGGCACGATTGAGGTGTTGCCATAATACCCAATCGGGTTTATAATACTTAGACAACAGAAATTTGAGGGCGCTATGAATACAAAAACAATTCATCGAAATCGGACGAGGCTTCACACATCACCCTGGATCATCATCGGATCGGTGGGAATCCTGCTGATCGTCGTGGTGGTCCTGGCATATCAGAACTACAGCCGCGAAAAAAAATACATGTCCCGAATTTTAAGTGAAAAAGGGGCTGCCATCATCAAGGCGGTGGAAGCCGGAGCCCGTACGGGAATGATGGGGATGATGTGGGGCGGACAGCAGGTCCAGTCGTTGATCGAGGAAACCGCCCAGCTCTCGGATGTCCTCTATATTACAGTGGCAAGTGGCGAGGGCCTGGTTCTGGCCAGCAGCAATCGCGGATTGATCGGCACCCAAATGAACAGCGGTTTTCCCGAAAAAGGACTTGATCAACCAGAGGAAATCAACTGGCGGTATAAGCGCATCGATGAACAGCGGAGCGCTTTTGAGGTGTACCGGCATTTTCGACCGATCTCTCATCAGGACACTTGGATGGGCGACCGTATGCGCCAAATGATGCGAGGGCGCGGCATGATGATGGGGTCCGATAACGACTGGTGCTTTCCTACCTCAAGCGGCGACAGCGACCAAATCATACTGGTTGGTTTGGACCCTCAACCATTTGAAGAAGGGCGTAAAGAGGACATCCGCAACACGGCCATCATATCAGGTGTTTTGATTTTACTGGGGCTGGCCGGCTTTATTTCGATGTTCTGGATGCAAGGATACCGCTCGGCTAAAAAATCACTTCAGGACACCAGCGCCATTAAGGACCAAGTTGTAACCAGCCTTCCCGTGGGGTTGATTGCCACGGACAAAGACGGGAAAATCGCATTTTACAACAGCGCCGCCGAGCGGATCACCGGGCTTGATTTGGCCCAGGCGCGGGGGAAAGAACCCGACAGCGTTCTGCCAAGGCATTTATGTGGGTTGAAGGAATCCCTGGATCTTGGGGAGTCGATAAACGAAAAGGAAATGGAATGTGAGTTCACCGAAAACAAGATTGTCCCGGTGAGCATCAGCGCCTCGAAAATTATCAACGAAGAAGGTCAGTTTGTCGGGCAGGTTCTGATCATCCGAGATCTTGGGGAGGTTCGCCGCCTTCAGGATGAAATCCGCCGCAAGGAAAAGCTGGCGGCAATAGGCGGTCTCGCCGCCGGCGTGGCCCATGAAATCCGAAACCCGTTGAGTTCCATCAAAGGCATCGCTTCCTACTACAAGAGCAAGTTCGAGGACGGCAGCGAGGACAAAGAGATGGCCGGGGTCATGATCGAGGAGGTGGATCGCCTCAGCCGAGTCATCAGCGAGCTGCTGGAGTTCGCCAGGCCGACGAAATTAAACAGGAAGCTATCCGATATGAATGAACTGCTGAAACATTCAACCCGGCTGGTCGAGCAGGAAGCAGCGGCGAAAAAAGTCGATATTCAACTCAATCTTACATCCGAATCCATTGAGGCCGATGTCGATCCGGATCGTCTGACCCAGTGCTTTTTGAATCTGTTTCTGAATGCCTTGCAAGCCATGGAAAGCGGCGGCCGGTTGACCGTTTCCAGCTCCACAGGCGCAAACGGGAACGTTGCAATTGACATCAAGGATAACGGCTCGGGGATATCCGCAGAAGATCTCAGCAAGATATTCGACCCCTATTTTACCACCAAACCAAAAGGCACCGGCTTGGGCTTGGCGATTGTGCACAAGATTATCGAAGCCCACCAGGGGCAAATCAAAGTTCGAAGCACCATTGGTCAGGGCACCGTGTTCTCGATTGCCCTGCCGCTTGGGGACAGCGAAATGAGGTTATCATGACCATACAAAACCCTTCTCACATTCTGATTGTCGACGACGATCTAAACCACTTGAAAACGCTTCAAACCATCGTCAGAAGTTGGGGCTACCAGGTGTCCACGGCCGACGACGGGGTCAAGGCCGTTGAAAGTGTCAAGGAAAAACCGTTCGCCCTGATCTTGATGGATGTGCGCATGGCTCAGATGAGCGGCATCGAGGCCCTGAAGCAAATTAAACAGTACAATCCGGCCATCCCGATTCTCATCATGACCGCATACTCTTCGGTTGATTCGGCGGTAGAGGCCTTAAAATCCGGGGCTTACGATTATTTGACCAAACCCCTGGACTTTGAAGTGCTCAAAATCAGCCTAGCGCGTGCTTTGGAGCATTCCGGCCTCAAGGCGGAAAATGCAACCTTAAAATCAAAGATGAGCGCAGATTACGAGCTGGAAAATATCATCGGAAGAAGCCGGCCGATGAAGGAACTGGTCGACATGATGTCCATGGTTGCGCCTTCGGAGGCAACCGTGCTGATCACCGGGGAAAGCGGGACCGGCAAAGAGCTGATCGCCAAATCCATCCATCACAACAGCCAGCGCAAGGATCGCGCCCTGGTGGTGGTCAATTGCGCGGCACTTACCGAGACATTGCTGGAGTCGGAGCTGTTCGGCCATGAAAAAGGTGCGTTTACCGGTGCCGATAAACGCCGCGAAGGCAGATTCAAGCAGGCTGACAAGGGAACCATTTTTCTGGATGAGATCGGCGAAACCTCCGCCGCGATGCAGGCCAAGCTGCTGCGGGTCATTCAAGAGCGGGAAATCCAGCGGGTCGGCGGGGAAGAAACGTTGAGCGTGGATGTGCGGATTCTTGCCGCGACCAACCGAAACCTGGAGGAGGATGTGAAAAACGGAAAATTCCGTGAAGACCTTTTCTATAGACTGAACGTCGTCACGCTTCGTATCCCGCCGCTACGCGAGCGTCAAGATGATACTCCTTTACTCGCCCAGCATTTCTTGGAGAAGTACGCGAAAAAAAATCACAAGCAGGTCAAAGGCTTTTCTCCGCTGGCAATGGATATGCTACTCAAATACGCCTGGCCCGGCAATGTCAGGGAACTTGAAAACGTCATTGAACGCGCCGTGATTCTCCTGCCGGATGAACACATCACAGAGAAAGAGCTGCCTGTCACCATCACCTCAAGTTATGCCGAAAAAAGCGAATGGGTGGCTCCGCCCCCACCGGTTGCAGCCAATCGCCCCCTGGAAGAAGTTGAAAAGGAGGCCATTTTGGCCACACTTAATGACAGTGGCGGGAATAAAAGCGAAACCGCACGCAGGCTCGCAATCAACCGCAAAACCCTTCACAAGAAACTCAAAGATTATGGAATAGGTTGAGCTTCCTAATGAAAGCGAATTCTTAACGGTCCATAAACTGCCCATTTTAACCCCACAATGCAATTCTTGACAGACTAAAGTGGGTATTATTGAACCATACTCCCCACCTACATGCCTTAATACGACCTGCCCTACCGCACACTTAATATTTTTAAAACTTAGTTATTACAGGTATATATATTGATTTTGAGCCGGCATGACAGCGTGATGGCATCATGTTTGCTCTATCCTAAGACAAAGCCAAATGGCTTTCAGAAAGCGGCCGCTTTTTTGATTGGGAACAACAAATCGCAACGTATTACATAATGGAGGCACAAAATGAAACGAAATACCAAAGGGATTATGATGCTGGCCGTATTGGCCGTTTTTGGATTCTCAACCATCGCGCTTGCCGGTTGGGGCGACGGATACGGACATATGATGGGGCCTGGCTGGCAGCAGGGAAGTGGCTATTACGGAAATCTTTCCGCAGATGAAATCGCGAAACTGGAACAGCAGCGCGCAGAATTCTTCCGGGCGACAGAAAATACCAGGCAACAGCTGTATGAGAAGAATCTGGCTCTGCAAAGCGAACTGGCTAAAGAAAATCCGGACACCGCCAAGGCATCAAAGCTTCAGGGCGAAATTTCCAAGCTGCAAAGCGATCTTGATCAAAAACGATTGGAGTATGATATCCAGGCCCGCAAATCAGCACCCAACTACAACCGCGGCTATAGAGGAGGATACGGTTCGATGATGGGTTACGGCCCCCGCGGTGGCGGATATTGCGGGTGGTAAGCCAAGACGCAACGAAAATGGTATGACAGGGCGGTAAACGCCGCCCTGTCATGCACTAAACCAACAGGGAATCCGCAGGTGACTGCATCAAAGGACGACGCGATAGAATCGATAGAAAGGTGAGCTGATGAAAAGGAATTTTTTGAAAACAGCGATAAAGCCAATCATGCTTGTCGCAATTGTGGGTCTTGCACTAACGGTGCTGGCTGGCTGCGGAATCGGCCATGGGCCATACCGGAATGGTTACAATAATTATCATGGTGCTGGAAGCGGCGATGATTACCGAAATAGTGGCTCCTACGGAGCTACGTATGATCCCGACGGCAGAGTCTACCACCGTCGCATACCTGGCTACGGGGACGGCCGAGGTGGATATTGCGGATGGTGATGGAGTTAACTCTTCTCAGATTATATTGGCATTGAGGCAAAAGCTATGATCGCTAAATATTTTAATTACAAGGCATTGTTAGGGCTTCTTGCGATATGGGGTCTGAACAATATTTTGTTAAGTCCCGCATTCGCCCAATCCGGCGGGTACCGGAACTGGCACATGGGACGATGGATGATGGGCGACTGGGGAATGGGGTGGTTCGGTATGATATTCATGTTACTTTTTTGGGTTTTAGTCATCGTCGGAATCGTTTTTCTGATTCGCTGGCTGGTTCAAAACACGGGCGGCAGAAGTTCCTCCGGTGTCGGCACAAGTTCTCAGGCAATGGATATTTTAAAGGAACGCTATGCCAAAGGAGAAATCACCCACGATGAATTTGAGTCCATGAAAAAAGAGATACTCCGATAGGCCCCACAGGAGACCGACAATGAGAAGCAGAAACACAGACCTGGGATTCGATAGCAGGCATTCCAGAAGGCAATTTTTGAAGTTGGCCGGCTATGGAACCCTAGGATTGATGGCAGGCGGGCTCTGGCCTGGATTCGATGGTTTCGCAGCCGGACAAACTCCTGATACAGAATTCATCCCCGACCTCGACATCACCCTTTCCGCCCGCCCCGGCGAGGTCCCCGTTTTGCCGGGCGATCCCACTGGAGTTTGGCGCTACCATGCGACGGTGCACAAAGGCGACCGTGCTAGAATCGCTGAAATACCCCGCAGCTATCTTGGCCCGATCATTAAAGTCAATCAGGGTGAAAAAATACGGGTTCGCTTCAGAAACGCCATCCCTGAAGAGTCTATTGTGCATTGGCACGGCCTGCATGTGCCCGCGATCATGGACGGACACCCGCGCTATGTCGTTCCGCAGGGGCAATCCTACTTGTATGAGTTCGAAGTCAAGAATAGAGCCGGCACCTATTGGTATCATCCACACCCACACGGCAGAACCGGCCCACAGGTGTATCGTGGTCTGGCAGGCCTATTTCTCGTGTCCGACGAGGAAGAGCAAGCTGTTGGCTTGCCCGATGGCGAATATGATGTTCCACTGGTGATTCAGGACCGAACATTCGATTCAGGTAATCAGCTGGTGTACATGTCGGGCCACAGAATGGAGCGGATGACCGGTTTTTTGGGCGATATGATAATGGTTAACGGGCTGCCGGATTTCACGCTCCCCGTATCGACCGGTGCCTATCGGTTACGCCTGCTGAATGGCTCCAATTCTCGTATTTATAAGTTGGCGTGGGAAGACGGCCGGCCGCTGACCATTATTGGTACGGACGGTGGATTCCTGGAAAGGCCGGTCTTCAGAAGGTATGTGTTTTTAAGCCCGGGAGAACGGTTGGAGATCTGGGCCGATTTCAGCGACAATCCGGTCGGGTATACGACATCCCTTTTGAGCCTTCCCTTCGATGTCGGTGGCATGGGTGGGGGGCGAATGGGCCGCGGCATGATGATGGGCGGACGAACGGGCCAAAATCTAAACCTTCCAAATGGTGCTGCCTTTTCCGTATTCAAAGTGAAGGTCATCCGACCTGTCAAAACAATTTACCGTCTCCCGGAGACACTTTCCGAGATCGGGCCTGCTAGTCCTAAAGACGCTGTGAACTATTTTCGTCCCCGGCAATTTTATCTCACGATGCGGCATATGCAATGGACGATCAACGGGCGGGTGTTTCAAATGGAGGAGGTGGCAGACGACGAGATGGTCCAGTTGGATTCAACCGAGATTTGGGAATTCAACAACACCGGGGGTGGTATGATGAATATGATGAACATGCCCCATCCCATTCACCTGCATGGCAAGCAGTTCCGCGTTATTGAACGCAGCGGCGTTGCACATGAAGGCTATGTGGATGAAGGATGGAAAGATACGGTTTTGCTGATGCCCGGTGAACGGATCAGAATATTAGTTGATTTTGATGATTATCCAGGAATGTTTTTGTACCATTGTCACAACCTGGAACATGAAGATATGGGCATGATGCGCAATTATTTTGTGAGGGCATAGTCGCCACTATTGTCTTTCCTTAACTTCCCTCTTCAGTTCTTTTGTTGTTCACAGGTAGACTCCAAATAATTTGTTTACGTTTATCAGCCTTCATACCGTACAAAATGCTCATGCCTGATAAGTGACCCCGAACACCGTGTCCGAAAGCCATTTTTTGAACGACGGGTTGTCGCTGAACTGCTTGAACAGCTCGGTGTGGTCGGACAAGAGGTCGATCATGACGCGCTGTAGCGCTGCGTCGTGTTCAATCCGGGCGGTCTTCTTATCGTTGTTCTTCATGGCGTTCTGGTAGGCGGCGTCCGCTGCGACCTTGGCCGGGATCTCCTCGGCGATGACCTGGCGGATCTTGTCGCCGTCTTTCCAATCGATGTTGCCGAACTGGTCGTTGAACGCCTTGATGATGTTGCTCAGTTGGTCCAGCTCCGGTTCCGGTTTGCGGCCACCACCGGTGGTCGGCACCGGTCCGATTTCGGCATCCTGATCCGGAAGACCGATCTTCAGGCTGGTTTTCACCTCGACACGGTAGCTGTCCATGTCGATGGCCTCCAGGATGCCCCGGGACAGGTCCTCTTCCTTGGGCGCGGGGAGCTTCGGGATCAAGAAATTCAGGAAGATCGACAGCTTCTCCCAGTCGGCATTCGAGTACGGCAGGATCGAGGCCAGAAATCCGTAGGTGCGCACGAAGGCCTTGGCCTTGCCCTTGAAGTCCACCTGGCCATCTTCGTCGAGATCGGCGTTGTAGGTGGCCACGCAGGCGTCCAGGATCGGGTCGAGCTTGTCGCGGTCCGCACCGTTCAGGTAGAGCCCCACCAGCTCGTCGATTTGCGTCTGCGAATAGACCTGGTAGCCGTCCAGATCCGATTTCAGGTCGTGCAGCTTGTTGGGGTCGGTCTCGTCACTGAGGATGGTGGTGCGGTAATAGGGCTCGAACGACTTCTGGATGGTTTCCGAGTCGTTGTAGAAATCGAGCACAAAGGTGTCGTGCTTCTGCGGGTGGGCGCGATTGAGCCGTGAGAGGGTCTGCACCGCCTTGATGCCGGAGAGCGCCTTGTCTACGTACATGGTGTGCAGCAGCGGTTCGTCGTAGCCGGTCTGGAACTTGTCGGCGACGATCAGGAAGCGGTACGGGTCCTGTTGTACCTTGTCCGGGATCTGGCTGCTGGGGAAGCCGTTCAGCGTCGCTTCGGTGACCTTCTTGCCGCCATACTCGTGCTCCCCGGAAAAGGCCACGATGGGCGCGTAAGGGCTTTTACGCTCCTTGAGGTAGTCCTTGAAGGCGTGGAAATACTGAATGGCCCGCTCGATACCGTTGGTGATGACCATGGCCCGGGCATGGCCGCCGATCTTGCGGTGGCCGATCACCTGGGCGTGGAAGTGGTCCACCATGATCTCCGCCTTCTCGCGGATGGCGTGCTCATGGGACTCCACATAGCGGCGCAGCTTTTTCTGGGCCTTGTTGGCGTCGAAGAGCGGATCGTCCTCCACTGTCTTGGCCAGGCGGTAATAACTCTCCACCGGGGTGTAGTTCTTCAGCACATCGAGGATGAAGCCCTCCTGGATGGCCTGTTTCATGGTGTAACTGTGGAATGGGTGGTGCTTCACGGTGCCGTCGGGCTGCGGGTCCGGCTCGCCGAAGATCTCCAGAGTCTTGTTCTTGGGAGTCGCGGTGAAGGCAAAGTAGCTGGCGTTGGTCACCATCTTCCGGCCTTCCATGATCTTGTTGATCTTGTCCTCGGCATCCAGTTCATCCCAATCCGCCTTGTATTCACCCGGCTTTTCCGCAACGGCCATGTTCATGGCGGCAGTGGTCTTGCCACCCTGACTAGAATGGGCCTCGTCGATGATGATGGCGAATTTGCTCTTGCGGTGTTCGTCGCCGATCTCATCGAGGATGAACGGGAACTTCTGCACCGTGGTGATGATGATTTTCTTACCGGCCTTGAGGAAGCGGCGCAGGTCGCCGGAATGCTCGGCATGGCCGACGGTGGCGGAAACCTGGGCGAACTGCTTGATGGTGTCGCGGATCTGTTTGTCGAGCACCCGTCGGTCGGTGACCACGATGACCGAATCGAACAACGCCTTGCTCTCGTGTTCCAGCCCCACGAGCTGGTGCGCCAGCCAGGCGATGGAGTTACTTTTGCCGCTGCCCGCCGAGTGCTGGATCAGGTAGCGCCTGCCGATGCCGCTCTCGGCGGCATTGGCCAGCAGCATGCGCACCACCTTCAACTGGTGGTAACGGGGGAAGATCTGCTTGTACCTCTTTTTGCCGGTCTTCTCGTCCTTTTCCTCCACCACCTGAGCGTAGTTTTCCAGGATATCGGTCAGGCCCTCTTTGGAGAGGGTCTCCTTCCACAGGTAGTCGGTGGCGAGCCCGGCCGGGTTGGGCGGATTGCCAGCACCGTCGTTGTAGCCTTTGTCGAACGGCAGAAACCACGAGCCCTTGCCCTTGAGGTGGGTGCAGAAACGCACCTCGTGATCGTCCACGGCAAAATGAACGACGCAACGGCCGAACTGAAACAGCAGCTCCTTCGGGTCGCGGTCACGCTGGTACTGCTGCACGGCATCGAGCACAGTCTGCTTGGTGAGCTTGTTCTTGAGTTCGAAGGTGGCGATGGGCAGGCCGTTGATGAACACGGCCATGTCGAGGGAGAGCGCAGTCTCATTGCGGCTGTAGCGGAGCTGGCGGGTGACGCTGAAGATGTTGGCCGCGAACCGCTCGGCCGCCTTCACGTTGCCTGGCGTCGGCGTGCCGTAGAAAAGGTCCACATGGGCCGGGCCGTGCTTGATGCCGCCGCGCAGCACGTCTACCACGCCGCGCTTGGCGATCTCGCCCTGCAGGCGGTGCAGGAACTGGGTGCGCTTGGGGCCTTCCTCGTCGATGCCAAGAGCCTCATAGGTGTCGGGCTGGGTGGCGGAGAGGAATTGCAGCAGCTTGGCCCGGTCGACGGCGTGTTCCCGGTCGTAGTCCTGCGGGTCGCCCTGAACGTATCCGGCCTCCTCCACGAGGGACGCGACGATGATGGACTCCAGGCCCTTTTCGCTGGTGTCGGTCGGTTTCATAGATCCTCCAGCAAATGGGCGATGTCCTTCGGCGACGGCAGTTGGCCTTTCAGCGCCTTGGGCAGGGTCTTGGTGATTTCATAGGTGGCCACGCCGATGGGCTTGCGGGCGTCGTGCAGGGCGTATTCCACAATCGTGCGGCTCTTCTCCTTGCACAGGATGATGCCGATGGAGGGGTTCTCGTCCTCCTGGCGGACCTGCCGGTCCAGAGCCGCCAGATAAAACTGCATCTTGCCGACGAACTCCGGCAGGAATTCGCCGACTTTCAATTCAATGGCGACAAGGCAGCGCAGACGGCGGTGAAACAGCAAGAGGTCGATGAAAAACTCTTTGCCGTCCACCTCCAGCCGGTACTGGCTGCCCATGAAGGCGAACATGCCGCCCATGGCCCGGAGGAAATCCTCGATCCGGGCGATGAGCGCCCGCTCCAGCTCCCGCTCGCTGTGTTCCTCGCCCAGCTCCAGAAAATCGAAGGTGTATTCGTCCTTCACCGCCAGCTTGGCCTGGGCGCGAAGTTCCGGCGTCAGCGCCTGGTCGAAGTTGGTCTGGCCCAGCAGGGATTTTTCGTAGCTCTGATTGTCGATCTGATGAATGAGCACATTCTTGGACCAGCCGAACTTGCGGGTCATGCGCAGATAGAATTCCCGCTCCAGCGGGTCCTTGCAGCGCTCCAAGATGGCCAGGTTGTGGCTCCAGCCGATTTCTCGCACCAGTGGTGCGAGTTTTTCCAGGCCGGTGTACGCCTCGAAAAAGGCTTTCATCCGCCAGAGGTTGGAGGACGAGAAACCGCCCACGCCGGGAAACTCCGTCCGCAGATCGGCGGCGAGCTGTTCCACCACCGCCTTGCCCCAGCCTTCAACATCCTGCCGCTCCACGATCATCCGGCCGATATCCCAGTACAGGCCGACCAGCTCCTTGTTGACCGCCTTGAGGGCTTCATACTGGGCGGAGCGGATGCGCTCCTTGATCTCGGTCAGCAGGCCCGGGTAGTCCTGCGGTTTGCC
>Ga0209164_1002783_pt1 | contig 17650 bp, 21 predicted proteins | sample MTBNYHSulfiMetaG_FD_187458 | JGI IMG/M metagenome (GOLD analysis project Ga0209164, IMG submission 187458) | Enrichment culture microbial communities from rom New York Harbor, USA that are MTBE-degrading - MTBE-NYH (New York Harbor Sulfidogenic)... | ecosystem: Environmental > Aquatic > Marine >...
CTCTCTCGCATATCGGCCTCGGCCTTCTGAAAGAGGGTCTCCGCATGCTCGGGGAAGGTCCGGGTCAGGGAGGAGTAACGCACCTCGCCCATGAGGAACTCTTTGAAATCGCCGGTGGGTTCCTTGGAATCCAGGATCAGTGGGTTCTTCCCTTCGTCCTTCAGCCTGGGATCATAGCGGTACAGAAGCCAGTAGCCCGCCTCCACGGCCCGCTTTTCCTCTTCCTGACTGAGGCCCATATTGATGCCGTGGTTGATGCAGGGGGCATAGGCAATAATCAGAGAGGGACCATGATAGTTTTCCGCTTCCCGCACCGCCTTCAGGAGCTGGTTCTTGTTGGCCCCCATGGCTACCGATGCCACATAGACATATCCATAGGTCATGGCCATCTGGCCCAGGTCCTTTTTCCGGGTCGGTTTGCCGCCGGCCGCGAATTTGGCCACGGCCCCGGTGGGCGTTGCCTTGGATGACTGGCCCCCGGTGTTGGAATAGACCTCGGTGTCCAAAACGAGGATGTTGACGTCCTGGCCCGAGGCGATCACGTGATCGAGGCCGCCGTAACCGATATCATAGGCCCACCCGTCCCCGCCGATGATCCAGATCGACTTCTTGGTGAGGTAGTCCTTTCTGTCCAAGATGTCGATGAGGAGGGGGTTAAAATCGTTATCGACATCTGTAAGTTCCGATTCAATCGCATCCACAAGCCGCTGGCCGATCTCTTTGGATGCGTCGCCGTCGTCCATATGGTCGAGCCAGTCCTGCATGGCGCCATGAAGCTCATCCGAGATATCCCCCTCCATGGCCTCACGCACCAGGTCGGCCAATTTCGCTCGCCGCTGGCTGACCGCCATTTCCATGCCGAATCCATACTCGGCGTTGTCTTCGAACAGGGAATTGGCCCATGTCGGTCCATGGCCCTCCGCATTGACCGTATACGGGCAGACCGGGGCCGACCCGCCATAGATGGACGAACACCCGGTGGCATTGGCGATCATCATCCGGTCGCCGAACAACTGGGTGACCAGCTTGATATAGGGAGTCTCGCCGCATCCGGGACAGGCGCCTGAAAACTCGAACAGGGGCTGCCGGAACTGGCACCCTTTTACCGATGTGGCCGGCATCACGTCGTCCAGGACCGGGAGGGTGGTGGAGAAGACATGATTGGGGACCTGCACGTCCTTCTGTGTACCGAGCGGCTTCATGATTAGGGCCTTTTGCTTGGAGGGACAGACCTGGGCGCAGTTGCCGCACCCGGTGCAGTCGAGGGGGCTGATCTGGACGCGGAAACGCAGCCCCTTGAGCTCCTTGCCCTTGGCCTCGACCGTGACAAAGTCGGCCGGGGCGTCCTTGAGGTCTTCTTCATTCGCCAGGACCGGACGGATAACCGCATGAGGACAGACAAAGGCGCACTGATTGCACTGGATGCAGTGTTCGGGCTGCCACTCCGGCACGTGGATGGCGATCCCCCGCTTCTCGTATCGGGTGGTGGACGTGGGAAAGATCCCGTCCGGGGGCATGGCGCTCACCGGGAGGCTGTCCCCCTTCTGGGCCAGCATGGGCCGCATGACCTCTTTCACGAACTCGGGCTCATCCCTTTCTATGTAGGCCTCGTGTCCGGCCGTGGCCCAGGCCTCCGGAACCTCGATCTTCTGGAGGGCGCCCAGGCTTTTATCCACGGCGTCCACGTTCATCCGGACCACCTTATCGCCCTTTTTACCGTAGGTCTTTTTAATGGCGGCCTTTACGTACTCAAGGGCCTGTTCGGCCGGGATGATGTTGGCAATCTTGAAAAAGGCGGCCTGCATGATCATGTTGATGCGGCCTCCCAGTCCCAGCTCCTCGGCAATCTTGACCGCGTCGATGTTGTAAAAATTGAGTTCCTTCTGCCAGATGGTCCGCTTCATCCGGTCCGGGAGCCGCGCTTCCATATCTTCCATGGTCCAGGGGGAATTGAGAAGGAATGCCCCGCCCTTTTTTATCCCCTCCAAAACATCATACTGGTCCACAAAGGCCGGGTTATGACACGCAATAAAGTCGGATCGGGTCAACAGATAGGGAGACTGTATCCGGTGGGGAGAAAACCTCAGGTGGGACATGGTGATCCCTCCTGATTTCTTGGCATCGTAGGCAAAATAGGCCTGGGCGAACATATCCGTGTTTTCGCCGATGATTTTGATGGAATTCTTGTTGGCTCCCACCGTGCCGTCCGCGCCCAAGCCCCAGAATTTGCACCGGACCGTGCCCTCGGGCGAGGGATCGATCTCTTCCCCTAAATCGAGGGAGGTGTGGGTCACATCATCCACAATGCCCACGGTGAAATGGTTCTTGGGAGCCTTTGACTTGAGGTTGTCAAACACCGCCTTGACCATGGTGGGGGTGAAATCCTTGCTCCCGAGGCCGTATCTCCCCCCTGCGATCACCGGGGCGTCGCCCCGTTCCTGGAACAGGGTGCAGATATCCCGATACATGGGCTCGCCGATGGCGCCGGGGGACTTGGTCCGGTCGAGAACCGCAATGGACCGGGCCGTAGCAGGGAGGGCCCTCAGGAAATAGTCCGGCGAAAAAGGCGTGTAGAGACGCACCTTGACAAGACCGACCCGTTCTCCCAGGCCTGTCAGATAGTTGACCGTCTCCTCGATCACATCGCAACTGGAGGCCATGGAGACGATGATCCGCTCCGCCTCCGGGTCGCCTACATAGTCAAATATATGGTATGGCCTGCCTACCAGGTCCCCCACCTTTTTCATCTCTTCCTGAACAATGTCCGCGATCGGCTCGTAAAAGGAGTTGGAAGCCTCCCGGTTCTGGAAAAAGATATCCGGGTTCTGGGCCGTTCCCCGGAGTTGCGGGTATTCAGGATTCATGGCCCGGCTCCTGAAATCATCGATGGCATCCCAGTCCACCAGGGACGCCATATCGTCATAGTCGATCAGCTCGATCTTCTGGATCTCGTTGGACGTTCGAAAGCCGTCAAAAAAGTGGATGAAGGGCATGCCGCTCCGAATAGCCGCCAGATGGGCCACCAGGGCCAGGTCCATGTTCTCCTGCACCGAGGCCGAGGCGAGCATTGAAAACCCGGTTTGCCGGACCGCGTTAATGTCCGAGTGATCGCCGAAGATGGAGAGGGCATGGGCGGCGATGCTCCTGGCCGAGACATGGAAGACCGCGGGCATGAGTTCGCCGGCGATCTTGTACATGTTGGGGATCATGAGGAGAAGTCCCTGGGAGGCGGTGAATGTGGTGGCCAGGGCCCCTGCCGAAAGCGCCCCGTGAACCGCGCCGGCAGCCCCGCCCTCGGATTGCATCTCCACCACCTTGAGGACCTGACCGTGGATGTTTTTTCGTCCGTGGGCAGCCCACTCGTCTGCATACTCCCCCATGCTGCTGGAGGGGGTGATGGGGTAAATGGCCGCCACATCGCTCACGGCATAGGCCACGTGGGCTGTGGCCTCATTTCCTTCAATGGTTTTTTTTACGCTCATGATTCATGTTCCTTTCTGACGATGTCATTGTGCTGAGATACAGTTAGGGCGAAGGTTGTCTTTTCCCGATAATTGCGATATGTAGCGGTCGCATATGAATCTTCATTAAGGATTGAACCGCCAAGACGCAAAGGACGCAAAGGTTTTTTTGGTTTTTCCAGATCGGCGCCCCAATCAGGGAAAGCGTGAATATTCAGATTGATGCCAAAAGAAATACTTTAGAGATCCGGCGCTATGTTGTCAAGATCTAATCACAAGGAGTTGAAATGAAAAGAGAATACCCGGAGCATCCACTGGTCGGGGTGGCGGCGGTAATCTTTGACGAGGCATCCGTGTGGCTGGCCCGGCGCAATCAAGAGCCGTCCAGGGGGCTGTGGAGTCTCCCCGGCGGGCTGGTGGAACTGGGCGAGACCCATCTTCAGGCATTGTCCAGGGAGCTGCGTGAAGAACTGGGAATCACCATTACCGTAGGCGGGCTGGCGGGCGTCTATGACAAAATCTTCCGCGACCCCGAAGGCCGGATTCAATACCACTATGTGGTGGTGGATTACTGGGGCTGGATCACCGGGGGTCGGCCGACCCCGGCCTCGGATGTGAGCGAAGTTTGCAGGATCCCCCTGGGTCAACTTGACGGATTTGGACTCGACCGGGAACTGCTCCTGACCATTCGTACCGCGGAAACAGTCTTGAGGAATCGGATACCGGGCGCTGGATAGCGGATGCTGGATACTCCCTGCTCCCTGCTCCAAACTCCCTGCTCAATGTGCCTCAATCAATAATGTGCAGAAACCGCTTCCAGTTGGGCCATGACCAGTAGATGATAAAGGCCTTTCCCTTGACGTCTTCCACGGGGACAAATCCCCAGAACCTGCTGTCGTAGCTGTGATTCCGGTTGTCACCCATGACAAACAGGTGATCCTCCGGAACCGTGACAGGTCCGAACTGGTTTGCTCCCCCCTTGCTGACCTTACCTCTTCCCGCATCCGAATAATATCCATGTTCGTCTTTGTAAGGCTTTCCGTTGACATGGATGGCGTTGTCGGCAATCTTGATTTCATCGCCGGGCAGGCCGATGACCCGCTTGATAAAATCCTTGCTCCGGTCCACCGGATATACGAAGACGATCACATCATCATGCTCGGGCTCGCTGACAGGGATCAGGGTCTTATTGATGAATGGGATCTTGATTCCGTACAGAAATTTGTTGACGAGGATATGATCGCCCACCAGGAGGGTCGGTTCCATGGATCCGGAGGGGATCTTGAAGGCCTGCACCACAAAGGTTCGGATAAAAAGGGCGAGGATAATGGCAATGACCGCCGCCTCGGCATATTCGCGAAAGGCGCTCCGCTTCTTCTGCACGCCTTTTAAGTCCGTTTTTTTTGTCGCATTCGCTTCCAAATAAAGCCCCCTGAATTTTTTTCACGGAATTTAATCTTTAACATCCAAGTTTGTAAAGGAATTTTTCATATTATTCTACCCCCTCCACCTTGCCGCCGGAAAAGTTGCAGATTCATCTTCTTTTTCTTAACAGCTTTCATGCTTTTGGCATAGAATTTCATGAAAATGACCATGGGGGGGTTCAAAATGGCAAATCTACAGATTAAGGGTGTCGACGATGATGTGTATGTTCACTCGGGGCCCCTTCATCGCCTCCAATTTGCCCCTTGAAATTCATTTCCTATTTGGTTACAATAAGATACCCGTTGATTTTCACGATCGTCGTAGAAGTTGTCGCAGATGGCATCAGCGCCGCCGATGGACGGCGGAAAAATGCATAACGAATACCACAAACCCTATTCGTCCCAACGGTGAGAAAATCATGAATGATGACATAGTAGTAGATCCAGGAATCTGCTCGGGAAAGCCTGTTGTTCGCGGAAGCCGCATCATGGTTAAGAATATCCTCGGGATGGTGGCGGGGGGATATACAGTTAAAGACATACTGGAGGCCTATCCTGAACTGAGCCGGGAGTCCATCCAGTCTGCATTAGAATACGCAGCCATGGTCGTAGACGAACAACAGGTCGTAAATGGCTGATCCGGCATTGCACATACTTCTGGACCAGAATATTCCTGTAGCTGTTGCCGGCTGGCTGCGCAATAGATGCCCAAGCTGGAAGGTCGATCACGTGAACGAGCTTGGTTTTGCTGGAAAACCGGATACCTTTCTTTACAAGTGGGCAATGGAGCACAAGGCCGTTGTGGCCACCTATGACGAAGATTTTGCAGACGCCAGGATGTATCCGTTGGGCGCTCATTGTGGTGTAATTCGTCTGCGCGTATGGCCGACGACCATTGAGCAAACGCAAAAGGCATTTCAAAGATTGCTCGCATCCATGCCATCTTCGGAGTGGCCTTACAGCCTTATCATTATCGACAACCAGAAAATCAGACATCGGAGGCCTGGCAAGATTGGAAGAAGCGAGGAACTTGAAAGATAGAGGCTCGTCGCTACCAAAAAAGTCGGGACTCATTGCGAAGGTGAAGCGACTGGAGGCAGAATTCGACATGATCCCGACAGGCAACGAGTCGGCCGAGGTTTTTGGGATGTTGAAGTCGGGGTTGGAAAAATCCGGGACGCGTCCGGATGATTTCGATCTGATCATCGCTGCCTGTGCAATGGTCCACAATCTGACGCTTGTCACCAATAATGTGGCCCATTTCAAACGAATCGAGGGGTTGAAACTAACAAATTGGAGCATACCTCCTGTGTGAAGCTACCCCTTTTGTGCTATTCTTCAATTCGGATCAACCTTCGCTGATGAGATGACACGTCGGGATCTTTTCAATCTCGTCCGCCAGTCGCAACCTGGCTTTCCAAAGGTCGTAAGTCTGCTGCAGCCGGAGCCATATCCCGGGACCGTTGCCGCAGAACTTCCCAAGCCTTACCGCCATCTCCGGCGTGATCGAACGTGTCTCTGCTGTAATCCGCTGCAATATCTGGCGGGATATCCCGAGTTGCTGCGCAGCCTTGCTGATAGATATTCCCAGCGCAGGCAGGACATCTTCCCTAATAATCCTTCCCGGATGAACCGGCGTCATATCCGGCTCCCCTTTCACAAAAAATTCTTTGTCCATGTCTCTCTCTCAGGGAAACGCGTCGCCTATCTTGTACAGCCTTCATGCCTTGGCGGCAAAGCGACGGTTAATGATATTGGATCAGGTCGACGCGATAAACATCACCCTCCACCCACTCAAATGTAATACACCACAGGCCGTTTACGTGTACGCTGTGACGCTTGGGTTTCCCTTGTAGCCCGTGGAAATCAAAGCCTGGAACGTTTATATCCAGCAGGTTTTCTGCTTCATGAAGAACCATCAATCGGCTTCGACACCTGTCTACCAGATCCATTCGAATACCGCTCGGATCGTTCTTAAGCAGTAACATCTGAGGCGTAGCTTGTAAACCATTTCAATCCACCTCGTTTCCATTCGAACCATGAGGTTGAAGTAGCCCCAAACTGAACAGGCAACCCTGCTAACCGGAGATCTCGGATTTGGTACTGGGGCGTGAGAGCAATACCTCCTTTGAGATTTCAGCCTTGAGCTTCGAGCCCCCAAGCCCCTGTTGCGACGGCATCTAAAGCATATCTGTTCCAGCTCAAAGCGGCGGCATAGGTGCCTGTCAGAGGCCGCCCGTTATTACTCAGATCCATATACTTTCCAGTAAAATTCAAATGTCGCGCGTTTTCCAAACAGCTCCTCCCAGAAGCCGGGCGGATTGGGGTCTTTCCATTTGCCATCCTTAAAGGCCTGCCCAATAGCCGCGATGGTATCATCGCCGAGGTGGTAAGGTCCGGGTATCCAGCGAGCGATGTAGGGCGTGTATCCCGGGATCTGGTCGTCCTTCTCATAAATAGCAATCTTACGGATCTGGAAATCATCGTAACCGGTAAGGTCTCCATAATAGGCCGAAAAGCTGATGGTATTCGTGGCGCCAGGCTTCAATATGCCCGCCCACATAAATGAAACCTCATAGGGTTGATAGCCGGCCTTGCTTCCCGTGTAGATGTGGGCCACGGGCACGCCATTGATGGTGACCGAGGGCTCGTTGACGTCGGCCCCGGCTACCTCCAGAGAGAGGATTACCTCCGCCTCGTAGATATAGGGATCGCATTCCCCTGGATCCATGGTTCCGTTTTTGTTGAGATCTTCAAGACCATCGGGAAGGCTGTCCCCGTCGTAATTGAGTTTGTTCCAGATATCCCAACCGCGATCCGGGTATCTCGGGACCAGCCCCTTTCCAAATCGGAATCCCCAGATTTCATTGAAATCTGAAATAAAGTCAAAGTCCGAGTCAAGGGGCGCATGGACGTCTGGTTTGGAATTAAACCGATGGATCTCATCGAAATCCAGGATGCCATCTTTATCGGTGTCGGTCCAATTGTAGTCAGCATCGCGGATGAGGGGATCTCCCTTGCGGCCTTGATCGTCCTTGTTGCGAAAGGGTGCCCAGATCTTTTTCTGACTGGTCTGCGAGAATTTCACTGGATACTCGGTGCCGGTCCACGGGTTAATGACATGAATGGTATCCTCGGCATCATCTTCGTAATCGTCATATCCATCCAGCACCAGCACATGGGTGGGGGTTGCCGTTACCAGGGGCCGGTTCTCATTGATGTACGCCACGATCTTGGGGAACGAAATGTCCTCTGGCACCAAGGCGTTCTGCCCCTCCAGGGCATACTTGAGGGCGTCTGTGACCTGGTCTTCGTCAAACCCTTTGTTGTGCCCAAGGTCGTTGACGCGCTTGCCCTCGATGACCTTCCCTACCGGACCATGCTGCTTGAAAATGTGATAGGAAATTTCATCTTGTGTAAGGGATCCCTGATAATACCGGTTGATCATGGCCACGGATGCTCTGGCGCAATAGGCCTTGCAGTGAGGACACTTGTGAAAGCCCTCGGGCGTATCGATGTGCGGGTTGTTCCACGGATGCTTTTCAGACTCCTCACACCCCAGGCACAACATGGGCGTATCTTTTCGCTGGGCCACGGGAGGATGGAGCCCGAGATCCCTGGACGCTCTCAATGCTGACCGGACGTTCTCCTGGGTTTCGATGGTAAAGGGAGACCTTTGAGACCAGCCGCTCTCGACCAGGGTCGCGCTGATGGATTTGACTCGCCAGTAGTATTGACCATCCGGCAGAGGCGTTTCCGTATGGTAGAGGGGAGATGGGGTCTCAACCGAGACGACCGGCGAACTGAAATCGCCGTCCTCATCCACCTCCAGTCGGTACGCCGAGATGTTGATGTTCCAGTCATTCCAGGCAAAGCTGGGAAGATCGGTGCGCATGCCAGCGCCGGGCTCAGGGACCACAGGGACCGGCGCCGGGATCGGATTGGGTGACCCTGGGGTGGTCTCGCTCTCGCTGTAGATCACCCACGTGGTCTCCAAAGGAACCGTCCAGACGTCCGGGGGTACGCCGATGGATTGATCGGCAGTCACCGGCCCGGAACTGCCGTATTCCTGAGAATTGTTGACATAGCGGCCGCCATGTCCGTAGTCCCCCCATGCCACCATATCGACCACCGCAGCATCGTCGCGAGATGGGCCGGAATATAGGGTGCAGGCATCACCATCATCCGCAAACACATTGCCGGACAGCGGTTTGGCCGTATGGAGAAAGGCGGCATTATCGCTGAAGTCATAATCGTTCTGATCCGGTCCCAGGCCGTCAAAAACAACCATCACGAATGCCCCGGGAGGGACCATGGGAAGCTTTTCAGGAATGACATAGACATCGCCTGTGCTGTTGGCGACCTCAAACCCCCGAATATCGACACATCCCGTCTCCGGATTGATCAGCTCAACCCACTCAGGGCCGCCAGATGTAATAAACTGAACCTCATTCAGCCGAATGGATCCGGCGCCTTGTGGTGTCTCTGTCGAGTGGTCGCTGCTGCAACCGATCCATCCCATGCATAACGCCGCCGCCACGCCGGCCAACCCTAACCGACGGCGCCCTTCCCGCACGCAAGCCATCGCCTTGCCCATTTTCCGCTCCTTTCTGATGTCTTTTCTATGACTCGAAATCCCTTGAGAATGGGACGATGATGTTTTCCGAACGTCAGGCTGATGTTTTGATTCGGCTTTTGCGGGCGCTGCTCCTGGAGACAGGCGCCCATGTTCCGTAAATCCCTAAATTCCTGAATTTCAAATATCGTTAGATCGGCCTTTATATTCGCTTATACATGGCGTGTCATAAAAATGTAAATAAATTTCTTAATCGGCCACAAACGACTCAATTCGAACGAAGTGCCTTGAAAGGTTCCAAACAGTTTTTCCGATTTCCCTAATGCACCTCCTTAACACCGATACCATCATTTACAGCCGAAAGCGGCTTATGGCCGCAACCAATCCCGCCAAATATAGGCGGGATTCACACAAAGCCACTAAGGCAGGATGTGGGTGAAAGAAAAACTTGCCAACAGCGTTTCCACGCAGGCCTAATAACAACTTCGTCAATTCCTCCGTCCCTGCACCCATTCATTTCTGCCTGCAGTTGCTTTGAGCTTTTTGCGTCGTTGAACCGGGGAGCCCTTTGGGGATATCCTCCCGTTGAACACGAGAGCCCTTTAATTCTCTTTGCCACAGACCCACACAGAAACACACGGACAATGGCATTCTCTATCTTTTATGTGTCATTCTGAGGGTTCTGTGTCTAATCATTTTTGCCACAAATTCAGTTTCTTGGTTGATCACTGGGCGCTTCGGCGCCCACCGTCAGCGCTGACCTCCGACCTCGGACCTCTGATCTCTGACCTCTGACTTCCGACCTCCGCCCCCTGACCCGGTCCAACCCTCCCCGCCGCCCCAGTTTACCCTTGAAATCAGTTTTTTATTTGTTTACAATAGGATATACACGCAGCACAGACTCAGAAATTGAGAGGATGCCCGATTCTCTGCACAAAAGAGGTAACTAAGCAATGGAAGCGATAAAAACGCATGTGAACATACCAGATAATCGGCGTCTCGTGATTGACCTACAGATTCCTTCTACCATCCCCACCGGAAGTACGGATGTTGTTCTTGTTTTTCCTGTTCAGGAACAGAAGAGGTCTAAGCGTTGCAGAGTCCTTGGCGCTTTCAAAGGAAAAATTCGAATCGCCGACGATTTTGACAATCCGCTGGGCGATGAGTTCTGGCTGGGAGACGGCAAGGAATATTACGGGGTTTCGTTCGACCACTAATTATAAACAGGTGTTATGAAGGTCGCCACTATACAACAAATACGACAGGTTATAGATGATATGCCGGATTACGTTTCTGTTCCCCACAGGTTCGGCACAGGCGCGTCCTGCCATCACGCTTTCAGATCCATATCGTGAGGTTACAAGGTGAGAATGTCCCTTGTTCCTTAAAAAGGAGACTGCAATGAGCTTAGCACTGAAAGAAAGATCATATCCTCACATCGACTCCGACTCTGAAATCGCAGGCGGTGAGCCGATAATTGCCGGAACCCGAATCACCGTCCGTTGTGTTGCCGGCTACTATCAAATGGGAATGACCGTCGACGAGATACTGAATACACTCTCCCACCTGGCCCCCTCGGAGGTCCATTCAGCGCTGGCATTCTACTTTGACCACCAGGAGGAAATCGAGAGGGAACTGATAGAATCATCCGATATCGATTTCTGGCGGTCACAGGTTCTACCCGCTCACGTACAGGACGCCGAAAAAAATGAAGGCCAAGCTTTTGCTGGATGAGGATGTGCACTTTGGTCTGGCGAACGCCTTGCGTAAAAGAGGGTATGATGTGATTCATACCCAGGAATTGGATCGTAAGGGCCAGTCTGATTTGAATCAGCTTTTGTTAGCCAGGCAAGATACCCGCTGCCTGTTTACCTTCAATGTAAAGGATTTCGTGATCCTCCATAATGAATATGCAAAAAGCGGATCTGAGCATTGGGGAATTATTGTATCGAAACAGCTCCCGTTTGCGATGACCATCGCAAAGTTGTTAAACCTCCTTCAACACGTCTCACACGAATCCCTGAAAAACCGGCTCATTTTTCTGTAAAACATTATCAGATAGTGGAAGAGGCGAGAAATAGTTATCGTCAAATGGAAGTCACTCAATATCGGAAAGCAGCATAGCATCTCCGAACACGCCGGTGGAGGGGCGCTGGTCTATTCTTTGCGGGTTTTCAACCCCGCAAACTTCTCTGAGCGACTGAGATCCCATGAAATATCTCTCTGTGGCTTCGTGGCTCTGTGTGAGAATCCTGGTGTATAGTTTTTTTACAGTTGCCCCCCGAACCCTATAGATTTGTGACACCCCTCCTGCCTTCAACTTACCTCTTGAAATTAATTTCCTCCTTTGATACAATAAGTTAGGCATAGATCACTAATCCCGGCACAGAACTTGCTGAACCGTTCGTAGGAACAACAAACGGGTCCTTTCCCCTTAACTCAGAACTTGGCGAAAGAGGTTGAGATGGAAACGCACATTTTCGAGACTACAGTACGTAAAGACGGCTATTTGGAACTCAAGAATCTGCCTTTTCACGAAGGCGCTGTTGTTAGAATCACCATATCAACCAAGGGAAAAAAGGAGAATCTGGAGCGACTGATTAACAATGATCATGTATGGACGGCCGATGACATAAAAGCTGTTTTGAGTGGAAGGGACATCATCAATCAATGGAAAATATCCTGATAGATACAGACATTGTCATCGAGTATCTAAGAAGCCGGGACAAGGCCTCCACAGAACTGGTAAGGCTGCTGCGAGATCATATCGTTCATATTTCGGCGATCTCTGAATTTGAGCTTTTTCTCGGCGCAAAAACCGAGCGCCATCTAAATGATCTGGAAATGGTCTTCAACCAAATGGTTGCGATCCCATTTGACTTCGGATGCGGCAGGATCGCCTCTGGCATCTGGAAACAACAAGAGAAAGCGCATCAGAATGTTGAGATAAAGGACATTTTTATTGCAAGCATAGCGATTCATGAAGGCCTTTGGCTGCGGACGTTTAACGAAAAACATTTCAGAGGAATCCAAAAGCTGAAGCTATGGCATTAGAAACCGACAAATCAAAGAAGGCAATAACGCCTCATATTTCAAGGCAAACCGGCTTCACCCTGATGGAGATGATGACCGTCATCGCCGTCATCGGCATCCTCTCGGCCATCGCCATCCCGAGCTTTCTGTCCATGCTCCCCGGCATGCGCCTCAACGGTGCCTCTCGCATGGTTGCAGGCGACCTCATGGCCGCGAGGATGAAGGCGGTCAAGCTGAACCACAAAACCAAGGTCTTTTTCGACGATGCCTACCAATACAGGATATGTGATGATGCAGATAACAACGGCACGGTTGACGATGGGGAGGGGGACGTTGTCTCTAAAAACATCCAAACGGAGTATGACGGCGTAACCCTAACCAAAACCGCCGACCCTGTTTTTCAGCCAAGGGGCAATTCAAGCGGCACTACCGTGACGTTGACCAATTCTTCGGGTTCAAAAAATGTGAGCGTAGCCTTTACTGGACGGGTTAAGATTCTATGAAGAACCTGATTTGGAGAAAAAGGGCCGCTTCAATGGCCAAAGAGTATGAAAAGGGCTTCACACTGCTTGAGGTCCTCATCGCGCTTGTGATTCTATCAATCGGCTTGCTGGGCATGGCCTCTCTCACCGTGGGCATTATCAACGCAAATAAGTTCAGCAAAGAACTGACCACAGCCACCACCTTGGCCCAGGAAAAAATGGAGGATATCCGCAGGGCCGGCAGAACGGATTATTCAAGCGTTGCGAGCGAAACAAAAGCAGTCCTGCCATCGCCCGATGACGCATATAAGCGAGAGGTTACAGCCACCAATGACAGTCCGGCAAGTGGCATGAAAACAGTGGTTGTAAAGGTCTATTGGGGGGGCGCATCCAAGGAAGACCACAATGTTGAATTGAAGACCATTCTCGCCCCATAAGTGAGGGTCCATGCGTTGTTCAAGACAAAATAGAGAGAACGGTTTCACCCTTATCGAACTGCTTATCGCCATGGCCTTGGCTCTGGTGGTGATAGGCGCATTGTCGGGTGCGTTCGTTAGTCACCGAAAAGCCTTCAACACCCAGGAGCAGGTTTCCGAGATGATTCAGGGCGCACGGGCCGCTATGGATATGATTGGGAGTGAAGTCAAAATGGCCGGCTATGACCCGACCCGGGCAGGGATCATCGGGATTCCTTACAGCGCAACACAATTAGAAGTCAGGGCGGATTTGAATGGCGATGGGGACACTTCCGATACGCACGAAGACATTATCTACACCTACGACAGCGGAAACAAGCAAATCGACCGGAATACGGGGGGTGGAGCTCAACCATTTGCCGAAAACATTCAATCCTTCACTTTTCAGTACCTTGACAATGGCGGCAACGCCACAGCAACGGCCGCCGACATCCGCCAGATTCAGATCACCATAACCGCGAGGACCGCTAAACCGGACCCCGACTATTCAACCAACAGCGGCTACAGAACGTATACGCTAACCTCGTACGTAACACCGCCGAATCTTGATTTTTAGATGGAAGGTTTCAGTATAATGAGACGATCATCCCATAGAAAATTCAGTTTACCGGCCATACGCTTCCTGCGCAGCAATGAAAACGGCGCCGCGCTCATCATTGGCCTTATGTTTCTGGCCATACTGGCACTGGTGGGAACGACCGCTTTGTTGCTGACGTCAACGGATTTGCAGATTGGCGGGAACTATAAGGCCGGCGTTCAGGCCTTCAGTGCTGCTCAGGCAGGCACGGAGGAGGCCAGACAAAGGCTCAAGGGTTCTAAAACAGCAGCCAATTATGCAGGGGACCCTGCCGCATCGCCGGACCCGTGGTGGTCCGCTTATATCGTGAGCTCAACGTTGTTCCCGCCTTCTGAAGATCCGGGTTACGACAGCAATTACAATAATTATATCCCGATTGCATCTGATCATGCCAGTACAAGTGTCTCAGCAAACAGCCTCCAGTCTGACCTGACCTATTTAATAAAGATCAGGCACAAGAGGGAATATGACGCAGAGCAAGCAGGGCATACCGTGGCGACGCCTCACTATGTTGATGGCGATGGCAACACCGCTGCAAATAGCCAGGCCTCCCCGGGAAATATCGTTTATTATGGTTACGGGGACCCTGCACAGCCTGCAACCGTCTGCCAGTTTACCGGGCCGGCGGTAGCCGGATCCACCCCCATAGAGATTATAACAGCCTACGGAAAGGCAGGCGGCGCATCCAAAACCATCCAACTCGAGGTTGTGAGGCCTGTCCCACCGCCGATAACAGCCACCTTATACAGCAAACAAGACATCACCTTCAACGGCGGCGGTTCCCAGAATGTCTTCGGCGAAGATAATTGCGTGCAGACCGGCCCACTGCCGCCGGCGTATACCCTGGCTCCAGCAGAATCCATTGAGAACTCAGTGCCCAATTATACGGGAGATCCGGCCAGTCCGGTTCAGGGACCCATCGATATCGATATTCAAAGCTACGTAGACAGCATGAAAGATTCCGCCACGGTAATCATAGCAAGCGACCAGAATGGAACAAACTACGGCGATTCAACGAATTTTGTCACCTGCTATTCCGATACCTCCAATCCCTACAATGTGAGCGGCCTGAAGCTCTCAAATGTCACCGGCTACGGGTTGTTGCTGGTCGAGGGAGACTTGACCCTGGGCGGGGGCATTAACTGGAATGGACTGATCCTGGTTACCGGTACAATGACCTTCAACGGCGGAGGTTCGGGTATAAACATCCATGGCGCCGTGATGGCCAATTACACCATCGATATTAATGGCGGTCTGGATCTGAGGTACGACAGCTGCATGATCGCAGACTCGTTTGACAACAGCCAGGCAATCCGGAACATAAGCTGGCACGACAATCTCGATCAGTGACCCCTCAATTTTAAAGCGGCCTCCACTTCATCAAGCATGGCATATAGTTCGACGAGATGTTCTGCGAATGGGCGGCCCAACCGGTCCGAGAGCACACGCTGCCTGAAGCCAAGCAGTTCCTCTGCAAATTTGCGAAGGTCTTCTTTTGTCATTACCGGAACCTGTCGAAACTTGCCCCTGATTAAATCGAACTCCTTGGCATATTTTTCAATTAGCTTTTTTTCCTCCCCGGCAGACGCCGGGTCTGGGTCCGGGCCCTTAGTTTCCTGTTTGTATTTTACTTTTTCTTCCGCCGAACCACCTTTCCCGTGCGTCGTCTCCCCCTTGGCCGCTCCCTGATCGGCTCCTTTCTCCTTGACCGCGGTCGCCTCTGTTTTAGCAGATGTCTCCTCTTTCGGGGCTGGCTCGGTAGGGGCCTCCGTCTCTTCTATTTCACGGACGCGGTCTTTTGCGATGCCGAAGAGTCCGCCGTAGCGCTTGAATTTTATCTGGTCCCCTTCCTCAAAGTATTGGTCCGTGACAAACCGGGTCCCGTCCTTGAGGTGGATGACATAGTCGGCAAAGCCGGTGGCGGGGAGGAGGAGGAGAAAGATGGCGGCGATGGCGGTCAGGATCATTTTCATGGGGCGTTCCTTTGTCAAAAGATCAAGGCTCAAAGTTCAAAGTGCGTTTTCACACAAATCTGGAAACTTTGTACGTTTTTTGCCTGGGCCTATCCGGGGTTATGCACCTGCTGTCGGGATGAATTCCTTTATGGCGCGAAGAAATCGTTTCGCATGGCTAATGGATTGTTGTGCCTCATCGCGTGTTATTTCAACAAGTTCCTTATAATCTGCTGTCTGCCTCATGTTAAATATGCGATGGAGTGTTTTTGAGTATTCTTTTTCGAATTTGCCGGTGTGAACAGATTCCTTGTCATAAATAGTGATGATGCCGGAATGTTTCGATGTCTTGACGATTGTCCCTTCATGGACAAAAAGAGCCAGCAAAGAATAAAACATCGAGTATTATGACCTGTTTACAATTGAACGTGGCGTCAGGTCTTCTTCGAGCATTTTTTGGGCATCTGCGAGGGTTTCTTCTGCCTGATTCATTCTGTAGTGATAAAGGACTTCTCTGTCCGTCATAATTTTACACCCTCATCTGCGATGTTATTCAAAAAGGGAGACGCTCTTAACGGGGAATTCCTTATTTCATCCGTGGTAAAGATAACCGGTGAAATAACCATAGAGTTCTCAAAACCTACTTCCCACGCTATGTCGGCGATCTTCTCCTGGACTCGTCTGTCGACTGAACCAACCTCTATGGATATATCCATATCCGAATACTCGTCTGCGTCGCCCCGCGCCCTCGATCCAAAAACAATCAGATTGACAACGTCAATGACTTCGGCCAGTCTCTTTTTCAATTCCCTCGCGATCGCAAGGTCCTTCTTGTTCATACCATTCATGATTCCCTGCTTTTGCCCTCAGATAATCGACGCGACTTCCGGTTTCCATAGGTCAATCGCCTCACGTCCAATATGACAATAGAGCGGCTCTCGGCGAGCCGCCATCTGCTCAAAACGTGTGTCACAGATAATGCGGGCAGCGGGACGCTCTTCATTTATTCAGTTGAGCGCCGAGCCTGTTCAATGGGAAGGCTGTTGGTGCCGCAGTAAAGCGGGACCTCCCCGGGGTTTCTGAGCTTTCTCAGTCTACCCTCTGTCATTGTTAAAGTCAACCCGCTAAAATCACTTGTTTTTGGTATGTTATGATGCTACGCGGGCGCTGATCCTCGAGGCGGATGACAACGGCGGCAAAGCGGTTGGCGGGGAGGAGAAAAATGGCCACAGCGATGGGGGCCAATATCTTTTTCATGGGGCGCTTCTTTCGTTTCTATTCTCTCACCCCAGTACCATTTTCCGAAGGTACGGGGTAAACAGGGCCACGGAGCCACAGAGAGTTATTTCGGGGTGATCAACGCGGGCGAATTGCCACGTTTGGGATGTCCGGCAGCTCAATGGGACAGAATCTTTGTTTGCAGCTTCTACGCAAGTCGCGGAGAAGTTTTGGTGAACCGCCAAGGCGCGAAGGACGCGAAGAAGTCTTGATGGGTAAATCCCTCCTATATTTGGCGGGATTGGCTGCGGCGATTAGGCCGCCTTAGAGTCTTTGTCTGTAACTTCTCTGCAACGTGCGAAGAAGTTTGCCCGTGGGGGTCTCTGCTTCCCGCCCAAGAGGCGGGACAAAAACCGAATACAGCTCCTGGGGACGGCAGCAGGGCTTTACA
>Ga0209164_1002784_pt1 | contig 17643 bp, 17 predicted proteins | sample MTBNYHSulfiMetaG_FD_187458 | JGI IMG/M metagenome (GOLD analysis project Ga0209164, IMG submission 187458) | Enrichment culture microbial communities from rom New York Harbor, USA that are MTBE-degrading - MTBE-NYH (New York Harbor Sulfidogenic)... | ecosystem: Environmental > Aquatic > Marine >...
CAACAGGTTCTCAAGGGTGTTACCGTGGGCGGTGCCGATCAGCTGCACGCCGCGCTCGGCGATGGTGCGCGCCGCGGCGGCTTCCAGCTCACGGCCGATCTCGTCGATCACGATCACTTCCGGGCTGTGATTCTCCACCGCCTCGATCATGACCTCGTGCTGCAATGAGGGGGCGGCCACCTGCATGCGGCGGGCGCGGCCGACGGCCGGATGGGGCACGTCCCCGTCGCCACCGATCTCGTTGGAGGTGTCCACGACCACCACCCGCTTGGTCTCCGCCAGGATGCGGGCGGCTTCGCGCAGCATGGTGGTCTTGCCCACACCCGGGCGCCCCAGCAGCAGCAAGCTCTTGCCGGTGGCGATCAAATCCTGGATGACGTCAATCGTGCCATACACCGCCCGCCCAACGCGGCAGGTCAGCCCGACGATGTGGGCGCGGCGGTTGCGGATGGCTGAGATACGATGCAGGGTGCGCTCCAGGCCTGCGCGGTTGTCGGCGTCAAACTCGCCCAGGTGCTCGACCACGTGACTGATGTCCTCGTGGGTCACCTCGCGCTCCGCCAGCACGACCTCGCCGGTGGTCAGGCGCACCGTGGGCACGCGGCCGAGGTCCAGGATCACCTCCAGCAATTCGTCGTTGTGATTCATCTCGGTGATGACCTTGGCCAGGTCCTCCGGCAGCACTGCCAGCAGGGCCTCCAGGTCATCGGTAATTTGGCGTTTGGTCATATCAACAGCATTTTATCACTCACCGCCCCCGCGCTGGGCATGGAGGTCGGGGTGGTGATCTCGGGGCGTCCCCGCTCGAATTGGGGCAGGTTGACGGCGCGGACGGCCTGCTTAGCCACCACCAGGCGCTTGACCATCACGGCCTGCCGAGGCCCCGGTTGCGCCCCCAGGCTCTCCAGCAAATCCCCCAGCCAGCCCTGATACGAGCGCACGCATAGGTAGATCGGCCGGGCAGGCAGCGGAGGGGTGTGCTCCAGCAAATCGGCAAGCAGCGCCTCGCCACGCCGATTCTCGGGATGCACGTAAGGCTGCACCCAAACCCCGCGCGGGCCATGCGCCAGGTCACAAAAAGCGATCAGCTCCCCATCCTGATACTGCACCAGGCCGCGCAGCTTATCCCAGGGCGTCGGCTCGATCTGGCGCACCATCGAGGGCACCAGGTCGTTATACAGCAGGCGGGCGGCGTGCTCGTCCTCGAGGGCAGTAGGCCGCCAACGGGCCTCACCGGCCGCGCTCGATGGCAAATCCGTTATCCGCCAAACGCGCTGGCGGGCATAGATGCTGAAGCCACCTCGCCTGAGCGCCTCGAAGGTGTAGCTGTCCTCATCAACTTCGGCGATCAGGCTTTGCGCCCTGCGCTCCCCCACGCAGGTCGTCAGGCCTTCCAGCAGCGCTGGCAAGTTGGGGGATTCGACTGCTTCATCGGGCGCTAGGAAAGTGCAGTGCGCCACGGGTGAGCCCGCCGTGTGTGTCGCTTGCCCGATGAGCGCGGGATCGCCCGCCTCATCGGGAACGCACAGCAGAGTGAATACGCCAATGGCGGAGGTCAGGGAAGACAGCATCGCACCCACCGGCACCAGCGTGCGCCCCCAAGTCAGGATGGGCACGTTGTTGAGAAACACCCCGTGCTGCCGGTAGCGGTGCAGGGTGGGGATATCGCGCAATTCGAAAGGGCGGATCATATCAATGGGTGTATGCAATCAGAGCGCCAGCAGCCAGCATCCTAATCGATATCAGGCCTTCACCATGCCCAGGAAATAGCGGTGGAAGCGGTCGTCGTCGGTCAGCTCAGGGTGGAAAGAGGTGGCCAGCAAATGGCCCTGCCGGGCAGCGACCACGCGACCATCCTCCAGCGCCGCCAAACTCTCGACCCCTTCGCCGATCCGTTCGATCAAAGGCGCCCGGATGAACACGGCGTGGAAGGGCGGGTTCTCAGGATCGATCATCTCCAAGGCAGGGACATCCAGATCGACCTCGAAACTGTCCACCTGGCGGCCGAAGGCGTTGCGCTCGACGGTGATATCCATCAATTCCAGCAAGGGTTGTTGGCGGCGGGCGTCCTTGGAGAGCAAGATCGTCCCCGCGCAGGTGCCCCAGACGGGCTTGTCTTTCCCGAAGCGGCGCAGCGGCTCGATCAAGCCGTATGCCACCGCCAGCTTGCCGATGGTGGTCGATTCGCCACCCGGCACGATCAGGCCGTCCAGCTCCTCAAGCTGGGCAGGCAGGCGTACCTCTCGCCCCTCGACGCCAAGCCCCTCCAGCACCTGGAGGTGTTCGATGAAATCGCCTTGCAAGGCGAGCACGCCGACGATCATGTAAAGTTTGCAATTACCAGCCGCGCCCGGCGATCAGCTCGGCCTCCGGGATATCGCTCACCTGGCGGCCGACCATCGGCTCACCCAGATTGTGGCTGACCTCTGCCAGGATCTCCGGCTCGTTGAAGTGCGTGGTGGCCTTGACAATGGCCGCCCCGCGCCGCGCCGGGTCGCCCGATTTGAAGATGCCAGAGCCGACGAACACGCCGTCCACGCCCAGCTGCATCATCAGGGCGGCGTCGGCCGGGGTGGCGATGCCGCCAGCCGCAAAGTTGACCACCGGCAACCGGCCCAACTCCTTGGTCTCTTTGACGATCTCGTAGGGCGCGCCAAGGTTCTTGGCGAAAGCCATCAGCTCTTCATCGGGCATGTTCTGCAAGCGGCGGATATCGCCCAGCACGGAGCGGGCGTGTCGCACGGCCTCGACCACATCACCGGTGCCAGCCTCGCCCTTGGTACGGATCATGGCTGCCCCCTCACCAATGCGCCGCAGCGCCTCGCCCAGATTGCGGCAGCCGCACACGAAGGGGATCTTGAAATCGTGCTTGTTGATGTGGTGCTCTTCGTCAGCGGGGGTGAGCACCTCCGATTCGTCAATGTAATCCACGCCCATTGATTCCAGGATCTGGGCCTCGACGAAATGGCCGATGCGCACCTTGGCCATCACCGGGATGGAAACCGCATCCATGATCTCCTGAATGAGCGCTGGGTCGCTCATGCGCGCCACACCGCCATGGGCGCGGATATCGGCGGGGACGCGCTCGAGCGCCATCACCGCCACTGCACCAGCTTCCTCAGCGATGCGGGCATGTTCGGCAGTGACCACGTCCATGATCACGCCGCCTTTGAGCATCTGTGCCAAGCCTTTCTTGACCGTAAAACTACCGACTTCTTTTTGCATCACGACCTCCGGTCTCGCTATCGTACAAACGAGAGTACACAGCCTAAGCTGCGATTCAATGCAGATTGGGTTGTTCGATTGGATTCTACCACGCGGGGGAGCAGCTTACAAATGAGGGATTTCTCATCCCGCGCCGAAAGCCCTTGACAAAGTCATCGATTCGATATACAATCATACAAAGATACAATTATACAATCCTACAATGATACACTCTAGTCCTGCGTAGGAAGGCAAATGGAAATAGAGATCAATGTCGAATCACATGTTCCCATCTACGTGCAGATCATCGATCAGATCAAGCACAAGATCGCCACGGGAGAGCTCCAGCCCGGCGACCAGCTCCCCACCGTGAGACAGTTGGCGGCCGACCTGCGGGTCAACTTCAACACTATCGCCCGCGCCTACCGCTTGCTGGATGAAGCCCGCATCATCTCCACCCAGCACGGGCGCGGCACCTACATCCTAGAAATGCCTGCCAACAAGTCCACCGAAAAACTGCGCCGCGAGGACCTCATCCGGCTGACGCGCACCTACCTCTCCCAGGCCCACCACCTGGATTACACGCCTGAGGAAGTCCAGGTGATGTTCGAAGAGCTGCTGGGAGAATGGCAGGATAATGGGTCGCCTCCCGAGCCTGACAGCGATTGAAGGCGGAATCATCCATTCGGTTACCTGAACATCTTTGGAGGAATGAAATGAATGCACGCGCGTTAAGAGCAAGCAAACGGTCCCGCATCCGCAACCGCGCCAGCAGCAACAGCACAGATGTCAGTTCGCTGGCCGGCGCCTTAGCCGCCCTGATCTTCATCATCGATGGAGGCGGTGCCGTCTTGCTCGAATATTGGGGCTACGGCGTAACCATTATCGGTGTTTACGTGACGGTCACCACCCTGCTCGCCCTGTTCGTGCTGCTGGGCTTGAAAGTGGCCGATCAATGGGAAAAAGCCGTCGTGCTGCGCTTCGGTAAATACCGCGGCCTGTTCGGGCCTGGCGTGTTCTGGGTGATCCCCGTCGTTGATAGCATCGCCGAGTGGATCGACCACCGCGTGATGGTCTCCCCCTTCAGCGCCGAGAAGACCCTGACCAAAGACACCGTGCCGGTGGACGTGGACGCCGTGCTCTTCTGGGTGGTGTGGGATGCCGAGAAGGCCGCCTTGGAGGTCGAGGACTACCAGTCAGCGATCACCTGGGCCGCCCAGACCGCCCTGCGAGAAGTGATCGGCGCCCTCAACCTGGCCGATATCCTGGTGGGCCGCGCCAAGATGGATCAGGAGCTGCAAAAGATCATCGACCAGCGCACCACCCCCTGGGGTGTGACCGTGCAGTCGGTGGAGATCCGCGATATCGTCATCCCGCAAGAGCTGGAGGACGCCATGTCCCGTCAGGCCCAGGCCGAGCGCGAGCGCCAGGCCCGGGTGATCCTGGGCGAATCCGAAAAGCAGATCGCCCACTCCTTTGCCGAGGCCTCCCAGGCTTACATCAACAACCCCACCGCCCTGCACCTGCGGGCCATGAACATGCTCTTCGAGGGATTGAAGGAGAAGGGCGCCATGGTGATCGTTCCCAGCAGCGCCGTGGACACCATGAACCTGGGCAGCCTGAGCGGCCTGGTCGCCCTGGCCGGGCAAAGCAAGGACATGCTCGAGGACGACGACGGGAAAGACAAGTGATGACTAAGAGAACAGAAATCTTGCTGGCGGATAGCTTCGTGTGCCCGCGCTGCGAGCACCAAGGTGCCCACGTGGAGAGCCTGGCCATGTCAGGCACCGGCATCACCCGCTTTATGGAGATCCAGCGCTACCGCTACGCTTTCGTCTCCTGCGAACACTGCGGCTACACCGAGGTTTACAACCTGCGCACCCTGGAAGGCATCGACAACCTGGGCAATTTCCTGGAAGTGCTGTTCATGAATTGACCCAGGCTTAGGCCGGCGATAGGCCCAAAGGAGCCTGACTCATGTCCGGAGCACACGCCGCCGCCCACGCGGCGATGCAAAAGCGAAAACAGCTTCGAGAAGAGGAAGAAGAGATGACCAGCTACAGCCGTGAAGAGTTAGAAGGCGATTGGGAGTTCAAGATCCTGCGCTCGGCAGGGCGGGCTTTCAGCAAGCCTGAGGCGCTCGAGACCGTGCTGGAAGAAGAAGCCTTGGCCGGCTGGGAGCTGATCGAGAAATTCGATGACAAGCGCCTGCGCTTCAAGCGCCCCCGCAGCGCCCGGGCCAATGACCTTTACCTACCCGAAGGCGTCGACCCCTACCGCACCCAATACGGGATATCGGAGGATGCGATTGGGGCCATCGTCGGATTATCCTTAATGGGGTTGCTGGTGCTGGGATTGCTGATCGCCTGGCTCACCGGGGCCTTCTAACTTCAAAGGGAAACAGTATCGCTTTAGTGATACACTAGGCTTCCACACGCGCAAATCCTATGTTTCACGTGAAACATAGGATTTGTTCTGAAAGCCCAGACTGGAGCACTCGATGAAATACCTCCGTTATCTGCTGATCGGTTTTCTGGGGCTGGCGGTCATCGCCGCCGGGATCTACCTGGCGCGCGTGCCGGAGACCATCCCCCCTCTGCTCAACGCCCTGCTGATGCTGGGCATGCCCCTAGCGCTGGGCGTCTACCTCGCCCGGCGTCTCAAGGTGGATTGGCGCATCTTCGGCATCGGGGCGCTCACCTTCATCGGCTCGCAGGTGCTGCACATCCCCTTCAACAGCTACGCCCTCAACCCCTTGGTCGAAAACTGGGGCTTATCTCCCCTCTCAGGCTCGCTCGATCTGGTCCTCATGGGGCTTTTGTACGGCTTCTCGGCCGGGCTTTTCGAAGAAAGCGCCCGCTACCTGGTCTACCGCATCTGGCTCAAGGACGACCACCGCTGGGATGACGGCGTGATGTTCGGCGCCGGCCACGGCGGCATCGAATCGATCCTGGCAGGCGCGCTTGCCCTGGCCGCCTTCCTGCAAGCGCTCTCCCTGCGCACCATCGACCCCAGCACCCTGTCCGCCGACCAGGCCGCCGTCCTGCAAGGCACCCTGGAGCTATATTGGGGTCTCCCATGGTATGACTACCTATTGGGTGCGGTCGAGCGCCTGGGTGCTTTGTGTTTCCACCTGAGCGCCGCTGTGCTGGTCTTGCAGGCCGTGCGCCGCCGCAACCTGCTGTGGCTGGTGGCGGCCATTGCCTGGCACACCACCATCAACGCCGTGGCGATCTACGGCGCCACCACCTGGGGCGTGTACATCACCGAGGGGCTGGTGGTCATCATCGGGCTGCTCAGCCTGGGGATCGTCTTCGCCCTGCGCCCCAAGGGGCTCCCGCCCGGCGACGAACCCCAAGCACCCTCTCCTCCGCCACCGCCGGTTGACCTTGGCCCCCAGGAGATCACCACAAAGAAATTAGAGGATAGCCGTTATGACTGAATCGCATGGCAACTCCCCCATGGTCTACAGCCAGGGGCTGACCAAGCAGTTCGACGAGCTGGTCGCCGTGGAGGATTTATCGCTCTCGATCCCCGCCGGGGAGGTCTTCGGCCTACTGGGTCCCAACGGGGCCGGCAAGACCACCACCATTCGCATGCTCAGCGCCCTGATCGGCCCCACCCGCGGCCAGGCTAAGGTGGCCGGCTACACCATCGGGGAGCAGGATACCCAGGTGCGCCAACGCGTCGGCCTGCTCACCGAGACGCCCGGCATGTACGAGCGGCTGAGCGCCGAGCACAATTTAGGCTTCTTCGCGGCGCTCTACGAGGTAGAGGACGTGCCCGCCCAGGTCGAGCGCTACCTGCGCATGCTCGGCCTGTGGGACCGCCGCCACGAGGCCGTCGGGGCCTTCTCCAAGGGCATGCGCCAGAAATTGGCCATCGCCCGGGCGCTGCTGCACGAGCCGGAAGTGCTCTTCCTCGACGAGCCCACCAGCAGCCTGGACCCCGAAGCCTCCCTGATGGTGCGCGAGTTCATCGCTGAATTGAAGGGGGAAGGGCGCACGATCGTGATCTGCACCCACAACCTCAACGAGGCCGACCGCCTGTGCGACCGCATCGGCATCCTGAAGACCCGTCTGCTGGCAGTGGACACCCCCAAGGCCCTGCGCCGCCAGATGTACGGCCGCACGGTGGTCTTCCACCTGGCCAAGGCCGAGCCGAGCTACGTCTCGCTGGTGGAAGCGCTCGATTACGTGCACACTGCCCAATTGATGGAAAACAGGTTACTGGTCACACTCGACGACCCCGAAGGGCGCAACCCGGCCCTGGTGCGGGCGCTGGTCGAGGCCGGCGCCGAGATCCAGTTCGTCGGCGAGCTGCGCCGCACGCTGGAGGACGTCTACTTGCGGCTGGTTCGCCATACCGAGGGCGCGGAGGTGTCGCATGGATAAGATCTGGGTAATGGTGCGCAAGGAGTGGGCCGAGGTCTTCAAGAACCGCATCGTGCTCTTCGCCGTGGCCTTCCTGCCGCTGATCTTCACCGCCCTGCCGCTGGTTATCCTTTACAGCACCCGCTCAGGCGGGGATACCAGCGCGCTGGGGATGGGCGACTTGCCCGCCCAGTTCGCCCAGGTGTGCGGGGATTTGGGCGGCGCAGAGTGCATGCAATACTACATCATCTCGCAGTTCATGCTACTGTTCATGATGATGCCGATCATCATCCCGATCACGATCGCCTCTTACAGCATCGTGGGCGAGAAGACCACCCGCACGCTCGAGCCGCTGCTGGCTACGCCGATCACCACCGGGGAGCTGCTGCTGGGCAAGGCCCTGGCAGCGGTCATCCCCGCCCTGGCGGCCACCTGGGGCAGCTTCCTGATCTTCGCCCTCGGCGGGCAGATCCTGGCCCTCACCCCGGCAGTGACCGCCCGATTGTTCGCCCCGCTGTGGCTGCTGGCGATCTTCGGCGTGGGTCCACTGTTGTGCGTGGCGGCAGTCAGCGTGGCCGTGATGGTTTCCTCACGCGTCACTGACCCGCGCGTCGCCGAGCAGCTTTCCTCGCTGGTGATCCTGCCGCTGCTGGCGCTGTTCCTCAGCCAGACCTTCGGCCTGATCCTCCTCGACGAGACCCTGATCCTGTGGATCGGCATCGTGCTGCTGGCCATCGACGCCGGTCTGCTATACTTCGCCGTGCAGCTTTTCCAGCGCGAGACCATCCTGACCCGCTGGAAATGAGCCTTATCCAAGAAAAAGCCACGCCATGAAAACACTCAAGCGTACCGCCCCCATCCTGCTCATCGTTCTCTTGCTGGCCCTGCCGATCAGCGGCCGCGCCCACGCCCAGGAGGGCGAGCCCCAACTGAAGCTCTCGTTGCAGCGCGATTTCGGCTTCGGCGGCTTCAGCGGCGATATCCAGGGGCTGTTCACGGTCAGCGCCAGCGGCCCGGACGACCTCGTCCAGGTGACCTTCTACATCGACGAAGAGGTGCTCTTCGTGGACGAAGAGGCGCCTTTCGAGTACCAGTTCCACACCGACAATTTCGAGCCGGGCGTGCACCGCCTGTGGGCCACGGGCAAGACCTCCGGCGGCGAGCAGCTGCTCTCGAACGAGGTGCAACGCGAGTTCTTGACCGGCGAGGACGCCTGGGGGATGCTGAAGGGTATCGGCCTGCCCCTGATCATCGGTATCGCCGCGCTGATGCTGGTCGGGGTATTGGGTTCAATGCTGCTGGGCCGCAAAGGGGTACAGCGCCCGATCGGAGAGTACGGCATCGCCGGCGGGGCGATCTGCCCCAAGTGCAAGCTACCTTTCTCGCGCCATTTCCTCTCCCCCAACCTGGTGGCTGGCAAGCTCGAGCGCTGCCCACACTGCGGCAAGTGGTCGCTGGTGGCCCGCGCCGGCCCGGTGGCGCTGGAGGAGGCCGAGGCACGCCTGCGCCAAGACTACCAGCAGGGCCAACTGGAAGCCGAGGAGAGCGAGGCCGAGCGCCTGCGCAAGATGGTGGAGGAATCTAAGTTTGAGGAGTGAGGGAGGACTCAGAGATACAAAGGTTATCAATAACCCATGTAGATATTAGTCATTTCCGATCAGAGGTAATCAGAAGCCTCTAGCATCCTCTTTCTAAGCACATTGAATCAGTCTAACCTGCGAATAGGTCTGCGAGGACCGACCACCCGTAGCAATTCTTGCCAACTAGCCTCCGTCTTTAGAAATCTTGGATGGCTATACCCGGGTTCCCTCTGCCTCCTCTGTAAATGAGGTCCTATCTTCTTAACTATTCTCGCAAAAAGATTATCAAATCTCGGATCTATGACGGCAAAGAATTTCTCTATCTGCTCATTTGTCGTAACATACAGAGGATCAAAATACTGGCGTGCAAACAAAGATGCGATATGAAAATCCGCGTGAGGCAACCAATCTTCATGCTTTGCTAAACTCGGAGGCCGCCCTGATCGCAGTATCTCTTTTCTTTTCTCAGTAATTCTCCTGAGTAGATTCACGGCCCCGATAATCCTCTGCGCTGAAGTATTAGCGTCAAATACCTCCTCGTAGATCCCGTCTTCCCTCACTGGAGTGGTGAGCATTGCAGTCTTGTTCTTAGCAATAATTGGTTGCTGGAGATAAAATGCAGCACACGCTTGGGCTGCCTCCTTCAGACGAATCACCTTTCGCGTATAATCTTCCCCAAAACTGGCGATCCGTTCATCGCGGCTTGAAAAGTACTGATTCCAGTCTCCTCGACGAGTCTCATAATAATATCCTGCTTTCTCTAGTTCTTCCTGCAGTCGGAGTTGTATCGGCTCACGGCCTACCAAATCCGCAGAGCGGACCGCGTTTTGAGTATTATTGTATCGTGTCACCAGACGAACAAACTCTGGGTTTGGCTGTTCAACAATCCTTACTAATACTTCAACATCATCCTGGAGAGTTCCCGCCTTATAGGCGTGCCAGAGACTATGAACAGTCTGACAGCCATTTACTATTTGCGCATTAACAAGGCGGACGCGAGATGTATCAGATTGGCTGCGGAATGAAAGCTGTGAGCAGATTATGCTTATCCCATTGTTGTAAAACCAAAACGATTGAGCTTGGTCCTTATCAATAGCTGTAGATTCAATCTGTCGATTTATAACGACATTGCCCAAGAAATTACGGACATTCGCCTCAAATATTGCGTTTCCATATTGATCAAATAGTTCAGCGACTGTGTAGCCTGAGACAGAACCAACTATCGCGCGCAAAGATCCTGTGTCATGTTCAAACGGATTCGGTTTGCTAAATTCAAGCACAATCTCGTTTGGAGTGGTCTGCTGCAAGGCGCGCCTGAAACTGGCTTGAAGTTCATCAATATCTACTACGATTACAGAGAATACTAGCTCTGAAGGTGAGTTGGCCTCGTTCAGGAACAAATCAATCTCCGCCTGACCGTCAGGGGCGGGTCCTTTACTAGTACAGACAAAGTAAATATCAACCTTTGGAAAGTTTTCGGCAAAAGCATCCCTGAATTTAACTGCATTGGCTCTAAAAGCAGAATTAACTGTGGGATCAGATAAATCACCTCTTAGTAACCAGCGCACGCCGTTCAATGTACGGACAATATCATTCTGAGCAAGATTCCTGGTTATATCCTCATAGCGTTTTGCCTGGACCACTATTAGCGTCCCTGGTTCATCTGGAACATACACAACATCAAGCCCTTTATCCCCCCCGCCTTCAACACTGCTTTCCAAAGCCTCTTTAGACGAAACGCCAGCTAGAAGCATTAAACTCCACACTCCAAAAGCTCTGTTGGGAGTCACAAGCTCGGGAGCATCCGCAAGTAGGGAATTTAAGTCTTCGTCCAACTTATTCAGGAAAAAATCCATCTGATATGGCAAGTTCATATGGGCTCTCCTTACGCCTTACTTTACACCCAAAAATAGCTCGCGGACAAGTACGTGCCATAAAGCCATACACATCACAACAAAGAACGTTTGTTCTATTCCCCTCCCCATCCCTCCACCAACTCCTCCACCGCATCCAGATAGGCATCCAGGCCGGATAGGCGGGCGGGGAAGGCCTCGCCCAGCAGCCCCAGGCGCTCGCAGGCCACCGCCCAATCCGTCCGGGCCTGATCCTTGGCGGGCAGGCGTTTGATCGCCCGCGTCCAGATATTCAGCAGCGGCCACAGCGCCTCGGCCGGGCGCTCGCTTTCCAATAAGGCGGTGAATCCGGCGCGGTGGTAGCCGCGGCGCGCCGGGTGCAGGTCGGCGGGGGGCTCCTCCTGGGCAGCCACCGTCTCGTAAGCCGCCTCCCAGTTCTCCAGCCAGGCTGCCGGCAAGCCCCCATCCAGCTCGCCCGCGCCCAGCAAATCCATCAAGCCATCATGCAATCCCGCTCGCCCCACCGCCTCGGCGCGGCCGGGGAAGGCCAGCATAAAGCGCCGTTCGGTCAGCGGCGGACCGCTCAGGCAGGCCACGGCGTTAGCCGTTTTGCGCAGGGCGCGCAGGTAAGCGCGCGCCGTCTCCAGGTCAGGCTCGGTCGGGTCGCCCTGCAAATCCAGCCAAATCTGGCGCGCCTGACTCAGCAAGGCCTGGGCGCGGGCGCGCACGTTCTCGGTTTCGTTAAATAGGCCACGGACACCGGCCTGCACGAAGGCCAGGAAATGGTCGGGGTCGTAGAGCGGCTCGAAGGTGCAGACCGTGTGGCCCAGCCAGGCTTGGGTACGCAAGTCGCGCGGCGGTTGGTACAGGCTCTCCGGGTGGTGCTGGATGTCGAAGTGCACCTCGTCCACCACCGGCACGACCTCGCGGCGCGGCTCGCCGTCGGCGAAGACCAGCACCAAGTCGATGTCGGCCGTCCTGCCCAGCAGCGGCTCCTCCTCCAACAGCACGGCGCCGTGCAGGTAGGCAGCTACCAGGGCGCCTTCTTCCTCTTTGACCCGCTGAGAGACGGTGTCCTCAGCCAGGTCGAGCAACATCTGGCGATGGATGCGCATGGTGAATTACACCCCTAGGTTCGGCGATCAGCCCCCCCGGGGAACCTCCAGCGGCAGTTCGGATTGGCGCGGCGGCGATTGCAGCGCCTGACGGATGCGATCTTCGACCAATTTCAAGTCCTCCCGCTTGGTCACGTAATTGATTTGGTTGGTGTCGATGGGCAGCACGCGCGTGGCCTGCTCTTTGCTGAAGTGCTCCTCGTAGCTCTGGTTGAGCAGGTCGATGTAGCCCTCTTCCATGCCCCGCTCATAAGAGCGATCCCGCGTGGCGATGCGCTGCATCAGCACGGGGGTATCGGCTTGCAAGTAGACGATCAGGTCGGGGAGCGGGATCTTCTCGGCCAGCGCCTCGTGCACCTGATGGTAGGTGTCCAGCTCGTCGCCCTCCAGGTTGACGCGCGCGAACAGGGCATCCTTGGCGAAGGTGTAATCGGCAATCACGTTTTTCCGGGCGGCCAGCAGGCCGGGGATATCGCGCCGCTGCTGGTGGTAACGGCTAAGCAGGAAGAAAATCTGGGTCTGGAAGGCGTAACGCTGGCGGTCGCCGTAGAAATCGGCCAGAAAGGGGTTCTCCTCGAAGACCTCCAGTTGCAGCTCGGCCTCGAAGTACGGCTGCAGCAGCCGCGCCAGGGTGGTCTTGCCAACGCCGATCACGCCCTCGATTGCTATGTACATGCTTATCTCGCCCGTGTGCTTTGATGGTTATGACGGTGGGTAGAGGCGAAAAGCCCGCCCAAACAAGCATACCAGCGAACCGGAGCGGATGCAAGTGTCCGGGTGCAATTCGGCGGAGTCTGCTATAGTTAAGCTCGAGATGACCAACCTGAACTTCGATGAGCTGAGCCTCGAGGTGCAAGGCCACTTCGAGAAGCAGAGCTACGCCGACGGCTTGGACCTGCTCGACGGGCAGGCCGAGCGCTTCCCGGAGCAGCGGGCGCTGATCGACTACTGGCGGCTGTGCCTGGCCGGGCGTCTGGACGACCGCCCGCGCGCCTACCGCCTCCTGAAAGAGGGGCTGGAGGCCGGCAACTGGTATTCGCAGGAGATCCTGCGCAGCAGCCCCTCGCTCAAATTGCTGCAAGGCGATCCGCCGTTCGAGCAATTGGTGGCGCTATCCTCCCAGATGCAGGCCGCCGACCCGGCCCGATTGCTGCCTTTGCTGGTCGTGCACCCCGAGGGGCGATGCGGGGCGGGCGACGAGCCTTGCCCGCTGCTGCTCGTCCTGCACGGCAACGACGACACCGCCCAGGCCAACCTGCGCTATTGGGGTGCAGCCCCCGCCGAGGGCTGGCTGCTGGCCCTGCCGCAATCCAAGCAGGCCATGTGGGCCGGGGCCTACGCCTGGTTCAGCCACGAGTCTGCTGCCGAGCAGCTCGAGGAGCATTTCGAATCCATGGTGGCCCAATACGCCATCGACCCGGAGCGCATCGTGCTGGGCGGCCTTTCGATGGGCGGCGAGGTGGCCCTATGGCTGGCCCTGAGCGGGCGCATGCAGGCGCGCGGCTTCATCGTCATCGGGCCGGGCGGGCCGCTGATCGGGCAGCCGGAGGAGTGGCGCGATTGGATCGTCGCCTCGGCTGGGAAGGGGCTGCGCGGCGCCGTCATCCTGGGCGAGGACGACCACTCCATCCCCCACCAGGCCATCCACGAGCTGGTCGAGATGATGAACTCCCACGACATCCCCTGCGAGCTGGAAGTGCACCCCGGCCTGGGCCACGGCTACCCGACAGAGTTCGAATATAGCCTGCGCCGGGCGCTTGACTTTATCTTCGAGGGCCACGATAATTAAGCCCTATTCAGAAGTAGGGAGAGCTGTTATGAGAAAAAAGATCGTATTCTTATCGTTGACCCTAGCATTGCTGGTGGCTGCTTGCGTGCGACCTGCCCCGGTGGTGACCGAGCCTACCGAGCCGTCCATCAAGATGCCGCTGGAAGAGCCGACCGACATCGTCCTGCCCAGCGACACCCCTGAGACCATCCCCACCGAGACCAGCACACCGACTGAGCAAAGCCTGGAAGCCACGGCTACGGAGGAGGGCCCGACGGCGGAGCCCAGCGCCACCCCGACCGTCACGGCCACCACGAACTACACCCCCACCGCCACCATCCCACCCTTCGACCCAGTGGCCCTGTACGGCGCACCCACCTACAACTTCGGCCCCGAGAACACCTGGAAGGAGTTCGTCGGCGACTACCCCGACACCGAGAACATCCGCATCGCCGTGGACAATAATCTGCTGGCGGTCACCGGCAAGAAGGACCAGTGGGATACCTGGTGGTTCTCCTGGCCGGGTGGGCAGGATTACTACGTCGAGATGAAAGTGCAAACCGGGGACTGCTCCGGCAAGGACGCCTACGGCCTGATCTTCCGCGGCCCGCCCACCGGGCAGCCCACCCGCGGCTACATGCTGTCCTTTTCCTGCGACGGGCACTATATGCTGCGCCGTCTCGACAGCGCCAGCCCCTACCAGTTCGTGGACCTGCTGATCTGGGAGCCGAGCGATTTCATCAACGCCGGCTCGAACCAGAGCAACACCCTCGGCCTGCTGGTGCAGGGTGAGAACATCCTGATCTACGCCAACGGCATCGACCTGACCACCATCGTGGACGACACTTACAGCGGCGGGCGCTTCGGCGTCTTCGTCAACGCCTGGAGCACGGCGGACTTCACCTACAAGATCTCGCAGGTGCGTTACTGGAACCTGGATTAGCCAAGCTACACACTGCATAGAGTCATAAGGGCGACCATCCGGTCGCCCTTATTGTCTATTCAAAGCCTGCTCTATGCCAGATTGTCAGGCCAGGCCAAACTCCTCAGGCTCACTCCACAAATTGGATGGTGTCGATCACGTCACGGAAGAGCGTGGTGGGGTCCTCTCCGGCGGCGGGAGTGATGCTTATCTCGTAGGTGACCGGATCGAACATCGCCGTGAGCAGCGTGGGATGGTTGAACCAGTACTGCACGTCTACCTCGCCGCCGATCAGATAGACGATCTTACAGATGTTGAAGTTCGCCTTGGGGATGAACTCGTAGGCGCTCACCGAGACGGCCTCGCCGTAGACATCCTGCATTGTGGCGACCTGCCCGTAAGCGAAGATCGAGCAGGCCTCCTCGCTGTTGAAGGGGAACTCGTAGGCCGCCGTCAGGTACATGGAACTCCCCGACGGGGCGTTAAGGAACAGGTATCCCTCCCCATCCCACAGCACGTAGACCTTGGGGAAAGTGAAGGTGAAGTATTCGGAGGCCTGTCCGGCATACACCTGTGTTTCCGTGCTTCCCGGTTCCACGTACTCCGGCGTGGTGAAGGATGTGTTATCCCAATTCGTATAATCGGCCACTTGTTGATACGGCTCGCTCAGCATCTCGCTGAAGCTGCCATCCGCTTCAGTGGATTTGTAGTGCGCCTGGTCGTAAGAGATCAGCACGCGCAGCAACCGCTGGCTGGCCACCTCCACGTACACGTAGACCTGCGGGGAGACCGCCGAGAACTCGGTGGTGGTCCCGTCTTGCTGGTCCATGATGGGGGCGATTTGGTCGTCGTTGAGCTGCATCTCATACTTATAGACCGATGTCCCGTCGAGGTTCTCTTCCCCCAGGTAGTTGAAGCTGCTGGCCTGGAACTCAGCGAAGTCTATCTCCAGATCGGACACGCCCGGCGCGCAAGGCGGCCCCCAGTCCGCATCGGAAGTCGACTTAAACAGGCCGGTGTCGTCCTGCCTGTAGGAGAGATCGCCAACCTGCAAATACTGGAGGTCGAAGGCGCTGTTCAAGGCCACGCGATCCACCAAGTTGACGAAACAGGTGAACTCCCGAACCACATCGTTGGTGACGTAGGTGGTGGGCTGCTCGCCAATCTGCGGATCGTAGGACGTGTAGCTCTCCGTACCAACCGTCACGGTGATTAATTGGGTGTACGACTGGCCGGTGGTGAAGGCCTGCCAGGCATTACGCAAGGCCACTTCGGGGCCTGAATCCGAGAGGCCGTCCTGTCCCGCTGCGGTCGTAGCCGAAGGCTGGGGCGCTTCACCCTGCTGATCAGGAACACTAGAGGGCTGGACGGCACACGCTGTGACCAATAAAAGGGTGAGGCCTACCAATATCCACCTGCTGAGTTTCCGCCGGGCGAACATGTTGATACTCCTTTGGCTCATGGCGCCAATCAGTCCCAGAGAACGCGCAGAAACTCTGCGAGTGCTCGTTCGTGAAATTCGACGCGAATATAGCTTCTTTCGAGATGCTTGTCAATCGGGAGTTTTTTATGGACGAATCAAGAAGGCGACGCCTGTTGCGTCGCCCTCGTTGTTGGTGTGGGAAAACTGCCACCGCGTGTTTCTCTTAGCTCACCCCTCCGGCACGGCGTTGTCGGCGATGACCTGCTGGAAGAAGCGGTAGCTGTCCTTGGGGATGCGCCGCTGGGTGGGGTAATCGACGTAGACCAAGCCAAAGCGCTTGGAATAGCCCTCCGCCCACTCGAAGTTATCCAGGATCGACCACACGAAGTAGCCCCTGACGGGCACGCCTTGCTGGATGGCTTGGTGGGTCGCCTGGAGGTGGGCTTTCAAGTAGGCCACGCGGCGCGGGTCGTGCACCTGGCCGTCGGCGTCGAGTGCGTCGGGCATGGCGCAGCCGTTCTCTGTGATGTAGATATCCTCGAGCTGGTACTGCGCGTGCATGCGCACCAGCAGCTCGCGCAGGCCGTCCGGATAGACCTCCCAATCCATCTCCGTGTACTCGGCCCCTTCCACGCGCACCGGCTTGGCCTGTAAAGGATCGGCGGCCTCCGGATCATCGGCGACGACCATGCGGGTGTAATAGTTGATGCCGACGTAATCCAGCGGCGCGGCGATCAGCTCCATGTCGCCAGGCTGGATATCCGGCGCCGCCGGGCCAAACATCTCGAGCGTGTCGGCTGGATATTCCCCCCCGAGCACCGGCATGCAAAACCAGTCGTTGAAGAAGCGGTCGAAGCGGACTGCGGCGGCCTTATCCGCCTCGGAATTGGTGGCCGGGTGAATGGGGGACGGGTTGACGATGATGCCCAGCTTGCTATCCGGGCTGTTGGCTCTCAGGATCGGCGCGGCCACCCCATGCGCCAGGAAAACGTGGTGCAGGGCGCGGTTGGCCTCGGCGAAGGTCGGGTCGCGGTGACCGGGGGAGTGCTCGCCAGTGTAGTAGCCTAGAAAGGCGATGCAAAAAGGCTCGTTGAAGGTCGCCCACATCTTCACGCGGTCGCCAAGCCGGCGGGAGAGCACATCGGCGTAGCGGGCGAAGTGCTCGGCGACCTCGCGGTTCAGCCAGCCGCCGCCCTCATCCAGCGCCTGGGGCAAGTCCCAGTGATAGAGCACACCCAAAGGCTCCACCCCGGCCTGGCACAAGCTGTCCACCAGGCGATCGTAGAAAGCCAGCCCGCGCTCATTGACCCGCCCCACCCCATCCGGAAAGATGCGCGGCCAGGAAAAGGTCAGGTGGTAAGCTCCCAGGCCGAGATCGGCCATCAGCCCCACATCTTCGGGGTAG
>Ga0209164_1002785_pt1 | contig 17640 bp, 6 predicted proteins | sample MTBNYHSulfiMetaG_FD_187458 | JGI IMG/M metagenome (GOLD analysis project Ga0209164, IMG submission 187458) | Enrichment culture microbial communities from rom New York Harbor, USA that are MTBE-degrading - MTBE-NYH (New York Harbor Sulfidogenic)... | ecosystem: Environmental > Aquatic > Marine >...
GGCGTCCTAAATACTAAAGAGTACTCAAAGGGTATTAAGGTCTCCGACTATCAAATGAACCAGATGAACCTTATCCGGCATGATGAGTTGCCGCTTTGGAATTATTCCTTGGTCCCTAAAAGCTCCACACAAAATGCCAATTAATTTTTGCGCACGAGCTAAGTAGGCATCTTCCTGACAGATAATGGATTTATCCCTATTCTGAAAAAGCTGACCATGGCGCCTATGTCTTTTGTTAAAGGATACGGCATAGCCGGTCAGGAGCCTCCTCATTAGAGCGGCGATTCCTTTAGGTCCGCTTCTCAAGAAGAAATGAGCATGGTGGGACAAAAAAGCCCAAACGTAGCAGCCGGTCTTTGTTTCCGGAAGAGGAGCAGACAGCCTATCGATCAGGTCCTCCCGATCTTTATCGTCATAGAATATCTTCCTCCGTTCTATCCCCCTGATCATGACATGCTGCAAAAGACCCGGTGTATCTACGCGGGCTACCCTAGGCATGCTCAACTATATACGGCCGATATACCTTCTTGTCATGTTATTTTATTATTAACGGTCGTCCCCCATCACCCCACGTCCCCCATCACCCCACAAAATCCATCCCCCTGTTGAGGTGGCAAATCCACCAATAACAGCGGTGGACACATTAACCTCGCCATTTAGCAGCTTTTGCATTGCTGCATTAGTGGCTGAGGCAGCTGAACCAGCAAGGAAAATACCTGCTCCCGTAGAAGCTAGCCCGATTGAGACTGCCGAAGTCATACCGGAGATCGCTGCTACCTTGGCATTAGGTTTGAATGCTTCCTGAATTAAGTATGGTGTCCCTAGAATCCGCTAGAATCCGGAGAACGAATAGTGCTGCTGTAAGATTTGAGAACCACCAGAATTTCTTCAAGCTATGTGGGGCTCTTTCTATAAAACTTTCTATAAAATATTTTTCGCTTTTTTCATCCATTCTGATTCGTTGGACTGTTAGGCAATCTAATCTGATGTACGCCCCCAATTTACCCACTTATGTTTCACTTTTTTACCACCATTTGTGTAGGATTTTACCCAAGAATCCCCATGAGATTATAGTGAATTCTTCCAATATATTAACCAATTTTTTGTTTACAACATCATTATACCTGATCTTCATGTCATCAAAAACGAATGTTATGTAAGCATTCAAATACACCTTTTCTATTTGTTTGATATTTAATTTGATGGAACCCTTATTTCGGAACATAAAAAAAGTAATTTCGTTCTTGTCAAGGTCAAAAGATATTTTATACGCAAACTTTGAAAGTACAATTTCTACTATTAACGATGCAAATAAGGGTAAAAATGAAAGAATGTACGCTAAGATAGGATACCTAGGAGTGACCAGGTTGAAATAGACTATTAACAAGACAATGATTGTTCCAACCAACCCAAATTTATGAAAATTATTGGCGATTATGACACCAGACTTTGGATGCGAAAAGACAACCAAATTTTCTGCTTTTTCCATTTCAGGCTTTTTCTGTAGATTGCCCATTGTGAATCTTGCTACGCTACTTACCTGATACCGCCATATACGTGAGTTCGACAGATCTACTTACTGTACCCGCGACCCAAGCTTCTCCGAATTGGGAACCCCAAATGTTGGCCATTCCGGCTCCGGCCATACCTACTTTTGCAAGTTGCCCTGCAGCACCTCCAACAGCGCCCGACAGACCACCACCTAGAGCGCCTTTACCAGCGCTCCAAGCAATATCACCAAAATCTCCACCGGAAAATGCCGTTGCAGCCCCACCTCCAGTTCCACCTCCAATAGCTCCAGATATTGCACCAACAAAAGCAGCGCTAATATAGCTGCTTGCCTGAGGCAATATCAAACCTACCCCTCCTCCAACAGCCGCACCAATGATGCCACCAGCTATCCCTGCCCATATATGTCCACTCTTAGCTCCCGTAGCAAAACCTGTAATCCCACCAGAGATTACGCCAATTCCAAAGCCAATCAGATTAATAACCTCGCCACTTGGATCCACAAACATGACCGGGTTATTCCCGGCATAGACATAGAGATTTACATCCCCTCCGTCGAAGCCGACAGGATCCTCGGAGATGAACCTGCCGGTCGTGGGATCGTAGTACCTTGCCCGCATGTAGTAGAGGCCGCTCGGTTCGGCCATCACCCCGTACTGCCCCACGAATTTGAAGGGCTGGGGAACCGCTTCCTCCTCCGCCCCGATGATCCCGAAAGGCATGTAGGCGTACCTGTTCACCACCGCCTGGCTTTGGTCTGTCATCGCCACGGTGTTGGCGTTGGCATCAAAGTGGTAGCAGTAGAGGTCTCCTGCCGGCTCCGTCACCATCCCCAGCAACCCCACTCCGTAAATATAATAACGCTGGATCGTGTTCTTCTCATCCGCCTCGGCCAGAAGATTCCCCGCCGCATCATAAATGTAGCGGGTTCTCACTCCATCCCGGACCGCCTCCAGGCGATTGCCCGCTCCGTCGTAAGTATACTCGAATCGCCTCTTGGTCCCCACGACCAGATTGGCGATCTCACAGCGCATGGTGTCGAAGTTATGGATGTAATTGACCGTGTTGTTCTCCACCATGTAGAGAAACTGATAGGCCCTCTCCTCGATCTCCTCCATGGCGAGGCTCCCCAGCAACTCCGTCCTTTCCGCATCCCCGTAAATGTCACAGGTAAACCTCAACCCCGTTCTCCTCACCGTGAAATAGTACTTCCCGTTGAGCTCCGGCAGTCGGATATTGTAGTTCCTGGCATCGTTGGACTGCCAGTGGGGACCGTTGATCCTCAGTTTGATGTGAAGCCCCTGACCATAAAGCGAAGTGTCTTCCGCATAGAGGATCAGGGCATTGGCCCAGCCGGGGTTCATCATCTGCCAGATATAGGTCATGGCATACGGTCTGTAAGGAGAGGTCTGTTGGAAGTCAAACCGGTGCTCGAAATCCCCCCGGAAATGGTTCAACCCGTAATCCTTGCTGACCGTCACCACCTCCTGAAAATCCGGCTCATGGACAAAGATCACCGACGGGGTCACCTTCACCCGATCCTCCGGAACATCCACCTCCGTAAAGGTGGTGAAGTCTTCCCGCTCATAAAAGTACCCCTCTTCCCTGACCAACCGGTGGTGGGAGTCAAATTCGTAGCTCCTTTTGCCCCGTCTGCTCACCCGGCCTTCAGGGTCAAACTCCCAGTCCTCACTTCCCGCACTTTGGAGCCGATTTCCCTTGTCGGTGTAAGTGTACTCCCTGGCCACCCCATCGGGTGAAAATGAAAGGGGTTCTTCCTGACTCACCTCTGTGCGGTTGCCGTTCTCATCCAGGCTGAATTGGTAACTACAGATCAATCCCCTGTCGCTCCACGTTCCAACGTAGATCAACCGGTCCGCGTCGTCATAAAAATAGTAGGCAAGTATCCCGTTGAAGTTCTCGAGAACACTCAGTCGACCTGCCTCGTCATACAGGTAGTGGGCTTTCTCCCCCAGCCAGTTTGTCACCGTTTTTAGGCGGTTCAGTTCATCGTAGGCATAAAGGAGCGCCTTTCCCCCGGGGTAGGTGAGTTTCGTCAGGTTTCCCCCTTCATCATACTCGTAGGAGATCACAAAGCCGTGGGGGTTGGTGGTCCGGATCAACCGGTTCGCCCCGTCATAGGCATTAACGGTGATCCCGATGGAGTCCTCCATTTCCACCAGATTGTCCCGCAGGTCATAGCGAAACTCCACCCGGCTGGAATCAGGATCGGTGATGCTTTCCACTTTCCCGCCGGGGGTATAAGTGTAGGTCAAGAGGTCCCCGTTTCGGTCTTGCCGGGTATGAAGCCTCCCGTCATCGTAATAGCTGTAAATGCTCGTCCTGTCAAAGGGGTCCATCCGGTAGTGGAGGAGCCCCCGCGGATCGTAAATAAAAGTGGTGGTAGAACCCGCCTGATCCATTAAACTCTGCATCTGCCCGATCGGATCATAAAAGGAACGAACGGGGGGTTCCCCTCCCACTTGCACCTCCTGCGGGTGACCGTACCTATCATAGGTGATTTCCCTCCTGGTGCCTCGTCCGTCCACCGTGGCCCGGGTCAGGCCGTTTTCTAGATACTCTCGCTGGGTGCTGATAACTCTCCCATTGCCGGCATCTCTACTAGCCTTCACCAAGTGATGTTCCGGGTCGTATTGGAAAGCGGTCGCGTGGTTCAGGGGATCCCTCGTTTCTCTCAGGCGGTGCTCCCCGTCATAGGTGTATCGCGTCTCCTCCCCCAGCGCATTAGAGACCCTCAGGAGATTGTGCTGCCCGTCGTAGTAAAACAAGGTGGTGTTCCCCCGCGGATCGGTAGATTCGATGAGGTGGTTCTGCCCGTCGTATTTCCTGGTCACTTTGTTGCCGAGGGCGTCTTCCTCGCCCACGGTTCTCTGTTTCTCATCGAAATGGTAGACCCTCTCATGCCCGAGGGGGTCCTCCTCCACGCTTCTGAATCCGCTGAAACGGAATTGGTACGAGGCAGTGTCGCTCTGGCGGGGTACCGTCTGAGTCTTCATTCTCCCCAGCGCATCGTAGCTGTTCGTGGCCAAGGTGACATCCAACGGATTCTTAAGCCAGGTCATCCGGTGTTTCCCGTCATAGCCGTAGCTCCACCGCTTGCCGCCCGGGTCCGTGTAACCAGTCAGATTCCCCGCCCCATCGTGGTCGTAAAACACGGACCGGCCCGAAGAGTCCTTAACGCCCCGGAGGAAATCACCAGCGTATTCAAAAGTCAAGTTGCGGCCGAAGGCATCCTCCACCCTCTGGAGCCGATCACCGTTGTATTGGAAGGTCAATATATTGCCGTCCACATCCTCCCAGGTGCCGATGCGGTTCTGGGCGTTGAAAACAATTCGGGTCCCGAAGCGTCCCTCCAGCCGAAACGTCTCCCCTTCCCGGATGAGCTTCGTGGTCACGCCCGGGGGCGGATCGTAGGTACCATCGGGCAATCTGATGTATGTGAGCACCTCGGAGTTGAGGTGTATACTCACTCCATTACGGGTGAGATGATCCATGGCCCATTTGGCGACAAGGGCAGAAGTCACCCAGTCCTTGATGTCAGGCACTCCCGTCATTAGATCCAGCATCACGGTGGAAGCCACCAGCAGGGCCGCGGCATCCACGGGCTCACGAAGCCCGAGCCCCGAATCCCCGTCACTGTGAACGGTCGCCTCCACGTCGTAATTGTGCCTCCACCCGTAGCTTAGAACAGTCTTTTTGAACCCGTTGTCGCTGCTGTAAGATCGTGCGAATCGCAGCCCCTTAGGCTCGCCGGTTCCCAGGGAAAGATCCGTCCGATTCAGCACATACGCCCCTGTGACCATGTCCACGGGCTCAGGACTCTCCGGTCGGTACGCTTCGGCTTTTTCCGTTAACTCGGGCGTGTAATCCCTTCTCACATCTTCGGTTTCCACCACCTCCTCTGTACCACCATATCCCCCGTGAAGCTCATAACCCCCGTCGATAATCATGCCCATCACCAGGGAGGGCCAGCCGTTGGAGTCCTCAAAACCGAATTTCACATATGCCTTTCCCACCCATTCTTCCAGGCCAAGCTTCCCGCTGGAAGGCAGAATCAGGGTCGCTCCCTTCTCCACCAGCGCCTTCAGCGCTTTCACATCTTCCGAATCGCCGTACCCAGATAACACGTCAATCCTGGCGACATTGCTCGAACTCACGACGTAGAAGGAGAGACTTTGACTGTTGGCGATCTGGAAGAGCTTGACCGTGGAGGCCGCAGGCCTCCCTACCTGCAGTTGCTCCAGAACGCCGTGCTCCAGTGCACTTTGAAGAAAGCTGCCGGCCTTGAAAAAGGCATCTTTTGCCAAATCGTCTCCGTGCCTGGAGACGCTAAAGCCCACCTGGGTCTTCACGTCGATATAGTAGCCTGCCTCCTGCGCCACCACACCGAATCGATGATGCCGGACGGAGACTACATCGGCCAGAGAGGAAAGGAGATCATCGTTGAGCGTGGTCTGCTTCATCCAAGTCTGTCCCATCACGTTGAGGGTTTCACACAACACCTCCCTTGAGCGATCTCCCAGACCCGAGGACCGGTACTCATCCAGTTTCCTTTGACGCTTCTTCAGAAGCAAACCCGCCCGGCTCCCGCCGAATCCGGAAACGATCACATAGGTGGCACCCGGCTTCAGCTTGTAGGAAGTCACATCGTCGGCGTAGTTCTGGCTGTAAGCACTGTAAGGATGGTCCACCGTGAGGGTCAGGGTTTCGCTTCCTCCGGGACCGGATAGGGAGACTCCTCCGGAGGTCACAATTTCGTCTTCCAGCCACACTTTGATCTCCGGACGATTGAGGGTTTCACCCGTCACCCTCACAACGCCGCCCTGATAGGGGAACCCGTCATAGGTAAACTCCAGGTACAAATCCGCCTGGTGCGAACCCAACTGATCGGCAAGGTAGCGCACCCGCACCTCCCGGCTCTGCCCCGCACCTATTGTCCCGATCCCGTTGCCGCTCAAAATCTGAAAACGACCCGCACCGGCCCCTGTCAGCCTCATTTGGCTTGTCACTTGCAAAGGGAGGGGCCCTGCATTGACGATTTTACAGGTCCCTTCCCGGGGACTGCCCTGATAGCACTGCCCTAGGTAAAGACCATATGAACCCTGAAGATTCGGTGCATTCGCAACCGAGCCCTGAAGATCATAGAAAAGATCGAAAGTGGTCGTCAATAGTCGATATCTTATTTGGAGCTTCGCAGTCTTCTGGCCGGGGGCCTGGCCAGCACCGGAAAAACGCAATGTAATCTTTAGCTGTTCGCGCCAAGGGAGTTCATAGGTCCCGCCACCTTCCACAAAGGAGAAGGCATTGCTCTGATTCTCGATCAGCGACGCTGTCAAGTCCATGGTCTGCACCTGATTGTTCTCGATTACCGTCGAAATTTGGCACGAGCCGTTGGGAGCAATCCTGCCAAAATCCCATACTGCGTTGCCCTGGGGCTCTGCTGACATGACACTCCTTTGACCTTGCCCTGATGCCACAAGCTCAGGAGACACAGTCGCAGAATATAACTTCTTGGGGCTCTGAGGCGTTTGGCTGATCGAAACCTCGGCAGGTGTGCCCTCTGGTAGGGACAGGATGCCTCTGCTCGCTCCGGCGCCAATTTCATAGGTCACCGCAAGCCGCTTCCCTGCGATCTCAGGGATCGAGAACTCCCGATCCACCCCGCCGTGCTGGATACGGATCTTATGCACGTAAGACTCGGGAGCGTCTACCCAGCTTTGCGTCTGCGTAGCAGGAAAGCTGAGGCGTGTTGGAAGCTCATCGAGATATTCAGGAACAATTCTCCTTCCCCCGATGATCTCTTCCATCTCCGCGTTGGGATAGTTTGTTTGAAGGGCACGCACCAGGTTCGCTGTGTATTGATCCAACGTGGCCCGGAGCCCGGCCTCATTGACGTTCCGCACAGAATCCGCACCCAGCTCGCCTCCGGCCGAGCCTAAAAGAGCGGAGGCGCTGTATCCCATGGCGGCCTTCAAGTCTGCCTTTGCGTTTTTGTCTTCGTATCGCTTGAAAGCCGGATCAAAGAGATGGTTTGTACCCTCCAATTTCGCCCACACGCGGCTCACCACCAAATTCGTTCCACTAGGCCTATGAGGGATACCCCCATCGGCCAACAGATCTTTCACAACGCCTAGATTTTGCTCTACCCCCAGCCAGTTCGCTAGGTCGGCGAGGGGATAGGTAATCTCCCCGAAAACGTACCTTACGTCCGGAGCCTCATCGGAGGCTCGCATCAGGGCAATGAAAAGGGAAGTCTGGTCGAAGTCGTTTCCGCATCGTTCCAGAAGAGTCAGCGTGGCCCCCTTCAGCGACCCGAAATAGGGCACGTAGTGGATGTGGTTGTGAACGAATTCGTAAATCAGTTTGGGATCGTGTTTCAACGCGCGGGCCTGCTCCAGGATCTCCGGGGTGATCTCCGTTTCTGCGCCCGGCGTGATTCCCAGCCCCAGGGGACTTCTGGCCGCTCCTTCGAGACTCTTTCGTGCCTCTTGAGGTGAAACCGCGGGAGCCGTCACCATTTTCCATCCGGGATCTGCCAGGGCCCGGGAGGGGAAGAAAAGGGACGACAATAAAAGGAAAGTGCATAAGAGCGCTGCCCAAACGGGCTTCAAGGAGTCCAGGGAGAACCTATCGGCACCTCGCCTTGCGTGTGAGCAGAGACTCCAAACGGCCGGCAGGAAGATTGGAGGGCTCTGGGCCGTTTTCCCGGACGCTGGCGAAGGTCCCGTGTCGCTTGACATTTTGGGAGGACCGAGCACTAAGGGGGGAGCTTTAAGGAGCCAATTTTTGCCCGGTCTCGTGTCATGCTTCATTTCTCATTCCTCCGAAGACCCGTTATAAACGGCATAAGTTTGGTGGGATTTTTTAAAGGTTCGTGTCTGCCCATGTGTCTCCAATCCGAGATCTTTCCGCGTCGCCCTCCAATACTTCCCTCCCTTTTCAGGCAAAGCTAGAAGCCCAGAAATATCTTCCAGCACGGTTCTTCAAAGGAATTGGAGGACGAACACCCGTTCCAGCCCGCTTCCACGTCTAGGGTTCTACGGTATGCACCCTATATGCGTTCCTGTTTCCTACTCTGTCATATTCATACTGGATTTCGTAATTGTACTCGGAGGTTTTCGTAAGATGGATAACGCTTATCACCCTCCCGAGCACATCGTACTCATAGCGAATGCCAGGATCTGGTCGGTCTCTCGCGGCGATTGGACTTGTTAGGAGTTTAAGCTCAATGTAGTTTGTGATCCCATCACCGTCATAGTCGCTATCTCGGCTTTGGCTAAGCCGACCGAAATAGCGTAATTCCCACCAATCAGGAAGGCCGTCATGGTCCGTATCCGGCTCTTCATAAATGGTGGGATTTGTCCGGAGGAGATACTCATTCGCGTTTGTCAGCCGATCCCCGTCAGGGTCATCTCCGGGCTCCGCCTCAAGGGTCCCCAAGTAGGCAAATTCCCACGAGTCCGGAAGTGCATCAAGGTCCATATCGAGAAAAATGACATAGGCCGAACCAGAATTACTCCCGTTGTCATCATCCCCATGAGCGCCAACGATGGCATAATCCCTTGAAATGGAAACCGACCGGCCAAAAAAGTCATCCGCCGCACCATCGTTGGCTCTGAGCTTTGCCTGCTCTACCCAACTGTTCCCCTTCCTCGCAAAAATGTAAACCGAACCAGAACTACTCCCCCTGTCATCATCGTAGGGGGTGCCTATCACCGCGTAATTGCCGAAAATGGAGACGGAGATGCCAAGACAGTCATCCGCCGCACCATCGCTGGCAGTGAGCTTCGCCTGCTGGATCCAACCGCTCCCCTCCCGCTTGAAAACGTAAGCCGAACCAGAACTAATCCCCTTGTTATCATCTCCATGAGCCCCCACGACGGCATAATCGCCGGAAATTGAAACTGAAACACCAAAATAGTCGCCCGCCGCGCCATCGCTAGCGGTGAGCTTTGCCTGTTCGATCCAATTGTTCCCTTCCCGCTCGAAAATGTAGGCAGAGCCGGAACTACTTCCTCTGTCATCATCACCATAAGATCCCACGATGGCATAATCGCCGGAAATCGAGACTGAAATGCTAAAATAGTTACCCGCCGCACCATCGCTGGCGGTGAGCTTCGCCTGCTGGATCCAACTGCTCCCTTCTTGCTTGAAGACGTACGCCGAACCCGATTCAATCCCCCTGTCATCATCTCCGTAAGCGCTCACAATAGCATATTCGCCGGAAATCGAGACTGAAACGCCAAACCAGTCATCCGCCGCACCATCGATTGCGGTGAGCTTGGCCTGTTCGATCCAACTGCTGCCTTCCCGCTTGAAAATGTAGGCAGAGCCGGAAGAACTCCCCTTGTCATCATCCCCGTAAGCGCCTACGATGGCATAGTCTCCGGAAATCGAGACGGTACGGCCAAAATAGTCCCACTCCGCATTATCCCTGGCGGTGAGCTTGGCCTGCTGGATCCAACCGCTCCCTTCCCACTTATAAATGTAGGCCGAACCGGAATAACTTCCCTTGTCAGCATTCCCAAAAGCGCCCACGATGGCATAATCGCTGGAAAGCGAGACTGCTGTATGGCTAAAATAGTCATATGCCGCACCATCGCTGGCTGTTAGCTTGCCATCATTTTTTTTTGGATCGGTACCATTGATGTACTCCGAAAGATTGGTGAATCCATCTCCATCAGGATCGTCTGCCGGCCCATCCTCAAGGCTTCCCAAATAGGCCAACTCCCACCAATCAGGAAGGTCATCGTCGGCTAGGTCCCGCTCCTCATAAACGGTGGGATTTGTCCCGAGCAGATATTCATCAAAATTGGAAAGCTGATCGCCGTCAGGGTCGTCACTCGGTCCCGCCTCCAGGATCCCCAAGTAGGTCAATTCCCACGAATCCGGAAGATCATCATCGTCTGAATCCACATATACTTTGGATACATAGGCTGAACCGGAGTTACTCCCTTTGTCATCATCGAAATGAGCGCCCACAATGGCATAATTTTGGGATATGGACACGGCGTAGCCAAAGTAATCAGACGCCACACCATCGTAGGCTGTCAACTTCGCCCACTCGGTCCAAATGCTCCCTTCTCGCTTGAAAATGTAGGCCGAACCGGAAAAACTCCCCTTGTCATCATCCCCGTAAGCCCCCACAATGGCATAATCGCCGGAAATCGAGACTGCATAGCCAAAATAATCAGCCGCCGCGCCATCGCCGGCGGTGAGCTTGATCTGCTGGAGCCAAATGCTCCCTTCTCGCTTGAAAATGTAGGCCGAACCGGAATTACCTCCCTTGTCATCATCCCCGTAAGCCCCCACAGTGGCATAATCGCCGGAAATCGAGACTGCATAGCCAAAATAATCATACGCCACACCATCGTCGCCAGCTAGCTTGACCTGCCGGATCCAAGTGCTCCCTTTCCGCTTGAAAATGTACGCCGATCCAGAAGAACTCCCCTTGTCATCATCCCCGCAAGCGCCTACGATGGCATAATCGCCGGAAATGGAGACTGAAAGACCAAAATAGTCATACGCCCCACCATCGCTGGCGGTCAGCTTCGCCTCCGTGACCCATCTGCTCCCTTCCCGCTTGAAAATGTAGGCCGATCCAGAAGAACTCCCCTTGTCATCATCCCCGTAAGCGCCTACGATGGCATAGTCTCCAGAAATCGAGACTGTATGGCCGAAAAAAGCAAACCCCGCACCATCGCTGGCGGTCAGCTTCGCCTCTCGGACCCATCTGCTCCCTTCCCGCTTGAAAATGTAGGCCGCTCCGGTATAAATTCCCTTGCTGCCATCTCCGATAGCGCCTACGATGGCATAGTCTCCGGAAATCGAGACTGCATAGCCAAAATAGTCACTCGGTGCACCATCACTGGCGGTCAGCTTCGCCTGCTGGAGCCAACGGCTCCCCTCTCGTTTGAAAATGTACGCCGAACCAGAATAGCTCCCATTGCCACCATCACCGTAAGCGCCCAAGATGGCATAATCGCCGCAGATCGAGACTCTCCGGCCAAAATAGCCATTCGAGGTGCCATCGAAGGCGCTCAGCTTGGCCTCAAATCTATACTGATATATGTAGACCGACCCGGAAACACTTCCCTTGTCATCATCCCCATGAGCGCCCACCATCGCATAATCGGCGGAAATGGCGACCGACATGCCAAAGTAGTCATTCGCAGCACCATCGCCGCCGGTTAGCTTTTCCTGCTGGAGCCAAATGCTCCCTTCTCGCTTAAAAAGGTAGGCGGAACCGGAATTACCTCCCTTGTCATCATCCCCGTAAGCTCCCACGATGGCATAATCGCCGGAAATGGAGACTGAAAGACCAAAATAGTCAGACGCAGTGCCATCGCTGGCGGTGAGCTTGAGCTGCTCGGTCCAACTGCTCCCTTCACGCTTGAAAATGTACGCTGAACCGGAATTACCTCCCTTGTCATCATCCCCGTAAGCACCAACCACGGCATAATCGCCGGAAATGCAGACCGAATAGCCAAAATAGTCATACGCAGCACCATCGCCCGCTGTCAGCTTGGCCTGCCGGATCCAAGTGCTCCATTCCCGTTTGAAAATGTATGCCGACCCGGAATTCGTAGCATTGTCATCATCCCCGTAAGCGCCCACGATGGCATAGTCCCCGGAAATTGAGACTGAAAGACCAAAATAGTCATATGCTGCCGCATCGCCGGCGGTGAGCTTGGCCTGCTGGAGCCAAAGGCTCCCCTCCCGCTTGAAAATGTAAGCCGACCCAGAATTCGTACCATTGTCATCATCCAAGTATGCGCCCACAATGGCATAGTCCCCGGAAATGGACACTGACCAGCCAAAATAGTCAGACGCCGCACCGTCGTCGGCGGTCAGCTTCTCCTGCTGGGTCCAACTGCTCCCTTCCCGCTTGAAAATGTAGGCCGACCCAGAACTTCCACCCTTGTCATCATCCCCGTAAGCGCCCACGATGGCATAGTCTCCGGAAATCGAGACTGCATAGCCAAAATAATCATACGCCGCACCATCCTCGGCGGTGAGTTTCACCTGTTGAATCCAACTGCTCCCCTCCCGCTTGAAAATGTAAGCCGACCCAGAATTCGTACCATTGTTATCGTCCAAGTAAGCGCCCACGATCACATAATCTCCGGAGATGGACACTGCGCGGCCAAAATAATCATACGCCGCGCCATCGCCGGCGGTGAGCTTGGCCTCATATTTTGTCGGATCGGTACCATTCATGTACTCCGAGAGATTTGTCAATCCGTCCCGATCAGGGTCATCCCCCGGACCTGCATCGAGGGTCCCGAAGTAGCCCAATTCCCAAATGTCCGGAAGGCCGTCACCGTCTGTATCGGTTGACTGCGCTACTGCAACCCTCGGGAGAAGAAAAAAGGCAATAGCTGCAAAGAGGAGCTTTCCTAGACCAGGTCTTTTCATCACTGCCTCCTTCTTGTTACAAGGCCGGAGCCATCCAAATCTATTGATCTTGATGCAAGTCTATCTTTGGTCGCTCAACCGAAGGCTCATCCACCAGAGAATGAATCCATATCACTTCAAGCATCCTTAGATAGGACACGGATCAACACGGATGACACGGATCCTGGAAAATGCTCTAAAATTTTGAGCCCTTCTCAAACGAACACGGATGTGTTCTTAAAGTCTGCGGAAATCCGCACACGTCTCTCTCCCGTTTAAGATGAGCAAGATTTGAAATGTCTTTCCAGGGAATACCCTGGGAGGTGGAGAATGACTCGGTCCTCTTCAAATCTGAACCAGGTTGCTTAGCTTCGGTGGACTCTTAAAACACGTTCTTCGGACGCTTTTCCGGGTTTCAAAAGATGAAGGTTGCCTTTCCTCCAAAGCCTCAGGATCTTGGACTTCATTGGACCACCTGCATTCTCCATGGGGGTGGCAGGGCCTGTAAAACCAAACCCTTATCCGTCCAAAAGGGGAATTTTGAGGTAGATTGGACGGTTACAGCGCGGATTTTATGGAGGCGTTAAAAAAATGTCAAGAAGAAATGAGTGATCACAGAGATATGGGGCCATCGTCAGCCTGATAGGAGAGATCCGAGAAGCGCGGCTTAAAATTCCAACGAACTAGGGTCATGTCCCAGAAATGCGTTGGCCAAAACCTTTATGTTCCCCCTCCCCTTGCCCCTCCCACAAGGGGAGGGGAAGGAAGGAGAGCGACAAGGTTTTCCTCTCCACTGGGAGAGGAGCGTGTTGATCGCTTGGGAACGTCACATGGGCTTCTCCGGTGAACCGGGGTAGTGGGAGAAATCTCCCGTTGTTGAGTCCTGATCCTCGGTCCGCTAGTCCCCTGGTTCGGTTACTGCAACCGGGCGCCCGACATGATCTGAAGCCAGTAGATCACCTCCGTCAGGTCGACGATGCCGTCGCCGTTTATGTCGCAGGCGGCACCGGAGGGGGCAGTCACCTCCATGATGCGGCTCCCCACATCCACCTCCCGGGAGGACACGGAAACATCCGGGAGGACAACGTCCCCGTGATACTCGGCACCCATGGTGATTGTGTAGGTCCCTTGCGGGATCCCCACGATCCGCCATGTGCCGTCCTGGGACGTGGTGGTCGTGTAGGTCGCTCCTTCCCCGGTCACTGTGACCAGCGCACCGAGGACGCCCACCTCATAACCCGGCGCAGAGGTCGTGACACTCCCTGAAAGGGTCGACGTGAGAACCGGTGAATCGGCGATGGCCGTGAAATGCATCCCCGTCACATCGGAATCCAAGATCGTCACCCCCCGACTCATGGGGTCAAAGGAGTAGCCGGTAAGCGAGGGGGTGAGGGTGTAGTCTCCGGGGGCGACATTTGTGAAAGTGTATTCCCCGTTGGAATCGGAAAGCATGTTCAGTGGCGCCCCGGAAGCGGTCGAAAGATCGAAGGAAACCCCTTCGAGTCCGGGTCCCCCTGAGGGGGCAACCGTGCCCGAGACCGAGTAAGTTTGTTCCGGAACCGGGGCATACCTCAAGAAGAAATAGATATCCGCTGCCTGGAGCGTTTGGGTGAAAGGCACCGGATCGGCGCTTGCCAGATCCGGCGCGTTCGGGTACCACTGCGCTTCGATCCCTGTACCCTCCCCGGGCACGCATTTGATCCTGTAGGAACCTGGAGGGATGGCACCCAATGAAAACGCCCCTTGATGGTGGTAGGAAGAGACCTCCCTGGAAAAGGCCAGCGTGCCTTCCGTATCGTAGAACTCGAGGACGAAGTGTTCCATCATGTAAGGGGACAAGTTGCGATCCACGGATTTCACTCCACCCAGCGCGGCGCTGAAAGAAGGAGCGTTGACAATGTTGAGAAATGCGGGCCTTTCCGAGGTATAGCCGCCCAAACCTCCTGTAAAAGCGCTGAAAATGCAGGTGCCCAGCGGAGTGTTTTCGTGATCCACGGTGAATTGCCTGGTGACCGTTGTGTTGTCCGGAGACCAGTCGGCCACATGGGTAAGAAAGGATATGGATCCCGAGGTCCCGTAACCGAGGGACTCTGTCCCCGTAGCCGAAAAGGTGACGGTGTAGGTATCCGTGTTGGAAATGGTTGGAAAATCAAGGGCTGCTGAAGTCACCTTGGGGGAGTCAGGAATTGCAATTTGCACATCCAGGCTTTTTGCAAAACCGTCAGGAGTCTGGGCTGTCAGTGTGGTCAGGCCGTTTTCCATGGCGTAGATATCATGGCTGCCCCATGGATTGGGATAGGCAGCGAGAATGGCCGGGTTTCCGGAGATCAGGGCCGTCGCGGCGCTCGAATCCAAGATTTCGCCGTTGGAATCGATCACATCCCAATAGAGGCTCATCCACCCCTGTTTGGTCACGGTAAGATCCGGGGAACCCTCTGTGTTGATGAGCGTTCGATTCGTGTAGGTGGCATCCCACTGCCAGAACTGGATGTCGCTTACCGTCACCACTTCCAGACCAAATCCCGCGGTGCGGGGCAGGGTATGACTTTCAATTGCCTGCACCATAAATTGGTGCTCTCCTGCGGCAAGAGAGGAGGTGTCGATTTTCAAGACCGCTCCCCCTCTATTTTTGAGGGGGACCGGCGTGAAATCGTGAATGGGCAGGCCGCCACCGGCAGGGCTCATCAGAGATAAAGCAATGCCGGTCTGGGTGGTGAAACCATTCCAGAACTCGACGGAAATCACGAATTCCGCCATCTGGCCCCGGATCACCTTTACCCGGTCCTCCATCACATCCACCGTGTAGTTGGGCGAAGTGACGTTAAAGGAAAAAGCCGGATCGCTTTCCACGTAGTCGTTTACCACGTATATCCTTCCGCTTCGAACCGGATCCCCGACCGTTGCCGTGATGACGGTGGACTCCCACGATGTGATCTCCACTCCCTCCGAACTGCCCCCAACGGACACAAAGCCCGGGGTTGAGCCGAAATCGGTGCCCACAAGGGTGAGCTGCGTTCCGTAAGGACCGGTGGTGGGTGTTACCCCGCTGAGCGTGGGGACTGGTCCCACGGTCACCCCATCCGCTGAAAAAACGATGTTGTCGGCCGTGAAGTAATTGTAACACTCCCTTGAAATCTCAAGCTTGACGAGCTTTCTCGCCTCGGTGGGAAAGGTGAAATCGGCGGTTACGGGAGTCAGAGCGGATGGATCGGAGGGAAGGGTTTGCGCCGGCGGCTCGATCACGGTATCCCGATGGAGGTTTCCGCTGTTGTCCACCCAGGAGACGTTTACGGCGATGGTCTGACTATCGCTCCAGTTGTACATCTGCCCGAGGTCCATGGAAAAGTGAAAAGTGGTGTCGGCAATGTTGGTGACGTTCAGATTCTGGTGAATCACGTTCCCCAAATAGGAATCATCCGGCGAGAGGCTCACCACGCCCTCTGAGACGGGGTTCCAAAGAGGATCAATCCTGGGGTTGACCACCCACTGGGAGATCCCCCCCGTGAAATCCCCGTTCCGGATCACGTTCACCCCTTGGGCGTGTGCACCTGAAAACGGCGCCAGCGTCAGAAACCCCAACAGAATTCCCATCGTCACTCTCATCTTTTTTGTCATCTACGACCTCCGGTCCCAAGATAAATCTCTTCCCTCTGTCCTCGGCATGGAGGGAGCATCCCACCCAATACCGCCGCAGCAAGGAGGCTGAGGATCGGAATGAATCCTCAACGGCACTTGCAAGAGTTCAAGAACCGATGCAAGAAACGTGCAATGGCTGGGCGATTTGTAGAAAATGACCGCTATCCCAGACCGATGGCCTTGTTGCCGTGAAAAACGCTGCTCAAGGGAAAGGCAAAACCGGTGGGGTTTATTGGCATTTTGCACGGCTTCATTTGCAACATGCAATCAATGTGGTTCAGGGGATGCCACCACAAAAGGGTGGTGGAATTTCATGCGTGACTCAGGGTGGAGGGTGGAGCTCTGAACGTCTCTAATCACCGGCCATTTCGTCTCAGACTTTGGATCAGCCCTACAGTACCCGGGAAAGGGGATGAAAAGAGTGAGGCTCCTAACGCAGAGCGGGAGGCCTCAGGAAGCCCCCCCCGAAGGGGGCCCCATCGATTCGTTTTGGTCAGACCATCATTCATGGGAACAAACCCCGTCATTCCTGCGAACCGTCGTCGCGCCGAAGCGGCGCTATGCCTCCTCGCGGAGGCGGAAACAGGACTTTAGAAGACAACCTGGATTCCGGGTCAGGCTCGGAATGACGATTTGGACCGACACAAGAATCTCCCCTGATCGGTAGAACCTATCCGGTCGTAGATCCCGCCTTTTCTGGCCGGGTTGCTCCGCCAGAGGTGAAGGGTTTCGTAAGAACGAGGGACAAAGGAAGGGAAGTCCTCTTCAGGGCAATTAAACGACTACCCGCTAAAGCAGGTACATTTCTGTTACGACTGAAAGTCATTTATTTTGGACCGCAGAACCGCACAACAAGAAACCGCAGAATATCGAAGGGAATAACTCTGTCCTATTGCTTGAGACAACTTCTGCTGTTCGAAATTCCTTGTTCGACATTCGATATTCAAAATCACTGCTGTCCAATTAACGATGCAGAGACGCTGGGTAACACATTAAAATCACACTGAAAAGTGGCAATAAATTTTGTTATCGACTTGAAAATGGATTTTTGGCCATAATCCCGGGAAATCAGCGGGA
>Ga0209164_1002786_pt1 | contig 17639 bp, 11 predicted proteins | sample MTBNYHSulfiMetaG_FD_187458 | JGI IMG/M metagenome (GOLD analysis project Ga0209164, IMG submission 187458) | Enrichment culture microbial communities from rom New York Harbor, USA that are MTBE-degrading - MTBE-NYH (New York Harbor Sulfidogenic)... | ecosystem: Environmental > Aquatic > Marine >...
ACTGGACACTATTGAAAGGTTTGAGTCTCCCGAACATGGCCGCTTGATCGGAGAAGTCACCAAAAAGCAGAAGGATATCTATGCCAAACTGGGTGTGCAATCTCCCTCGTTATAATTTCCGGGAATGCAGGTAGCATGATGGCTGCGACACCCTGTTCTTTTATTCCTTCTGGAAACCTTCTTCAAAAAAGCCCTCAATGTAGGGAAATACTTTTCCTGAACAAACCGTTCTTTTGAACATACTACGTTCATAACCCTTGTTTTTCGACAATAATCACCTTGAAATGGCTTCCTACGCATGTTCAAAAGTGTTGTCTCCTAGCTCAATTACAGATTCATTTTCCCTCATTTCTCCGTTCTGCTAACCTCGTTTTGAACATCACTGCCCCACTAATTCTCAACGATTAATGAAGACTATTCGTGTATCCAGCCATAATGGCTAATTACAACTTATACGATTTTGAACAACCTCAAAACTCTCTTCTAAACAGCCATCTCAAAGTTGTCTACATTCAATGTTCAAAGCTAAAAAGTTTTGAACATGACTCCAAACACTTAGCAGAAAAGAAGTCTGTGAGTTTTCGACGAGTTTTGAACATACCTAATTATTATTATCTATAAAGATATATAGAATAAGAAAAAGACCTATAATACACTCCATCGAAACCACCTACATTGAAAATCACTTACCGTAATCGATTACGCAAATCTGAAAAATATAGCAAAATTTCAGGCAAATCAAAAAGCATCTATGACTGAAAATTCTTTATCTACAATTATCGACTCATGCTCACTTCCATTAGAGAAATCAACCTTATTTAGATCTACAAGAAACAAAGAGGAGCAATCATAAGACCTGAAATAAAACTTGAGGTTCTTATTGTCCTTTATGGTAACCCACTGAGTATTCTCGAAAGATGCAGGTCCATTCCCTTCTCTCTTTGAAACCCCCGCAGGAATGTCCACTGTATTTAGAAGATGAAGGGCAAGCATTACTCCTTCCTTTTCCGTTTCAACGGGATTTGAAAACTCTCTTAACAGAGTTATCCTAACGAATCTAGAGGTAGGAGTTCCATCACCGGGAATTCCAACGTATCCACTGCCAAAACCCATTCCCTTATATGTTATACCGTTTATTTCACCTTCTTTCATATATGGACTAAGATTAACGTAGTTTCTCAGATTTTCGAGATGCCATGAAAGCTCCGGGGCGTTTGTAAGAACTGCATTTGGATTATCGTAGATTTTCATCTCACCATCAATAAACTCGACAACCATGCTTCCACCAAACTTGTCATGCAAAGAGAGGTGAAGAGGGGGCACTTCACCGAGCAGTTCGTTTTCTTCACCCCAAATTGTCATACTTTCAAGAGCTTCTCTAACTGATTCAAGTGTGTCAAAGTTTCCAAGAATCCACGAAGGAAGATCGAACAACTCAATAACCTTTGTAGGATCTGAATCAGGAGCGACCTCTTCATACTCTGTTCCCGGCAACCACAATGCGCTCAAAGACAATCCCGTTTCATTCAATCCATCTGAAATTGCTGTGGGAATATCAAAAGCATTCAATCCCACAAATCCATATTTATTTTCCCACGAGACCGATTCAGACCCATCGGGCATATGACTACTAAAACTGTCACCCCTGTTGAAGAAGACAACTTTCGAGTTCAGAGGATATGAAAACTCCATACTCCTACCTGAGATAACTAAACCATTGTTTTTTTCAGGCGAAAGAAGAAACTCCGTACATCCAATTGAAACAGAAAGGAAAGCTACTAAAAGAGCAACGATCACTGTAAATTTTCTCATCCAATTACCTCCTTTTTGCGAGAAATCCAAGAACAGTAATGACGATAGAACCATGAACTACATGAGAGGTTTCCAGAAATCGAACGCAGAAAACAAGAATTTAGAAGAAGTATAAACTAAATCAGGAGCCATATATAACCATTATACCTCAACTGTACTTTGAAGATTTTTCATTTCTGAGCAGTAATATACAAGAAAAGAAAAGATGGAATCTTGATTGATACATTCCGATCCCATCTCAAGTTTGAAAGATCTAGCTAATTCCGATTACCAGAAAATCAGTGTTTCTATGCAGCCTCCTTGCCCATAAACGCGAGAACAATGTGGTTTACACCAAAAACGAGGAGAGTTATCCCAATCATTACGGCAACCGACAGACCGGCAATGAGGGGATGTAGAATTAGTATTATTCCACCGAATAACACAAGCACATTGAAGACTATGCTCAGAAAGTAGATTCCCTTTCCAGCCGGTTTCAATCGATCGGCGTTTATCAGGTTGTTAATGGCATCCACAATAAACCATATCGCTATTATGAAAGCAAACACATTTGCGGCAAAAAGCGGCCTGAACAGAAATATTATTCCCACTATAACCAACAATATTCCAAGAATCAAGGCGAAGAAAACCTTAGCACCTGTTCGATTTTCAAGCTTGAAGAAGGCAACAATTAACAAAATTCCTCGAACGAGAACGACTATGCCTAACATAATTGCAAGGGTGAGGAACGTTGCAAGAGGGTTGCTCAAAGAGAAAATACCACCGATTATCAACACGAAACCCACTAGAAGAGAGATCCAGTCGAACTTCTTTGCTTCTGCCATGCTATCCACCACCTTCACCCGTTAGCATATAACGGGTCTATTGTAAATCAATTGCTTTCGTAAGTATCAGACGCCACTGTGTTCCATGAAGCCCAACCGAACTCCACTTGACTTCTTTCACAACAACCGTATCCATTCCGCGTGAAAAGAATCTGTATTCTCCCCACCCGGATTCCTTTTGAGAAATCTCACTACCCAACACTCTTAGCTCCTCAAAAAGCTCGTAAAGCTGGTCAGTAAAGAGGTTCCTGCCCATTTCCATTTCATCCTGATCATAGAATATCAGCCCATCTGGCTGCATAACCCAAAATTCATACGGTTCATAGTTCTTCGGGATTATTAGGGGTGCGAGGAAGGTTTCCGGCTTTATCAGGAAACTTAGAGAACCGAATAGTTCACCCTCCTTCGTAAATACTGGCCATTCAAGATCAAGAGCAGGGAAGCCCTCAACGGCAGCAAAACTCTGACTCAATACAGGTAATCCCCTCCTATGGAGTTCAACTACCTGTTCTTGATCTCCAATCCAGTCTCCTTCCACATAATCGAATTCATCAGGGTATATGTACTTCAAAACGCCTTCCATGTCTATGAATGATACGTTTACAACCTGGGGATTGCTTAAGTACAGATCTTTAAGAATTTTCCTTACGCCGGAAGGGTCCTGAAGAACCCTTCTTATATCTTCCGCTCCTTTTGAAAGGGAACTGTCCATGATGTTGAACTGCTCCTGAATTTTTTTCTGTACACTCTTAAGCAGAAGATCCATATCCTTCTTTTCGGCAACATCATCGATCGATTTGGATATCACAAATGTCCAGCCACCATGTGTTGATTTCTTGAAGTACGCAGTATTCAAACTCTCGCCGTCTGAATAGATCAAACTTCCTTCCTCCGTCGAGAGTCCTTTCAATCTCTCGCTTAAACCCAGCACCGGGTAGTCCAGAGAACCAAGTACAAGTGCGGTTTCGTCTGTCATAGCAAGTGAATTCTGTGCATCGAAGACGTAGAAGTGAATATCTGGAAGGAGAATTAAACGTTCTATCAGTGAGAAATTCCAGTTATCAAAAAAGGCAGATAGACCTACGAAAGCCGAAATCTCACCGTTATCCTTAACAGGGACTGCGAAAACTATCGATCTCTTTCCCGTAGAACGACTAAGTACCTGATAGCCCAGAACTTCTTTTCCTTCCAAAAGATCCGGAAAATAACCGCGATTCGCCAGATTCAACCCGGTCCAGTCTCTTTGAACGGTATAGTATCCGCCGTCGGAAAGAATATATAAAGCAAGACCTTCATACTCCTTGTTGAATTTCTCAAGCAGCGGTCGGATGAGTGACCAATCTCCAGACTTTACTTCAGCACAGGATGCAAGAATCCTAAGTGAACTCATAATTCCTAAGAGCCGCTCTTCAAAAGACGTCATGATAAGGTTCAGAATACTCTGAGCCGGTATCGACCAGTCTGTGATAACTTCATCAACTATGTCGGTCCAGCCAACATCTAGCTCTATATTCCACTTACCGAGAGCTTCGGTATTCAAAAGTGTTTTCGTATTCTTCGAAGTCTCTATCTCGATTTCTGATGCGGAACTTCCTGAGAGGATTTTAGATGCCAGAATCCCTGCCTGTTTTCCCTCTTCGAAACCAGAATTTACGACTCCCCCGACGGCTCCGTCTCGAACAATGAAGTCAGATACACCGAAGACTGGACCAGAGGAATTTTCGACCGTCCACTGTGTGACATCGTGAGCGCCGATTGTATTGCCAGATCTGTCTTCTATAGTCCTAACTGATAGAAGCACTACCGCTTCGCGAGGGGAAACTCCTTCTATGTACTTTTTCCAATCCTCGAAAACCTTGAATCCTTCAATCTCTACCGGTTTATCTTTGAAATCGAGATTCTGTAGCTGTTCCTTCATTCCCTCGAAGGTCTCGCTGTCGTCTCCTATAAAACGAATGGTCTCAATTTCAGGAAAGAGTTCAAGTATCATCGAGGCGGTTTCACGAGCGAAGATGAATTCTCTTACACCGGTTTGATTTGCGTTGATTGAATAATGAACCGAAGGATCGAGATTTACACCACAGAAAATAACCGGCGCATCAACATAATCCTTTGCGAAATATTCCATCGCATTGTCATCACAGGCAATCAATATGTCCGGATTGAAAACAGAAGCCTCTTCTGAGGCCAACACCCCGGACTTGATCTTCCATTCTTCCGAAGTCTGAATGCGGGTGTCCATGTAAAAGACTTTCCACTCGAACGAAGGATCGGACAATACGGTCTGAATACCGTCAAGAAGCTCTTTAGACCAAATGTAATCATTATCATAGCTCTGTACGACCATAATCTTCGTAGCCACAATATGAGAGCAAAATAGAATTGAAAGAAGAAAAATGACCAATAATATTTTTCTCATTGAGAAACCCCCCGTAGAAATAATTGGACCCCAAACAAGTGGATTATATGATATACGAACTCAAACCCAAGACAATCTAGAGTGTGTGATAACGCGGCAGATGACATGACTCAGACTTAGAATGCCGGAGATCCCTTTAAATCATGTTTTTGAATTAAGATTCTTCGTTCGTGTCTTCCTAAAAAACTGTACCGCTGCAAAATCATTTGCTATCATTGCAAGCGTATCTAACCTTCTTCCCGTGTACATCCAGGGCAGAAGAAAGAATACCACCTGAGCGGGAGGAATGTTGAACGGAAGTACGACCATCGAGATAGTGAAGAGGTCTAGTGGGCTGGGAACGCCAATCGATGCAAACACGGCAATGATGGATGAAAACATTATATAGATATAGTCTGCTGTACCGAGCGATTTTCCGAGAAGCTGCATGTTGAAGATAGCTACCACCACAAAGAGGGAGACCGTTTGCGGCTGAAACATTACAAGAAGCAGCGGAATGACCCCCTTCTGATTCTCATCGTTGAAATGGTCGCTTTTCTCACAGGTTTTCACCGCTTCGGGAATAACGGCAACCGAAGAGAGAAGGGCGAACAAAAGCATCATCGGCTTCTTTATTATCCCAAGGTACTTTCTTGGTGAGAGAGAAGCCTTTCTGGCTCCAAGGAATGTCCCAATGAGGAACCAGATTACGAAACAAACAATTTCACACACTATAAGCATTATGAGCGCAATCAGTACCTTAGTATCTCGGATGAAGATCGAGGCCTGCCCAAGCATGAGACTGAAAATTCCAATCGGAAGAACGTAATACGAAAGCCTGAATAGAAAGAGGAAGGCATCATTTACAGTTTCTATCGAATTTACGATACCGGTTCTCTTTGAAGACTGAATATACCTCACTGCGAAGGCAAAAATTATTGAAAAAAATACTATAGTAAGAGTTCTGTTCTCTGCAAATGCCTTTACTACGCTGTTGCCAATCATATTTGAAGGCAAGGCCCAAATTATGGAGCCTGCCGAGAGGTCCACTTCTTCATAAGGATCGGTCTCTCTCATAGAAGAGACGAGAGCTTCCTGAGCTTCGGTAGGGATTCCAACTCCGGGTTTCAGGACTAATGCAGTAAGAAGTCCGATAACTGATCCCACCAAAAAGAAGAAGACCATTATAATCGCAAATCGTTTTAGGAAGTTTGCTCCATCTGATCTTTCAATGAGCTTGAGAAAGTTCAGCGTAACGACGCAGAACAAGATCGGAAGACCACAGAAGAGAAGATAATTGAAAAAGAGGGTTCCGATGGGACTTAGAAAATCAATTATCTCGGGAAATGCGCCACCCACATAGAATCCCAATACCATTGAGAAGAGAATCGTCCATATATTCAATAGCCAGTGTGGAATATTCTCTGGTGATTTGCTTCTTCGTATTTTGTTCTGGCTATTGTGAACTACTACAATCGAAAAGGCGATCAGCAGAGCAAGAATTATCCATCTATATGGATCGCTGACCAGGATAATATTTTCTTTTTTATCAACTGAATCGTATAGCCTCGAAACGAGATCGAAGTCAATGTACTTAGAAACAAACTCCTCGGACCGGTTGTATTCGCTGCTCAAAAACCGGTTGATCCATTCGAGAAGCTCCGGATTATTCTGGCTTACACCAATTACAATTTGATCCTCGTTAGGTAACAGATAAAGAGAATAGTGGAGGAGAAGAGAGGTATTTTTTACGAGAAAGGACTCCGTCCAGAGATTGTTCAGGAAGAAAGCTTCTTCCGTTCTCTGAACTAACCTTCTTGAAGCTTCTTCGGTACTGTCTACGGCCGATACTATTGCATTCGGGAAGTACTGATCGGCAAGGGATTCGTATACCGTGTCTGCTACAGTCATTATTGAAACCATTGGTCTGTTAAGAGTCTCGAATGCCACTTCAACGGACATTTCCGGATCGTTCTTCTTGATCTCTTCGAAAAGTTGAGTATTGACCAGTACGGAAAGCCTCTCAGTAAGATAGGCGCGTGACAGGAATATCTGGGACGCTCTGCGGGGCGAATATGAGTAATAACTGAGAATAATATCGCCCTCACCGGCACGAAGGTTTTCTGCAAGAGTCTCATGACCTGAAGCCGTTCGAATGAACTCCGCTTCGACGCCCAATTGAGAAGCGATATGTCTTCCAAGTTCTATGTCGATACCAGAGAGATTGCCGTCGCTGTCAAGATAGTAGAAGGGATACCAGTAGTCTTCTGTCTGCAGAATCCGTAATACGCCGGATATCTTTATTTCTTCGATGTTTCTGAATTCTCGTGCATAGATAATTGCACAAAGCAAAGCAAAAAGAAGTACCACCCCGATTCTCTTCATAGAATTCCCCCGCAGAGCATTTGAGAGATTATATCATTCTCACGGAAAAAGGCAGACCAACATCAAGACATTAACAAAGCAATTGCAAAACTAACTAGCCAAGAGCTTTCTCCACCCTGTCCGCAGCGAGTTTTGCTGTAATAAGGCATACAGGAAGACCGGCCGGATCGAAGCTCCACTGACCTACTTGAAAGAGATTCTTCACCGGTGTATTGATCGATTTCTTCATCTTCATGAAGTCCCTCAAAGGAAAGGTCTCGGAAGGATGATAATTCCATCCAGTAATTGAACCACCGCTGTTCAAGGTCTTCTCTTCCATAGTGAAAGGAGTGGCGACAATCCTGAACTCAACTTTCTCCCTAAGTGAAGGATATAGTCTGAAGAAGTTGTCCATTACATCATCCGCCACCTCTTCCTTCGTACGTTCATATTCCTCCACAGAAATCTCCTTTCCCCAGCCGTTCATTGCCTTTTTAGTCGTATTCAAGTTCAGAATTATTCCTGTCTTGCCTTCTGGAGCAAGAGACGGGTCTCTAAGGCAGGGAATGCTGATCTCCATTCCCGCCGTCTTGAAGTAATCTGGAGATTCATAGTCGCAGTATTTTGCAGCGACTGGAACATAGATTATGTGTTCTACATGTCTATCGAGATTTTCCGGAGGTGTGTCAACTCCCATAAATACGGAGAAGACAGAGTCGGAAACCTGCGCTCTGTTGAGTCTTTGCATGAAGTCTTTGTCGAGGGCACTCTCAGGAAGCAGCCTGTTGTACAACCGCTTAGCGTCTGCAGCGTTAACGATGAGGGATGCCTTCAACTCGTCACCGGTATCTGTAACCACTCCGACCGGCAAGTTGCGCTCGAGAAGAATCTTCGTAACTTCGGTGTTTGTAAGGACGGTTCCTCCGGTATTTCTTACGAACTCTGCAATTTCGAGGGGTATCCTTTCTATTCCACCTTTGGGATAGAAGTAATCCCTGAAGACAGTTGGGTAGGCGAGACCGAAGAATGCAGGAGTCCCGTCGAAAAAGGGTTCATCGATTATACTTACCAGCTCGTCGTCGAGTATTCTGGCTCTCAAGAAGTCCCTGAACGGCACATTGTTGTATTTGAGTTTCTTCAAGAAGCCTAGAAGCTTCTTGCCGTTCTTGAAAAACCAGGGAATTGATTTCAACTTAGTCAGAAACGTAGTCTTTCCATAAAGCGGTCCCGACATTCCCGATAACGAACCCATGAAGCTGTTCAGTTCTTCCATCTCCTTAAGTAGATCCTCTATGCCGGATCTGCTTTCGGGGAACCGTTCGCCGAGGAAGTCGAAGTACTCCAGAAGGCTTTCGTCTGACTCCATAGAAAATACTTTGTCTTCGAAGCCAGCGTACACTCTGTTCTTTACGAAGTTTAGCTTATCCATGATACCGAAGTTCTCGAGCATTGGAAATAGAAGCCCGGCATTCTCCACTGCCTTGATTCCGCTGTCGAAATGGTAACCTCTGTACTGAAATGAGGAGAAACAGCCACCGGGTTTTTCCGCTCTCTCAATAATTGCCACTTTCTTTCCCGCTTTAGACAAAAAGGCGGCACAACTGAGTCCAGCTATTCCCGCACCGATAACAATACAGTCGAATTTCATACAATCACTTCCTTTTCAAGCCAGCTCAAGAGTCTTTTAATTGGTACGGGCTTTCTATCGAAGGAAAGTCTCTTACAGCGTTTCTCACAGAAACCGGGGCAGTCTGAGCAAAGTGTGCCGATTGTTGTCTCAAGTAGCCGCTTCTTCGCACCTATGAAATTGCCCGTCTCGAGACGCCTGAGAATTCCTCGAATATCCTTTCCATCGGGGCACTTCAACGAGCAATTTGGAATGTCGCATAGCTGACAGGAGCTGCTAATCAATGGAACGGTCTCTCTGTCCAGAACTGTATTCTCAAGATCTACTGAATCCCTTTTCTTACCAGCAGTATAGTGGACTCTTTCGACTTCAGGCTCCCTGTAGTTGTATTCCTTCATCTTTAGCTTTCTAAGAATAAGATTTGCAGCACCGATCCCGGAGACCGTGACTGCAGGTGTCCCCATTCCCATAACTGTTGAATCTCCGCAGACAAACAGGTTTTCCCATTCGCTTCTGGCATGGAGTCTCTTTAGCAATTCCTGACCTATGGATTGCTTCGGACCGCCAACGCGCCCCTCGTTCTTGAGGGTAAATCTTTCGATTGTAAGTGGAGTTGCCGTTTCCAGATGTTTCAAGGATTCTCTCAGTCTGGGGAATCTCTTTTCTATCAGTTTAATAACCCGCTCGGTCTCGTCCTCTTTCATCTCACGGTATTCCTTTGTGCCACGAGGGGGCCACTTTTTCTTTGAGGGAGCTATCATGGACATCACGTGAGTTCCTTCTGGACATATAGAAGGTTCGTCAATCGAAGAGATGTACACTGTGACATCGCTTTCGACTATTTCGTCAAATTCCTCGACAAACATTTCCACCGGATTCGTACCGGCAGGGATAGCAGAAGAGTCTACGGCGGCGTACACGACCATGGCGGGAAAAGTCGGCTCAAGGGACTCCACCCATTTAACTCTTTCCTGACTTACAAACTCTTTGGGAACGATCCCTCCATAGAGATTCCAGACCGTTCCCCCGTAAATCACGAAGTCAGATCTTATTTCGCGCCCATCTTCGAGTCTTATCCCAGATGCCTTCCCATCATCAAAGAGTATTTCATTAACGCGATTTTCGTACAGCAAGTAACCGCCGTTCTTCTCTATCGCCTTTTCAAGTTTGTTTGGTATCATCTGAGAAGAACCTACGGGATAGAAGCCGCCTCCTTCGTGATTGTCTATGAACATCGTTACGGCCAGGACGCCGGGGGTTTCCTTTACAGTCGTATAGCAGTAGGTGGAAGTAAGAACATCGAAAAACTGATAGAGCTCCTTCGCTTCCGGATCTATAAACCTTCTCATAAGTTCTTCAGTGCTTTTGAATAGAAGCCTGATCATTTTGGCCTGTCGTACAGGATGCTTAAGCAGAGATCTGAGACTGTCGCTTCTCTTTATTTCAGTGGGAGGGACAATTACGGGATCTGTAACTATCACGTTATGATATAAGTCGGCTAGATACTTGTAGAACTTTCTTAGTTGCTCTTCATAACCTGGAAAGTTATTTCCAAGCTCTTCTATAAATCGGTCGAGATCCGGCCAGAAGACAATTCTCTTCTCTCCAAAAGTCACAGAGTATAGGGCCTCGTGTCTTACCATTTCAATGTCTTCACCGATTTCGTTGAAAACAAACCTGTGAGAATTGAAGCCGCGGTTTCCGAATCCGAATACCATGCCTACTGCAGAATCAAACGTGAAGTCATTTCTTCTGAAGATCGAGCAACACCCTCCGGGAAGATAATGCTGCTCCGCAACGAGCACTCTTAGTCCCTTATTAGCCAGCAGAGAGGCAGCCGATAAACTTCCTAGTCCAGATCCAATTACCGCAACGTCGTATTTGCTTTCGGGAAAGAACTTACCGTTCATATGCACCCCCCGATCAAGAAATACATCTTATCTATTAGAATTCTAAATTATTGGAATGCCCTTCTCCTAGAGTTTTATGTAGCTTCGGAAAAGTAGATTGGCAGGGGATAAGGAATAGTAAAGGCGGAGCACTTTGCTCCGCCTGAAAGATCTGCTTATCGCTTGATAGTGGTACGAGGTAACTTTAAGGAATCATCACCGTATCTATTACGTGGATTACGCCATTTGCAGCAACTATATCCGTTGCGATTATCCCAGAACCTTGAATCTTGACTTCGGTTGGGTTTATCATCAGCTGACCGCCATTAAGAGCAGTCAAAGATCTCATACCCAGTACATCTCCAGCCATATATTCTCCCGATACGACGTGGTATAGGAGGATGTTCTTCAGAGTCGGTATATCCTTGAGCAAGGATTCGATAGTTCCTTCGGGCAATTTTGCAAAGGCTTCATCATTCGGGGCGAAGACTGTGAAAGGCCCATCACCCATTAGCTCTTCGACTAGACCGGCTTCCTGAAGAGCCGTAACTAGTGTCGTAAACGAGCCCGCATCGATAGCAATTTCAGGGATTCTCCTTGTCTCTCTTTCCGGAGGAAGGATGACAGTGTCTATAACATGAATTACTCCATTGCTTGCTCCTATGTCAACTGCAGTTATCATTGCATTACTGACGTAAACCTTTCCTTCTTCTACTTTTATCTGTATATCGCTGCCTTCGACGGACTTCAGCGATTCGAGTGAGACCACGTCAGAGGACATATACTTTCCTGGAACCACATGATAGGTAAGAATTCTTGTAAGAGCCGGTATGTCGTTTAGGAGACTTTCAACAGTTCCCTCCGGGAGCTTTGCAAATGCTTCGTCAGTTGGAGCGAACACAGTAAAAGGTCCATCTCCCATAAGAGTCTCGACTAGACCCGCCTTTTCAACCGCCGCCACGAGTGTAGTGAAATTGCCTGCTGAAACCGCTACTTCTACTATGTTCTTGGAGAAACCAGTGAAAACCAATCCTATTAAAACTAACACCAGAAATACCTTTTTCATCATTATCACCTCAATCAGAATTTCTTATACTACATTTTTCAAAACCAAATCGTTGACAATTTGATTTTACTCTGCCAAACTCGTCGTTGTCAATAGGGTTGTGCACAACGAAAAATCGGCGACCTTGATTTCTCTTTGCCTCTTTTAAAAAGCCATACAGAAACAACCATACGAACGCTTAACTAATTCTTAATCTACGCTTTACTTCGATGATCATGGTTATCTTGAAAGATTAGTAGTTGACAAGAGATAAGCGACTTTGGAAGTGAGGTTTGAAAAGACATTGATCGGTTCCACAAATTGACAATCACAAACGGGTAGATCTCAACTCGGAGGAGCCCTTTTCTGTAAGCTTGAGGTATCCGTCGTACTCGGTTATCAACATTTCCTTGTCTAGCGCCTCGAGGGCAGTCTTAACTATCGATTCGTCTGAGTGTGAATCGGAAATTCCCAAGGCTCTGAGAGGTTCTATATCTTGATAAGCCATAGATGCCTTTGCTTCGCACTCGAGCTGATCGCGAGTCTGAATCTTCCCTTGATCGATCATGAAAAGGAACCAGCGTTTTAGCTGCTTCGATCTGAACTTGTTGAAGAGGGAAAAGCCATATCTTTCGAAGTCGATGGCTTCTCCTCTGGCAGATCTTATAAGATCTATCAGTAACTCTGCCGCCCCTTTGAGAATCAGAATGGAAACGATCAACCCTACAATCGCGTCAGCATAGGGAATCCTTACGAGAGATACGATGAGCCCAATTGCTACGCTCACAGCTACAAGAACATGATTTCTTGAATCCGCCGACTGGGTAATCAGAGGGAAGGATCGATTTTTAAGGCCTGAGTACTTCTGATAGAACCACAAGAGAGCGCAGACTATTCCCGAAATTGCCACTGCAGCAAAAGTAAGGATGTCTGGGGAAGGGATCTCACCGGAAACGAGCCTGAATGAAGCTTCTATCAATGAAAAAAGACCAGTTGCTCCCATAAATAGTAGAAGAATCAAGCTTACCAGATGTTCATGGTTCTTCTTGACTCCCCAGTACACGAAAACACTTGAGATTCCGTCCAAAAGAGTATCGAATGAATCATTTAGAAGGCCGACACTGCCGGAAAGAATAGCGGCGGGAAGCTTCAAGGCAGCAAGGATGAAGTGGACGATTATCGTTACTCTCGAGACTGTTTCGGATTTTGTTGCTTTTTCCAGAAGCCGGCCGCTATTCTCGAGTTCGGCGAGCATCTTCTTCGCCTCAGACTCTCCCCTCTCAGTCAGTTCAAATGTGTCGCCATTCTGAATAAGCCAGCCATCTTCTTTCATGTTTTCTATGGCGGAATCCAGAAATGAATCCAGATCTGCGGCTTCGTGCATTCTCTTACCATAGGGAAAGACCTCGAAGAAAATGCCGAACCTTCTCCCCATCACTGAGAAGTACTCTTTCAGTAGTTCCTTCGTATTGCAGCCTCTGAGAACCGCAGCGGCCACATTCCATTCATGTCCATAATGCTTAGAATGAGACTTGTGTTCCATAGACACTCCAGCGTTCTTTCAATCAAATCATGTTCGTAATATACCAAAAAAACAGACAGCTGCCCTAAGTATGATACATCCAATATTCATAAGAAGTAGACCCTAAAATGACGCCGAAAAAATGAAATGCATGGCATTTGATTCACTCAGCAAATGAGACGCAATTTTGGCATGATCGAAGTAACAATATTGATCAAAGTACAGCAATGCTCAGATGCCAATCTCTAACGAGAAAATTCAATCAGTGACACTCACAATTCCAAAAAGCCAGCAAGAATTCTCTGCAAACTCTTCTTCGACGGAAAGATACTAAAGCAGATTGACTCCTGGTATGGAGCCTTTCTTGAAAATCGCTACCATGCTCACTGATCCAATTAGAACTGCTCCAAGTACTATCTCCTTCATATAAAATGGAAGATTGATCATAACAAATCCATTTGTCAGAACGGACAGTAGAAGAGAGCCAATAACAGTTCCCCAGATATTTGGAACTCCGTCTCGTAGAAAGACCGCTCCAATGAACATTGCGCTTATTCCCGGCATAAGGTATCCGTCGCCCATCGCCGGAGTACCTGATCCGAGAAGCGAACCTATCATTATTCCAGCGAGACCTGCCATGAATCCCGAAATCAACAACGCAATAAATTTCACCTTCCTGACTTTAATACCCACATGCTCAGATGCTTTTGGGTTTCCACCTACTGCGTGAAAGAATCTTCCGATCTTCGTATGTTCGAGGACAACCACATAAATAGCTATTATGATTGCGAATATTATTACGGGCATTGGAATTGTCTCAAAGAGAAAAGACCTTCCAAGAAATGGAAATATTTCCGGGAATTTTGCTGAGTAATAGGTCGATCCTCCCGTAAGCCATTTCGTAAATCCGGCAAGAAGCGTCATCATTCCAATGGTAGTAATTATCGACGGAACCCCAATGAAAAGTATTACCATTCCATTCAAAGCGCCGACTCCCAAAGCTGCCAACAGGGAGATTATCCACGCGGGAATTGCTCCCATGAAGAGTTTTCCCATGAGTATTACACTAAGAACACCGGAGAATCCTGCAAGTGATGCGAACGACATATCGAATTCACCGGCTATCACAACAGTAGTTAGACCGATAGCGAGGATTCCCGTTATGCTTGCCTGTCTAATAATCGATAGAATATTTCTTACACTATAAAAGGTAGGTTCCATGAATGAGAATACGGCAAATACGATGATCAGCGCAAATAACACACCGTATCTTCTCACTACTGAAGCCAGGTTTTCTTTTGAGATCATGACCTATCCTCCTCATCTAGCCCTTCCAGGTATTCTTCCATGAATTGCCAGTTAGCAAGCTGCGATTTAAAGAGCCATGGACAATATCTTTTCATCATCGAATTCTTCGCGAGACAGTTCACCAGAGATTCGCCCTTCTTTAAAGACATAGAGCCTATCACTAACTCCGATAAGTTCTGGGAGTTCGGAAGAAATGAAAATTACCCCGGCACTCTTTTCTTCTGCAAGACTTCTGATCATCTTGTAGATTTCGAACTTCGTGCCAACGTCGATTCCATTTGTCGGATCGTCGAGAATCAGCACGCTCATATGGTCCTTTGAGATCCATCGTCCGATGACGACCTTTTGCTGATTACCGCCGCTCAGAACCTGGACATCCTGATTGATGTTAGAGTACTTAAGACTTAGCGAACTCTTGTCAAGAATGCTTTTTACCAGAGAATTCTCTTTTTTGGCCGAGACAACTCCCATGAGTCTTGAGAACTCATCGATATATGATATTGTCAAATTCTTCTTCAGATTCAAACTTGTAAGTAGTCCCTTTTCTCTTCTATCATCCGGTACAAGGAAGACGCCTTCCTCTATCATTCTATGTACATTGGGCTGAACTTCTTTCCCTTTGACAATTACCCTGCCGATCTTTGTTTCTCTTAGACCGTATAAGTGCTCTATAAACTCGGTTCTTCCAGATCCGATGAGACCGTATAGTCCCAGAACTTCTCCTTTATTCAAGTGAATACTGATATCCTTAAGAAATCCCGAACCGCTAAGGTTTTCGACCTGCAGTATCTTGTCTCCAGAGCGATTCGTCACTTCAGGAAAGAGGCTAGAAATATTCCTGTTCACCATAAGTCTTATCGCCTCTTCCTCAGAAAGGTCTTCTTTGTTCCTTGTGGTTACTCTCTCGCCATTTCTGAATATCGAAATCCTGTCTGCGTTTTCGAAGACTTCTTCAAGTTTGTGAGTAATCAGAATGACGGAAACGCCTTCATCTTTTATCTGATGGATTGCGCTGAACAGCGACTTGACTTCCGCCTCGGTAAGACTGGAAGTAGGCTCGTCAAGAATCAGTATCTTGGGTTTGTATAGGAAGGCGCGTAGAATCTCTATAGCCTGTCTTTGCGCAGAACTGAGAAGCGCAACCGGTATGCCTAGAGGCACTCTTAGGTTGTAAAGCTCAGATAGGTCCTCTGCTTTTGAAAGAATTGCCTTTTCGTCTATCAAGAACCCTCCCTTGACAGGTTCCTCTCTCAAAAGGATGTTTTGAGCGCCAGTGAGATAAGGGATGAGGTTCCGCTCCTGATAAACCATTCTTATCCCCAGTCTAAGGGCCTGGGAAGGGTGAGTAAGCCTCACTTCCGCACCGTTGAGAAAGACATTTCCCTCATCTGGTCTCACTATTCCTGTCAGAACATTGCAGAGAGTGCTCTTTCCTGCTCCGTTTTCACCACAGATAGCGTGAATCTCACCCTCGAGCAAATCGAAGTCTACGTTGTTTAGGGCTTTGACCCCCGGAAAGGATTTAGATATGGATACAGTCTTCAAAACAATATTCTTATCCGACATATCAGACCTTCTTTCACCAGGTAATTCAGAATCAATATCGGGAGAGAGAATCCTCTCCCGATATTGGCTTCTAAAACAGGCAGATTACTGAATCTTGTATGGACCACCAGCGTCTTGCCAGTTGAACCATGCATCGGGATCGTCTGGATCCATTCCGTAGTAACCAAATACAGCATGGATAGAGCTTCCTGGTTCGGGAACATTCGTCTCATCTGTTACGTATGGAGTTGCATAGATGACTCTTCCCGGAGGTACGAGAGAGTCTGGATGATCGGGTCCAATTCCCATTTCTACCTGATTGATGACTTCAAATACGGTGTGAACGTAGTATTCAAATGGCTGGCTTACTGTGGCAACAAATGGAGATCCACTTCTTATCATAGAGTAAACGGCCGAACCTCCATCAATACCGGTAACGAAAATATCGTCCTTGTCGAATCCCGCCTGTTCAATTGCACGTGCGGCGTACTGACCGGGAGTGTCCCAACCGGCAAATATCCAGTCGAGGTCATTTCCATACTTCGTCATCCAGTTGACTGCAACGTTGAAAGCGCTGTCTTCGTATCCAACGAGAGGTAGAAATTCTTCGGCAACAAGCTCAATGGCCGGCCAATCTCTTTCGAAGAGCGTTGCGGCGACATAGGCTCTTCGTCTCATAATATGCCACTTACCACTGAAAATCGCCACTTTCCCTCTCTCGTTTAGCCTCTGGATTCCCCAGTAACTCATTAGAGCTCCGGCAACGGCGTTATTCTGTGTACAACTGACAATGACTCCAGGCTTAACTTCAGTGTCAACACAGTAGACACCAATACCCTCTTCGGTTGCTTTGAGAATGAGGTCTGCGATAGCTTCCATGTCCCAGTAGATGATTACGATTGCATCTACTTTCTTCTGGATCAAGGTCTCCATAGTTTCACGCTGCTGGGCTGGATCTCTTACGGTCATTGCATCGATAAACTCCCAATCCCTGTGAGCGCATTCGATCTTCACCTGCTGGAAATCTCTCTGACAGGATTCTGCCTCAAGTCCATGCCCACAGATTGCGACCGTCACGTCTTTCGCATATTCAGTTCCTGCGAACGTCATACTTGAAAGCGTTAGAACCATGATTACAAGAATCGAAATAATAAAACGCTTCTTCATTCCTTCACCCCTTTTCAAGATTTGTTTAGTTCTTCTGAAACTTCCCTCAGAAAGCGGTAAACAACTGTTGCTCCGGGATCCTGCTCGCCGACCGTGCGGCTGCCGAATGCTTTTGCTCTGCCCTTCTTTGCTTCCATG
>Ga0209164_1002787_pt1 | contig 17635 bp, 10 predicted proteins | sample MTBNYHSulfiMetaG_FD_187458 | JGI IMG/M metagenome (GOLD analysis project Ga0209164, IMG submission 187458) | Enrichment culture microbial communities from rom New York Harbor, USA that are MTBE-degrading - MTBE-NYH (New York Harbor Sulfidogenic)... | ecosystem: Environmental > Aquatic > Marine >...
GGTGGATTGGACCCCCGGAAGATGATGGGGCAACTACAGCAGTTGCAACAGCAACTGGCCAAGACACAAGCCGAGCTAGCCGAAGAGACCGTCACCGGCGCGGCTGGGGGCGGCGCGGTCAAGGTCACCCTCACCGGCGACCAACGCTGCCGGGCCATCGAGGTCGATCCCGACTTGCTGGCGGAGGGCGACACCGCCATGCTGCAAGACCTGCTGCTGGCCGCTTTCAACAACGCGCTGGAGGAATCTCGTAAGCTGGCGGCTGAGCGCCTGGGGCCTCTCGCTGGCGGTTTGCCCATGTAGGCCTTTGACGCTCACTATTTTTGTCCCTGTCCCACAACCCCTCGATGAATCTCCCGATTGAATGATGTTGCTCCCCGAACCTGTCCAGCGCTTGATTGACGCCTTCTCCCGCTTGCCGGGCATCGGCCCCAAGACGGCCTCCCGCCTGACTTTCTATTTACTCAGCAGCGGTGACGATTTGCCGGAGACGCTCTCCGAGGCCCTAGGCGAACTTAAAGCCAACATCACCCACTGCTCGCGTTGCTTCAATATCACCACTGTAGACCACCCCCTGTGCGCCATCTGCCGCGATGAACGGCGCGATGAAAGCCTGCTTTGCGTGGTCGAGGAGCCGCTTGATGTGCTGGCGCTGGAGCGCACGGCGGCCTTCGATGGTCGCTATCACGTGCTGATGGGGGCGCTTTCCCCCATTGAGGGTATTGGCCCCGAAGATCTCAGGATCGCCGAGCTGCTCGAACGCGTGCGTGCCGGAGGCTTCAAGGAGATCATCCTGGCTACTAACCCCAGCATGGAGGGGGATGCCACCGCCATGTACCTGAGCCGCCAGTTGCAACCCTTCGGTGTCAAAGTCACCCGTCTGGCGCGCGGCCTGCCTGTAGGGGGAGACCTGGAATACGCCGACCAGAACACTTTGCAGCGGGCCTTGGCGGGCCGCCAGAGCATGGAGTGAGATTCGCAAGAGCGTGCGCCTTTGTGAATCATAGAAAACGTTTATTCTTCCACTCTTGACGGTGTGCCCATTCGTAGCTTATAATCAACAGGCAAGTCAAGGTTACGGTCTCGCTCTTTTCAGCAGACCTCTTTAAAAGAATACACAATTGGACTCGCGTCGCAGAGAGTGCCCGGTGTGCCGCAAGTTTGGCGGTGTCACTGTGGCATTATTTGTCTGTGTGCCTTGACAGGCTCGGGTGAGGTTGGTAGAATCCAGCCCGCTCGATTGGCGGAACCTTAACAATTGAAAAGTGATAGGAAGTGCGAGAACCTTGCGCTCAGGAAAAAACCGCAGTAAACGAACCCAGCGTTTCTTCGGAAACGTTAGTTCTTGCGGAGAGTTTGATCCTGGCTCAGGATGAACGCTGGCGGTGTGCCTAATACATGCAAGTCGAACGAGGAGCCTTTGTATTTATACGAGGGATTTCCTAGTGGCGAACGGGTGAGTAACGCGTTGGTGACCTGCCCCGAAGAGGGGGATAACAGCTTGAAAGAGCTGCTAATACCCCATGTGATCACAATGGCTAGAGGCTTTGTGATTAAAGGGAGTAATCCGCTTCGGGAGGGGCCTGCGTCCCATCAGCTAGTTGGTAGGGTAATGGCCTACCAAGGCTACGACGGGTAGGGGGCCTGAGAGGGTGGCCCCCCACACTGGAACTGAAACACGGTCCAGACACCTACGGGTGGCAGCAGTAGGGAATATTGCCCAATGGACGAAAGTCTGAGGCAGCAACACCGCGTGTGCGATGAAGGCCTTCGGGTCGTAAAGCACTTTTATGAGGGAAGAGGAAGGACGGTACCTCATGAATAAGGATCGGCTAACTACGTGCCAGCAGCCGCGGTAACACGTAGGATCCAAGCGTTATCCGGATTTACTGGGCGTAAAGCGCGTGTAGGTGGTTTGGCAAGTTGGATGTGAAAGTTCCCGGCTCAACCGGGAGAGGTCGTTCAATACTGCCAGACTAGAGGACGGTAGAGGGAGGTGGAATTCCGGGTGTAGTGGTGAAATGCGTAGATATCCGGAGGAACACCAGTGGCGAAGGCGGCCTCCTGGGCCGTTCCTGACACTCAGACGCGAAAGCTAGGGGAGCGAACGGGATTAGAAACCCCGGTAGTCCTAGCTGTAAACGATGTGGACTTGGTGTTGGTGGTGTAAAAACCATCAGTGCCGTAGCTAACGCGATAAGTCCACCGCCTGGGGATTACGACCGCAAGGTTAAAACTCAAAGGAATTGACGGGGCCCCGCACAAGCAGCGGAGCGTGTGGTTTAATTCGATGCTACGCGAAGAACCTTACCTGGGTTTGACATATAGGTGGTAGAGATTCGAAAGATGATCGACCCTTCGGGGAGCCTATACAGGTGCTGCATGGCTGTCGTCAGCTCGTGCCGTGAGGTGTCCGGTTAAGTCCGGTAACGAGCGCAACCCTCGCCGTATGTTATACGTGTCATACGGGACTGCCGGCATAAAGCCGGAGGAAGGCGGGGATGATGTCAAGTCAGCATGGCCTTTATATCCAGGGCTACACACACGCTACAATGGTCAGTACAATAGGTCGCAAAACCGCGAGGTGGAGCCAATCCTCAAAGCTGGCCTCAGTTCGAATTGCAGGCTGCAACTCGCCTGCATGAAGCCGGAGTTGCTAGTAAACGCGCGTCAGCAATAGTGCGTTGAATACGTTCCCGGGGCTTGTACACACCGCCCGTCACGTCATGGAAGCTGGCAACACCTGAAGTCGGTATCCTAACCGCAAGGAGGGAGCCGCCTAAGGTGGGGCTGGTAACTGGGACGAAGTCGTAACAAGGTAGGTGTACCGGAAGGTGCGCCTGGATCACCTCCTTTCTCGGAGAAACGAGCAAAGGTCCAGCACTCGCCGTGTTTGCACGGCTGTGGTGCAGACCGGCGCTCCACTCCACAATCGAGAATGACCGTCTCAGACGGCGTTCTCACAATCGAATGCCTGGCATTCGATCAGCCTCGTCGCGGTGGCGAGGCGAAGCACAAGGTTACGCCTCCTATCACTTTTCAGTTGTTAAGTCCGCCATCGCTCTTTTACATGCAGCAGCACTCGGGCCTGTAGCTCAGGTGGTTAGAGCACTGTGCTGATAACGCAGGGGTCAGTGGTTCGAGTCCACTCAGGCCCACTTTTCTAACCGGATGACCTGGGGATGTAGCTCAGCTGGGAGAGCACCGCCTTTGCAAGGCGGGGGTCAGGGGTTCGAGTCCCCTCATCTCCACTGAGCGCCTCAGAGAAGGAGAACCAGCGGAATTTGGTCGCTGTGGTATCGATTTAGGAAAACGCAAAGGCAAAACCGTTTGGCGCACACGCGGCCCGGCGGTTTGCCGGGTCGTCTTGATTTATCGGCAGATTAACAATTGCACAGCGGAAGAGTCCACGGGTGACGTATGCTCCCCACCTTAGCGGTGGGTGGCTTTCGTCGGCGGTGGACCGCCGACCAGCACATTAACAACTGAATAGACGATCCTGAAAAAGATATAACGTTGCAGAATATCTTCGATTTCTCCACATTACGATCCATAGTTAAGCTACTAAGGGCTTACGGTGGATGCCTTGGCGTTAAGTGCCGATGAAGGACGTGGGACACTGCGATAAGCCTCGGGTAGCCGTGCACAGGCTTTGATCCGAGGATCTCCGAATGGGGAAACCCGCTGCGGCAAACCCGCAGCATCCTCTAGCTGAACACATAGGCTTGAGGAAGGTAACCTGGGGAACTGAAACATCTTAGTACCCAGAGGAAAAGAAATCAACGAGATTCCCTCAGTAGTGGCGAGCGAACGGGGAATAGCCCAAACCGTCCGAGCTTGCTTGGGCGGGGTTGTAGGGTCTGGCACATAGGAGTGATAAATCGATTGATTAGTGGAATGGTGTGGGAAAGCCAACCAGAGAGGGTGATAGTCCCGTACGCGAAAATCAATCGACTCCTGTCAGATACCTGAGTACCGCCGGACTCGTGTAATCCGGTGGGAACCTGGGGAGACCACTCTCCAAGGCTAAATACACTTAACGACCGATAGCGTACAAGTACCGTGAGGGAAAGGTGAAAAGCACCCCGGTGAGGGGAGTGAAATAGAACCTGAAACCGTGAGCCTACAATCGGTCGGAGGGCTAATGGCGGGTCTGTGTCCTTGTGAAAGCAGGTGACGCGCCGCTATGCCTGACGGCGTGCCTTTTGGAGAATGAGCCTGCGAGTTAATCTCTGTGGCAAGGCTAAGGGAGTGACACCCGTAACCGTAGCGAAAGCGAGTCTTAATAGGGCGTACAGTCGCAGGGATTAGACACGAAACCAAGTGAGCTACCCATGGCCAGGGTGAAGCGAGTTTAATCGCTCGTGGAGGCCCGAACCTTTAGCAGTTGCAAATGCTTGGGATGAGCTGTGGGTAGAGGTGATATGCCAAACGAACTTGGAGATAGCTTGTTCTCCCCGAAATAGCTTTAGGGCTAGCGTCATGCGTTCAGTATTGGAGGTAGAGCACTGGATGGGCTCGGGGGCTTATCGCTTACCAACCCCAACCAAACTCCGAATGCCAATACTCCAGAGCATGGCAGTCGGACCACGGGAGATGAGTTTCGTGGTCGAGAGGGAAAGAGCCCAGACCATCGGCTAAGGTCCTCAAGTCTAAACTAAGTGGGAAACGATGTGGGATTACTGAGACAACCAGGAGGTTTGCTTAGAAGCAGCCATCCTTTAAAGAGTGCGTAACAGCTCACTGGTCAAGTGGTCCTGCGCGGAAAATGTAACGGGGCTAAGTTTAGCACCGAAGCCATGGATTTCAGCCTTCGGGCTGGAGTAGTAGGGGAGCGTTCCGTTTGCGGTGAAGGTCGACCGTGAGGACGGCTGGAGTGAACGGAAGTGAGAATGCAGGCATGAGTAGCGCAAAACATGTGAGAATCGTGTTCGCCGTAAGTCTAAGGTTTCCGACGGAAGGTCAATCCGCGTCGGGTTAGTCGGTCCTTAGCCGAGGCCGAAAGGCATAGGTGATGGACATCCGGTCAACATTCCGGAACCACTCAAGACGAGCGATGGGGGGACGCAACGAGGTAGGCCAGCCTGCGATTGGTTGTGCAGGTTCCAAGCGTGTAGGCGTTGAGGCCCGTAGGTAAATCCGCGGGCTGAGCTGAGGCGCGATGGTGAGCCCCTGAGGCGGAAGTGGTTGAGCCTTGTTGCCAAGAAAAGCCTCTAAGTGTTGACTCTTGAGTGACCGTACCGCAAACCGACACTGGTAGACGGGTAGAGTATACCAAGGCGAACGGGAGAACCCTCGTTAAGGAACTAGGCAAATTGACCCCGTAACTTCGGGAGAAGGGGTGCCTCCGCGTGTGAAAGTTTTACTTCTGGAGCATGCGGGGGTCGCAGTGAACAGGCTCTGGCGACTGGTTAACAAAACCACAGGTCTCTGCTAAGTCGTAAGACGATGTATAGGGGCTGACGCCTGCCCAGTGCCGGAAGGTTAAAGGGAGGGGTTAGAACGGCTTCGGCCGTTCAAAGCTCCGAACTGAAGCCCCGGTGAACGGCGGCCGTAACTATAACGGTCCTAAGGTAGCGAAATTCCTTGTCGGGTAAGTTCCGACCCGCACGAATGGCGTAACGACTGGAGCACTGTCTCGACGAGGGACCCGGTGAAATTGAAGTACGAGTAAAGATGCTCGTTACCCGCAGCAGGACAAAAAGACCCCGTGGAGCTTTACTGTAGCTTGGCATTGAGTTTGGGCTTAGTTTGTGTAGGATAGGTGGGAGGCTGTGAAACTGGGGCGCTAGCCTCGGTGGAGCCATCAGTGAAATACCACCCTAACTAAGTCTTGACCCTAACCCCACACCGTGATCCGGGTGGGGGACCGTGCCAGGTGGGCAGTTTGACTGGGGCGGTCGCCTCCTAAAAGGTAACGGAGGCGCCCAAAGGTTCCCTCAGGCTGAATGGAAACCAGCCGTAGAGTGTAAAGGCACAAGGGAGCTTGACTGTGAGACAGACACGTCGAGCAGAGACGAAAGTCGGGCTTAGTGATCCCACGGTACCGAGTGGAAGGGCCGTGGCTTACCGGATAAAAGCTACCCCGGGGATAACAGGCTAGTCACGCCCAAGAGTTCACATCGACGGCGTGGCTCGGCACCTCGATGTCGGCTCGTCGCATCCTGGGGCTGGATAAGGTCCCAAGGGTTGGGCTGTTCGCCCATTAAAGCGGCACGCGAGCTGGGTTCAGACCGTCGTGAGACAGGTCGGTCTCTATCCGCTGTGGGCGTAAGGGATTTGAGGGAAGCTGCCCCTAGTACGAGAGGACCGGGGTGGACAGACCGCTAGTGTTCCAGTTGTCGTGCCAACGGCATTGCTGGGTAGCTACGTCTGGCAGAGATAACCGCTGAAAGCATCTAAGCGGGAAACTCGTCCCAAGATTAGATCCCTCGTCCCGTTAAGGGAGTAAGACCGCAGGAAGACTACCTGCTTGATAGGCGGCAAGTGTAAGCGCAGCAATGCGTTCAGCTGAGCCGTACTAATGGTCGAGGGCTTAACTTTCGTAATGTGGAGAACTCGGAGATCTTCTCAACAACAAGGTATCCGTCTATTCAGATGTGAAACCGATCCGTGTTTCATCGAAACACAGATCAATGTCTCTTGGTGATTCTAGCGGCAGAGATACACCCGGCTACATCCCGAACCCGGTAGTTAAGCCTGCCAGCGCCGATGGTACTTGGGGGGCGACCCCCCGGGAGAGTAGGTCATTGCCAAGAGACTTTTCATTTAACGGGGGATTTCGGCGTTCACAGAGTCTGGTGATAAAGGCGCTATAATGGTTCATCTACCGTCGGCTATCTTGTACGGCGTTCAAATGAGGACATTTGACACTTGTCTGGGCCCTCATTCGTGCTTATTGTAGAGGTAGATGCGTTTTGACCCCGCGTGGCTGTCGAAGCGCTCTTTGGTCTTTTCCCACCCCACAACCCCTTGGAGGTAATGTATGTCTGATCGCAAGAAGGTGACCTTGCCGGTGCTCTTCAAGAAGGTCGCCGAGGGGCAGCCGATCACCTGGCTGACCTGCTACGACTACCCCACTGCCTATTTCCAGGAGCAAGCCGGTGTGGATATGATCCTGGTCGGCGATAGCCTAGGTATGACCATGCTGGGCTACAACAGCACCCTGCCCGTCACCATGGATGACATGATCCGCCATACCCAGGCCGTGCGCCGCGGTGCTCCCACCGCCTTCCTGATCGGCGACATGCCCTACATGAGCTATCAGCCCAGCGTTGAGACCGCCATCCGCAACGCTGGCCGCTTCATGGCCGAGGCTGGCTGCGACGCTATCAAACTGGAAGGCGGGGCCGAGATGGCCGACCGCATCACTGGCATCGTCGCTGCCGGTATTCCGGCCATCGGGCACCTGGGCTTGACCCCCCAGAGCGTCAGCTCGCTGGGTGGCTTCCGGCTGCAAGGCAAGGGCGCGCTGCAAGCCAAGAAGATCATCGACGACGCCAAGGCGCTCGAGCAAGCCGGCGCTTTCGCCATCCTGCTGGAAATGGTCCCCGACCGGGTGTGCAAGCTCATCACCGAACGGGCGGAGAACTGTATCATCATGAGCTTGGGTTCCGGCCCCGATGCCCACGGCCAGCTGCTCATCTACCATGACATGTTCGGCCTGTACCCCAAGTTCAAACCGCGCATGGCCAAGGTCTTCGGCAATGCTGGCGAGGTCATCTTGACAGGTCTGGAGCAGTACGTCGCCGAGGTTCAGGATAAGACCTTCCCGGCTGAGGAGAACTACTTCGGCATGAAGGATGAGGAGCACGACGAGCTGCTGAAACTGCTCAAGTGAGCTACGTTGTCCTCACGCCAATCTTGTAGCCGATCGCCAACAATCCAATCGAGGAGGAAAGCACGATGGATGCGGATATCCGCAAACGTCTCGAAATCCCCACCGATCGTTTGAAAGCCATCAATGCCGTTTTGCTCGATCCTGATATGCGGGTCGTGAACGACTTCTTGCAGGTGGTCGCCAAATACGGCACTCCGGAGGAGATCAACCGCCAGGCACAAGAGGCCGCCGAACTCCCCGCCCTGCTCGAGAAGGTCAAGAAGGTGAAGCCCGAATACCTCGACGATCTCGACTGGCTCGCCGAGCAGCGCAATGCGGGTGCCTTCATCAGCGTAGCTGATTACCGCCGCAAAGTCCTGGGCGACAAAGCAGACCAGACCCAGTTCGCCGATGACTTCGCCGTCACCCTGGAGATCAGCGCCTGCCAGTATTTCCCCTGGGCGATCGAGGCTGCCAGGCAGGCTATCGATCGGGAGATGCTCGTGCCAGGACGCTTTATTCGCGTGCGCAAGATGAAAGAACAGGAGCAGGAGGGCGATCTGCCGGCGATGGCTGCTGCCATGCAGATCATTGGCGCCAGCTACGTCGAGACGCTGGATACCAAGGGGACCGATGGCTCCAACGTCCACCTGGGTGGCCCGGAGACCATCACCGGCTACTTCGGCGGCGTTGGCCAGCCTAACGAATATGCCCTCAAATGGCTCGACGAGTACCTGTACTACTACACCAACTATGGGGTTCGCCAGGTGCTCAACGTCAACCCCGGCACCGTTTTGCTGGGCTACCTGCTGCATCGCATCGGCGTCGATATCGAATTCAAGATCTCGGTCTACATGGGCAATGACAACCCTTATGCCGCCCTATGGACTTTGATCGGGGCCAAGCTCTTCGCCCGTGACGACGGCACATCGCCACTAATCGGCTTCAACTGGAGCAACTCGGTCAATAACCCCACAATGGAGCTCACGGCGCAGTTCCGCAAAGACCTGGGCTTCGAAGATATCGTACGCTTCGAACACCACATCACCGAGACCTGGAAGAGCATCGTCCGGCAGCCCTACAACCGCCGCGACGAGCTCGTCGAGTTGGCCGACCACGTCGCCAACATCTCTGCCAAGCACGAAGGCGGCGAAATCGAGGTCGAGCAAACCCGCCAGTATCCCTCCGACATCCTTGATTATTTCCGCGACAAGCAGGAAATCATCGAATCCGGCGACTGGGATAATTTGACTCGCAACTTCCTCGACAAATTCGATGCCACCAACAAGACCGCCTGGGCACTGACGGAGAATGGCCTGTCGTTCATCGCCGCGCGGAATTTGCACCACTAACTCCATTTGAGCCGCAACAAAAAGCCCCTCTCCCGCATGCTTATGGGAGGGGGGCTTTGTATGTAGATGCCACTTTAGGGTCTTGCCTGCCGTAAATTGAAATCGTCTCGCCAGACTTCGACGCCCTCGAACAGCAATAACAGATAATAGCGTTTGTTGGGGAAGGGGATGTCTTCGGGCGTGATCTGGACCTCTAGGTTGTATTCGCTGGTCTGGTCCTTCACCAGCGTGACATCAAACTTCTGCGATTTATACACCGGGTCACACACATCGGAATAGCAGATCAGCGCTGGCGGGAAAATCAGCCCCAATCCGGCGATGTCGCTGGGGTGCTGCATCACCGTCAGCTTAAGTTTGTGTGGAGTGGCGTCATCGGCCAGGAATAGCAGGCGAACATAGCCGGTGACGGGCAGGTCGGGTTGGAATTGCGAGATTCTCTCCCCGCCTTGTTCCCACCATGCCTCAATTACCTGTACAGGAGGCAAATAGAGCGGTGGGCTGGCCTGTGCCCCTTGCTGGTCGAAAGCCAGGCAGGCCAGGTAAGCGACTGGCGTATAGGGTCCGCTTGAATCCTGATTGCTCACCCAGGTGTAGCCGGAGGGGGTGAACTGCACGTCGAATTGGTAGGGATCGTGATATTCGAGCGCGGCCAATTCCACTCGGCCAGGGCAGACCTCCGTCAACACGTGGGGTTCTATTTCTTCGGGCCCGCGCTGCCGAAACTCGATGATTTGGGCGCATAACTGTCCATCGGCAAGTAGGCCTTTTCGCAGACTGGCGCTAAGCTGGGCCTCCACCTCATCACCGGCTTGGTAGCCCGCTGGCGACACGATCCAAGTCGCCTCTGCTTGCGGCACCGGCAACACCCCTTCCTGGCCCGTCAGCGGGTGATCGCTGAGTTGGGCTTGCAGGAGTTTACCTTCATCGGTGGTAGCGGAAGCCTGCAAGCTGTAGTTGACGTCCGCATCTGTTCCTTCAGTGCTTCCCTCAGGGAAGTTGATCTCGATCCAGCAATCATCCCCGGAGGGCAGGCGGTGTGGACACTCCTCGCTCTGCTCGGCTACTTGGACACCAAGGGCATCGAAGAGCGTGACCTGCACACGAGTCTCTTCGAGCCAATGCTCGCTGTTGTTCACGACTCTGGCGCGGAAGAAGAAAGAGCCGCCCGTGTATGCGTAGTAGTCGTGCAGTTCGATGCTAAGAGGCGTGAGGGTTTCTGGTGCAGGCGTGGGTGTCGCCAGTGCGGGGCAGCTAATCTCTGTGTCGAGACCAGTGAGACGGCAGCAAAATGCCTGCACGAAAATCAATGCAGCGATTGCGATAGCCAGTTTGCGGAGGGAAAGCGACACAGCACCTCCTTTGGCTCAAATGCTAGGTAGAAACTTGATGATTGGCCTAAGTGGGGAGAATGAATTGATCTGCTTCCATCTTACAGCTTTAGTTCATGATGGTCAATATGGCTCTCTTGATCCCCTGAGTGCCACGTGAAGGTATATCGCGGCAGATGAAGGTACTCCCGCGCCCCGGCCTGCTATAATAGCTTCAGGTGTCGGCATTTAGTTAATTACCGCAATTCTGGTTGCCAGCAACACTGAAGATCATGTCTCTTGCCTGGCTTTCGTTCGCCTTCCTTTTGGGGATCCTCCTGGCTTCCCTACTTGGCCTCTCCACAACAGGCTGGTTGCTGCTTGCCGCCGCTTCACTGGCGTTGTTGATCGCCTTGCGCATCCTCCTTAGATACATTCGGCTGCCCGCTTTTCGAGTCCCCCGTCTTTTTCAGGCTTTTTCCTCCCTCTTCTACCGTATCCCTCGCCCAGCTGTCTTTGTTCCACTGCTCCTATGCGCCGCCTTTCTCGGCGCGGCCCGCTATCAAGCAGCCCAGCCTCTCATCACCTCCAGTCACATCGCCTGGTACAACGATAATGAGATCGAGGCCGTAGTGGTTGGGGTGGTGGATGCCCCGCCCGAACGTCGTGATCGCTACGTCAATCTCTGGGTGCAGGCTGAGAGCATACGGCTTGCCGACGAAATCGGCAGCCAATCGGTGACAGGACGTCTGCTGGCGCGCCTGCCGCTTGAAAGCGAGTTGCACTACGGCGACCGCGTGACCCTGAGAGGTTATCTGGAGACTCCGCCTGAAAGTGAAACCTTTTCCTATCGCGCTTACCTCGCCCGGCAAGGTGTCTATTCCTACCTGGCCTACCCCGTGGTGGGCTTGCTGGAGAGCGGGCAGGGCAATCCGGTCTACGCGGCGATCTATGCCTTCCGCGAGCGGGCGCTGGGGCTGGTTTACAGGTTGTGGCCCGACCCGGAGGCCTCTTTGCTGGCCGGTATCCTGTTGGGTATGGAAAGCGGCATACCCGCTGACGTGGGGCAGGCCTTCAACGATACCGGCACCTCCCACGTGATCGCCATTTCCGGCTTCAACATCACTATCTTGGCGGCGCTTTTCGTGCGCGGCTTTAGTCGCTTGCTGGGGCAGCGGCGCGGCGCCATCCTTGCCGCGCTTGGCATCGCTCTTTACACACTTCTGGTGGGTGCTGATGCCGCCGTGGTGCGCGCCGCCATCATGGGCGGGCTGGCGCTTTTCGCCCGGCAGGTCGGTCGGCGGCAAACCGGGTTGAACACGCTGGCGCTCACTGCCGCACTGATGGCCTTGGGCGAACCCTTATTGCTGTGGGACGTGGGCTTTCAACTCTCCTTTGCCGCCACACTAGGCCTGGTGCTGTACGCCGAGCCGCTCGATCAGGCCTTCCGCCGTTTGGCGAGTCGCTATCTCCCCGAGCGCACTGTAGAGCGCTTGGCCGGGCCGGTGGGAGAGTATTTTCTCTTCACCGTGGCCGCCCAGATCACCACCCTGCCGCTGATCGTCTACCATTTCCAGCGCTTCTCGCTCACTTCGTTGCCCGCCAACTTCGCCATCTTGCCGGCCCAGCCTCTGTTGATGATCGGGGGTGGTGCTGCCGTATTGCTGGGGCTACTTTTCCAGCCTGTCGGCCAGTTGCTGGCCTACTTCGCTTGGCCCTTTGCCGCTTACACCATCCGTACTGTTGAATGGTTTGCCGGGCTGCGGGGCGGCGTGATCGTCTTAGGACGGGTCGGGTTTTGGGTGGTCGCTGCCTTTTACGCCCTGCTCCTGGCTTTTACCCTGATCAAGGATCGTCTGCGGGCCCGCTTGCCGTCGTTGCGGCCCGGTTTGGTTTTCGCTGCCTTGGCCGGGTTCACCGTGCTGACCTGGAGTGCGGCGCTCTCGGCACCCGACGGCCGCTTGCACCTCACTCTTCTTGATGTAGGCAGCGCTGAATCCCTTTTGATCGAGTCGCCCACCGGGCGTTACGTGCTGATAAACGGTGGGTCGAGCACCAATGCCCTCTCGCAGGCGCTGGGCCGCCGCCTGCCTTTGCTGCAGCGCAGCCTGGATTATCTGGTCGTCGCCAGCCCGCAGCAGGAGCAAATCGCGGCCTTGCCTGATGTGGTGGCGCGCTTCCCTCCCGAACGGGTGCTTTGGGCAGGCAACCCGCACGCATCCAGCGCCTCCCGTTATCTGCAGCGCACTCTGGCGGAAGCAGGTATCCCAATTCAGACCGCCGAGACTGGGCAAGTGCTCGATTTGGGGGGTGGCGCCCATCTGGAATTGCTGGCGGTGAGCACCCGAGGTGCCGTGCTGCTGCTGAACTGGGACGATTTTCGTGCCTTGCTGCCCGTTGGCGTGCAGTTCGCCGATTTGGAGGGATTGCGTTATGGCGAGTCGATCGGCTCGGTGACTGCCTTGCTTTTGGCCGAAAGTGGTTACGCGCCGCTCAACCCCCAGGAGTGGCTGGAGAATCTTTCCCCGCAAGTGATCTTGCTGAGCGTTGCGGCGGGCGATTATCAAGGGCGACCTTCCGCGGAAACGCTGGCCCAGCTTTCTGCTTACTCCCTTCTGCGCACCGATCTCAATGGCTGGATCGAGCTTAGCACCGACGGCCATCAGCTGTGGGTGAGTACCGAAAGACGCTAGCCTACAGGTTTCAACCGGGGGCTTCTCCAGAGAACTGGCACGCTTCCTGCAACACTCCTTGCAACGAGAATTTGTCAATCGACCCTGCAACCATCAGGAGTATTGCTATGGATCTGGAGAAGATGTATCTCGCCATCCTCGATAAGTATCACGAGCATTGGCCCAAGAGTGCGCCTCCCAGCCTGCCTACGGTGCACATCATTATGTCGTCGGTGGAGTCGGAGGAAGCGGTGCCAGCGCCTTCCAAACCCACGGAGGACCCTGAAGATGACCCAGGAGATGATCCTGGGAGCGGAGAGGATCCCTCTGACGAGCAGCCGTCTGGCTCGGTGAGGGTGATCCGCAGTGGCGGCGCGCCCCTGCGTGAAGCGCCTGATTCCAACATCCAGCCGGTACAGCATCGGCTCTATAAGGGCGAAAAGACCCACATCCTTGATTGGGCCCACGATGATTCGCGCGAGTTCTACCTGCTGTGGGTGCGCCCCTTCAAGGATTTCCACGGCGAACGCCGCTTTGAGCAAGACCAGTTGTGGGTTGAGGTGGCCGACGTCGAGCTGGTCGAGGAGTAGCTAGGCTGACTGGTCTGGGGGAACGACAAGCCAATTTAGGGTTGCAGGAATTGAAACGCCCCCTGGGTTTTCCAGGGGGCGTGTTTGGCGTAGTTTACGCTGGCCGCGATCAGGCTTGCGTCAAGATCAGTTGCTGGATGATCTCATGGAATTTCTCTTTGGCCTGCTCGGCTTTGATCTCCATGCAGACCGCCCATTCGCGGATCAGCCGGTCTTTGAGCTGCTCTAGCGATCCGGTTTCGCTGGCGTTGAGGCCGTGTCTGGCTTGCCGGGCGGTCAGATCGCGGATCAACTCGGCCCCGGCCACCACCGAGCATTCCGAGAGCACCTGTTTGATGCGCCTTCGGCGCTCGTTGTGGTCCTTGCTCATCGTCTTGGCAGTTTGCTTGAGCGCCCGGATGGCTTTGCGCATCATGTACTTGGAGGCTATCGGGCGAACGCGCTCTGAATCGCTTTGCTCCACTGGAACCCAGAAGGTGCTGTTGCGCGATTTCACCCGGTAATACTTGGCCTCTTTTCCGTTTAGCTTCTTCTTCTCCACATCTCTGATTTGTCCCACCCCGTAATAGCGATGAACGACCCAATCGCCTTTGGTATACGGGGAAGCATTGCCTGCCATTACAACCTCCTTGCTAAATTGGAGAGTGGCATCTGTCCGTTAACCCAGGTAATCTGCCAATTTGCTGCGAGCTCGGATTCTGCGCAGTCGGCGCAGCGCCTGGGTCTCTATTTGACGTATTCGTTCGCGCGTCACACCCATTTTGTCCCCTACCTCCCGCAGGGTGTAGGGACGGCCGTCCATCAGGCCATAACGTAATTGCAGCACTTGTTCTTCGCGAGGCGGCAGCATCATCAGTAATTCGCTGATGTTTTCGCTCAGCATCTTTTCGGTGGCCGCCTCTTCAGGGAGCGGGGTTTGCTGGTCTTCAATGAAATCGCCCAATTCTGAATCGCCCTCGGCATTGGTAGGGGTTTCGAGAGAAAGGGGGCGGCGAGCTACTTTGATGATCTTCTCTACCTTGTCAGGCGATACCTGCAGCACTTCTGCCAATTCGTCCGCCGTTGGGTCTCGCCCTAATTGCTGCTTGAGTTGTTGTTGTGTGCGGGAGAGCTCGCCGATCTTATCGCCCATGTAAGCTGGCAGCCGGATGGTGCGGCTGTGGTTGGCGATCGCCCGCAGGATGGATTGCTGTATCCACCATGTGGCGTAGGTGCTGAATTTATAGCCGCGCCGGTAATCGAATTTCTTGGTCGCCCGCATGAGGCCGATGTTGCCTTCTTGGATCAAATCCAGGAAAGGCACGCCGCGGCCGATGTGCTTCTTGGCGACGCTCACGACCAGCCGTGAGTTGGCAGAGAGCAAATGCTCGCGCGCCTGGCGGCTATCCTCGATCTGCTCTAGCAGTTTGCTTCGTTTCTTCTTGCTGCCCCCGCCCTTCGCCAGTTTGCGCCGCGCTTTTCGGCCTCTCTCGATCCGTTTGGCGAGCGCCGCTTCCTCTTCGCGGCTGAGCAGAGGCACTCTTGTGGCCTCCTTGAGATAGAGACCTACCAGATCCTGGGTTTCAATGTTTTCCAGTGGATCGTCTGCGTTGGCGAGTGGGGTATCGAGGGCAGTCTCTTGTGAATCGGCCGAGCTATGTTTGCCGTTGGCGGCGTTAAATTCTCCCATTTCCTCATGAGAGATACCGGCCTTGTGCAGCGTTTCGAGCACTTTCTTGAGTTGGGAGATATTCCGCTCGGCTTCTGGGATGGCGTCAAGGATGTCTTCTGAGGTAACGTAACCTTGCTCTAGCCCTAATTCGATCAGATCTTCGATGTCTATGTCTTCGAAAGTTTGTGGGTCGAGTTCCAAGGTATTTGTGGTTTCTTCATCGAGTTGCAATACCATAGTATTTTCTAGCTTCCACCTCCGGCTAGTCGCGTACTTCGAGTAGGTTGTCTTGGGCAGACGCCCTGCTCGAAGCACGCTACGAAGTCGTTTATTCTGTTTTTGCGAGTCGATCGCGTTCTAGGGTGTGTTTATGAGAAGAGCCAAGGCTGCGATTAGAAGCGCCTGCGGCCTTTTTTTGCCTGACGTCTCTTTTGGCGTCGGATGGCTTTTTTCTTCGCTAGGCGGCGCTGCTCGCTTTTAGAGACAAACCAGCGCTTGCGCCGTACTGCGCTCATGACGCCGCTGCGCGATACGCTCTTGCGAAACCGCCGAAAAAGCTGTTCCTGCGATTCGTTCGGGCGTAACTCGACTTTAACCAAATCGCTCAACTCCTTTCGTCCTCAACTTGTGCTTGCGCTTGGCCGGGTTGCCGGATATTGACTTTGCACGCTTGCATCTATCCCGGTGGACCTTGTCTTGTCGACCGGTCACGAGTGCCACCTGACGAAAAACGTCAGTTTGCTTCAAACGATGCGTTTGTAACAGGTTGCCGTGGGGAGATAATGCCCCATCAACCGGCGCAAAGCGCTTGCTACAATCTTATTATACCACGAGTACACGAGGGCCCTGAGAACGTGCCGGCCGGGGCCGTTCTGGTCGACAGTAAGGTATAATCGTGAAATAGAACGCAAGTTTAGCGCATTGGTGGAGGAAGTGTCCCGGAAGGAGGCATCATGATGAAGAAGAGTGTACTTATCAGCTGGCTGACGCTTGGATTGGCGCTGCTCTTGGCGGCTTGCGGTGCTGCCGAGGGGACTAGTTCCCCGGCGGTTACAGAGCCGGTGATTGAAGCAGTTGCCCCCACTCAGACCGACACAGTTGCCCCTGCCCCTACCCTCACCGAGGCCCCTTCGCCCACGCCGCTTACTATCCTGTACCAGGATGATTTTGAGGATGTCAATAGCGGCTGGGAGCGCTACCGCGAATTTGATGGGACGTTGGATTATCATGAAGGGGGCTATAGGATGCAGATACCTGTGGATCACAACCTGTTTTGGGTCAACGCTGGGCAGGAAGACCTCGTCGATGTGCGCGTCGAGGTCGATGCCGTCAAGCTGGGTGGCCCTGAGGCAAACCAATTTGGCTTGATTTGCCGTCTGAGCCTTCAGACCTTCACCTATTATGGTTTTGTGATCACCAGCCAGGGGGAATATGCCATCGTCAAGCGCGTGGGTTTGGAAAACCCATTTCTCGGCAGTGAGGATTTCCAATTTAGCTCAGCAATCCTCCTGGGTGATCAAACCAACCACATTCGCGCCGATTGCGTGGGAGATACGCTGTCGCTCTATGTTAATGGCGAGCTGCTGATAAGCGTGCAGGATGACGAGTATCAGCAAGGGGACGTCGGTTTGGCGGCCGGTACGACTGGTGAGCCTGGCACCGATATCCTTTTTGATGACTTTGTGGTCTACCAGCCCTGACCCTTCTTTTTTTTAACCCGTGCGCGGGGCGGCCGTTTGGGTCGCCCCGCTTGCTATGGTGGCGTTTCCCATCCCCTTTAATAAATTGAAAGCATCCCTTGACAAAATTAATCAAAGTGCTATAATTTTTTCATGCTTTCTGTAATATATAAGGAATATTTTACTCGCGCCTTGATATTCCGGAACCCTTGAGGCTAAGTCATGGCAACACAATTCTCTGCTAGCGAAGGCCGCAATTGGAAAACGCCCTTTTTTACCATCTGGGCGGGGCAAGCTATTTCTCTGCTTGGCAGCCGGCTGGTGCAATTCGCCCTGATCTGGTATCTCACCGTTCAGACCGGTTCGGCGACCGTGCTGGCGACCGCCTCGCTGGTGGGGATGTTGCCCTACGTGGTGCTTTCGCCCTTCGTCGGTGTGCTGGTGGATCGCTGGAACCGCCGGTCGATCATGATCGTCGCGGATACAGTCATTGCTCTGGCTACGGCAACCCTGGCCGTTCTGTTTGCTCTCGGCGTCTTGCAATTCTGGCACATCTACCTGATGC
>Ga0209164_1002788_pt1 | contig 17619 bp, 14 predicted proteins | sample MTBNYHSulfiMetaG_FD_187458 | JGI IMG/M metagenome (GOLD analysis project Ga0209164, IMG submission 187458) | Enrichment culture microbial communities from rom New York Harbor, USA that are MTBE-degrading - MTBE-NYH (New York Harbor Sulfidogenic)... | ecosystem: Environmental > Aquatic > Marine >...
ATCAAGGGCCGCATCAAGCAGATCAAGAGCGAGATCGAGACCACCGACTCCGACTTCGACCGCGAGAAGCTCCAGGAGCGGCTCGCCAAGCTGGCCGGCGGCGTCGCCGTCATCAAGGTCGGCGCGGCGACCGAGGTCGAGATGAAGGAGACCAAGCACCGCGTCGAGGACGCCCTCAACGCCACGCGCGCCGCCCTCGAGGAGGGCATCGTGCCGGGCGGCGGCGTCGTGCTCGTGCGTGCCGTCGACGCCATCAAGGTCGACAAGAAAAGCGACGACGTCGACTTCCGCAGCGGCAAGCAGATCGTCGCGCGGGCGCTCGAGGAGCCGATCCGTCAGATCGCCGAGAACGCCGGCATGGAGGGCTCGGTCGTCGTCAACAAGGTGCAGAGCCTGAAGGACGCCGAGGGCCTGAACGCCGAGAGCGGCGAGTACGAAGACCTCGTCAAGGCCGGCATCATCGACCCGGCCATGGTGACGCGGTCCGCGCTGCAGAACGCGGCCTCGATCGCCAAGAACATCCTCACCACCGAGTGCATCGTGGCCGACAAGCCGGAGAAGGAAGGCGCCGGCGGCGGCATGCCGGGCGGCGGGATGCCTCCGGGGATGATGTGATCGGCTGATCACCAGTACCACCTTCGAAAGAGCCAGCCTCTTTCGTGTCGGCGAGGGCCGGCGGTGCGTCCGCACCGCCGGCCCTCGCGCTTCGGGGGTGGGGTGCGCGAGACCCTCCGCGCGCCTTGCGACCGCGGGGCCGTCGAGAGGGCGCCCGCGACTCGCACGGTCCAGGCGACTTGACCGCGAGGTCGCACCGAACTACGTTCCGGGCGGACCCCGGCCGTCTGTGCCCTCTGCGGCCGTGCGGTCGAGAGGCCCTGGCAGTCTGTCGCGGTGCGGCCGGGGTGGCCGACGAAGGGTACGCATGACACCGGCAGGCGCGGCATGAGCGGACGACGGCCAGCGGTCGCCGGGCAGGCCCGCGGCCTGCCCGGCGACTACCACGTCCACACCACCTACTCCGACGGCACGGGCACCGTCGGGGACTGCGTGGCGCGGGCGGTCGCCGTCGGGCTCCCCGAGATCGGCATCGCCGACCACTTCTCGCCCGTCGTGCAGGCCGAGTGGAACCTCCCGCACGCGCGCCTCGACGAGTACGTGCGCGAGATCCGCGAGGCCGCCGCGCGCCACGGCGACATCACCGTGCTGCTGGGCCTCGAAGCGGACTACGTCCCCGAGCACGAGGCCCAGCTCCGCGCCTTCCTCGCCGAGCACCGTTTCGACTACGTGATCGGCGGCGTCCACGAGGTCGACGGCTTCGAGTTCGACGACCCCGAGCAGCGAGACGGCCCGCGTTGGCAGGACCCCGACGCGCTCTTCCACCGGTACTACGAGGTCGTGCGCGGTGCGGCCGAGTGCGGCTGCTTCGACGTCATCGCCCACCTCGACTGGATCGGCCTCTGGGGCCACACGCCGGGGCCGGCGGTGCGCGACGCGATCGACGCCGCGCTCGACGCGGTCGCCGCGTCGGGGAGCGCGGTCGAACTCAACACGGACAAGATCAGCGACCCGGCCGGGGTCATGTACCCTTCCGGTGAGCTCCTCACCGCCGCTCGCGCGCGCGACATACCGCTCGTGATCAGCTCGGACGCGCACGAGGCCGCGCACGTGGGCCGGTTCTGGGACGAGGCGATCGTCAAGGCCCGTCGCGGGGGGTACACGGCGACCCTGCGCCTCTCCGACCGGACTCTGGCGCCGCTGCCTGCCGGCCGCGAGAACTAACGTCGGGATGCCCTTCCAAATCCGTGTCCTAGTGCTATCGTTGGTGCGCGCCCTGTAGGGGACCGCCCGGCATCCGCCGGGCAGGGCGCAGGGGGCGGCGTGAACGGCGTCCCGCAGACACACTGGGCACGCACCGTCGACGGGGCCTGCATCGCGTACCAGGACCTCGGCGAGGGTCCTGTCACCCTGCTCCTGGTCCACGGCTGGGTCTCTCACCTCGAGGTCTTCTGGGAGCAGCCCCGCTACGCGCGCTTCGTGCGTCGGCTGTCGCGGAACATGCGCGTCCTTCTCTTCGACAAGCGCGGGGTCGGCATGTCCGACCGCGTCGTCGGTGCGCCAGACCTCGGCGTGCTCGCCGACGACGTGCGGGCCGTACTGGATTCCGCGGGTGTCGGGAGGGCCGCGATCCTCGGCTACGGGTGGCCTGGTCTCGAACAGGCCGCCTTCTTTGCCGCGATCCATCCTGAGAGGGTGCTCTGCCTCATCGCCGACGGGTACTTCCACATGCGCCGAGAGGCCGACTACCCCTTCGGTCTGACGGAGCGGCAGCACGAGGACGAGCTGAGCGCGCTGATCGGCGCATGGGGCTGTGACGCGGGTGTGGCGGAGTTCGTGCGCGTGGGCTTCGGCCGGTCAGATTCGCCCCCATACGACCAGCCAGACTTCCAGTCGTGGTGCACCAAGATCATGCGCTTCGCCGCGACGCCCGGCAGCTATGAGGCGTTCGAGCGCGCATGGTTCGCGACGGACGTGCGACCCGTCTTGAGGTCGATCACGGTCCCGATGGCTGTGCTGCTGTCCAGGGACATGGGCGCAGAGGACCTGGCGTGGGCGCGGCTGGACGCGAGTCTCGTCCCAACCGCGTGCCTGATCCCGATCGAGAGACCGAACGAGCTCATCTGGGTGCCGGACCCGGAGCCGGTGGTGGAAGCGGTGGAGCGCTTCATCGCCTCCGTGCGTCACGAGGAGGCCGAGCTCGACCGCATGCTGGCCACCGTGCTCTTCACCGACATCGTGGGCTCGACCGACCGGGCCTGCGCCCTGGGCGACGCCGCCTGGACCGCGCTCCTCGAGCGCCACCACCAGGTGACCCGGGCGCTCATCGCCCGCTACCGCGGCACCGAGGTGAAGCACACCGGCGACGGGGTGCTCGCGACCTTCGACGGCCCCGCACGCGCGGTCAAGTGCGCGCAGGCGATCTGCGCGGCGGTGCGGCCCCTCGGGCTCGAGGTCAGGGCCGGCTGCCACACCGGCGAGATCGAGCTCCTCGGCGAAGGCGCCGCGGCCACGGCCGGCGGATCAGGCGCCGCGGGCGCCGACGTCGGCGGCATCGCCGTCCACATCGGCGCCCGCGTGGCCGCCCTCGCCGGCCCCTCCGAGGTCCTCGTATCCTCCACCGTCAAGGACCTCGTGGCAGGCTCGGGCCTCGTCTTCTCCGACTGCGGTGAGCACCGGCTGAAGGGCGTGCCCGAGAAGTGGCGGCTGTACGGCGTGGTCGAGCCCGGACCCGGCGGCGCGTGAACGCACGAACGGTGAGTGTCGCTACGAAGTGAACCGGCAGTGGGAGAGAAGCGAGGAGGGAGCATGAGCGGAGAACCGGTCACAGGCGTCAAGGCAGAAGCGGTCCTGCAGATGAAGGGGGCGCTCGAGCCGAAGATGACGGCGCTCGAGCGCACGCCGCTCTTCCACGCGCTGCCGCGCCGGCATCGTCGCAAGGCAGCGGGTCTCGCCGTGGTGCGACAGTACGAACACGACGACGCCATCGTGCGCGCGGGCGAGCCGGGCGACTCCTTCCACGTCGTGCTCACAGGTGAGATCCGCGTCGTCACCCCGGATGGCGAGGAGCTGCGCTACGGCGCCGGAGACCATTTCGGCGAGCTCGCCCTTATCGACGGCGCCGCGCGGGCCGCCACGGTCACGGCGGTGGGGCCGGTCACCGTCGCGAGCCTCTCGCGCGCTGACTTCCAGCGCCTGCTGCACGACGAACCGGGGTTCGCCGTCGGTCTGCTGCCTGGCCTGGCCCTGATCGCCCGCGACCTCATGCAGATGGATGCCCGGCGCATGGTCGATCACAGGGCGCTCGGAGACTGGAGCGGGGCCGCCGGCGCGGCGTCAGACCGTGCCGAGGCGGTCGGCACGCTGCTCGAGGGCCGCGATGCGCTCGGCTGGCTGGTGGTCCTGCGGCACGTCGGGATCTTCGAAGCAGTACCCGAGCGCCACCTTCAGAGGATCGCCCGCATCGTGTCCGTCGAGCGCTACGCCGACGGCGCCAACGTCGTGCTCGCCGGAGCCCGCGGCGACTCGATGCACATCATCCTGAACGGCAACGCCCGCGTGCGCACACCGAGCGGCCACACGGCCATGCTGGGCGAGGACGACTGCTTCGGCGAGCTCGCCTTGATCGACGGCGCGCCGCGCTCGGCGACGGTCACGGCGGTCGGCGAGCTCACCACGGCCATGGTGACACGCAAGGAGTTCCAGAAGCTGCTGAAGAGCGAACCCGAGGTCGCCGTCGGCCTGCTCGACGGGCTCGTGCGGGCGATCCGCGACATGCAGCGATCGCGACCGCGGGACTGAGTCCGAAGGCCGCCGGCAGACGAGGATGTCGTGGTGTACCGAGGTGTGACGGACGTGCCGGAGACGCGGTGGGCCCGGACTGTCGACGGGGCCTGCATCGCGTACCAGGATTTCGGCGAGGGCCCTGCCACGCTCGTCGTCATCGACGGGTGGATCTCCCACGTCGAGATCGTCTGGGAGTGCCCGCAGTGGGCTCGCCAGCTGACGCGAATGGCGAAGCATATGCGGGTGCTGCACTTCGACAAGCGCGGTGTCGGCATGTCCGACCGTCTCGGCTCCGCGCCGAGTCTCGACATCCAGATGGACGACATCAGGGCCGTGATGGATGCCGCCGGTGTGGAGAGAGCGACGCTCTGTGCCCGCGGCTGGATCAGTCCGGCGCTCGCGGCAGTCTTCGCCGCGACCCACCCAGACCGGACTGAGGCGCTCTGGCTGGACGGGCCCGTGCACTACGCGCAGGAGGAGGACTACCCCTGGGGCGAGTCAGAGGAGACCTGGCAGGAATGGGTGGACGCGTTCTGCCCGACGTGGGGGACGTTGACCAACATCGTCGCGCTGGCGCGCGAATCTGTTGGAGAGAACCCGGAGAACGAAGCACTGTATCGTGACCCGAGCTTCCAGAGGTGGCTGGCGAGGTGGTCTCGCTACGCCGCGACCCCGAACAGCGTCGAGCAACTCGGCAGGATGTGGCGCGCGACCGACATCCGTCCGCTCCTCCCGACGATATGCGTGCCCACGGCCGTCATCGTCTCTCCCGGGATAGACCAGGACGAGGTGGGCGCGATGGAATATGTGGCAGCACGTATCCCGGCAAGTCGTCGTCTTGAGTTCGACAGGGGGCTGCTGCCCGATCCTCGCTACATGGAGCGCTATGTCGCGGCCCTCGAGGCGTTCATCGCGTCGGCTCGGGAAGAAGAGGCAGCCCTCGAGCGAAGGCTCGCCACCGTTCTTTTCACCGACATCGTTGGCTCGACCGACAGGGCCTGCGCGCTCGGCGACGCCGCCTGGACGGAGCTCCTCGAGCAGCACGACGCCGTCGTCCGAGCCCTGGTGCACCGCTACCGCGGCACCGAGGTGAACACCACCGGTGACGGCTTTCTCGCCACCTTCGACGGCCCCGCGCGGGCGGTGAAGTGCGCCCAGGCGATCTGCGACGCGGTGCGGCCGCTCGGCCTCGAGGTGCGCGCCGGCTGCCACACCGGCGAGATCGAGCTCATGGGCGGCTCGACGAGCGAGGCGGCGACCGGGGCGGACGCCGACATCGGCGGTGTCGCCGTCCACATTGGCGCCCGCGTGGCCGCTCTCGCCGGCCCCTCCGAGGTCCTCGTCTCCTCCACCGTCAAGGACCTCGTCGCCGGCTCGGGCGTCGTCTTCTCCGACTGCGGCGAGCACGCGCTGAAGGGCATCCCCGAACCCTGGCACCTGTACGCGGTGGCAATGCCATGAGCGACCTGGACTTCCTCAGTCGCCTCGAGCCGAAGGGCAGCATGAAGCTGCCGGACACCGGCGTGCCCAAGACGCGCTGGGCGCAGACGGTCGATGGCGTGTGGATCGCCTACCACGACATCGGCAAGGGCCCGCTCACCCTTGTCTTCACGAACGACATGTACTCGCATCTCGAGATCTACTGGGAGCTTCCCGGGTTCGTGCGCTTCATGAACCGTCTCGCCGCGGGTGCCCGCGTGCTGAACTTCGACCGGCGCGGCACCGGCATGTCCGATCGCGTCGAGCTCACGCCGACGCTGGAGTCGCGCATCGACGACGCGATCGCCGTGATGGATGCCGCCGGAGTGGAGCGCGCGGCGGTCTACGGTTGGGGGGCAGGCTCGTCGGCGATGGCCACACTGCATGCCGGCACCCATCCTGAGCGGACGACTGCCCTGCTCATCGACGGCTGGCTCACGACACGATGGACGCCGGACTTCCCTTGGGGCGTCACGCCTGAGGACTACGCCGCCTACCTGGCCCGCCTCGTCGCCATCTGGGGCGAGGACGATCACGCTCTCGAGATCGGCCAGCTCACCTGCGGCAACCGGCCCGAGGACGGGATGTGGCACGATCCGGAGTTCCTTCGCTGGCACTCCCGGCTGGCCCGTTACTCCGCGACTCCCGGGAGCTTCAAGGCCTTCGAGCAGTACGAGTACGAGCTCGATGCGCGAGACATCGCGCGCCAGCTGCGCGTACCCACAGCGGTCCTGGTCAAAGAGGGCAACTCCCCCGAGAACGTCCATATCGCCGAGTACAACGCCGAGCTCATACCGGGTGCCCGCCTCATACGTGTCCCGGGCGCGGCGTCGATCCCGATGTTCGACGGGATCGACGCCTACACCGATGCCATGCTCGCGTTCTTGCGCTCCGTGCAGGATGAAGAGCGCGCCCTCGACCGCGTCCTCGCCACCGTCCTCTTCACCGACGTCGTGGGCTCGACCGTCAGGGCCTGCGAGCTCGGCGACGCCGCCTGGACCGAGCTGCTCGAGCGGCACCACCAGGTGACCCGGGCCCTGCTCGCGCGGTACCGGGGGCAAGAGGTCAAGACCATGGGCGACGGCTTCCTCGCCACCTTCGACGGCCCCGCGCGCGCGGTGAAATGCGCGCAGGCGATCTGTGAGGCGGTGAAGCCGCTCGGCCTCGAGGTCCGCGCCGGCTGCCACACCGGCGAGATCGAGCTCCTGGGCTCTGCCGGCGGCGCCGACACGACAGCTGCCGGATCGAGCACGGAGGGTGCCGACATCGGCGGCGTCGCCGTCCACATCGGCGCCCGCGTGGCCGCCCTCGCCGGCCCCTCCGAGGTCCTCGTCTCCTCGACCGTCAAGGACCTCGTCGCCGGCTCGGGCCTCGTCTTCTCGGATCGCGGCGAGCACCGGCTCAAGGGCGTGCCCGAGAAGTGGCGGCTGTACGCGGTGGCGCAGTGACGCGGGCCGTCCCGTGGGACCGGCGGCGCGCTCGTGTCCTGCCACCGCCGCTTCGCTAAGCTGGCGGCGGACACCTAGGAGGTGGGTGCAGTGCGCGAGGGAGTGCGCGCGGTCGTGTTCGATTGGGCTGGGACAACGGTCGACTACGGCTGCATGGCGCCGGTCGAAGCCTTCGTGGCGGCCTTTGCCGCGCGCGGCGTCGACGTGAGTGAGTCGGACGTGCGGGGGCCGATGGGCCGCGCCAAGCGCGAGCACCTCGTCGCCCTGCTCGCGCTGCCCGCCGTGGCCGAGCGCTGGGTCGAGCGGCACGGGCGAGCGCCCACGGAGGGCGATGTCGAGGACCTCTACGCGGACGTCGAGCAGCGCCTGCTCCCGGCCGCGCTCGCGCACGCCGATCCGGTCCCCGGCGCCGTAGAGGTCGTTGCCGGCCTGCGCGAGAACGGCGTGAGGATCGGCTCGTGCACCGGGTACCCCGGTGGGGTCATGGCGCCGCTCGCCGCCGCGGCAGCGGAGAGCGGCCTCGCGCCCGACGTCGTCGTGACCCCAGACGACGTCCCGCGGGGCCGCCCCGCCCCGTTCATGTGTTACCTGAACGCCGTGCGGCTCGATGTGTTCCCGCTCGGCCACCTGGTGAAGGTCGGTGACACGGTGGCCGACGTGCTCGAGGGACGCGCCGCCGGCATGTGGACGGTCGCCACGCTGCTCGGCGGCAACGAGGCGGGTCTCAGTCGCGACGCCGAGGCCGCGCTGAGTCCGGTGGACCTGGAGGACCGTCTCGCGGCGGCTCGTGCGCGGCTGCTCGAGGCCGGGGCGCACCACGTGGTGCGCCGCATCGCCGACCTGCCCGCCGTCCTGGACGACATCGACGGCCGCCTGGCGCGCGGCGAGTCGGCCGTGACGGCGGCGCAGCCGGAACCGCGCGACGGCCAGACAGGCCGGCGGCCGGCGGGTGCGTCCGCGTGACGGCCCCGTGTGCGGTCTGGTGTGCGGGGATACACTGAAGACATGAGGCAGACCGCCGCCGAGACCGAGCCGCGCACGCTGATCGTCACGGGCCCCGCCCGTGACCTGCTCTACGAGCACTTCAGCCGGCTCTTCTGGGGTCGCGGGGTGGTCGTGGTCAAGGACCGCCGCGCCGGCGAACGTCGCGTCGCGGCCTCCGGCGTGTCCGAGGAGCGGCGCCGGGCCAAGCGGCGCCGGCGCCGGCCCGACTGGATCGTGCCTCCGCCCGACGCCGCCTGACGCGGCCACGCCCGGACCCCCCGCGGCGCCCATCGGCCGCGTGCTGCAAGCCCCCTTCCGCCACCGATATACTTCTCTCTCGTTCCGGCCCGGACAGCGATGTGTGGAGGTAGTGGTCTTATGTTCCTGATGGGCGAATCGATCAACGGCACCCGCAAGGCCGTCGGTGAGGCGATCCAGGCGCGCGACGCGGAGTTCATCAAGGCTCTGGCGCTCGAGCAGGTCGAGGCGGGCGCCGATCTGGTCGACCTCAACGGCGGCGTCGCTGGCACCAATGAGGTCGACAACCTGCTCTGGCTCGTCGACACCGTCATGGGCGTCACTGACGCGCAGCTGATGGTCGACTCGGCCAGCCCCGAGGCGCTCGAGAAGGGCGTCCAGGCGATCATCGACAAGGGCGGCAAGGTGCCGTTCATCAACTCGATCAGCGGCGAGCAGCCGCGCATCGACGCCGTGCTGCCGCTCATCGAGAAGCACAAGTGCCCGGTCGTGGGCCTCTGCCTGAGCGACGAGGGCATCCCGCCGACCGCCGACGACCGCTTCGCCGTCGCGCAGCAGATGTACGACCTCTGCACCGGCGCCGGCCTGCCGCCGCAGGACCTCTGGATCGACCCGCTGGTCCTCGCCGTGTCGGCCGACCCCTGCGCCGGCCAGGTGACGCTCGACACGCTGAAGATGGTCAAGGCCAATCTCGACTGCCGCACGACCGGCGGCCTCAGCAACGTGAGCTTCGGGCTGCCGAACCGCGCCCTGCTCAACCGCGTCTTCGTGGCGATGTGCGCCGGCATCGGCCTCGACGGCACGATCGTCGACGTGCGCAACCCGCAGATGATGGCGACCATCAAGGCGATCCGCGCCCTGAACGGCGCCGACAACTTCTGCGGCATGTACCTCAAGGCGCACCGCGCCGGCCAGCTCGGCTGACCATGGGTGACGGCCGGCGCGCGCGGGCGCGCGACCTCGGCATCGCGATCGGCGTCCTGCCCGCCGGGCCGCTGAACGCGATCACCGACGTGCCCGGTGTGCTCGTCGGCCACTGCACGGTCTCGTGGGGCGGGCCCGAGCTGCCCAACGGCAGCGGGCCCGCCCGCACGGGCGTCACCGCCGTCTTCCCTCACGGCGACGGCCTCTGGAACGAGCGCGTCGTCGCCGGCGTCTTCGCCGCCAACGGCGTCGGCGAGGTCGTCGGCAGCACCGCGATCCGCGAGTGGGGCCTCATCGAGACCCCGGTCATGCTGACGAACTCGCAGGCGGTCGGCACGGTCTACGACGCGACGGCGCGCTGGATCATGGAGCGCGAGCCGCGCGCCGGCCTCGACGACGCCGTCATGCCGGTCGTCGGCGAGTGCGACGACGGCCTGCTCAACGACCAGCGCGGCATGCACGTGGGCGAGGAGCACGTACGCGCGGCGCTCGACGGGGCCCGCGACGGCGCCGTCGCCGAAGGCTGCGTCGGCGCCGGCACCGGCATGACGTGCTTCGAGTTCAAGGGCGGCATCGGCACGTCGTCGCGCGTCATCACGACCTACGGCCGCGAGTACAGGGTCGGCGCCCTCGTGCTGACCAACTTCGGCGAGCGTCACAGGCTGACCGTCGACGGCGTGCCCGTCGGGCGAGAGATCGCCGACCTCATGCCGGTCGAGCGGCGTGAGGGCTCGTGCATCGTCGTCCTCGCGACCGACGCTCCGCTGACCTCGCGGCAGTGCGAACGGCTCGCCAAGCGCGGCGCTCTCGGCCTCGCGGTCTGCGGCTCGTACGCCTCCGACGGCAGCGGCGAGATCATGGTCGCGTTCTCGACCGCGCAGCGGCTCCCGCGTACGACGGAGGCGCCGTTGCGTCTCGAGACGGTCGCCAACGACGCGACGGCGGGGCTCTTCGAGGCCGCCGTCGACGCGACCGCCGAGGCCGTCGTCAACTCGCTCTGCGCAGCCGAGACCACCGTGGGGCGCGAAGGCGCCACGGTCCACGCGCTCCCGCTCGAGCGCCTCGTCGAGGTGATGGGGCGCCACGGGCGCCCGGCGCGCCTGCCGTAGCCCCGCGGCGCCTCCGGCGTGTGGGGCGCTGCAGCGCTCCCCGGATCCGCACGCCCGTGACGTCGCGGCGTGCTTGCCGCTGCACAACCGACACGGTATAAACAGGTCGGTCTCACACCGGCCGACGTCCGGCCACGTGCCTTCGGGCACGGGGGGCGGGCCGTGCGGCAGCGGCAGTCGTCGTCGCGGTCTCTCACGCTCGAGCAGCGACGATGCCCTTGTCCGCCGCAGGCTCACCCCGGATCGTCGCAGGTCGAGGCCACACGGAGGCCCGGCTGGGGCTCACCGGGGTTTGGAGGGCCCCGTCGAGCGCCGTCCCGTCCGGCCTCCCGGCGCCGAGGGGAAGGAGCAGGGCACACGTGAGGTGCGCGCCATCGCAGCACCGCGACACTCGACCGTGGTCGTCGGCGTACGCCGACGCCCCCGCCCCGCGCAGTCCGCACGCTCCCGGCGCCGGTCCGGCCGCGCCCGACGGCGCCGCGGCCGTCCGCCACACCGACCTGTCCAGCCAACCGCGAGCCAGAGAAGGAGGTCGGGGCCCCCGTCCGTCGCGCCGTTAGGCGGTGCGTGAGCCCGAGGAGCTGTGGACAAGCGACGCTACTTCGCCAAGAAGATCGCGAACGCGATTCTGACCATCGTCCTGGTGGCCTCGTTCAACTTCGCGCTCTTCCGCATCCTGCCCGGCGACCCGGCGCGCCTGCTCCTGCCCAAGGGCAAGCAGCCGCCCGAGGCCGTCGAGAAGCAGCGCAAGACGTTCAACCTCGACAAGCCAATGTGGCAACAGTTCGTCTACTACTGGGGCGACACGCTTCAGGGCCGCTTCGGCATGTCGTTCTCCGAGAAGCGGCCCGTCTCCGAGGTCGTCTGGGAGCGCGTCTGGCCGACGGTGGTCCTCGTCGGCACGGGCACGATCATCGCCACCGGGATAGGCATCTTCACCGGCGTCTTCGCCGGCTGGCGACGAAACAGCAAGTACGACGTCATATCGACCAACAGCGGCATGGTCTTCTACGCCATGCCGACGTTCTGGTTCGGTCTCCTCATGATCATGCTCTTCTCGACCTACCTGGGGTGGTTCCCCACCGGGAGGATGCAGGAGCCGGGGGCCGATCTCACCGGCATCGACGCCTTCGTCGACCTCATCTGGCACATGGCCCTGCCGGTGTTCACCTTCGCCATCGCCTGGATCGGTGAGTACCACCTCATCATGCGGAGCTCGATCACCGGCGTGATGAACGACGACTTCGCCCTCACGGCGCGGGCCAAGGGTCTCTCCGAGAACACCGTGCTCTGGCGGCACGTCGTGCCCAACGCGATGCTCCCGACGGTGACCCTCGTCATGATGAACATCGGCTTCGTGATGTCGGGGGCGATCCTCACCGAGACGGTCTTCAACTGGCCGGGGCTCGGGCTGCTGGCCTACGAGGCGATGAACAAACGCGACTACCCGGTGATGCAGATGGTCTTCCTCATCGCCAGCGTCGCGGTGATCGTCGCCAACCTCATCGCCGACATCATGTACTACTACCTCGACCCGCGGGTGCAGGCATGATCCCCCGGCGGCTGAAGACATGGATCTTCGTCTGGACACCGGCGGCGATCGTCATCCTCACCCTGGCCACGTACCCCAAGGACGTGCCGCTCTCGGCCGGGTTCGAGGCGATCGTCAAGGGCTTCTTCAGCGACACGATCGCCCGCTACCCGGCCTGGGTCATGCTCCTGCTCGGGCTCGCGATGCTCGCCTGGGGCGTGCTGGGGCTCATCCACCGGTCCAAGGCGCGCACGTTCAACATCGTGCTTCTCGTCCTGGCGGCGGTGCTCTTCGTCTGGGGCTACCGGGCCGGACTGAGCGACGACGGCTGGTCGATCATGGGGCGCTCGCCGGGGCCGGGCTGGCTCTTCCAGACCATCGCGCTCGTGCTCGGCGGGGTGGCTGTCTGGTTCTGGGCGGTCGGCAACCCCGAGCGCGCCGAGCTGGCGGCGTGGAACGGGCATCAGATCTGGAAGCTCTACCGGGCGAACTGGCAGGGCATGGTCGGGCTCGGCATCCTGATCGTCTTCGCCCTCATGGCCCTGCTCGCGCCGTTCCTCGCCGACCACGCCTACCTCGACCCGAACGCGCAGATCCGCGAGGACGGCTCGCTCGACAGCGAGGCGCCGTTGCTGGGGCCCTACAGCCCGCCGACGGCGACCTACTACAACTGGTTCGGCACCGACCAGGTGGGGCAATCGGTGCTCGCCGAATTCATCTGGAGCGCGCGCATCTCGCTCATGGTCGGCCTGCTCGCCACCCTCATCTCCACCCTGCTCGGCGCCGCTATCGGCATCGCGTCCGGGTACTACCTGGGGTGGTTCGGCGAGGTGGGCATGCGATTGACCGACGTCTTCCTCGTGATCCCCTGGCTGCCGCTGGCCATGGTGCTGGCCGCCGCGTGGGGCCAGAACTACTGGATGATCATCGTCATCATCGGCGTCACGAGCTGGCCGGGCACCTCGCGCGTGGTGCGCTCCGACACGCTGCGCGTGCGCGAGCTGCAGTTCATCGAGCGCGCGCGCGCCATCGGCTCCGGCGACGGTCACATCATGAGCCGCCACGTGCTGCCCAACGTCTTCCCGCTGATCTTCGCCAACACCGTCCTCGTGGTGGCGATCGCGATCCTCTCCGAGACCACGCTCTCGTTCCTCGGTCTCGGCGACCCGCTCAACTTCAGCTGGGGCACGATGCTCCACTACGCGTGGGCCAACGGGGCCGCCGGGCTGCCGGCCTGGTGGTACCTGCTCCCGCCGGGCATCGCCATCATCCTCGTCGTGCTGGCCTTCACCTTCATGGGCACGGCCTTCGACGAGGTCCTCGACCCGAAGCTGCGCAAGCGCGAAGAGTCCGAGTCTGGCGGCCGCCGCACGATGGGCGAGCCGGGCGAGGTCGTCGTCTCCGGCGGCGCCGGCAGCGGCGGCGCGGCGATGGTCTACGAGCCCGGCGTGCAGACCGACGACGCGATGCCCGACTACGGCAAGCCGGAGCCCGGCTCCATCATGCCGCCGGGCGGCGGCGACTGGGTCGGCCCAGACACCGACGACGAGGGAGGCGACCGATGAGCGCCACCGCGACCTCTCCCTCGAAGACGCCCGAACGCATCGCGCACAAGGGCCTCCTCGAGGTCCGCGAGCTGACCACGCGCTTCAAGCTCTCACAGGGCTGGGTGCGCGCGGTCGAGAAGGTGAGCTTCAGCCTCGAGCCGGGGGAGAGCCTCGGGCTCGCCGGCGAGTCGGGCTGCGGCAAGACCACGGCCGCGCTCTCGATCCTCAAGCTCCTGCCCGAGAACGGCAGGATCGTCTCCGGCGAGATCCTCTTCGACGGCAAGAACCTGGCCAAGCGCACCGAGTACGGCATGTCGAAGATCCGCTGGAAGGAGATCTCGATGATCTTCCAGGGCGCGATGAACGCCCTGAACCCGGTGACCGAGACCGGCAAGCAGATCGCCGAGCCGATCATCCTCCACGAGGGCGTCTCGCAGAAGGAGGCGCTGAAGCGCACGCGCGACCTCTTCGAGCTCGTCGGCATCAACCCCAAGCGCGTCATGGACTTCCCCCACCAGCTCTCCGGCGGCATGCGCCAGCGGGCGATGATCGCCATGGCCCTCGCCTGCAACCCCAAGCTCGTCATCGGCGACGAGCCGACCACGGCGCTCGACGTCATGGTGCAGGCGCAGATCCTCGACCTCATCGAGCGCCTGCGCAGGGAGCTCGACCTCTCCTTCATCCTGATCAGCCACGACCTCTCGGTGATGGCCGAGACCTGCGACAAGGGCGTCATCATGTACGCCGGCGAGGTCGTCGAGAGTGGCACCGTCGCCCACCTCTTCAACGACCCCCAGCACCCCTACACGCGCCAGCTCATCAAGGCCTTCCCCAACATCCACGAGCGCCGCGAGATGGTCTCCTCGATCCAGGGCGACCCGCCCAACCTCTTGGACCCGCCGCCGGGCTGCGGCTTCGCGCCGCGCTGCGACGCCAAGACCGGTGCCTGCGCGAACGACCCCGAGACGGTCGAGGTCGCGCCCGGCCACTTCGTGCGCTGTCACCTGATGAAGCGGGGGGTCGCGTGATGGCCACCGGGACCACCCCCACCGGGAGCCGCACCGTGCGCGACGTCACCGCCGACGGCGCCCGCGACAAGAGCCTCGCCGGGCACATCGGCCCCGACGAGCTGGCCCGCGCCGAGGTCCGTGACGGCGTCCTCTTCGACGTCCGCGACCTGCAGGTCTTCTTCCCCATCCACGAGGGCTTCTTCAAGAGCATGGTCGCGCGCAAAGGCGAGAAGCGTTTCGTGAAGGCGGTCGACCACGTCTCCTTCTGCGTGAAGCAGGGCGAGATCCTCGCCCTGGTCGGCGAGTCGGGCTGCGGCAAGACGACCACCGGGCGCACCATGCTCCGCCTCGAGGAGGCGACCGGGGGCGACATCCTCTACAAGGGCCTGCCGATGCGCGCCTTCTCGCACAAGGCCCTGCGCGAGTACCGCAAGAAGGCGCAGATCATCTTCCAGGACCCCTACAACTCGATCAATCCCAAGCAGACCATCTTCGACATCGTCGCCGAGCCCCTCGAGGTCAACGGCGTGACCTCCTCCGAGCGCGAGAAGGAGGAGCGCGTCGTCAAGGCGATCTCAGAGGCCGGCCTCAGGCCGGCGAGTGAGTACCTCTACCGCTACCCGCACGAGCTCTCCGGCGGTCAGCGCCAGCGCGTCTGCATCGCCGGCGCCACGGTGCTCGAGCCCGACATGATCGTCGCCGACGAGCCGGTCGCCTCCCTGGACGTCTCGATCCGCAACGACATCTTGAAGCTCATGGTCGAGCAGAAGGAGACGCTCGGCGTCACCTACCTGTTCATCACCCACGACCTCTCGCTGGCCTGGGTGATCAGTGACCGCATCGCCGTCATGTACCTGGGCCGCATCGTCGAGATCGGCGACACCGAGGAGGTCGTCGCCGACCCGCGCCACCCCTACACCAAGGCCCTGATCAGCGTGATCCCGGTGCCCGACCCCCTCGCCAAGCGCGAGCACGTGATCCTCGCCGGGGAGACCCCGAACCCGGTCGACATCCCCTCGGGCTGCCGCTTCCACCCGCGCTGCCCCGAGGCCATCGACGCCTGCCGCGAGATCGACCCCCCCGACGTCAACGTGGGCGGCGACCACTACGCGGCCTGCATCAGGCTCAAGTGACGAGCCGGGGGCGCCGCCGCCTCGCGCGAGGCGGCGGCGCCCCCGGGGCAGGAACAGAACGTCCTCGGCCCAAGCCCGTTCGGGGACAGGCGCGCGCCGCGGGCGCGCGCCACGACGACAAGGAGTCGCGCATGAGACGTCCGACGGTCCTTGCAGTGGTGGTCGAGTGAGCGCCCTTGGCGCCCCGAGCGGCACGCCGGGTCAGGCGCAGCTGATGAAACCGCTCCTCGACCTGTGGCCGGACGAGGCCATCGAGGCCATGCACGCGGCTTCGCTGGCGCTGCTCGAGCGCGCCGGGGCGCGGGTCGAGTCCGTGGCCGCCCGCGACGCGCTGGTGGCGGCCGGCTGCACCGCCGAGGGCGAACGCGTGCACGTGCCGCCGGCGGTGGTCGAGGAGGCCGTCGCCGCCTGTCCGTCCTCTTTCATCCTTGCCGCCCGCGACCCCGAGCGCTCGCTGGCCGTCGACGGCGAGCCCGGCGCGACCTACGTGCACAATATGGGCGGCGCCCGCGACATCGCCGACGCGCGTACGGGGGCGGGTCGCCGGGCGATGCTCCGCGACCAGATCGAGCTGACGCGGGTGATGCACCATCTGCCGCGTCAGCACATGGTCACCTCGCTGGTCCAGCCCGGCGACGTGCCCGACGATCTCGAGCCCCTGTACTCATACCTCGTGCTCGCGCACGAGACCGACAAGTCGGTCGGCGGCCCCGGTGTCTCGCACCCGTTCCAGGCCCGCTACCTCCAGGAGATGGCCGTCGCCCTCACCGGCGCCGACGGCGGGGGCGGGGTGTACCCGATCGATCTCGCCTTCTCGCCGGTCAGCCCGCTCACCCTGGGCGGCGAGGTCACCGACGCGCTGGTCGGACAGGTGCGCCGCGGCGGGTCCGTGGTCGAGATCCTCCCGTGCCCGGCCATGGCCACGACGGCGCCGGGCTCCTTCGCGGGCGCCGTCGCCCAGCAGAACGCCGAGGTGCTCGCCGGCGTCGTGTTGACGCAGGTTCTGGCGCCGGGTACGCCGGTGTACTACGGGCCGCGGCTCAGCGCCGTCGACCCGCGTACCGGCGTCGTCGTCTCGGGCACGCCCGAGACGGGCATCGCTTCGATGGCGGCGACCCTGCTGGCGCGCCGCTACGGACTGGCCTGCGACTGCTACGGACCGACCAGCGACAGCAAGGTGGTCGACGCGCAGTTCGGGGTCGAGACGACGCTCAACGCGGTGCTCGGCCTTGCCGCCGCGCCACGTTTCCTCTCCGGCGTCGGCGACGTCCAGGCCGGCGTCGCGAGCTGCGCCGAGGCGCTGGTCGTCGACGACGAGGTCCTCAACTACGTGTTCTACGCACGTACACCGCGGCCGTGGGACGCGGATGCCCTCGACGTCGAGGCGATGATCGACGGCGTGCTCTCAGGCCGCGGCTTCCTGGGCACCAAGCACACGCGGCGCTACATCCGCAGTGAATTCTGCACGCCCGAGGTCGGGTACCGCGGCGGTCTGAACGACTGGCTCAGCGGCGGGCGCGCCGGCCTCGCCGACCTGGCGCGCGAACGCGCCGCGGACTACATCGGGCGCGAGCCCGTCGGCCTGCCCGACGACGTGGCCGAGGAGCTCTGCCGGCTCATCGACGCGGCGGCCCGCGAGGTCGGACTCGGCGAGTGGCCCGAGCCGCGGCGCATCCTGGAGCAGCCGGCGTGAGCATCCCCTTCCCGCACATCGTGGCCCGCGGCAGCCACCGCCAGCTGGGCCGCGCCGTCGGCGAGGGGGCTCGCGAGCAGATCGCCGCCGCGGTCTCCTTCTACGAGGAGCACTTCGAGGCCATGGCCGGCATCACGTTCGCCGAGGCCGAGCGCCAGAGCC
>Ga0209164_1002789_pt1 | contig 17618 bp, 9 predicted proteins | sample MTBNYHSulfiMetaG_FD_187458 | JGI IMG/M metagenome (GOLD analysis project Ga0209164, IMG submission 187458) | Enrichment culture microbial communities from rom New York Harbor, USA that are MTBE-degrading - MTBE-NYH (New York Harbor Sulfidogenic)... | ecosystem: Environmental > Aquatic > Marine >...
GCTTCCAAACGGATTGCCCGTGCGTTCGATGCTGTCCAAAACCGCCCTATAGGAAGAAGGCAGAAAGCCGCTTTCCGTCAGCCGGTCCCGGCACTTCTTCACGATGTCAGGCACCTTGATCTGGGCTGGACAGTAGTAGGTGCAGGTACCGCAAGTGGTGCAACGAAAAAACGTATCCGCCAGCTCCTGCGAGGGTTCCAGTCGGCCGGTCATCATGTGGTAGGCCAGGATATTTCGACCGCGCGCATTTCGGGATTCCCGCTTGCTCACACTGAACGTCGGACAACCGTTTCTGCAGAATCCGCACTGTACACAGGCCAGAATCTCGTCATCCTCGAACGTGCCGAAAGACTGAAACCCTTCCCTTCCTTTCATGAGAGAACCGAAAGCAAAATGGTTGTACACATCGTCCACGCCCCGGTCGAATCCCATCTTTCCGGGATTCAGGATGTTCTTGGGATCCATGGCCTGCTTCAGGGTCTCCATGACGTGAAAGCTTTCCCCCATCTCCCGGGCGATAAAAGGAGCCCGCGTCAGTCCGGTTCCGTGTTCCGCGCTGATGGTTCCGTCCATCTGAAAGGAAAGCTCGACCAGTTCGAGGGCTGCGGGTTTCAGGCGTTCCCAGTGTTTGGGATCCGTCAGATCGATAACAAAGGTGGTGTGTATGTTGCCGTCTCCCACGTGGCCGAAGGTGGCGATCATGACGTCGTGCTTTTTTGCGACTTCCTGTGCGCCCCGGATCATATCCGGAATACGGTCGATGGGCACCCCGAAATCCTCACTGATGGGCACAAGCCGATACCCGGGCTTGATGCGGGATAGCGCGGGCACCAGCCCGGCCCTGCCCCGCCACATCATTCCCCGTTCCTGAGGATCGTCCGACCAGCGCACCTGCAATCCGTGGTGTTCACTGCAGATGCGCTTGATCTCATCCATCTGCTGCTTGACCGCTTCCTTGTGACCGTCCACTTCCATGATGAGCATGGCTTCTATGTCCGGTATGTCCATCTTCATGGCGTCCCTGACAACGTCGATGCTTTCCCGGTCCATGATCTCGCCCGCACACAGCGGAATTCCGGAGGTCAGGATTTCCTTCACCGCCATGCCGGCATCATCCAGATTCTCGAACATGGCTACGGCGAACGCCACGTATTCGGGGAGCGGTTCGATTTTCGCCATGATTTCGGTGACAATGCCGAGAGTTCCTTCGGAATTGACAAACAGATGCGTCAGGTCGTATCCGGTAGCGGACTTGGGCGCTTTGGTGCCCGTGCGAATCACCGTACCGCTCGCCAGCACGACTTCGAGACCCTTGATATATTCTTTGGTGGTTCCGTACTTAACCGCCCTCAATCCGCTGGCGTTGGTGGATACCATTCCGCCTAGGGTGGCAATGGCCGAACTGCCCGGATCCGGAGGAAAGAACATCTTGTATTTGGCCAGTTCTTCGTTGAGCTGCCCGCAGATCACACCCGGCTCCAACCGCACGTAGAAATTCTCCGGAGAAATCTCCAGGATCCGATTCATGCTGCTGAGATCCAGAAGTATGCCGCCCTGCGTGGGCAAAACGGCCCCGGTCACGCTCGTTCCCGATCCCCGGGCCGTAACCGGAACGGATCGTTCGTTGGCCGCTTTCATGATTCGGGAGACCTGATCGGTACTGTCAGCGAATACAATAAGATCGGGAACTCCTTCGTGTACGGACATGTCCCTGGAATAGCAAAGGCGTTCGGTCAGTTCTTCGATGACGTTCCGGCTTCCTACGATGCCTCGGATGGTCTCCGCCAATTCCATAACGTCTCCTTCGGCAAAGAGATATTCCATTGTGATTACATTTTAGCTACAAAATGACTGTAAGTGAACCCCCAAAAATTGTCAAGGTATTTAGGGGAAAGCCGGAAGTCTTCCTCCCTTGACACCAAAGGAATAAATCTTTATCAAAGTTGACTAACACGGTCTTGAATCGCGACTGTGCGGTTTTCTTTTTCAGATTTTAAACCTAACTGACTCTCGTCGATCAGGTGTATACGAAGCCAGGGAACAATCCGCACGAAACGAACCCGAGGCGTCGGGAGGGGGGTTCCCCTCAACACCCCCGATCGTTAACACACACGCATCGAAGTTTAATGACAGGGTCCGCTCTATCCTATTTCGCAAAACAACGGTTGTGGAGGAAATCTTGTGATAAGCGTGCAGAACTTGAGTAAGAGTTATGGCGCAATCAACGCCATTCACGATGTCAGTTTCGAGGTGGCTAAAGGTGAGATCGTGGGGTTTCTGGGTCCCAACGGAGCCGGAAAAACCACAACCATGAAGATACTCACCGGTTATATGCCTCCGAGCGCAGGCAAAGCTGAGATCGACGGCTTCGAAGTACTTGAACATCCCATCGAAGTGAAACGCCGGATCGGATATCTTCCCGAGTCCGTACCGTTGTATCAATCCATGACCGTGGAGCGATTCCTCGGGTTTGTAGCTGAAGCCAAGCAAGTTGCGGGCAGGGAGCGCTCCAAGGAAGTCGACCGTGTGGCGGAAACCTGCGGTCTGAGACACGTTCGAAAACGCATCATTTCTCACCTTTCCAAAGGATACCGCCAGCGTGTCGGATTGGCCCAGGCGCTCATCAACAACCCTCCCCTCCTCGTCCTGGACGAGCCCACCATCGGTCTCGACCCGGCTCAGATCGTGGAAATCCGAAACATGATTCTTGGACTGCGCGAAAGTCACACCGTGTTACTGTCCTCCCACATCCTGCCCGAAGTCAGCCAGATGTGCGAGCGAGTGGTGATCATCAACAAAGGCCGCATCGTCGCCACGGACACGCCCGGCAATCTCATGGCGGACACGCAACAGGGAAGCCGATTGCGCTTGGAAGTCAAGGGACCACCGGACGAAGTGTTCCAAGCCCTCGAACGCATTTCCGGAGTGGCGGCAGTATCGAAAAACCGTGAAACGGACGCCTACGAAGTCCGGCTTCAGCCTGGAAACGATTCCCGCGCGGCCATTGCCAAGGACATGGTGAACCGAGGTTGGGACCTTCTGGGGCTCGAACGGGTGGCCGTGAGTCTCGAAGACGTATTCATGCAACTGGTCACTGAAGAGAATGGAGAAGCAGCATGAAAGGGTTTTCAGCCGTTTACAAAAAAGAGCTTTACGTGTTCATGGCGTCACCTATTTTTTTCGTTATGGCGTTCATCTTTCTCGGGCTCATGGGATATTTCTTCTACTCGTCCGTGGCTTTTTATAACCTGATGAGCTACCAGGCCGCGCAGAATCCCTACATGGCGCCGGAAATGAATATGACGAGCATGGTCGTGCGGCCGTTTTTCGGCGACATGGCCATTGTGATGCTCTTCATTTTTCCGCTCCTCACCATGAGGTTGTTTTCCGAAGAAAAGAAAACCGGCACCATTGAATTACTGTTCACCCTCCCCATCAAAGAGCAGGCGCTGGCTCTGGCGAAATATACCGCATCGCTCACGGTATTCGGGATCATGCTGTTGGGCACCATTCCTTTCCTGCTGCTGATGAATGCCTTCGGAACTCCGGACTGGGGTGTCGTAATTACCGGATATCTCGGAGTCTTTCTCCTCAGCTCCGCCTTCATCGCCCTGGGCATGTTTGTTTCCTCCCTCACAGAGAATCAGATCGTGGCCGCCTGCATCGCATTCGGAGCGCTTCTGATGTTCTGGCTGATCGGCTGGGTAAAATCCTACATGGGGGGAACAGCAGGCCAGGTCATGGAGTACCTGGGAATACTGGGGCACTTGGACAATCTACTCAAAGGGCTCATCGATTCCCGGGACGTGCTCTATTACGTCTGGTTCACGCTGTTTTTCGTTTTCTGCACCCTAAGAACCCTCGATTCCAAGAAGTGGAGGTCCTGATATGGGAGGATTTTCGCTACGGTTGAGATTTGGCGCCAACGTAGGTCTGGCGGTCCTCCTGTTTCTCGCGATACTGGTGGTGGCCGGCCTAATAGCTGAAAAACATCCTTATCGTGTAGACTTAACGGGAAAGGGAACGCACACCCTGTCTCCGCAAACCTTGAAAATTCTTAGAAGCCTTGATGAAAATGTTAACCTGAAAGCCTTCTACTTCGAAGTGGATCAGGAGAAAACCAATACAAAAGATCTTCTCGAAGCCTATCAATACGCATCACCTAAAGTGAAATTCGAGTTTATCGATCCGGAGCTCAGACCGGCCGTGGTCCGCAAGTACGACGTAAAATCAGCTGGAACGGTAGTCCTCGAAGGATACGGAAAAACACATACCGTCACCTTGCCCACGGAAGAATCACTCACCAATGCCCTCATCAAGCTGACGTCCTCTCAGGAAAAGAAGTTGTATTTCCTCACCGGACATGGAGAACGCGACATTGATGATATCGAGCGAATCGGGTACACACAACTGAGGGACGCTCTGGAAAAAGAGAACTACCAAGTTGAAAAACTGGATCTCATGCGCATGGAGGCCGTTCCCAACGACGCCAAAGTGGTGGTTATCGCAGCACCGGAGAAACCGTTGCTGGAACCTGAGATCCAAAGCCTCGATGCCTACCTACGAAAGGGAGGACGACTTCTCGTCATGCTCAGGCCTTTCCTGGACGGTGGACTCACCGATATGTTGGCCTCCCACGGCATCGCTCTCCGTAAGGACATCGTGGTGGACACGCTGAGCCGAGCCATGGGCGGAGATTACCTCGTGCCGATCATCTCGACCACCGGCAACAGCAAGATCGCCGAGAACACGCGGGTCAGTATGCTTTTTCCGCAGACACGATCCGTACTCAAAGCGGAAGACCCGCCCGAAGACTCCACGATTGAAGAGATCCTGATCACGTCCCCGGGTAGCTGGGGGGAAACGGATGAAGAAGGGCTGGAAAAGGGCGAAGTGGGCTATGACGAAGGTACGGATGTGCCCGGACCCTTCAGCGTAGGTCTTCTGGCTACACTCAGAGTCCCGGAAGAAGCCGATGCAGCCGGCACTATCGAGGAAGAGACTCTAAAGGAAACAGAGCAAGAAACGGAGCAAGACCGGATGGCGCCGGATGTATCGGATCAGCCCAGAAACAGCGATGCCGCTTCCGAAGAAGATAAAACCGCCGAAACCCCGGCGGAAGGCAAACTGATCGTTTATGGCAACGCCGATTTTGCCAACAACGCCATGTTGGCCATGTTGGGGAACCGTGACCTGGCCCTGAACACCATCGGTTTCTTGTCCGAGGACCAGAACCTTATTTCCATCCGAACGAAAAAGGAAGAAATGCAGACCCTGATTCTAACCAGGAATCAGAGCCGCCTGCTGTTCTGGGTATCCCTTATACTCGTTCCGGGACTGGTGCTTCTGTCAGGCTTGGCTACCTACCGGGTACGGAGACGAAGCAAATGAGATTCGGCAAACACATCGTTCTTGCCCTCGTTCTGGTCGCTCTGGCGGGTTATTATTTCTATTTCGACGTTGTAAAAAGAGAGCAACAGGAGCAGGCTGAGGAAAAGGCCAGAAAGGTCTTTTCCCTGGATACGGAGGCTGTGGACGAATTGGCCCTGGCCCGGCCCCAAGAGGAGATCTCATTGGTCAAAATAGAAGATAAGACCTGGTCCATTAACACTCCCGTTCAAGACCAAGCGGACTCCATGGAAGCCGAGGAATTGATCGGACGACTGGGAGAACTCTCCCGTGTCAAAACCATTACAGAGCAGGCGGAGGATCTGAAATCCTTCGGACTGGATCATCCGGAATTCGAGATCCGCTTCCACACGCCCGCCGGTTGGAAAAGCTTGCTCGTGGGATCCAAGAGTCCCGTGGGCTCGGAATTCTACGCAAAAGTATCCGATCAACCTTTGATATTTCTGATTTCCAACGCCGATCGGACCGTTCTGGACAAGAAGCTGTTCGACGTTCGAGATAAGCAGCTCTTCCGATGTGAAACGGATCAGGTGGACCGGATCGATTTCGAGAAGGGGGATTTCCGAGCGGACGTCGCCCGGAACGAAAGCGGACTCTGGACCGTCGTCGGCCATGAAGGGGTCCGGATCAGCAAAGACAAGCTGGAAGACGTCATTCGGGACTTCTGCTGGAGCCGGGTCCGTGAGTTCGTTCAGGAAGACGACAAAGGGCTGGACCAATACGGTCTCGAGTCGCCCGTGGCCCGGATCACATTGAACAAGACGGGCGTGCAACGAATCCTGTTTCTCGGTAAAAAGAAATCCGATGAAAGCGTGTATGCAAGGCTGGACGGGCGTCCGGGAGTGGTGGTCATGGACGCGCGACTCCTCGATAAGATCCCTGCTTCTCTGTCTGCCATCGAGGACAGGACATTGGTTTCTTTCGATAAGGAATCGGTGGCCGAGGTTTCCTGGACTCGGGGCGACAAGTCGTTTGTGTTGGCCAAACGACCGGCGGATGATAACCATAATGAAAACGTCTGGGAATTCCAGGCTCCGGAATCCCTGAAAGGCCGGACCCTGGATGCCTGGAGACTGGATTCGCAATTTTACCGGATAGAAGAGCTGGAGTATGCGCGCAAGCTCGAGTCGGATTCCAGCGCCTTGCCGAACGCGGCAATGGACCTTATATTAAAGGGTGAAGACAAAAACATCCTGGTTTCCATGCACCTGGGACCGCCCGTTGAAAAACAAGAGGAGCGTATGGTGTGGACGGATATGGGCGAGGGGGTTCAGTTGTACGCAGCGTCGCGAGACAACGTGACCGAAATCGCCTCCAGGATGGAAGAGATGGAGGGCAAGACGCCATGAGACAAAAACAATTCGAGGACTTGGAGGCTACCGAGCTGTACTGCCCTATTTGCAAAGCAGCGATGCCCGTGCGCAAACGTCTCCTGCTCGTTTTGCCCGATGGTGATAAATACGACTATTTTTGCGTCCGATGCGGAACTTCGGTGGGAGATAAAACCGTCACCAATCCCGACGGATTCCGGATTCTGACCTGACAGGCGGGCGAGGAGCCATGAACTCCAAGAATTTGAGTTTTGAAGTGGGTCCCATCAGACCCCCCAGCGAGGCCCGAAGTCTGCTACTGCGGCTGACGAGAAACTGCCCGTGGAATCAATGTCGATTTTGTCCCGTGTACAAGGGCAGAAAGTTTTCTCTGCGCAGCATCGAGGACATCGAGCAGGACATTCAGACCGCCAAAGACATCGCCGACGACATTACGGCTCTATCCTGGCAACTGGGTCAGAGTGGGGCGGCCAACGATGCCGTTCTCAGCCACATTATGACGAGCGGCAAGTTCAGTCCCAGCTATCGACAGGTGGCCGTTTGGCTCTACTACGGCACGCGCGCCGTCTTTCTCCAGGACGCGGACAATCTGATCATGAAGACCGACGACCTGGTGGACGTGCTCGAGTTTCTTACCGAAAGGTTTACCAATCTGAGCCGGGTGACCACCTATTCCCGATCCCGCACAGTGGTCCGGAAGTCGCTCGATTCGCTCAAACGCATCCGCAAAGCGGGCCTCAACCGCATACACATCGGTCTGGAAACGGGTTACGATCCGCTTTTGAAGCTGATGAAGAAGGGCGTTACTCAGGCTCAGCAGATCGACGCCGGCCGCAGAGTGGTGGACGCAGGTATGGAACTCAGCGAGTACGTCATGCCCGGACTCGGAGGAAGAGCCCTGTGGCGCGAGCACGCCATCGAGACCGCTCGAGCGTTGAACGCCATCAACCCTCACTTCATCCGCCTGCGCAGTTTGAGGGTTCCCAAGCGCGTTCCGCTGCACGAACTGGTCGAGAAAGGCGAGTTCGAACTGCCTTCGGATGACGAAACAGCCCGCGAGATCAAGCTGTTTCTCGAGCAGTTGGACGGCATTACCAGCACCGTCGCGAGCGATCACATCATGAATCTGCTCGAGGAGGTCGAGGGTAAGCTTCCGGAAGACAAGGAACGAATGATCGCCGTTGTGGACCGTTACCTGGACCTGAACGAGAAAGACCGCCTCATCTACCGGGTGGGACGAAGAGGCGGCGCGTTTCGTTCCCTGGACGACCTGGAAACACAGCCGGAGACGTACCGCAAGATCGAGAAGATGATCGTCAACCTTCAGGGGAAAGACCAGAGCGAACTGGAAGCCTATATCAAAGGAATGGTGGATCAGTACATCTGAACGGTTCCTCGTTCATCATTCAGGGGGAAGGCTCCCTCAGGAATTTATCCGGGCCAACGGCAACTCCCAGCCAGGGACGTGAAACGCCCGAAGGGGGTTTCCTCCGATCATTTCTTTTTTAGACCGCCCAAGACAGGGACCAGCATGAGGAGGAGATCGTCCTCTTCCTTGAGGGTGATCAAGCACCCGTACACGTCTTTTGTTCCGGTAGGATCAAAAGGCTCCCAATCGTACACGATAAAATAACCTCTGGGATGGAATGCCGCGGCCACGTTGGCGTTGTTTCCGAAGCCACCCGGAACGAGGTTGGGCACAAAATGCACGACTCTGTCCATGTTCGCAGGATTTGAGGCAGGTTCATACGTGGTTCCGTAGATAATGTCTCCTGCCAATGCCTCCTGCTGGTGAACGGTAAGGTAGTCTCCGATGCCTCCGTTGGCTTGCACGTCGGGCTTGGTGGAATTACCGAGTTCCCACCCGTTAATGATCGTCCAGAAAGGCGCCCCACCCAGGCCCATCTCCCCCCTGAGGGCCTGGCCTAACACGTTCAGAAGAATACCGCAAATGTGGTAAAAGTCAGGAGTCCCCAAGATCTGCTTCTCCCAAACCACCAGGTATTGATCCTGCTCATTGGTGGTGACCGCCGGATTTTGATCGAAAGTCGTTCCGGAGGCGATATAGATAAGCGAGCCGCTGAGTCCTCCGTCCTTATTAAGCCGATGTCCCCGAATATCCACATTCGAGGCGGACAAACCTCTGGCCCAGACCACCAGGTATTCATCCATAGCCACATTATACGTTATGTCCGGAAAGCCCTGGTTGACGGCTCCCGCGATGATGTCGGCGGCTGTGGTAAAAAACGTGCCGTTCGCGTTGATCCCGCGGCGTCCAATGGCTTGGAGAGCGTTGGAGGAAATAAGACTCCTCTGCCACACCACCATGAATCGATTCCGGTATGAGTTCCAAGCCACCGCCGGATACTGCATATGGTTCTCCGACCAGGAGGCGATAAGAAAAGCACTGTTGGCATATGGATCGTTCCAAGGCATAATTTGGCCGTAAATCTCCCACCGGTTCGGAATAATCAACGTGTTGTATTGCTGCCATACAATAAGATATGCGCCAACGTTCCAGTTAGCCGCCACAACCGGAAACTTTGCGTCCGCCGTAGAAAGACCCGGGTACAAATCAGGTCCCAAAGCCCTTCCTGCGGTGTCATATAGTCGGGCTACAATGTCCCAATCCCCGTATTCATCCGTTTGCCATACCACCAGGTACTGCTTCAATACGGGATTGTAGCAGATTGCCGGGTGCTCCTGATCTCCTGCGGCGTTTGTAATGGTGATGGTGGAACCTACGTTGTAGTCGGGATGCTGCTCGACGGGCCAAGCTTGAGCAGCAAAGAAAATGGATACCAGCACTGCCATGGCTAGGACTCTGATTTGCATGACGACGTCCTCCTTTCCGAAATGCACGTGCGAGTCTTGAAACCGTTTGACCGTTCAAAGTCCGGTCGCTGGTGGCAGGTGACTGAAGACATCATTCGCAGCGAAGGAACTGCGTCTTCTCGTACCGACTCGGGGTCGCTCCGGCAAGAGAATTGCCGTTGGATCCGGACGGGGCGGCAGAATGGAGCTGAGTCCTGCACGAGGGTCTGTCGTGAACCTTCCCCGCGTACATAAAGTGAAGAAAATCGAACTTTATTTTTTTATTTATTATATATTTTAAAGTTTGACAATACAACACACCCTCAGGTTCCCAAGCCAAAAGTAGATTTGATCCTTAACCGAAGCATATTATACTTTTTATACTTTTACGCACGTTCTGTTATACCCGTCCCTCCGGGTTTCGACGCAACCAGCGATTGTTTACTTGTGCACCGACACGCCCATGGTGTACAAACTTTGCATCGTGACCCTCCTTGCGAGGATTCCAAATCGGGTCAACCGGCCGACTTAGCCGGCGTAGTTGCGCAGGCCTCATAGGAGAGCTTCCTATGAAGCCCGATGCTTAGGGCGCCATCTCCGGCCGGAACGGTGAAAACGCTCGGAACACTTCCGAAATGCTTTGGAAAAGTCGAAGCATGAGTTCGAATTCAGCCAGCAATCTGCAAAGAGGAATGTTATGAACTGGGAAAAACTTTTCAAGCCAAGCTCCATTGCCGTTGTCGGGGCTTCCACTAAAACCGGACTGAACATCAACATGTTCTTTTCTTCTCTGGTAACGGCCAAGTTTCCGGGCCGGCTCTACCCCGTAAATCGAAAGGCAACGGAGGTTCTCGGTTATCCGGCCTACCACTCGGTACGGGATATCCCAGGTCCGGTGGATTACGTGATCATTGCTGTTCCCCGAGACGGCATTATCCAGGTGATCGAAGACTGCATTGCCAAAGAGGTCCCCGTGGCCCATATTTTCACCGCAGGTTTCGGGGAAACCACCACCCCCGAGGGGGAAAAGTTGAACAGGGAGCTCAAGGATCTGATTTCAGGCCGAATCCGACTGATCGGACCGAACTGCGTGGGTGTATACTGTCCTGCATCGCGCATGGCGTATCTGCCGAATCAACCGATCATTCCCGGTGATATCGGCTTTGTTTCCCAGTCCGGAGGACATAACTCGCTGTTTGTGGCCACGGCCACGTCCCAGGGGCTGCGTTTCTCGAAGGCCGTCAGTGTGGGCAACGCTATGGATTTGGGAGTCAACGATTTTCTCGAGTACCTCGAGGGGGACCCGGACACCCGCATCATCGGAGTCTACGTGGAAGGCATGGGAAAGGACCAGGGCCGTCGGTTTCTCGAGCTGGTGCGCAGGATCTCTCCAAAAAAACCGGTGATGGTCATGAAGGCAGGCCGGGGAGAAGCGGGAGCCCGCGCCGCCGCGAGCCACACGGGCTCGATGGCGGGGACCTACTCCATATGGGAGGATATGGCGGTTCAGGCCAATGCGGTGCTCGTGGACGATTATACGGAGATGGCCGATTTCGTTTGGGCCTACAAGTGCATCGACCGTCTTCCCGGCCTCAGAGCGGGCGTGGTGGCCGGAGGCGGAGGTACCTCGGTCTGGACCGGGGACACGCTTTCGACCCTGGGCCTCACATTGCCGCCCTTGAGCGCGGACACGCAACAAAAGATCCTGTCGCTTACCGACGCTGTGGGAACCATCGCCCGCAACCCCGTGGACCCCAACTTCTCGATGTTCGATCCGGAAGCGCATTACGGTGTATTCACCAGATTGGATGCCCAACCGGATATCGATATACTGGTCAACGTAGCCGTATTCGACTTCCTGTACCATCAAACAGTGGCTTCCGGCCTCCTTACCGCGGAACAGGTCATAGAAGACTATGTGTTGCGCCTCGACACCATTCGCGAGCGGGTGAAAAAGCCTTTTGTGAGCGTAGCCTTTCACGTATCTGAAAACGCGGACATGACCGCAATCCTGAACCGGGTCAGGCAGGAAGCGCGCAACAAAGGAGTTCCCTGCTATTCCAGTCTCGAGCGCATGGCCGTGGCGATGCGGCGGCTCTACGGATATCTAGTGCGCCGGAATGGTGCGGATGGGGGCGCTTAATTATACGCGGGAAGAAACCCGCCTTAGGTGGTTGTATCACTTTTAGTTGTATCACTTGTAATAGTGTCACCAGATGAATAAGCCGGTGCAGAGCCCTCGTCCATACGCGGCAGCCCGGCTCCGTTCCGCTGAATCCCGCGTCGAGGAAACATGATGGACCGGCAGGGCCATGGCGAAATCCGATTGCAGCCCTCCACAGGCTCCCTAGGCACCTTCCCCGGGGTATTCACGCCAAGCGTGTTAACCATCCTGGGTATCATCCTTTTCCTGCGATTGGGATACGTCGTAGGAAACGCCGGCCTGGGCCGAACATTGCTGATTATCGGCCTGGCCAACGCGATCTCCGTGCTCACCAGCGTATCTTTGAGCGCTGTGGCCACCAACCTGAAGGTAAAAGGCGGGGGAGACTACTACCTCATATCCCGAACGCTTGGGGTCGAGTTCGGCGGAGCCATTGGTATTGTTCTTTGCCTGGCGCAATCCATTTCCGTTGCCTTTTACTGTATCGGATTTGGCGAGGCTGTGGCCGGAATTATGGGAGGGCACGTTCAGGTACCGCTTCAGGCCATTGCGGCGGGTGCGGTGTTGTTCCTGTTTCTGTTTGCCTGGTTGGGCGCGGATTGGGCCACCCGGCTGCAATACGTGGTAATGGCGCTCCTCTTCTGCGCGCTGGTGTCCTTTTTCGTCGGCGGAATAGCCAAATGGAGTTTTGCGACCTTGGCGTACAACTGGGGGCCAACGGTTTCGGCGCCGGGTTTCTGGGTACTCTTCGCTATTTTCTTTCCCGCGGTAACCGGGTTCACTCAAGGCGTAAGCATGTCCGGCGACCTCAAGGATGCGGGAAAAAGCTTGCCTTTAGGCACATTCTGGGCTGTAGGCGTTTCCGTGGTTGTCTACTTCGCTGTGGCCGTCGTTTTCTCCGCCTCGATTCCGGCGGAAGATCTGATCTCGGACTACGACGCCATGAAGCGTGTGGCGCGGTACAATTTTCTGGTCGATGCGGGCGTGGTTGCAGCCACCCTTTCTTCCGGCATGGCTTCGTTTCTGGGAGCTCCCCGGATCCTTCAAGCCCTGGCTCAGGACCGCGTCTTTCCATTTCTTCTTCCGTTCGCAGAAGGTCACGGTCCGGCCGCCAACCCGAGGAGAGCCACTCTCCTATCCCTGGGCATCGCTTTAGGTATCGTGGCCATCGGTAATCTCAATCTGGTTGCGAGAGTCGTGTCCATGTTTTTCCTGGTATCGTACGGCCTTCTGAATTACGCCACCTACTTCGAAGCCCGATCCGCCAGTCCGTCCTTTCGTCCTAGAATTAAGTGGTTTGACTTGAGGCTGAGTCTCCTCGGGTGGGTAGTCTGTCTGGGAACGATGATGGCCATCGACCTTTCGGCCGGCCTGTTTGCCGTTGCCGTGCTTTTTGCCGTTTTCCAGTACCTCAAGCGCACGGCAGGACCGGACAGATGGGCGGACAGCAACCGGTCCTACCATCTCCAGAAAGTGCGGGAGCACCTCATGGCTGCTGCCGGCGAACCCGAGCATCCGCGTTATTGGCGTCCTCAGATGTTGGCATTAACCGAGGAAGGAGACAATAAACAAAAACTTCTGCATTTCTCCTCGTGGCTCGAGGGTGGTAGCGGCATTACAATGGCGGTGCGTATTCTGGTGGGTCGCGGCCTAGCCTCGATGAAACGCCGCCAGGAAGTGGAAGCGACATTGCGCAGCCAAGTGGCTGAAAACCATCTGCCCGTGTTCCCTCTGGCAGTGACGGCCCCGAGTATAGAAGCCGGTATCGAGATCCTCGTGCAAAGTTCGGGCGTTGGTCCGCTTCGTGTGAACACGGTGCTGTACAATTGGATTCCGCTTTCCGATATAACCTCCGACATCAATAAGTTGCAGTACGCGAGAAGCCTGCGAACCGCATTTCGTTTCGGCTGCAACATCATGATCTTGAATGCGACGGACACGGATTGGGAAGCTTTACAGGAACGGGAAGCGAAGGAACGCCGAATCGACGTCTGGTGGCACGGAGGTCGCACCAGCAGGCTGATGCTCCTGTTTGCCTACCTGGTCACTAGAAATCCGGTGTGGAATGGAGCAAAAATTCGGCTCCTCGCTTTTGGCAACGAAAAGGGACAGCCGGTCACTATAGAATCCTTGCAGGAGACGCTGAAAGAAGTGCGAATTGAAGCCGAACCGCTCATCATCCCGGAATCGAAGCTCGATGTGGTTGTATCCCAATCCGCGGACGCCGGCTTGGTCTTCTTTCCGTTTCGTCTCAAGAAATACGAAGTCGTCCACCCCTTGGGCGGTGAGATCAAAGACCTCCTGTTCCATTTACCGGTCGTGGCGCTGGTTTCTGCTGCGGAAGACATCGACCTGGAGGCGGAACCTGAAGAAGGCAAGCCCGGCGAGCTCGCGAAAGCTTTGGACGCGCTTTCCGGAGCAGAGAAGCGTGCCAAAGAAGCGGAAAAAGAGAGGGCCGAGGCTTCCGCACGGGTAGAGAAGAACCTCTTAGAGTTGAAATCGGCCATCGAGGCCAAAGCGGACATGGAAACGCTAAAAGACCTGCAAATGCAGATTATCGAGGCAAGAAACGAGCAGGAAAAGCTTGCGCGCAAGGCGGCTAAAGCGATGGCCCGAGCGGCGTATGCTGTCAGAGACGCTGAAGCCCTCGGCTGGAAGCCTCCGGAAAACAAGCAAAAACAGAAAGAAACAGGAGAGCCCGAATAAAGTAGCCAAGGCCTCAATAATCAAACTTCCAGTTGATACCGATTCCCGATCCGGCCTCATCTCCCGCCTCGCTCTCCAGAGTGATGTTCGGAGTTAATTCCATGGTAACCGTAACTTTCCCCGTCCCCTCATCCAATCCTTTCTCCACATCTACATAAATGTCCTCTGTCAGATATTTTCCAACACCCACTGTCGTATCGCCCACGCCCCCTTCCCCTCCGCGGATATCCAATTGATCGACACCCAGGAAATCCCGCGTTCGACCCATAATGCCGGGACCGCCGCCGCCTGAAAGTGACCGCAACGCTTGGGCCAGCGTCAGCGCCTGTAGCGGTGTGATTTGCGTTATCCCACGACCAAAAAGCAGCCGGGCAACGATCTCATCTTGAGGTAAGGGAGGATCGGATTGAAACGTAATGGTGGGAGACGAAAAATCTCCGGAGATCTTTACGTAGGCTGTTCCATCCTTGATCCTGGACTCCGCTTCCAGCTCGATTCTTGGTGATGGGGGAGATGCTCCCGAAAATCGCACATCTCCTCTGATGAGATTGAATCGTTTGCCTAGTAAATCGTAGCGGCCCCGTACCAGAGACAACGCACCATGGACGGTGGGTTGGTCCGCAGTGCCCCTTACCCTTAACCGGCCCTTCCATTCGGAATCGAGGCCCCGACCACGTACAAAGGCGCGTTCGATGGATTCGATATCTATGGAGAGGGCTACCGATAAATCGGAGGCCGGTATTTCCCGTTCTTGGTCGGGTCCGTCAGGGGGAGCTTCCCGCCTGCCCTCGGTCACATCAATGACCTCCAGTTCGGCTGTTTCGGGCACAAACCGGTCCGGGATATTGATTTCCATGCGTTTTACATCCAGTTCGCCCCGGACGGTGAGTGTCCGTTCCGTCTTGAGCAGCTCAATCTTTCCGGCCGTGGCGCCTGTAACGTCGTCACGCCGCACCAACACGGCGTCGGACAGGGTGAGCTTTACCTCGGCGGGGTATTTGCCGTCCTGGTCCAACTCCATCCATCCCTCGGCGGTGATAACGCCTGCTTCGCCGTCCGTGGCGCGGCCCTTCCGAATCTCGAGTCGACGGCCCTTCGCCACGATTGCCACTTCGAGGTCTCGAAGGACCGTACCTGTTTTGAATTCTTCCAGTGATCCGTTATCGAAGCGGAGAACGCCATCAAGCTGGGGCGAGGCCGCACTCCCGCCGAGTTCAAGATTTGCTGTAAGTTGTCCGGCAAGGGATCGTTCCCCCAGCGGGATCATAGATACCAGCCGATCGACTGTGGTCTGTATGTATAACTGACCTCGGATGGGCTCCTGCTCGAGTAGTGAAATGGTAAAAGGGTCCAGAGAGAACTCGGCAGGCGCCTCGATGCTCAGCTCTCCAGGTTTTTCGGAAAGGCCCGATACTCTTATATCCGCTTTCATATGACGGCTGCGATAGTCGGCATCAATCTCAACATCAAACGGTGGACTCGGTCCCAGAAGAAGGTCTTGAATTCGGCAATCAGTTATCTGAAGTTGAGCGTTCGCGTCAGGCTCCCGAACCGGACCGCGAATTTCGAGCAACCCCGAAACCGTGGCATCCAGCTTGGATCCCCGAGCCAGAGGGATTTCAGTTAAGACGATTTGCCTGAAATCGGCTTCCAGCAGCACCTCTCTGGGATCATAGATGGATTTGACACTCAGAGAACCCCCTCCAAGATCGAGCACGAATTCATCAAGCTTGAAACCGTCTCCTTCACGCCTAAGGACAGCAGGCTTCATTAGCGACAGCGGGGTTTCCCCGTAACTCCCACTCGCCTGCCCGACATACAATGTAACCGAATTTGGTTCGAAATCGACGCGTCCTGCAGCTTTAAGCTCGAAAGACCGGTAGGCCTGGCCATTGGCCTTCACGTCAAAACGAAAACCGTCTTCCGAGTCCTGCGCATCGAGGGAAACGGTTTCCAATTCCAAGCCCGGCCGTTCGAATCCGGATATTTTCAGATCAAGTGTCCCCTTTGGAGCGCGGAGCGGATTTTCCACTTGGAAGTCCATTCGACCGCTCGTTGCCTCAAAAAAAGGCGCCTTCATATCGCTTCCCTCGATATGGCCCGACACCTCCTGATGCGCCTTTCCCCAAGCAAACCGAGCAGAAACCGAGGCCTTTCCTCCAATGGGTTCACCCCATAACGGCGCCAGAGCCGAAAGATCGTCGGACGTTCCCTTGAGATTCCCCCGCGCCGACGATTGCTCGAGATCCAGTGTCAAAGTACCGTCAAGGTGAGTCTGTGGAGCCTCAACAGCCACAGAAGTCAAATCCAGAGACCGATCTTTAAAAGAAAAATCGGTGCTCCCTTGAACGTGGATCCCGTCTTTCTCCATTGTCAACCGCACGCTGCCTGTAGGGGCTGTGGAGGCGTTAAGCACGAGAATTTGAGACAGGATCCGTTGAACCTCTTTTCCCATCAATGTAACAGACGTTCCTTCGACATCAGCAACGCACACGGGATCGTTCGCCGGGCCTTCGATCCAGCCTTTGGCCTCGATTGCTCCTGAGACCGGCTCTTCCAGCATGGCCGAAAACGGTCTTAAAGTTGGAACCGACAGACGCCACATTCCGGTCACTGCGTTCCTTGGAATGTCTAGTTTGGCGTCTCCTTGGAACCGAAACAAAGCACTATCGAGGTCCATCTGGGAGAAAGTAAGCTCTTCCCCCCTGTCCATCCGGATTCGAGCCGAGAGTGCGACGTCCGAACCGAAGATCGATGCGGGAACGGTCGAAATCCCATTCGGCAGGTGGATTGTTCCTCTGAGTTGGGCTGTGGCTGAGCCGGTTCGAGCAGAGCCGGCCGCTTGGATCTGTAACACGCCGGAGCCGAGTGTCTCGATGCCGAGCCATCCGGAGAGGGCTTCCAGGTCCTCGACCCGGCCTACGCCGCTGATGGAGCCGCTGAGATCGGAGAGGTCGAGTGCTCCAGCCAGTCGCACGGAGTGGTTCCTATTCTTGATTTCAAAAAAGTCGAGGAGCACATCCCGGCTCAAACGAACGTCCGCTCCCCATTGCCATTGAACGGAATCTCTCAGAACCGGGGCATTCAATGAACCCGTCAGTCCCTCCGCCGTTCCGTATCCGATCATGCGAATTCCCTGACCCGCACGGTCAGACGGAATCAGGGGCCGAAGTCGAACATTCGCGTCAAAATTG
>Ga0209164_1002793_pt1 | contig 17609 bp, 13 predicted proteins | sample MTBNYHSulfiMetaG_FD_187458 | JGI IMG/M metagenome (GOLD analysis project Ga0209164, IMG submission 187458) | Enrichment culture microbial communities from rom New York Harbor, USA that are MTBE-degrading - MTBE-NYH (New York Harbor Sulfidogenic)... | ecosystem: Environmental > Aquatic > Marine >...
TTTTCAGATCGCTGGTGACACTTTCAAACTCTTCTTTGATTGGCTCCGAATCTAGACGAAAAGCGCCCCCCATTTCTACGGTCAAGTTAATGGGCAAGTTTCTGCCCTCCGTCGATACACCCGATATCACCTTGAGCAATCTGCTCATGTAACGAGCCAAGTCATAAGCAAATGAGGGCTGTCGATTCAGAATGGAACCAAATGTGTCACGGGTCATTTCCAACAGACGAACTGCAGTGCGGGCACGCACGCTCGCTGAGCGGGGCTTGCCCGGATTTTGCAAGCTGATCTCAGCAACACAGTGACCGGGGCCACGAGCATTCAGGATCTGCTGATCAGCTCTTCCCAAACTCTTGACGATATGCCATGTGGCAGATATGATTATGCCACATGACATGACAAGTGAATGTTCGAGCAGAACAAAGGAGGCAACCCATGGCTGATGACTCTAAATTGAAAAATCGTATCCAACCCAAATCTGCTGCGCGGCGCCGAAGGGTATTCAGCAAAGACGGGCTCTCCAGGAATTACTACCTATTGCTGCTTGGGCTAAAGGCTGCGGAGACTCCCGAGCTGCTCAGACGCATTAAGGTGGGGCTTGGTTACAGTTCATGGGAGAGCTTCATTCGAAACACTGACCTACGGAAAGAGGATGCTGTCGATCTGGTACAAATCAGTCCGAGGACACTCAGCAGACGGAAAGAGGAGGGACGGCTCCACCCGGATGAATCTGATCGACTGATCCGAGCGGCACGCATCTTTGCTTTAACCTCGGAGTTGTTTGATGGCGATGTTGACTCTGCGCGCCAGTGGCTTACGACAGCCCAACCTGCCCTCGGCGGATCGACGCCGATCGAATATGCAGCCAGCGAGGTTGGAGCAAGGGAGGTTGAAGCGCTGATCGGGCGGCTTGAGCACGGGATTCCTTCCTGATGCCTGCGGCTTGGCGCATAACGAAAGCAAAGCATGCGTTAAATCCCTTTGATGGCGAGGGAGCAAGGTTGTACGGAAGTCGGTGGTCATCGCCGGGTACTCGCATAGCATTTGCTTCAGAAACCCTTTCGTTGGCAACTCTCGAGGTTGTGGTGCATCTTCAGCGCAGCTCTCCTCTGGCGAGCTATGTGGTATTCACTGTCGAGTTCTCAGAAGTGCTGGTGCAAGACGTGGATCCCGGTTTGTTGCCAGGGAGTTGGCGGAATTTTCCGGCGCCGCCCAAGACCCGGGAGATAGGCGATGGTTGGATAAAGAGCGCTTCCAGCGTTCTTCTTCGGGTTCCCAGCGTCATTGTTGTACATGAGCACAATTTCTTGATCAACCCTGTGCATCCTGACTTTCCAAAGCTGACTATCGGCGGTCCGATGCCTTTCGATATCGATTCCAGGATTTTTGCAGGCAGAAAATAAGTGGCTATCGCGTTCTATAAATGGGAGTTGCTCTCTTCCGACTCTTGCGATGAGCTCGATCTTAATAATCCAACCTTATCACTAGGATCAGGATGACAAAAAAATCCTGGCTTCGATGGACCGCCGGCCATCGGGACCGTTGAGCTCGGCTCATCGAGGAATCTCCCGTTTTCCCAGATGATGAGTGGGGCAAAGGGAACCATGCCGTGATTCAGGAGATATGAGTTGTGCCATGATTCGAGAGAAGCTGCTAGACCTGCTCGTTAAAGCCAATGAGCTCAAGGAAGGAGATCTTCTTGTCGGGGGTACGCGTGATGAGCTTGAACGCAAGGACGCCAGAAAGATCCTTTCAACACTGCGACTCCGAGACCTTTCGAAAGTGGACGTCGTGGAAGATGCGGTCAGCGAGGCACTCACGAAGTCTCTTGATATGAATGTCGCTGCCGAGATCTCCCACCTGACTCTTGGCCAACTGAAAAAGATACTCCTTGATAAGAACGGTACCGATTGGATTCGACGGTACAGCGACGCACTGACGAGCGAACAGATCGCTTCGCTGGTGAAACTGATGACCAATGAGGAATTATCGCAGCTCTCCCGCGCTATTTTTAATCCACTTTCAGGCAAGAGTGTCACCATCGGTTCGCCGGATCATTTCGGCTCGCGGATTCAACCCAATAGCCCGACCGATGATGAGGAAGAGATCCTTTTTTCTGTTCTGGAGGGGCTTGTTTACGGCTGTGGCGACGTAATACTTGGCATTAATCCGGCGAGCGATGACGTGCAAACGATCGTGCGGCTTGAAAAACTGCTTCATGGGATAAAGAAGCATCTGGCTCTTCCAACCCGCTATTGCGTTCTTTCAGACATTGTGAAGCAGACTGCTGCTCGGGCGCACACTCAGGTGGAGGTTGGCTTCCAAAGCCTGGCAGGCACTTCCAAGGCCCTCCATGGGATGGTCGGTTTGGACGTGGATGGGCTGCTTGAACTGGCTCGAGGGTTCGATGGACTTTATTTCGAAACCGGCCAAGGCTCGGCCGTTACCAACCATGCCGCTGAGGGAGTTGACATGGTCACGCTTGAGGCGCGCAACTATGGACTGGCCAGGATGATCCGCAGGCAGACCGGTTCTTGGATGATTGTAAACGATGTTGCAGGATTTATCGGGCCGGAAGTATTTCGCAGTCCCAAGCAGCTCTTGCGAGCCTGCCTCGAAGACACGGTGATGGCGAAGCTTCACGGATTGAGCATGGGACTCGACGTCTGCTCCACCTTCCACATGGGCATCGATCCGGAAACACTCAGGCAGCTCACTGTGCAAATCGCCGCCCGGGCTGCGCCGGCATACCTCATGGCTGTGGCGGGCAATTCCGATCCCATGCTTGGGTATCTGACCACTTCATTTCGGGAACATCCGCAACTTCGCCGCAAGCACGGAAAGCGGATCGCCACGGGGATGCAGGTCAGATTGATGGAACTCGGGGTGATGAACAAAGTGGGCGAGCTACTTCCGGGAAGGCCGGATGCAGAGCGTCTTTATGCCGAATACATGAAAGAACGCGGAGATAGACGCTCATTTGCAGTCCTGCGAGTCGAGGCCGCAAAGAAGATGGCCGCCCTCCGCAGGCGCGGCTTTGATCTCGGGTACGGGCATGATCCGAACTACGGCGCACCGCGTGAGGTCGCTTTGCGAATGCAAAGAAGCTATGAACAGGCTCGACTGGCGCTTTATGCCACATTGGCCGGGTCGGTGTTCAGAGACGCATCGCCTCGAAACTTACGCATTTCCACATTGGCGGCGACTCGCGACCAATATCTTTCGCATCCTTCTCTGGGAGAGCTCATTCCGGAAGAGGAGGCGGTACGCGTGGTAGGACTCTACGTCACCTCTCGCATGCCGCAGGCTCAGATCGTGATCTCCGATGGGCTCAATGCCGATGCAGTCAACGAAAACCTCCGGGAGTTGCTTCCTGCTTTAAGGCGCTTGCTTACTGAGGGAGGCTTCCACCTGGGAAAAGTCGATATTGTTGTTCAAAACGGCCGGGTTCGTGCAGGATACCGAATTGGAGGTTTACTGAACGTAGACGTCATCATACATCTGATCGGAGAACGACCCGGTACGGGTCTCAACACCCTCTCCGCCTACCTGACCTATGGCCGCGACAAGGAGGGTCGGAGTCGCTGGAGCCGCTCTATGGAACATTCAAGCACCAATGTGATATGTGGGATCAGTCGTCAGGCAAAACACCCGGCCGAAGCTGCGAAAGAGATAGCAGGCTGCGTGGCAAAAATCCTTCAAGAGCGCAGATCCGGGGTTGAACTGAGTAGATACGAATAGAGAGCTCGACGGTGGTGGGGGTTAGGATGACCAGTTAGAAACACGCGCAATGAACACGCTCTCCTGCTGGATACGTCTAAAGTATTCGGTACCATAATGGGCAAAAGAGTTTTGCGGCATTGCGAGAAATGTTATCATCCCGGAGCAGGTGAAACGGGAATTTCTGAATCAAGCAAAAAACCCGAAGATTGCCTACCACGAAGCAGAAGGAGACGTTCAATGGAAGAGCGTGAGAAGGTATTGCTGAGCTCCATCTGCATCATCGCCCTGACCGGGGCGCTCGTTACCGCGGTCAGCATTGCATTTTTGTACCGGGCGGCATTCGATCGGGAGCGGGAACGACTTCTTGACGCCGTGAGGCTTCAGGGACGAATTATTGGAGCGATAGCAGAGTTCGATGAAGAGCATTCATCGGGTTATCCAGGAGGCTCCGGTGCGGCTACCTATAGGCAGATCCAAAACGCCTATTGCGGTCCTCAGGAAGCTGGAAAGGGCGGAGACTTTGTGGTTGCCCGTCGAGAAGGCAATGCCATTGTCCTTATCCAGCACTCGCACGGTTCCGGCAGTCCCGATGAGCCAAGATCGATACCCATCAGCTCTGATTTTGCCGAACCGATGCGGCGAGCGCTTTCGGGACGGTCCGGTTTGTGGATCGGCCCCGACACCAAGGGGCAAACCGTTCTTGCCGCTTATGAACCGGTGAAAGCACTGGGAGTGGGCCTGGTAGCAAAAACTCGCCTTTTTGAAATCCAAAAGCCCTTCATTCGAGCAGGTACCTACGCGGGAGCCGTTATCCTTTTGCTGGTTGGGTCCGGTTCACTGTGCCTGCTCTTCATCATGAATCCGTTCATTCGCGGCGTTGCGGAAAGCGAGGCACGATATCGACTGCTGGTCGAGCTTTCACCCGACCTGGTGGCTGTGCATACTGACGGCAAGCTCGTTTATGTGAATCCCGCCGGAGTAATGCTTTTTGGCGCTTCCTCGCAGGAGAGCCTCATCGGAAAGCCGGTGCTGGACCTTGTCCACCCGGATTTTCTCGATCAGACCAGAAGTCGTGTGAGGCAGGTATTGGAGGAAAAAAGGCAGACACCGTTGGTGGAGATTTCCATTGTCGGCCTGGACGGGCATCAATCGGAAGTGGAGGTTACCGGAACCTTCATCAACTATCTCGGTAAGCCTTCGGTGCTCCTGGTGATGAGGGACATAACCAAACGTAAGCTGGCCGACAAAGAAATCGATCGATTAAACCAGGACTTACGTTCCAGAATTATGGAACTGCAAACGATCTTTGAAGTGGTGCCCATCGGCTTGGCCATCGCAGAAGACCCCCGGGGCCTCCATATACGCGGTAACCCGGCACACGAACGGATGCTTGGAGTACCCGTGGGAGCTGAACTTTCCAAGCGTAAGCCGGAGTCGGCTCACTATCAGGTTTTCCAGGAGGGACGTCAATTGATGGTGGACGAGCTCCCCATGCAGCGCTCCGTGCGGGGTGAAACGGTGATCGGCCAGGTGATTGACGTGGTTCGGGAGGATGGGAGCCTGGTCCAGCTCCACTGCAGCTCAGCCCCACTGTTCGATGAACAGGGCCAGCCCCGCGGGGCGGTCGGTGCTTTCCTGGATGTTACGGAGCTCAAGCAAACCGAGCGGTTGCTGCGTAAATCCCTGGCTGAGGCCGAAGAGGGCAGGCACACTCTGGAGGCTTTGATGGAGCATGTCCCGGAGGGTATTACCATCGCCGAAGCCCCGGATGTGAAAATCCGGATGGTCAGCCGCTACGGACAGGATATCCTCGGGGGCTCTCATGACGGGCTCACCGCTCGTGATGTAGCCGATCAGTGGCAGGTTTTTCAGGAGGATGGCAAGACACCCATGGCTTTTGAGGATCTTCCCATTTGTCGGGCAGTCCTGCGAGGAAAAGTTGAAGAAAATGTTGAATTAACGCAGATCAACGAGAAGGGTCAGCGACTGTCGCTGCTCTGCAATGCGGGTCCGATACGCGACCGAGATGGGCATATCCTCGGAGGGGTCGTAGCCTGGCGCGACATTACCGAGCTGAAGCAAGTAAGGGACGCGCTGCACGAAAGCGAGCAACGCTATCGCAGACTTTTCGAAACGATGAGCGAGGGATTTGCACTCCATGAGATCATTTGCGATGAGGAAGGCTTTCCCTGTAACTACCGCTTTCTGGAGGTCAACCCGGCTTTTGAGGCGCAGACAGGTCTTAAGGCCGAGGATCTGACCGGCCGGACTGTTCGCCAGGTGTTGCCCGAGATCGAGAGTTTGTGGATCGAACGGTACGGGCGCGTCGCTCTCACCGGGGAACCGGATCGGTTCGAACATTGGAGCAAGCCCTTGGGGCGGTGCTACGACGTGAGCGTGTTCCGGACTGAGCCGGGGCGTTTCGCCACCGTGTTCCTCGACATCACCGAGCGCAAGCTGGCCGCAGTCGCCTTAGGACGAAGCGAATCGCGTTTCAGGCTGCTGTCGAAGACAGCCGGCCGGCTGCTGGCTTCCCCCGAGCCACAGGGAATCGTCAACGAGCTGTGCCTTCAGGTCATGGAGCACCTGGATTGCCATGTTTTCTTCAATTTTCTGCTGCACGAGCAGGCCGCTAGACTCCACCTCAACACCTACGCCGGCATTCCGGAAGAGGAAGCGAAAAAGATCGAATGGCTGGACTTCGGGGTCGCAGTGTGCGGATGCGTAGCCCGGGAAGGGACGCGCATTATTGCCGAAGATATCCTCAATACCGTCGATCTTCGGACCGAATTGGTGAAGAGCTACGGAGTCCAGGCATACGCCTGCCATCCGCTCATGGCTCAGGGACGAGTCATTGGAACGCTTTCCTTCGGAACCAAAATTCGCACTTGTTTCACACCCGAGGAGCTTGCTCTCATGAAGACGGTTACCGATCAGGTTGCGACCGCCATGGAACGAATGAGACTCATTGAAGAGCTGCAAAAATCACGGGGTGAACTGGAGCTACGGGTCCGGGAGCGAACCGCGGAGCTCAGGAAGGCTAACGAGGAGCTGCGGCAAGTCCCCTCAAGGCTTATAGCGGCCCAGGAAGAGGAAAGGAAAAGGCTTGCAGGGGAGCTGCACGATTCAATCGGGCAGACCCTGGCCGCGCTCAAGTTTGGAATTGAGACGGTGCTCGCTGCCAGGAATCGAGGCGATTCTGAAGGCGCGCTGCAGCACCTTGAAAGATTCATTCCCAACCTGCAGAGAGCCATTGATGAAACTCGTTCGATTTACACCGGACTCAGGCCGAAGATCTTGGAGGAAATGGGACTGTTGGCCACTCTACGATGGTTCTGCCGTGAATTCCAGGGTCTCTATCCCGAGCACCATATCGAACTGGAGCTAGAGCTTGAAGAAGAGGAGATCCCTGAAACCTTGAAAATAGCGATTTTTAGAATCTGCCAGGAAGCGTTGAACAATGTGGCCAAACACAGCAAGGCCGAGTGGGTGGACGTTTCCCTGCTAAATATCGAAAACTGCGTCGAGCTTGTTGTCGCCGATGAGGGTGTGGGAATGGACTTGAGCTTCATCTCCTCGAGCGCTTATGCAAAGAGTCTCGGCTTGACAGGTATGAGAGAACGAGCTGAGCTCACAGGCGGCTCTTTCGTCATCGAATCTACTCCGGGAGAGGGCACAAGAATTCGTGCAGCCTGGCCGTTGGAGCACTCTCCTCACTGGTTGCCCGGATCAACAGCATCATAATATTGGTGAACTAATGAGTGACCGCTATGTATCCCGTCGGGCCTTTTTCTTCAGCGAGGTAGGGCTTTTCGGTGAAGAGACGGTCACGCCTCAAGGTGGCCCCGCATTCCGGACAGGTCCTGAGAACGTTGAGCTTTCTTTGTCCGTTTGCAACCTCCAAAAACGGCCTCTCACCATCTACAAGGTGGGATTCCATTACCGGCCCGACCGACATTTTGACTTCAATGATTGAGTATCCACATTTGTGGTAGAATTTCTCTATTTTCATTTTTTCCCCTAATTCAGTGATTAGCATCAGCGCCGTTTCATCATGACTATTCAATCGGCAGACTTTCCGTTTTTCTTTAATGAAAAGCATAAAATCTACTTAGATCAAAATCTTAACAGCACCTGCGCTTTTTTCTGGCAATGGATGCGGAACGAAAAGGAAGCCTTGCTCCTCGTTCCGGTCGGAGCATATCCGTTCGTGCTAAGGAATCGAAGCACGAACGAGACTGTCTACCCTTCGATACCTCAAAGCGAACGCAAATTCACTGGCCGGTGGCCGAAACGATGATCAGGGTTCAAAAAAGGTGGAATCCTGCCTGCAGCTCGCACGCAGGACCCGTAGACTCAGGGCGCTTTTGCCAGAAAGATGGCGCGTGCGGGTGCGGGCAGACCTTCGAGGGTAAGGAGCGGGTTTCCAGGGTCCAGATAGTCCTGCAAGGATTCAAACTTCATCCAGGCGGTAGAGCGTTGCTCTGCGGGAGTGGTGCGCGTCACATCGATAAGTCGCACATCGCGAAAACGGCAACGCTCCAGCCAGGAATGCAGGGTCTGGCAGGTGGGAATGAACCAAACGTTGCGCATTTTCGCGTAGCGGTCTGTTGGAACCAACACGCGGCCGCTATCGCCATCGATCACCAGGGTCTCCAGGACGAGCTCTCCTCCGTTGCGCAGGCATGATCGCAATTGCATTAAATGATCGAAGGGAGAACGCTGGTGGTGAAACACACCCATCGAAAACACCGTGTCGAACGCATGCAGATTCTGTGGGATATCCTCGATGCCAAGAGGCAAGATGTGCACCGGCGGTAGATGCAAAAAATGCCGTACCGCATGAAATTGGAATACATACAGAAGATAGGGATCGATTCCGACCACCAGGCGCGCTCCCGCCCCCAGCACGCGCCAGCAGTGATAGCCATTGCCGCAGCCAACATCCAGCACCAGGCGATCCTCAAGGGGTTCAACCTGGTCACATAGGCGGTCCCATTTAAAATCCGAGCGCCATTCGGTATCAATGTAGATCCCGTGGATTTCGTAGGGTCCTTTGCGCCACGGATGCAACCGACGCAACAACTCCTCTATCCTTTGCCTGGTTGCGCCATCACAATCTTGCGGTTCCCCGACGCGTACCACCGGCGAGCGAAAGTCATAAGACGATGTTTTCGGCCGGGGCAACTGCTCCAAGGCGGCTTTCCAATGGCCGATGTTGCCGTGGCGAGCCACATTGAAGGCGTCATCTATCCGTGAGGGCAGCCTCGCAACCCAGGGCTCCAGAAGAGTTCCTCGAGCCAATCTGTACAGAGAGGTGTGATCGATCATTTCAGAGCAAGTAGGGACATGAAATTGAGGCACTGAAACCAGACTTCGCAGCTCGAAAAACCCACTCCGGTGAGGCGCTCAACGTGTTCTGCAATGGTTTCAGGAAACAGCACTCTTTCAAGGGCCGTCCGTTTTTGACTGATTTCGAGGTCGCTGTAGCCTTCGGCCCTTTTGAAGGCATGGTGCAGCTCGGTAATGCGTTGTGCCTGCCGGGGATCAGAAAAGGTTATCTTTTCCGAAACAATCAGCGCTCCTCCGGGAAGGAGTCCTTCGTAAAGCTTTTCAAGCAGCTCAATACGGTGCCGGCGCTCAATGAACTGCAGGGTAAAATTGAGAACCACTACCGATGCGCGCTGTATCGTCAGATCATTTGCATCTGCGCAGAGGAGATCCACGGGAACCTGCGGGCGGGCCTCCTGCAGGATCTCTTTACAGCGCTCTACCATCGCAGTGGACTTATCTACGGCAATGATTCTACAGCCGGGCTGTTGGATATGCCGCGCCATGGAGAAGACAGCCGCTCCAAGCGAGCAGCCCAGATCATAGCAAAAAGTCTCGGGCTGCACATATTGCGCGGCCAGCACACCAGTGAGCGAGATGACCGTGCCATAGCCCGGAACCGACCGCCGAATCATGTCAGGAAAGACCCGGGCAACCGCGGCGTCGAATTCAAAACCGGGAACGTCCTGACGTGGTGCCAGGTAGAGAGAATCGTGAGCTGAGCAGGGTTGCATGAAAGTTGAGTCACTCCCGGGTCGATCCGGCCGGAGATTCACGATCGGTAGGCTTTCGTCTTGGAGATCGTCTTCATTGTGGGTCACAAGCCTTAATTCCCGGACAGCGTGACGCAGACTTGAGCTTTGTCCGCTAAGCGCCGCCGACTACAAAACTCTAACTCCCGGACGACCGTTAGCCACCGCCACACCGACCTGCGAGGCGGCAGCCACACCTGCACTTTCAAACTCCTGCAAAAGATCTGCAGCCTGTTCGGGGGGAACGGCAAGCAGCAATCCTCCCGAGGTCTGCGGATCATAGAGAAGTTCCCTCTTCTCGTTCGACAGGTTGGCGTGCACTTCCAGATGAGCCTCCACCAACTTTCGGTTGGCTCCATTGCTGCCGGTCGTTTCTCCCCGGCGGTACATCTCCTCGGCATACGTATAAAACGGCAGACTGCTGTAATCAAGGTCGATTCGCACGCCACTTCCGCGAGCCATCTCCAGAGTATGTCCCAAAATGCCAAATCCGGTCACATCGGTGCAGGCATGCACTTCAAATTGGAGCGCCACATCAAGTGCCGGGCCGTTCAAAGCCGCAACTTGCGGTAGTAGCTCCTCCAAATCCTTCCACTGGAGCTTGCCGGCTCGACAGGCATTAAACAGCACTCCCGTGCCAAGCGGTTTAGTCAGCAGCAAGGCGTCACCAGGGCGCACTCCGGTATTGGTGAGTATTCGATCCGGCGAAACCAGCCCTGTCACTGCCAGTCCAAACTTCGGCTCTTCATCATCAACCGAATGCCCTCCCGCCAAAGAAGCGCCTGCTTCAGTCACTTTTTCATGGCTGCCCCTCAGGATTTCTCTAAGCACTTCCATGCCGAGCTTTTTCATCGGAAACATCACCAGGTTCAGGGCCGTGATGGGTTTGCCGCCCATGGCGTAGACATCCGAGAGCGAGTTGGCGGCTCCGATCCGCCCGAACCATACCGGATCGTCGACCGGCGGCGTGATGAAGTCCACCGTAGAAATAACCGCAAGCCCGTCGGCTACACGATAGACAGCAGCGTCGTCACTGGTTTCGAACCCAACCAGCAGATTTGGATCGGTGGGTGCAGGAAAGCCCTGCAATGCATCCGACAGGACCGTCGGACCGATTTTAGCAGCTCAACCACAGGTCCTGGCAAGTCGTGTGAGCGTTTTTTTCCTGTTGAAAAAGTTCATCACTACGTTAATCCTCCAAAGTATCAAGAAATCTATGCTGCTTTTACACAATTGGCAATCTTTGTCATCACCTCAATGCGGACCGTCATGCAACAAATGATCTCGACTTCATCACCTCTTCATGAAGCTCTCCTTTTTCAATCGTGACCGGGAAGACAACCAAAGTCGAATAGGTTTTTGCACTATTATTTTTTCGTATGGATCGGAGTTTTCTATTTTGCCGATCCGAAAGTTCCGTTATTATGCTTTTCACCTTCCAGTCCGTCTGGTGGAAATCGGATTCGCTCAAGTTCCTCTCGGGTGTGACTGAAAAGCTCCACTTCCCGGGTGGTAAGGAAGAGCAAGTCGTTGCTCTGAAGAGAAAAGATGTGAAAAATTGACCGGCATGCAAAGCTGGACTGTCGGGATGTGTTCGAGGAAGATGTGCCAATTGAGTTTGGTGGACTGAAACCAGGAGAGACCATGATCATCGTTTCGGCCATCTGCATCCAAAACTCCGTTCGCCCTGAGGTATCGAAGCCTGTCCTGAGGTACCGAAGAAGGGCCAACCGTTTCGTTCCTGCTTCGATACCTGTAATCGTTCACCACAAAGACGCGAAGGACTCAAAGACACGCAAAGAGTCCTCTCTAAAGGATACAACCTTTGCGAACCTTGGCGTTCTTTGCGCCTTTGCGGTTCATAAAAGGCTGTATGGTGAACGGTTACCGATACCTCAGCACGAACGGTCATGAGTTAGCCGAAACGATGATCGAAGCCCCCGGGAGAAAAAAATGAAGATTTCGATCACTTACTGCGTACCTTGAAACTATCTCCCACAGGCCACCAGTCTGGCGGCCGCTATATCCAAAGAGTTGGGGTTGGAGACGGAGCTGGTTGAGGGGAAAAACGGTATCTTTGATGTTGTGGCGGATGGCAACCTCATCTTTTCAAAGGGCAAGACCGGCCGTTTCCCCGAGAACGATGAAATCCTTGCGATGCTCCGTACATAGAAGCAAGGAGCGGGGAGCGCGGAGCAGGGAGTTGAGAAAGCTCGCATTTTCGCACTTCGTGGCCGGTAAGTCTCGAACTTGCCATTAAAATCTTCAATCGTGGACTCATGATCGTTTGCGGGGATGACAAAAAAGGGACGCGAATCCGGCCGGCGATTTTCTTGCACGCATTATGAGAGGTGTGTTGCTCGCTTGAAAGCTTGCTGTATGAGGGAAAGGACGGCCCTGCCTTGAAGCAGGGCCGATTGCTGATAAACAGCGGAAACGAAAAATTCAAAAACTTCATGACCAAACGGATCGGGACATAACCGCCTTGGGCTCACACGGTTAGGTCCAATTGCTGTATGGACTTTGCCTCTCCATCCTCCTCAAGATAGACCCCAGACCGGCTGACCTGACCGTTCAGAGTGTTCCCGCTGCCCCTCAGATCGAATTTCGATTCGACGGCTCCAAGATGTATCGCTCCAATATTGCTTGAAAGCAGACTGCTCAGGGAATCATTGCCGCTCCCGTCTCTGGTCCAAACAGAAAGCCTGTCGTAGATGGAATCGTTCTCGTCGATCCATTGATTGCGATCTTCATCATACAGACTCAATTCGGCGAAGCCATTGCCGGTTGTCGGTCCGAAGAGCTCACTGCCGTCATTTACCTTTCCGTCGCTATTCCTGTCAAAGACCAGCAATCCGCTGCCGGGCCGAACAAAAGAGATGTTCTCCAGATCGCCGTCGGCATCAAGGTCGAACGCGAACTTTGTGTCCGTCAGCTCGGCGGCCGCTCCAGCAAAATTGATCACCAGGGGATCCACCATGTTGGCATCGCCGGCCGTTAGGGAAAAGCTCTGTTCCGTAAAATATTCCCTGTTCATGTTCAGATTGAGGGAAAAAGCGAGCTCTTTCCCGTCCCGGGTTCGGACAACGCCCTCGACGGCCACGCTGGTGCTCTCAGCTTCGTAGTGGGATTCATAGCTGTTGTAGATCAGTCCCCATCCTTCTCTCGCCGATCCCTGTGCTGCTCCGTTCTGCTCGATGACCGCCATATCGGTTGCCGGCTGCAGTTCCGAGGGATCGAAAACTGACACGTTGAGCTCTTTGCCGGTGATCGCCTCGATAAGGGCTTTAATTAAGAGAACCTTCGGGTCCTGAGCGTTGATGCTTTCATCTTCCGGCTCGGCTTGTGCAGCTCTGGTCCTCGATTGTCCGGCCGTAACGGCGGGATCTTGGAAGGCGCTCCGACCGGAGAGAGTCACTCGGTCTCCGGCGGGTCTTTCAGCTACCCCGGCGGATGGACCTCTTCGGCCGCTCCAAATCTGCAACTCCTCCTTCTTTTCGTCTCTCTGGATGAATTTTCGGCTGGACTCAAGACTCACATCCGATGAGGTAATCTTCATGGCCAATTCTCCTTGTCCCGTTCAAATCGATAATCGGCACATTGATATTGAAACTTTAGCTAATTATGAAAATCAAGCTTTGTTGTTGACTTGACTGTTATCCAGCTAACGTTAATTTAAACCAGTTGGGATTTCGATACACGTTGGATAATTCGGAGGATGAAAACAGAATCTTATGGAATTTTACAGAATAGCAGAAGTTGAGACCAGCGAGGCGGAACTGCAGGAAAAGGTGATCATTGAGAGCCTGCCGGATTTGTGTGATTCGATGCCGGCCATTTTGGAATGCTCGGGAAATGAGGGGAGAGTTGTTTGCCTGTGGGGGCAATTCGATGTCCGCCGTGAGCTCATCAACGGCGGCGTGCGATTCACCATGCCGGCCTGCCCCAATGCTCTCGCCTGGACTGTCACCACGGGATATCCACCGGCTCCCGATAGGGTGGTGATTCATTGCACTATAAACCGGGTTGAAATCGACGCCGAATTCAAAGAATCTTTCGATACATTTCTCGACGATTGGAAAGAGGGAGTGGAAGAGGTATTCAGGGGCGCCGTCTCCGGCCGGGGCGAAGAGCCCAAAAAACACCGGTTTCAAATGATTTAGGGTCGCAGTCAACCCCAACTCGGAGCTGATAGTTGGACACGCTTGCCCCCCCGGGTCTGACGCGGAGAGGGGGAGACGCGGTGACACGGAGAAAAGAAGACCGGCAAGCACGATGCAAAGCTGCAAAACGGGCAGATGACGAATAACTTCCGTCCGACATTTTCAAGGCTTCCGACGTTAGGGCTCGCCAACGCAAGGGTACTGTTGAAGGCTGAAATCTTAGTTTTTCACTGCCAGACGCAGAGGGCGCGGAGGTTCCATCATAAGGGTCTTTCTCCGCGTCTCCCTGCCGACCTGTCAACGCGTCTCACCAACTTACGATTTCACGGGTACAGGTTTTTGCGCATTAGGGTGGCGGTGTTGTGAGCCTGCCGCAGCGGCTCGGGAATGCGATAGCGCCCCAGGCAGCCTTCCACCAGTTTTCTGGAGCTTTCCAGATCGGCCAGATGCCCCGGGGAGACGTAGATGGGTTTGACTCCGGAGCGCGAGCGGTAGACATACCCGACCACGTCGCCGGAAAGGAGGAGGGGAGTGTAACTGCCGCGACGAAGGTCCAAGGGTTCGTGCTCGCCACAAAGTCGGCTTTTGGCGCACCCCACGGTCGGGATGTCCAGACACAGGCCGAGGTGTGAAGCCAGTCCCAGTTTTCTCGGGTGAGCGATTCCCTGACCGTCGCACAGAAAGACATCGGCGGGCCTTTTGAGCTGACCATAAGCTTCCAGCAAAGGAGGGATTTCCCGGAAGGATAGCAGTCCGGGAACATACGGGAAGCGAATGGGAGCAGCCAGATGAACGCTTTCGAGCTGTTCCAGAGTCGGCCAGTGGAATGTGAGGATCACAACCACCAGCCTATCCACCGATTTCATGTAGCTGACATCGGATACCCCCAGAACCTCAAAATCGTCGGGAATAGCCTGAAAACTGATTCGCTCCGCCAGCTCTCGCTGCAAAGCAACGGCCTCTTTGGGAGACAGGTCCCACTTCTGTGGACAGGGCATCGGCATTCTCTAACTGCAGCGCGAAAATCCACACGACCGACAAACAATGCAGCCGCCTTCGTGTTCAACGGAAGCACCGCAATCGGGGCAGGCACCCATTTCGTCCATGATCGACGCGATGTTGGTCTGGGCCTGGTGGTTCAGCACCTTAGCAATGGCATCGGAACAGGAAACCACCTGTTCTCCGTTTTTCCAAACGGGAGAAGGACAGCGAATGCCCATGAGCTGCTTGATGACCGAGTCAACCTTCACGCCGGAGCGAAGGGCCAGCGAGATCAAGCGACTGGTCGCTTCGATCTGTGAGTAGGCGCATCCACCGGCCTTGCCCATTTGTGCGAAGACTTCGCAGAAACCGTATTCGTCTGTGTTGATAGTCACATAAAGCTTGCCGCAGCCGGTATTGATCCGTTCCGTAACGCCGATGGTTTTATCCGGTCGCGGACGAGGTTCAACCTGAGGATAGTGGGGTTTGCGCTGAATGTTGAGGACCTGCACTTCCCGGCTTCCGTCGCGATAGATGGTCAATCCCTTGCACCCCAGTTTATGAGCCATGAGGTAGGCGCTGCGGACGTCCTCCGGAGTGGCCTTGAAGGGGAAATTAATGGTTTTACTGACTGCGTTGTCCGTATGCGTTTGGAAAGCCGCCTGGATGCGAATGTGCCACTCGGGGCTGACGTCGTGGGCCACCACAAAAACGCGCCGCACATCTTCCGGGATCTCCATGAAATTCTTGATGCTTCCCCGTTCGGCAATGCGCTTCATCAGTTCGTCGGAATAAAAACCCCGTTCTCTGGCCACTTGCTGGAACAGGGGATGAACTTCCAGCAATTCCTGCCCATCCAATACCTTGCGCACGAAACTGATGGCGAATACCGGCTCGATACCGCTGGAGCAGCCGGCAATGATACTGATGGTTCCCGTCGGGGCAATGGTGGTGGTGGTGGCATTGCGCATGTAAGGAGTATCCGGGTGATCGTAGACGGAGTCGGGATAATTGGGGAAATTGCCGCGTTTTTCCGCAAGGGCACCGGAAGCCGCTTTTGATTCGTCTTGAATGAAGTGCATGACCTGTTCTGCAGTTTCGACGGCCTGGCCCGAGTTGTAAGGAATTCCCAAGGCGACCAGCATGTCGGCAAACCCCATGACACCCAAGCCGATTTTACGGTTGGCCATGGTCATTTCTTCGATTTTTTGCAGAGGATACTTGTTGACATCGATCACGTTGTCCAAAAAATGGGTGGCATCCCACACGACTTCGGCTAAATGGTCAAAGTCGATTTGCCCGTGCTTGACCATGCGGGCGAGATTGATGGAGCCCAGATTGCAGGATTCGTAAGGGAGCAGAGGCTGCTCGCCGCAGGGATTGGTGCTTTCGATCTGCCCCGCCTGGGGAGTCGGGTTGCTGCGGTTGACGCTGTCGATGAAAATCACGCCCGGTTCCCCGTTTCTCCACGCCGACCGGACGATCTGATCGAAAACCTTGCGGGCGGAAAGGCTTTGCAGCCTTTCGCCGGTGCGCGGATTGATCAAATCATAGTCGGTGTCTTTTTCCACCGCTTCCATGAAGGTGTCGGTTATGGTGATGGAGATGTTGAAGTTGGTCAGGCGGTCATTGTCGGTCTTGCACGTGATGAATCTTTCAATATCGGGGTGATCCACGCGCAAGATCCCCATGTTGGCGCCTCGCCTGGTGCCGCCCTGCTTGATGGTTTCGGTGGCTGTGTCGAAAACGGTCATAAAGGAAACGGGACCGCTTGCAACTCCCTGAGTGGAGAGCACTTTGTCGTTTTCCGGCCGTATTCTGGAAAATGAAAAGCCGGTTCCGCCGCCGCTCTTGTGAATCATGGCAGCGTGCTTGATGGCTTCGAAAATGCTGTCGATGGAATCCTCCACCGGCAAAACAAAACATGCCGACAGCTGACCCAGGCGTCTGCCGGCATTCATCAGAGTGGGCGAGTTGGGGATAAAGTCCAGAGATCCCATCAGACGATAGAATTTGTAGGCGGTCTCCTCCACCTTGTCGGGCCCTTCATAGTTGGCATCTGCCTGAGCAATGGCATTTGCCACCCGCCAAAACAAATCTTCGGGAGCCTCGATGGGCTCGCTTTGCTCATTTTTCTTGAGATAGCGTTTGGCAAGAACCACCAGTGCATTTTCACTGAGCTGCAGAGGCGGTTTAGTGGCTATAGCCACGGATGGTTTTGCTGGCATAGTTGCTTCTCCATGAATATCGCTAACCTGTGATGCAGTGGATTGACCGCCGTCAGTCATAATGATTATATCCTTTTTTAGATGCAAAACAAATACTTATGATAGAGTAACGGACTCGACAATAGCACTTCCAATGGCTCCTAATGATAGGGGAAAAGAGAGAAGTGTCAAAAATAAATTTGTGCTGATATAAGAGGGGCTTCCGGACAATGGCATGATAACAAAGAGGAAAATGATGCTTACGGTTCTTTTTCGATGTCTAGACAAAAAGTATGCCAAATACCCTGGAAATGGATGGAACCGTGATTAAATTATGAAGCGTATCTTGACCGTATAGGAATTTGCATTTTTTCGCAATGAAATCAATCTGATCATGGTAGAAAGGCAGGTGTACCGGGAGTAGGGGGAGAAGATCGGGGGAATCGACCGCG
>Ga0209164_1002795_pt1 | contig 17600 bp, 9 predicted proteins | sample MTBNYHSulfiMetaG_FD_187458 | JGI IMG/M metagenome (GOLD analysis project Ga0209164, IMG submission 187458) | Enrichment culture microbial communities from rom New York Harbor, USA that are MTBE-degrading - MTBE-NYH (New York Harbor Sulfidogenic)... | ecosystem: Environmental > Aquatic > Marine >...
GCGGCATGGGGCCATCCGGGGCGGAGACCACCAGAATGGCGCCGTCCACTTGGGCTGCGCCGGTGATCATGTTCTTGATGTAGTCGCGGTGTCCGGGCATGTCGACGTGCGCGTAGTGGCGATTGTCGGTCTCATACTCGACATGGGCAATGTTGATGGTGATGCCGCGCGCTTTTTCTTCCGGCGCGTTGTCGATGGTGTCGAAGGCGCGAAATTCGCCATGGCCTTTCAACGCGTTGTATTTGGTGATCGCCGCGGTCAGCGTGGTCTTGCCGTGGTCAATGTGACCCATGGTGCCCACGTTCATGTGCGGTTTGGTTCGTTCAAAAACCTCTTTTGCCATATGCTGTGTATCTCCTAAAATTCCAGTGACTTATTATAAATACTTTTCGATAACTTCCCTGGAGGCTGGAGCATAATGGGAAAATTCCATCGTAAATACTCCTCTTCCCTGGGACGCGGACCTGAGATCGGTCGCATAACCAAACATGTCTGCCAACGGAATATTGGCATGAATCGCCTGGGCGTTTCCCGGCTTAGGTTCCATTCCAGTGATCTCCGCATGCCGAGAGTTTAGTTGAGCCAGGATATCCCCTAAATATTCCTCAGCAACTAAAACCTCTACACGCATAATCGGTTCAAGCAAAGTTGGTTGTCCTTTTTGAATACCTTCACGGAATGCGAAAATTGCCGCCATCTTGAAGGCCATCTCGCTTGAATCTACTTCGTGGAATGAACCGTCATAAAAAGTAACTTTAATATCTGTGACAGGGAATCCTGCAATCACACCGGAATCCGCCGCTTCCATTACACCATTTTCAACCGCCCGGAAATATTCACGCGGTACAGTCCCACCAACAATCTTGTTCTCAAACTGTATGCCCACACCCCGATCCACAGGTTCCATGGAAAATACCACATGGCCATATTGGCCGTGACCACCGGTTTGCTTGACAAATTTATGTTCAATCTTGGGCATTGATTTGGTGATCGTTTCCCGGTAAGAGACACGCGGGCGCCCGACATTCGCCTGAACGTTGAATTCGCGCAACATTCGGTCCACCAGGATCTCCAGGTGAAGTTCACCCATTCCCGAAATCAAGGTTTGTCCGGTATTCTCATCCACGCGCACTTTAAATGTCGGGTCTTCCTCTGACAGGCTTTTCAATGCCTTGGCTAGTTTATCCTGGTCCGGAGTGGTCTTGGGCTCGATCGCAACTGAAATAACCGGTTCCGGAAATTTGATGCGTTCAAGGACGATGGGATCGCTTGGGCTGCAGATCGTATCACCCGTGGATGCTTCCCGCATCCCGAGGATCGCGCCAATGTCACCTGCGCCGATTTCTGAAACGTCCTCGCGGTGATCCGCGTACACACGGAGCAGCCGGCCGATGCGTTCCTTTTTTCCATTGGACACGTTATAAGCCATCACTCCCTGAACCACCTTGCCGGAATACACACGAAAATATGCCATACGGCCAGCATACGGGTCAGAAACGATCTTGAAGATCAAAGCGCAAAGCGGCTCATTATCCGAGGTTTTTCGGGTGATTTCCTTCTCCGTCTTGGGGTCCATCCCCTTAACGGATGGGATGTCTAATGGTGAAGGAAGATAATCAATAACTGCATCCAGTAGCGGCTGCACGCCCTTATTTTTTAATGAAGAACCACAAAAAACAGGCGCTGCTCTGTTTTCCAGCACGGCCTTTCGAAGCGCGCGTTTGAGTTCGTCGATGGAAATTACTTGATCTTCGAGAAATTTGACGATCAATTCATCATCCAGTTCGGCGATCTTTTCGATCAGCTCTGCCCGCTTGGCTGCCACTTTTTCCTTAAGATCATCGGGGACTCCTGTGACCTTGGGTTCAGAACCCAATTCATCATCCCAATAAGTAGCTGTCTCAGTCAACAGGTCAACAATACCCTTAAAAGCCGACTCTTCTCCTATCGGCACCTGCATTTGGATCGGCTTTGCGCCTAATTTCTCGCGAATGGTTTTAATGGAATAGGAATAAGAAGCGCCAACCCTATCAAGCTTGTTGACAAAACAGATCCTCGGCACGTGATAGCGGTCAGCTTGGCGCCATACGGTTTCGCTCTGCGGTTCAACACCCTGGACGCCATCAAATACGACAATACCGCCATCCAATACGCGTAATGAGCGCTGAACCTCGGCGGTAAAGTCGATGTGTCCAGGTGTATCAATTAAATTGATCTGATAATTTTTCCAATCGGTGGTGATTGCCGCAGAAGCAATAGTTATGCCCCGTTCCCGCTCCTGCTCCATAAAATCGGTCACAGTGGTTCCATCATCCACAGATCCCAACTTATAGGTTTTGCCTGTATAAAACAGAACTCTTTCGGTAGTTGTTGTCTTGCCGGCATCGATATGTGCGATGATTCCGATATTCCGCAGTCGTTCTAAGGGATATTGGTCCGCCATATCGATGCCTGGTTATGAATAAGTGTAAAAGTGCGAATTAAAAACGGAAATGTGAAAATGCTCGGTTGGCCTCAGCCATCTTGTGAGTTTCTTCTTTTTTCCTTATTGCGGAGCCTTGATTGTCTGCCGCTTCCATTAATTCTGCTGCCAGTTTTTCAGCGAAGGACCTTCCACCTCGCGCTCGTGAAGCCGCCAAGATCCAGCGGATCGCCAAAGCCAATTTGCGGTTGTTGTCAACCTCCATCGGAACCTGATAAGTGGCGCCGCCAACACGGCGAGGCCTGACTTCCATCACAGGCCCGGCATTTCGCAATGCAGCTTCAAAAACCTCAACCGGATTTTTCTTCTGCTTGTCTTCAATGATGTCCATCGCATCGTATACAAGACGGGTGGCGGTGCTTTTCTTACCCTGTTTCAGCACATGGTTGATAAGCACCTGAAGATTGGTATTTCCATACCGGATGTCGGGTTCGATTTCTCTTTTTTCTGGTTTCGTCCTACGCATGAATACTCCGAATCAATAAATATACTATTTTGGTCTTTTTGAACCGTACTTCGAGCGGCTCGAGGCGCGGTCAGAAACGCCGGTTGAATCCAATGTGCCGCGTACAATGTGATAACGAACACCCGGGAGATCCTTGACACGTCCACCGCGTACCATAACCACGGAGTGCTCCTGTAACTGGTGACCTTCGCCAGGAATGTAGGCGGTAACCTCAATCAGGTTGGTCAGTCTGACGCGGGCGATCTTTCGAAGCGCTGAGTTTGGCTTCTTGGGTGTCATCGTCCTAACAACGGTGCATACGCCGCGCTTCTGCGGAGCGCCTTTGGGTTGCTTCACACGGCGTTGTTTGTTTGTATTAAACGTATAAAGCAAGGCAGGCGCTTTGCTTTTCGTACGCTTGCTCGTTCGTCCTTTTCGAATCAGCTGGTTAATCGTTGGCACTTCTTAGCCTCCAAAATAATTTACAAGTCTAAAACACGAAGGTTGAGTATATCACACAGGATTTTCATCGTCAACATTACTCGAAGAGATTCTCGATATTTTTACCCAATCCCAACAATCCGGTCTCTAATTTGGGTGGTTTCACTTTGGCTTCATCCTTGCCAAATTTGATCACATCGCCGGTATCCATCTCAGCTTCCACGGCAAGGCCTAGGCTCTGAAGTTCCTTGACCAACACGCGGAAAGATGCGGGTAAACTGGGTTCTTCAATTTGCTCGCCTTTCACGATCGCTTCATAGGAAGAAACTCGCCCCTGCACATCATCGGATTTCACCGTGAGCATTTCCTGCAGCGTGTAAGCCGCTCCATAGGCTTCGAGCGCCCATACTTCCATTTCACCGAATCGTTGGCCGCCAAATTGCGCTTTGCCTCCCAGCGGCTGCTGGGTTACCAGACTGTAGGGTCCTGTCGAACGCGCGTGGACCTTATCTTCAACCAGGTGGTGAAGTTTGAGCATGGTCATTATGCCCACTGCCACGGGTTGATTAAAAGGCTGGCCTGTTTTTCCATCTCGGATCATCTGCTTGCCAAGGATGGGCATGGGGATCATTTTTTCATTCATGAATTTTTCAGCTTTGCTGCGGATGTCTTCATCCTTCACATTGCTCATGTCCTTGCCATGATTTTCTAGCCAGACCTTGAGACAGGCATTGATCGCTTTTTCATCACGTCCCTGGATTGTTTGTTTGCGATTTCCCAGGCTGTCGAAGGAAAGAATGTTATCCGGATCGAAGCCTTTCTCGCGCAGCCATTCGGTTAGCGCAACGCGGCGGGCATAATTCCGGTCAGAATTGAAACGGAGTATGTCATATCCCTTATCCCCAAGCCAATATTCCAGATAAAGAAGTCTGACTTCATCATCGTCTTTGATCGTTTCAGGTTCGTAGTCCTGGGATTTCAACCATTCCCAAGCATCATTGACGATTTCATTCCATGCACTATCCATCAGCCAAGCACGCGCCAATTCAGCCTCAATTTCGATTTCGGAGGCGCCATCGAAAACTGGCGTGATTGCTCGAAAACCGAGTCGCGAAGCCGCCCAACCGAGATGAGTTTCAAGCATTTGCCCAATATTCATACGGCCAGGTACACCCAGGGGATTAAGGATGATATCGATCGCCGTGCCATCATCCAACATGGGCATGTCTTCCACTGGCACAACGCGGGAGACAACTCCCTTGTTACCATGTCGTCCTGCCATCTTGTCGCCCTCAGTTAATTTCCGAAGTTGGGCAACAGAAACTCGCACCATCTTTTCCACACCTGCGGATAGATCGCTGTTATCCTCGCGAGTGAAGACCTTGACATCCACTACTTTACCGCGGTCGCCGTGTGGCATTCGCAGAGAAGTATCCTTCACATCCCGGGATTTTTCGCCAAAGATTGCCCGCAGAAGACGTTCTTCTGGTGTAAGTTCTTTCTCGCCTTTGGGGGTGATCTTACCCACCAGAATATCGTTGGGGTTCACCTCCGCGCCAATGCGGATGATGCCGTCTTCATCGAGGTCTTTGATCGCTTCCTCGCCAACATTGGGGATGTCTCGGGTGATCTCTTCCGGACCCAGCTTGGTATCGCGAGCTTCCAGTTCATATTTTTCAATGTGAACCGAGGTGAATTGATCGTCCTGAACCAACCGTTCGGAGATCAGGATCGCATCCTCAAAATTCCCGCCTTCCCACGAAAGGAAAGCGATCGTCGCGTTCTGTCCAATGGCTAACTCGCCATTGACTGTGGATGAAGAATCCGCGATCACGTCGCCTTTATGGATGCGCTGACCTTTGGTCACGATCGGGCGCTGATCAATGCAGGTGCTTTGATTTGATCGCTGATACTTTCGCAGGTGATATACCTTGGTGCCCTTGTCTGTCCGCACTGTGATCTGCCTGCCGGATACTGAAAGGACTTCGCCGTCAGTTTCCGCTACAACCACCTGGCCGGAGTCCATTGCTGCGTATGATTCCATACCTGTTGAGACGGTTGGAAGTTCCGGAGAGATCAACGGCACAGCTTGGGCTTGCATGTTCGATCCCATCAACGCGCGGTTGGCATCGTCATGCTCGAGGAACGGAATGAGCGACGCGCTGATGCCTACGATTTGGTGCGGCGCGATATCCATGTAATCAATCCGCTCCGGTGTGCTCATAATAAAGTCCGAGTGATACCGGGAAGAAATGCGGTTGGTGTCAAACTCGCCAAATTCGCTTAAGGGAGTATTTGCTTGCGCAATATTGAACTTGTCTTCAGTATCCGCAGACAAGTATTCCACATCCTTGGTTACAAAGGGCACAACCGCAACTGTGGTCTTTTCTTTCTTTAATTTTTTAATTTCCTTGAAAAGATCCTCAGTGATCCTCTCCCCTTCTTTAGCGATCTCCTTGCCGCTGGAGCTGCTCAGGGTCTCGCGCAGCATGCGTCCGACCAATCGTTCATCATCCGCAGCTAATTCCCGTGTCACTTTTCGATAAGGTGTTTCAAGGAAACCGAATTCATTGACTTTGGCAAACGAAGCAAGGCGTCCGATCAGGCCGATGTTTGGCCCTTCTGGGGTCTCGATTGGGCAGATGCGGCCGTAGTGCGAGTTGTGAACATCGCGCACATCGAAACCGGCGCGGTCCCGCCTTAAACCTCCCGGGCCGAGTGCAGACAGGGTGCGCTTGTTGCGTAATTCAGCCAAGGGGTTGGTCTGATCCATGAATTGGGATAACTGGCTGGACCCGAAGAATTCACGCAGTGAAGCCACCAAAGGCCTTATGTTGATCAATGAGACTGGTGAGACCTGATCCTGGTCGCGGATGGACATGCGCTCCTTAATCACGCGTTCCATGCGGCGCATGCCAATGCGGAGTTTGTTCTGAACAAGCTCTCCAACGGTCTTTATGCGCCGGTTGCCCAAATGGTCAATGTCGTCTTTGCTTTCCAATTCATTGTTGATCATGATCATGCGGCGAACCAAATGGACGATATCAGACTTGGTCAGCGTTCGATGTGTCACTGGAATCTTTGTGGTCAGATCGAATTTTTGATTCAGTTTATAACGCCCGACCTTTCGCAGGTCATAATGTTTTGGGTCAAATATCTGCTCCTCAAGAAAACCCCGAGCATTTTCCAAAGTCGCCGGATCACCCGGGCGCATTTTCCGGAAAAACTCGAGCAGCGCAGCTTCGGCCACGCTTGTGCCGCCGGAAAGATCCCACTCGGGTTCCTGGCGGATGGTATTGAGAATGAAGAGGCGGTCCGGATCCGTATCAATGTCCTGGAATAGTTCAATCAATTCCTCATCAGATCCTGTCTTTAATGGCACGTCCTTGTCATTTAATCCGTCACTCACTGCTGCGAGCGCGCGCAGGAAGATCGTGATGGGAATGGAACGCTTGCGATTGAATTTGAGAATGATATAGTCATTTTTACGGGTCTCAAATTCCATCCATGCGCCGCGGTCTGGGATGAGCTTGGCATTCGCCAGCATCTTTCCAGTCGCCCGGTTCACTTCCGCATCGAAGTAAACGCCGGGCGATCGGATGAGCTGAGAAACCACCACGCGTTCGGTGCCGTTGATGATAAAAGTCCCCTTATCCGTCATCTCTGGAAAATCGCCCATGAAAATATCTTGTTGAATCGGTTCGGAGATATCCGGGCCGGCCAGAAGCACCGACACATAGAGAGGGGATGCATAAGTGAGATCGCGTTCGACACACTCCTCAATAGAGTATTTGGGTTCTTCAAACCAATATTTCAGATCAAATCCCTTCACCTGAGGAGTACTGCTGGGAAAATAAAGCTTAATCCCCTTGTTGTATGATTCAATGGGAGAGATTTCGGTGAATAGATCTAAAAGGATTTCGTCTTTTAGATTCTCGAAGGATTTTTTCTGTATTTCAATAAGGTTTGGAATTTCAAGAACAGGTTCGATACGCGCGTAAGATTTTATCGGTAAAGCAGAATTCATTTATGGCTCCTGAATTTAATAACTAAAATAATTTACGCGGACGTAAATTTAGCAAACCCATATTGTAACAATCTTATATAAAATGGTCAAGCTTCAGTTTCCCGCAAACCTTTGGCTTTCTATAAATACACCCCTGTTTTTCGATTAAAATCACAAGCACCTGACCCAATTTTATCATTATGCTTTATCAGACATATTAAGCGAAGTGACGGATGCAAATTAAATTAGAGAAGCCCATTGATAAAAGATTCCACAAGATCAACGCGGTTCAAATTATCGCCGTATCCATCCTGATATTGACCGTTTTCACCAGGCTTATCGGACTTGGCGACCGCGTGATGAGCCATGATGAGGTTAACCATGTCGTCCCTTCTTTCGACCTTTTCACTGGGCGTGGTTACCGGCACGATCCAGTAACCCATGGACCGCTCCAATTCCATCTAATGGCGCTTTCGTATTTTCTTTTGGGCGATAATGATTTCTCCTCAAGGCTGCCTCATGCGCTGTTCAGCATCGTTACTGTATGGTTTGTGATGGTCTATTACAAGCGGTATTTGGGCAAGTACGGAGCCCTTGCTGCGGGCTTGCTGTTCGCCATTTCTCCATTCATGTTGTTTTATGGCCGATATGCGCGCAATGATGCGATCTGTGTCTTTTTAAGCGTGGTGGCTATTTACGCCGTTCTACGATATCTCGAATCGGGTCGTGGCAAGTATTTAATTCTATTCTCTACAATGCTTAGCCTGAATTTTACCGCCAAAGAAACTGCTTACATATTTACTGCCATTCTCATGATTTTTGTATTTATCCTCGCCGTGTTCGACTTTTTAAGAATTATCCGCGATTCCCAGGATCAAAGCCTCCGCTTCCTGGGAAATAATCTGCTGATATTTGGATTGATCGCCATTCTTGTGGTTTTATCAACATTCCTGGTAAAAAATTCCCTGGAAAGACTCTCAAGCGGGCAAATCCTTCTTACTCTTCCCGTTGCAGGTGATGCTTATACATTTATTGAAACTTTAAGAATAACCATCAATTTATTGACCATCGCCCTGCCGATCGTCCTGCCGCTTCTCGCTTCACTGATCCTGTTGTACATAACCAGGGATCGCCTTATGTGGTCATTATTAAAAAATTCCCGATCTTTCGATCTGGTGCTCCTTAATGTGATATTTGTGCTCCCGGTTCTGGCGCCATTCCTGGTGAAATTTTCGGGGTTGAATCCAATTTCCTACACGGATCCCTTTACGATCCTGGTTGATTTCATTTATCTGATCTTTCTTAGTGGATTGAGTATCGTTATCGGTTTGGTCTGGAACAAGGAAGATTGGTGGAAATATGGATTGATCTTTTATGGGATCTATATCGTCTTATTCTCCACGTTTTTTACCAACACCGCTGGGCTGCTCACTGGCACCATCGGCTCTCTTGGTCACTGGTTAGCCCAACAAACGGAACGCCGCGGCGGGCAGCCTGATTTTTACTATGCCTTGATTTTGCTGCCGATCTATGAATTCCTCAGTGTATTTGGATCATTAGTCGCTTTTGCGATCGGCCTTCGCCGTAGGAATTTTTGGAAGAACCCAAAACCTTCAAAATCCCAAGAAGATCGAACAACTAATGAGGATTCTAATAATTTAAAGGCTGTACCGGTCCCGGCGATCTTCCTTTACTTCTCCATTATGAGTCTGATCGCATATTCGATCGCTGGCGAAAAAATGCCCTGGCTCACGCTTCATATTTCTTTTCCTTTAATACTTGGAGCCGCTTGGGCTATCAACAAGGTCATCAAGAGATTCAATAAAATAAATAGATCTCAACGGAAAAGATGGCTGCTCTTCGGCAAAGTTGCAGTGTTTATCATCTTACTTCTGTTCGTTCTCCTGAGACTTTTGGGCAATCAACCTCCCTTCCAAGGAAAAAACCAGGCACAACTGCAGGCAACCAATCAATTCATCTTCCTGATTCTTCTCCTTTCTGTGTCTGGATATTTCCTTTTTGAAGAGATAAAAAGAAATGGTTTTCGGGCTATCTGTATCACATCCCTTCTCTTTCTCTTCCTTATTATGAGCATTATCACTGCCAGAACGGCCTATCAAGCCGCTTTCATCAATTATGATTACCCTTATGAATTTCTTGTCTATGCGCATGCCGCAGATGGCCCAAAAATAGTATTAAATCAGATCGAGGAGATCTCCCGGCGGACCACGCAAGGGTTAAATATCCAAGTCGCTTACGATAACCATGGACTGTATCCATACTGGTGGTATCTGCGAAATTATCCAAACAAGATCGTTTATCTGGAATCCCCCACTCGTGCGCTGGAAGAAGCGCCATTGATCATCGCCGGATCAGACAAATACGCCAAGATCGATGCGATTACGCGTGACAATTATTACGCCTACGAGTACATGCGCTTGTGGTGGCCGATGCAGGATTATTGGAACCTGGATTTTGACCGTATTAAGAATGCATTGCTGGACGCGAACCTTCGCCAGGCGATATTTAATATCTGGTTGAACCGGGATTATGACCTTTATGCCCAAACCACCGGAAACCAGTACTTGACATTGGGAAATTGGCTTCCGAGCGAAAAGATGAGGTTTTACGTCCGCAAGGACATTGCCGCCCAAATGTGGCAGTTGAATAATCCAGCTGCGTTACAGGTGATTGAAACCGTTGATCCATACGCTGAGAAAATGATCTCCCGGCAGCCCGATATTTTCTTCGGCCGTCTGGGGACATTAGCTGGCGATCTCAGCTCACCCAAAGGTCTTGATATCGCAGCCGATGGCAGCATTTTTGTGGCCGATACGAATAACAACCGTATCCAGCAATTCTCTCCAACGGGTGAAGTACTTAATGTCTGGGGCACTTACGCCAATATCATAGAAGGCGCAGCCCCTGGCGGGACGCTCAACCAACCTTGGGATGTGGCTGTCAGCAAAGATGGCTTTGTTTATGTTGCGGATACTTTCAACCACCGCATTGTCAAATTTTCATACACAGGCGAATTTATTAATATGATTGGTGTTTTCGCTCAAGGTACAAACCCCGACAGTTTATGGGGGCCGCGGGGGATAGCTATTGATCCCATCGGAAATGTCCTCATCACAGACACCGGGAATAAACGCGTGGTGGTTTACAATAGAGATCTCAACTACTTAACACAATTTGGCAGCGCGGGAATCGAACCGGGGCAATTTGACGAACCTGTGGGCATCGCAGTTTCAGAAAATGGCGATGTAGCAGTGGCTGACACATGGAACCGGCGTGTACAAATCTTCCGCCCGGATGAAAGCGGCCTGACTTACACTCCCGTGAACGAATTCTCGGTTGAGGCATGGTTCGGGCAAAGCCTGGATAACAAACCTTATCTGGCATTCTCCCCTTATGGGACAGTATTAATTTCCGATCCAGAAGGCGCAAGGATCATGGAATTTACACAGGGCGGGGAATTCGTGCGGGGTTGGCAGGACTTGTCCGTTTCGGCCGACCTCTTCAGTCAGCCATATGGGATTAATTTTGATCCCACGGGTAATTTATGGGTAGTTGATGCGTCGATGAATGTTTTAATGCGCATTGATTTCAATGGAACGGAGATCGAATCCGGCGAAATAGTCAATGAAACCAATGAAACAAATACAGGTTTTGTAATTCCTGCATTCCCGGAAAACACACAGGGTTTAGTCATCAGTCCATCCTCTGACAAGCTTCTCGACAATTCCGGGAACGCAGTGTATCAACTCGACCTCGAGTTGAATGAATGGGTACCTATAATTCCAAGCTCCTTGGAACTAATGCTCCCCGATGGTTACCTATTGGAAATAGATGAATCCAAGATCTGGCACATCATTACCCAGAATGGAACAGCCATTTACGCTTTCGATCAATTAAATTTTGAATGGCTGGATCTTCTTTCTATTGATAATTTAGAACCGGATGCAGTAGATCAAACTTCAGAAATCCCAACATGTTTAGGAGCAAGCCCTTCTCGAATTTCCGGGACCGGCGCTATTGTGCGAGTGATCAATTCCATGATCCCGTTGAGGTATTCCTCCAACGCTCTCGAACAGAATATCATTACGGGATTACCGATTGGATCCAGATTGGAGATTATTTCCGATCCTGTATGTATCCCTTATCTTGGCGGCGCAAACCTTTGGCGGGGCGTGAAGACAACGTTTGGCGACAGTGGGTTTGTGGCCGAAGGATCGGCGATTAGTCAGGTATATTACTTGGAAGAAGTGAACTAAGCCAAGACTCAATTTCCGTTTACCAAAATTTTCCCATTACTATTCTGACAGTACTTTTATAAAAATTTAATATCATTTTTGCATTTAAAAAAATCGCGGATGATAAAATAATCAAAACACTTGGAAAAAATATTATGATGCGATTTGATCGTTTTACAGAACGTGCGCAGGAAGCCGCGCAGCGCGCTGCCGAGATAATACAACGCTACAGCCACAATCAGATTGACACTGAGCACATCCTACTGGCTCTCATTGAGCAGAATGATGGAGTAGTCAGCCAAATTCTTGAACTCCTGGCTGTAGATCGTGAAAACGTTATAAACCGACTGGATGAGATTCTCAAAAGCAGCCCTAAGGCGAGTATTTTTGGTGGCGGAGCTGGCCAGATCTTCATCACTCCGCGCGTTAAACGGGTCATGGAATTGGCCAATGATGAAGCCTCTAAACTCAAGGATGAGTTTATCTCCACCGAACACATTTTCCTGGCAATTTTGGGAGAAAGAAACACTCCCGCTTCAAGGCTTTTGACCGAAAGCGGGGTTGACCGTAAACGGGTTTTGGAAGCTGTAATGCAGATCCGCGGTGGGAAGAATGTCACGGATCGTAAGGCGGAATCCAAGTACCGGACGCTGGAAAAATTCTCGCGCGATCTCACCACGCAAGCCCATGAATCCAAACTTGATCCAGTGATCGGCAGGGATGACGAGATCCTGCGAGTGATCCAGGTTCTATCCCGCCGGACAAAAAATAACCCTGTATTGATCGGTGAAGCCGGAGTTGGCAAAACAGCCATCGTTGAAGGTCTGGCGCAAAAGATCGCCAATAATGACGTTCCAGAAATTCTCATGGGGCGTAAAGTCATCTCGCTTGACCTGGGCGCTATGATCGCTGGCTCGAAATTCCGGGGAGAGTTCGAGGAAAGGCTGAAGAACGCGATCGAAGAGGTCCAACGTTCTTCTGGGGAGATCATTCTTTTCATAGATGAACTGCATACCGTGGTTGGCGCCGGGGCAGCCCAGGGCGCGATGGATGCATCCAACCTGCTCAAACCAGCTTTGGCTCGCGGTGAACTGCAGTGCATTGGCGCGACTACCCTCAACGAATACCAGAAACATATTGAAAAAGACGCGGCTTTGGAAAGGCGCTTTGCTCCTGTCTTTGTGGATGAACCCTCTGTGGATGAGACCATACAGATGCTGCAGGGTTTGCGTGATCGCTACGAAGCCCATCACAAGGTACATTTTACGGATAAAGCGCTCGAGGCATCTGCCAAACTGTCCTCCCGCTATGTCACCGATCGGTTCTTACCCGATAAAGCAATTGACTTGATGGATGAAGCAGCCGCCAAGTTACGAGTAGCTCTGTATTCCATGCCCTCTAATCTGAAAGAGATGAAGAGCGAGATCGATCGCTTGCTGGCAGAAGAAGAACAGGCAGGCATCGAGCGCGATTATGAGCGTGCTGCCAGAAAGAAAGCCGAACGCCTGCGCCTTGAGAGTGAATTCAACCAGAAGCGTGATGCCTGGGAGGCTGAGCACAAGCTGGATGAAGTTGTGGATGAAGAAGACATCGCGGGGGTTGTCTCCCAATGGACTGGGATACCGGTCAACCAAATGATGCAATCCGAAGCGGACCGTCTCTTAAAAATGGAAGAAAAGCTGCATGAACGCATCATCGGACAGGATGAAGCCATCGCCGCTGTGGCCGATGCTATCCGCCGGGCTCGATCCGGACTCAAGGACCCGCGCCGACCGATCGGCTCATTCATCTTCATCGGCCCCTCCGGGGTGGGGAAAACCGAGCTGGCAAAAGCCTTGGCGAAATTCATGTTTGATGATGAAGACGCCATGGTCCGCCTGGATATGAGCGAGTATCGCGAGCAGCACACCGCCTCACGTCTCTTTGGCGCACCCCCCGGCTATGTCGGTTACGAGGAAGGCGGACAACTTACGGAAGCCGTCAGGCGCCGCCCTTATCGTGTGATCCTCTTTGACGAGATCGAAAAAGCGCACCCGGAGGTCTGGAACTCGCTGCTGCAGATCCTGGATGACGGGCGGTTAACCGACGGACAGGGCCGGCTGGTGGATTTCCGCAATACCGTGCTCATTATGACCAGCAATTTGGGTACGGAATTCATTCGCAAAGGCGGGACGCTTGGATTCCTACAGAATGAGGGAACAGCCGAAGACCGCGAAGCGAACCAGAAGATCGACAAGGCGCTGAAGGAAACATTCCGGCCGGAATTCATCAACCGTATCGATGAGATCATCATCTTCTCACCTCTGACCAAGGAACAGATGAAGGAGATCGTCACCCTTCAGATGCACGAGATCGACCAGCGGCTGGCTGAACATGGACTGGAAGTTGAATTAACAGGCAAAGCCCAGCAGTGGTTGGCTGACCAGGGTTATGATCCCAGCTTCGGGGCGAGGCCACTGAAGAGAATATTGCAAAAGCATGTGGAAAGTCCGCTTTCTGTCAGCCTCCTCTCCGGTGATTTCAAGGAAGGCGACAAGGTCATCGTTAATGTGAACAAAGAAGAAAATGGGTTGGAGTTTAAAAAGAAATAGCTGGACCAATTAACCAAAGAGCTGAGGCAAATGCTTCGGCTCTTTTTATTTTGTTTGACACCCTCGTTGTACGTGGTTATACTAGACCTTACTTTCCTAAAAGCTCCTGGAGGATCTAATTGAGAAAAGCACTGGTCACCGGAATTACCGGACAAGATGGTTCATATTTGGCTGAGCTTCTACTTCACGAAGGTTATGAAGTTCATGGGGTGATCCGCAGAGCGAGTACCTTTAATACCAACCGGATTGACCATATCTATCGAGATCCTCACAATGGGGAGAAGGTTCATTTATACCTGCACTATGGCGATATCGCGGTTGGCGAGACACTTCAGCATATGATCTACAATGTCAAACCTGATGAGATCTATCACCTCGCCGCACAAAGCCACGTGAGGGTCTCATTTGACATGCCAGAATACACCGGGGATGTGACCGGTTTGGGCGCCACACGTATACTGGAAGCGGTGCGCAAATCTGGCGTGGATGCCCGTTTTTATCAGGCCTCCTCCAGTGAAATGTTCGGCAGCGCAAATCCTCCTCAAAATGAAAATACTGCCTTTGAACCCCGCAGCCCTTATGCTGCGGCTAAAGTGTACGGTTATTGGATCACGCGCAATTACCGTGAAGCATACGGAATCTACGCATGCAACGGTATTCTTTTCAACCATGAATCCCCCCGGCGCGGGGAAACATTTGTCACCCGCAAGATCACGCGCGCTGTTGCTTCGATTAAGGCCGGTAAACAAAAAAGTTTATATTTGGGCAATCTGGATGCCAAACGCGATTGGGGGTATGCGCCGGAATATGTCGAAGCCATGCATCTCATAATGCATCAGGAAAAAGCGGATGATTATGTCATTGGCACTGGCGAAACTCACTCTGTCCATGAATTCCTGGAAGAAGCGTTTGGATATGCCGGCTTGAAATATGAGGATTACGTCCGCATTGATGAACGCTACTTCCGGCCGACCGAGGTCGATCTGCTTCTCTCCGATCCCAGTAAAGCCAAAAAGGAATTGAAATGGCAGCCCAAGGTGCTCTTTAAAGATCTGGTGCGTATCATGATCGATGCCGATCTTGAACTCCAGGGATTGCCCTCCCCCGGCGAAGGTAAAAAAATAGTAGATGAGCGCTTTGGTAATTGGCATCGCTGGGAACACCAGGTTGTCAGCATGGGGCAATAGTGCCCGAAAAAAATCCACTTTCTCAAAAAAGGGTTCTATTCGTTTGCACGGCGAATCAATGCCGGTCACCGATGGCGGAATACTTATTCCGTGATCTGGTAACCAGGCACGATTCGGAGACTATCTGGCAAATCGCATCCGCTGGCTGCTGGGCGCGGCCAAATAACCTCACTTCCCAAACTGCAATAACCGTCATGCAGGATCGCAATATCGATATCAGCGGACATCTTTCACAGCCAATTTCCGAAGAATTGCTGGATCGTTTCAATCTCATTTTATGTATGGAAGATGAACACAAACGGTTTATCCACAGAAATTTCCCCTCAGCACAGGCAAAGACATTTCTGCTCTACGAGATGATCGGGAAAGAACAGCAAATCTGGGACCCGATCGGCATGTCGCAATTTGCCTATGAAAATACTGCTAATGAAATGCTTCGGATCATGACGGATGGATTTGAAAGAATTTCTGATCTGGCAAAAATAGAATAATAGAACTATTGTGCTATAATTCTTTGGATGAAGATACACCCAAAGAATATCATTTTTCCAGCAATTCTGGCAGCAAGTGCTGCCCTTTTACTGATCTCTATCCGTATTAACATCGGCTACGCTTCTTCGATTTCTCCAATCGAATCCCCCAAAATAGATAAACCCTTAAACCGAGCTCTTATTCTAAGCCATGAATTTCCTACTGAGATTCAACAATGGAAGTCGTTAATTGAAAAGAACGCTCAGAGCCATAACCTTGATCCAAATCTGCTCGGAGCTCTAATCCTGCAGGAAAGCGGTGGCCAATCCGATATTGTCTCTTCCAGCGGTGCGGTGGGGTTGATGCAGGTGATGCCAAGCGATGGGATTGCTGCAAATTTCATGTGCATTAATGGCCCTTGTTTCGCTCAGCGTCCGACATCCATGGAATTGTCTGATCCAGAATTTAATATGAGCTACGGATCACAGATGCTTACTGGATTGATCAAAAAAACGGGAAGTCTGCGCGAAGCGCTCAAGTTTTACGGACCTGCAGATTACGGGTACAACTATGCGGATATCGTGTTGGAGCTAAAAGCTCGATATGAATAGATCTTATTGGCCGTAAATATTCTGTTGCCGGTAATAAAGCTTTTGAACCTCCTCGGAAGGAATTTCTTCTCCTGCCCCCAATGTCTTACTTAGCCATACAATATAAGCCGAATTTTCCGCCAGAATGGCCAATTCAAGCGCTTTGCGGGCTGAGTTACCGATGGTAAAGATCCCATGTTTCTTGAGTACTACAGCGTGTGTCTTGTAGCCGAAACGAACAACCTGTTCGCCGATTGCTTCATCACCGATCAGCACGAAGTCCGAACAGGGAATCTCTCCGCCGAATTCCTCTGCTGTCTCGGAGAACAACACCGGAATGGGTAAACCGGCGGCAGCGAAGGCTGTTGCGTAAGGCGAGTGTGTGTGGACAATACCATGAATATCCGCCAATTTAGAATAAATATATAAATGGCTGGCTGTATCGGAAGAAGGCTTGAATTCGCCCCATACTTTTTTTCCACTCGGCTCAATTACCGGCAGCATTTCGGGTCTGAGTTCTTCATAAGGGACACCGCTGGGTTTGATCACAACCAAACCACTTTGCTGATCCCGCGCGCTAATATTTCCGCTGGTTAGACAAACCAGATTGAATTTGGGCAATTCCCTTAGCAATTTGCAAACCTGTTCGCGCAATTCTTTCAGCATAAAGTCATTTTCCTTGGCAAAAAGGGATCGATGGTTACATTCTACTGCACCAAAATATCATTTAATAATTTTATGAATGAATGAATAAGTTCAGATAGATGTGAGACGGTGTGACTGGACAAAAAGGTGCATCGGGGTCATCCTTAAGGGTGAGAAACCAAAAAAGGAGTAACCCCGATGCATACGTTCTATCATTTACCCAAGGAATTTTATCAGTTAGTCAAGCACAAATCGCATGAGCTCACACCCCAAGGGCAGATCAGATATCGGACTATCATAGCCTGGCAAGCCTTGCGAGAAGCTGGACTAAGCGCTGGACAAGCCAGCCGGAAGTTGGGAGTGGCGCGATCAACCGTGTATCGCTGGCAGAAAAGATTGTGTGAGCGCAACCTGCGGGGGTTGGAGGATGACAGCTGCCGGCCGAAACGGCTACGTACGGTCAGCTGGTCTCCCGAGTTGATCGAG
>Ga0209164_1002798_pt1 | contig 17590 bp, 15 predicted proteins | sample MTBNYHSulfiMetaG_FD_187458 | JGI IMG/M metagenome (GOLD analysis project Ga0209164, IMG submission 187458) | Enrichment culture microbial communities from rom New York Harbor, USA that are MTBE-degrading - MTBE-NYH (New York Harbor Sulfidogenic)... | ecosystem: Environmental > Aquatic > Marine >...
GATTCTTGCCGGGGATATGGAAGGCGAACATGAGGCAGAGAATGATCAGCGTGGATTGAAAGAACGCAGGACTCCAGTGCCAGAAATCCCCCCATCCGTTCTGACACCAGACAATGCCCGCGTATTCCCCGCAGAGAAAGGCGAGCGCGGATAGAAGCAAAAAGTTGCGGCCTCGGCCGAAGAGAGGGTTATTGGCCCGCCTGCGCTCAGGTTCCATCCGGAACCGGATGAAGTGGGCTGCCGAAAAGAGGGCGAAGGAGAGGGCAATCCCGCGGAATCCATGGAAGAGGACCACCCAGAGATAGGTATGATGGAATCGGTGCGGGGGCGGCTCTTTGGTGAAGAACAGCATGATGCCGAAGAGGAGGAGAACCTCCATCCAGACCCAGGCCCTGACGCTCAACTGGCGTTCTTCCTTAGGACAAAGGAAAGTCCCGAGGACGCCCAAAACAAAGGCAATAAACAATAGACCTGAAAATCCCTCAAAGACAGGCGGCTGGCCGGACACGATTGAAATGGCCGCCAGGATGATCGCATTCAATAGCAAGGCCGCAAAGGACAGGAAACGGGAAAGGCGGTTCCATCTCAAAAGAACGGTTATGAGCGTCAGCGTATAGAGAAGATAAGCAGTGACATACCCTATCGTGATCAGACTTTTCATATCGTATGGTCGGCCTTATACAAGAAATCGTCGTTCCTGCCCGTTAACGGCTTACATTGAAAGACAATCGGAGGAGAGAGCAGGATAATCCTTCAATGTTAAAACTGTTACCATGGAGGTTTTAATTATGTTTATTGGTTTGTATTGTCAAGACAAATTGAATACGTACTCTATATAAATCCCATACAAACCAATATTAACCGATATGGACAGGTGTGCCCTGAATTGTGGACCGGATACCACCGGACGTTTTCTTGTAATCCATGAGTGGGTTTTTCAAAAGCCGTGGCGGCAGGGAATGGCGTGGCCTTCTTGTGGGAGGAATGCTATGAAATGAGGGGACAGAAGAGAACCGGGATGCCTCGGTTTCCCTGTCCCCTGTATAATAAGTCCCGCCATTAAAACTTGATCGCAATCTGACCAAAGGCCCAGTAGGCGTTGTCATGGGTGCCGGTTGCCTTGACAAAGTCCCCTGGGAAGAACACGGCACATCCAGCCATAAGGTTGACGCGGGGGTGAATATCATACCACCACATCAGATCGATTTCATCGCCCAGGCCGGAACCGGACGCGCCGGTGGGGTCCGACCGCATTTTTTTCCCTGTACTGTAGTACCAGGCGTCTTTCTTTTGGGCGAGGCTGAAGTTGTGATAGTCGAGCGACAGTTTCATGCCCTTGAACGGCTTGACGCTCACGCCCACCTGCGCATCGATCAGGTTCATCCACGAAAAGAGGTTCATGCGGCCATAATACGCATCGGTAGCCCCGAACACCCCATCGAATGTGCCGTGGGTCCCGTCTTTGGGATCGCTATCTCCCGAGGCATAGCTCAGAGAAAGGGCTAAACGGGGGGTCCAAAAATCGACAGGCGTGTATCCGACCTCGGCATTGAAGCCGAAGGCATTGACGTTGTCCTTGCCGTAATCGCCGAATTGATAGGCAAAGGTGCCGGCATAGTCCAGCCGGTTCCACTTCCCCTTTCCATAGAACCCCGCGGTTTGCACAAGGAGGTCTCCAACCCCCTTTTCTCCCTTTGTGGTGTCATCAGAATCTTGCTTGAGGACATAAAAGAGATCCAGCTTATGTTGAGGGATCGCTTTGATCTGACCATAGGCTGCGTAAACCTTGTAGGGGTAATGTTCATCGTCAAACGCTTGTTTTAAATAGAGAATGCGCTGTGCAGTAAAAACATCCACATCCAAGAACGACGTTTGCACCAGCAACTTTCCCCCATCCCAGGTATATTTGCCTACATTTCCCCAGTCTCCAGGTCCGAATATTCGATAATCGCCATAACTGATGACCTGCCTTCCGACCTTAAAGCCCAGGGGAGAACTCCCGATCTCGTTCCATTCCATGAATGCCTGCCTCAGATCCAGTTCGTTCCAATAGGGACAGCTTTGACCAAAATCATCTCGGGTCAGACGGTAAAGCGCATACCGGGCATCCTGGAATTGCACAAAGACATGTGCCTTTTGGGGCAGCCGATAGCGCAAGAAGATCCTCGTCCGCATCAACAGGACATCATCGGTTTGATTCGTGCCATATTTCTGCACATTGAAGTTATCCTGGTATTCATAGCGATACCGGAGACTTCCCCCCAGATCCAGCTCGCCAGGACCGAGATGTATCCCGGTGAGGGCATCGGATATGGCGTCTCCCCGGGCATCGCTTTTGACCATCAAGGGCCAGCATAGGGCAACTGCAAAAATCGTGAAAACGATTCCTCTGTATCTCATTAGAAAGATCTCCTCCCAGTATGATAGTCTCCGCCTTGCAGGGAATGGGGTGCATGCCCCGGCCCCCTTGCATATCAAGGAGGCGCAGGGCATTGTGGCATTTATACGGACCTGCCTGTTCCGGACACGCTTTTTTTTATAACGGCCATCACGCCCGCTTCTCCTCAGTCCACAAGCTGTTCCGGGTGGTCCATGAAGGGGGCCCACTTGGCCTTCTGATCCAGCCTGGGGACCCACATGGGTTCGCAATGGGGATATTCCCACTTATAACCTGGCACCCGCTTGATCTGGAAGTTATCCGCTATGGGGTGCTTGAAGACCTCGCGCAGATGTCGGTACTGAAGCCAGGTGAACTCCTCTCGAATCTGATTGGGATCGATGGTCGGCTTCTGCCCTTTGGGAAGATACTTCAGATTGTCCTTGATGTCCCTCAGGCGTTGAAGCAACTCGGGTTTATCGTATTTCCACTGGATCTTGCAGTCCTTCATCTGCGCTTCCGGCGTGTCCGGCTCATGTTTCCAGGCCGACCACCTCTTGTAGGGCAACGGATTGGCCTTGTTGGGCGTGCCAAAGATTTTTACGGCATTCCATGATTGAATGCCATCCTTCCACGCCCCCATCCACGTTTCCTCGGTGTCGATCCGCTGAAGCACCACTGCATGGCCTAAATTCGGGTCGATGTTCAAGGTTCCAAACTGGAACCTGCCGCCTGTAACATAGGCGATCGCATCGGCAATTCACGGGGAAATGCCAGCAATGCCGCGCAGCAGGGTCCGATCCACGACCCCGTCCGGAAACATCTTGTCAATGATCAGACGAAGGATGGCCGGTGTATAATACAGGGCCTCACAGGAATGGCCGTGAAACCGGATGATGTCCTTCATGCCGAATTTGAGCGTGAACTTGAAGTACTGGCCGGCCGTGCCTTCGGTAAAGATGGACTGGAATTCCGGAAGGTAGGGGCATTCCTCGTGGAGGGGGGCGTAAAATGTCGCCTTGTTGTCGGACCAGTCGGTTCCACGGTAGATGAATTTTTGCGGTGGACCGAATGCCTTATACTCCTTTCGGACCGCTGCCTCCTCTGCCTCATGCTCCTTCTGCTTCTTCTCCCAATACCGATTGATTGCGTCCTCATCGCCCTCCGTGGCAGCACGCGCAAGCGTAAAGCCCCCCAGGGCCGCAACCGATCCGGTGGCCATGGTGAACGCCCCTGTCTTTTTCAGAAAATCGCGGCGATTGACGCGGTTTCTTTCCTTTTCACTCATATCACTTCCTCCTTTCGGCAGTCTTGTTAGGCACCAAACCGTTCTACTTGGCGCCTTTGATGGCATCAGGGAAGTAAAGGGCCTCGCCATACTGGGCCACGCCAAAGTCGGCGATCAGCTTCTGACCCTTTTCGCTGATGGCAAACTTGAAAAATTTCTCCGCCAGGTCGTAATTATATTTGAGGTTCGGGTTTTTCTCTGCATTCACTAGACACATCTCGTATTCATTGGGCGCCCCTTTGACCAGCAGCTTGGAGTTTTTGCACTTGGATTTGTGCATGGACCAGGTGCTCGAATCCAGCATATGGTATTGCCCATCCCTGTCCGAGTTAAGCATGCCCTGGAGCATAAAGGTGTTGCTTACCTCATACCACTCCTTGCCTGACGGGTCTGATCCTAAATCCTTCCAGATCTTCAGCTCAAGCATGTGCATGCCGCCGCCATCGCCTCTTGAGAGATATTTTGAGTTGGTATTACAAATCCGCTTATGGGCCTCCTTGAGATCGGTCAACCCTGCGATTTTGGCCGGATCACTGGCCGGCCCGATAATAATGGTGTAATTGTGCATCAAATCCACCCTCTTGGCAGCATAGCCCTCCTGAACAAATTTAGCGGTAGCCTTGTGGTTGTGGCCCATGGTGATATGAGCGAGACCATGACGTCCCAGATCCAGTCCAGGGCCGGTAGGGGTCTTGATGTATCTGACCGTACAGTTGTGTTCTTTTCCGAAAACCTTGCCCATCTCGCTTACGAGACCCAATTCAAATGGACTTCCTGTAGCGATCACAATCTGCCTGTACTGAGGGCCCGCAACGGCTGTGGCATAAAAGAACAGGCCAAGGGCACAGGACAGGAAAATGGACACCAGGAAAAGGCCAAAAGTCGTTCTGGCCACGCTCTTTTTGCAGTTCTCAAATTTCATTCTGAGGTCTCCTTTCTTGACGATGTTTCATTCACATCGATGATCATTGTTGTGAGCTGATTGCGTTGACTCACCAGCTATACGGAATCCGCACAGGGATCGCTCTGCCATTAGAAAACCTTCTTCATGGTTCTTCCCTCCTTTCTATCCTATGCGTGAACGGAAATCCCCAACATACCTTCCAAGCCACCGTCTGGGGGAGTTAGGGGAATTTCGTTCGGCCACTATCTATAAACTCGCAGTCCAGGGGTTATTGACGGGCTAAAATGTATGCAGGTTTGACGGCCTTAAATGGACATACACCTCCTGCCAATCTTTCGGGGCCCGATCCAACAGCATACTCTTGGGCATCACGGACTGAAAGGTAACGCCGCCTGCATTTACGGCTATGCTGAAGTAAAACCCGTGGTCCACGATCCTCCGGATTTCGCCCTTTAACGGAATGGAGCCGCTCGTCGACACCGATTCCCTGCTGATCGGAACATCTTCCGGCCTTATGGCGACGTATCGTTTGGACTCTTCCACCGGGCCTTCCAGCTCGATTTCGAGATCGCCCACGATGGCCCTGGCATCCTCAAATGTAGCAGGAAAAATATTTTTCATCCCTACAAATTCCGCTGCAAAAAGGGAGGCTGGTCGGCGGAAGATGTCTTCTGTCACCCCGATCTGCTCTAACCGGCCTTGATTCATCACGGCCGCCCGCTCGGCCATAAAGAGGGCATCGGAGAAATCATGGGTTACCATTAGAAAGGTTGCTTTGGACGTTTTGTGAAGCTCTTTCAGGGCGTCCCGGACCTCCTCCCTGAAGTTCGGATCCAGTGCGGACAAGGGTTCGTCCAGAAGAAGCACTTCCGGCGCCACCATCAAGGCCCGTGCCAGGGCCACCCGCTGCTTTTCACCGCCGCTCAAATGGATCGGCAGTCGATGTAACAGGTGGGACAGTTGCAGAAGGTCAATCAGATGCTCCCGCCTGTCCTGGGCCTCGGTCTTTTGATCCTTGTGAAAATGGAGCCCATAGGTGATGTTTTGCAGTACGGTCTGGTGAGGGAACAGGGCATGGTCCTGGTAGACAATGCCGATCCCTCGTTTTTCCGGCGGCAGCGCGGTAACCTCCCTTTCGCCGATAAAGATCCTCCCGCTTTTGAGCGGAACCAGACCTGCAATGGCCTCCAGCAGGACCGTCTTTCCGGCGCCGGTTGGACCCATCAAGGCGAAAAACTCGTTTTCCCCTAAGGTGAGATTAATATTCTGTAAGTTGAAATTCAAAAGACTCACATTCAGATCTTCTAACCGAATCATGACTCTTTTGCCTTTCGCAGCGTCAGTACACGAAGCACCAGAAATAAAAAGAGGCACACCAGCACCAGCCATACGGCCACGGGCTGGGAGTATTTAAGGCCGTATGCCTCAAAACGCTCATAAATAAGGACCGGCGCGATCATGGGATGGTAGGCCACAATGACCACGGCCCCGAATTCACTGATGGCACGGGCCGTGCACATGATGAGGCCAATGATTATGCTTCGCCAGGCCAGAGGAAAGGTGATCCTGAAGAAGGTGCTTGACAGGGACGCCCCGAGACTGCGGGATACATTTTCCAGCCGGGGGGAAATGGCCTCAAAACCGTTTTTCACCGTGTTGATATAAAAGGGGAGTCCCACAAAGGTGAGCACCGTGATAATCCCTGTGGCGCTCCCCATGATCCGTATGCCCAGGTCGCCCAATATCTGTCCTATCCAGTGATTCTTTCCAGCAACACTGAGGATGGCGATCCCGACGACAGGGTGGGGAATGACGATGGGGAGGTCAATAACGCTCTCAATCAATCGCTTCCCCCTGAAATGGGTGCGGGCCAGGAGATAGGCAAGGGGCGTTCCGAACACAAAGGAGATCAGAGCGGCTGCTCCCGAGGCATAAATACTGAGCCAGATGGAGCGCATCACGTCCCGATCCTTGAGGGTCTCCCTGAGCATGGAAACAGAGGGAGTGGTCACCATGTCCAAGAGCGGCAGGACGATAAACGCCAGAATGACGACACTGCTCGAAATGGTCAGCCAGAAAAACGGCTCCCTTTTTTCCATTTAATCCAATCCACAGATTACACAGATGACGCAGATATCAATTCCTGAATCCCTCAATTCCTGACTTCCACCAACCCCTTCAGTTCCCCGGGAAGCCTGGCCTTCATCTCCTCTGTGGGGACCCTGCAAGGGATAAAGGGCGGCTGCCCCATTTCCTTGAGCACCTTCAGTCCGCCCTTTGGATCCAGCATATAGCTCAAGAAGGCGATAGCGGCCTCTCGGTTGGGGGCATTCTTGATGAGGGTGACGCCGTATGTGCAGGATTTTCCCTTCATGTCCATAAATGTTCCCGGTTCCTTGCCCGTTACCTTGACAACGGCCTGGGCATAGAGATCATCATGCTGATAGTCTCCGAGGTTGATTTGGTCAGGAAGCGCGATGTATTTCAGTCCGTGCTGCACCGCTACCGACAGATACTCCCACGCATAGTCCATGTTTCCGGTCTGAAGGAGAGAGATCAGTTCAACGGATTTGGGGCGAATGTTTTCCTTGAGCCGGTTGGCGATCAATTTGTCGTAGAGCCCCGGTTGCTTGTAGTACTTCTCAGCCAATTGAAGCGCCATCAGAGAGCGATAGCCGCACGGATCGAGGTTGGGATCGGAGTGTCCCCACGAAACTCCTTTCCGCTGCAGCACCTGATACCAATTGTCTGCATTAATATCGTTGGAATATCTGCTCTTATCCGTATAACAGAGCACCAATTGGTTGGTGGCGAATCGCACATTCCAATCGGCAAAATCAGGTATCAGGAGCTTGTCGATCACGTTATAATCCGCAGAGGCCATAATGTCGCACGGTTTGTTCAGCTCCGCGATTTTTCGAGCAGCCTTCTGGCTCCCGCTCGGCTCACGCAGGAGGTCAAGGTTCGGATATTTCGCCTCCAAGGCCTTTTCCATGGCCTCGAAAGGCACAGACAGGCTCCCCGCATGAAACATGATCAGTTTTCCTTTAGGCTCAGCGCCCGCGGAAAATGGCAAAACGGCTGTAACAATAATGAAAAAGGCCACCAAAGGGCCAACCATATGGCGTCTAAGCATGATTTCATCCTCCTTATATTGAATAGTCATGAAAGTTCATTATGGATAGGTGCCAGCCATACCCTCGTTTTGCCTCGTCCAGCGCTTTCAGCCCACACCGGGCGTCGGTCAGCCGGATACATAATCGGCCTTGATCAGGTCAAAGGCCTCCTCCGCTGAATGAATTCCTCTGATTTCCCCCTGCAACAGGGCCGAAAAACTATCCCCCACCAGCCTGGCCTCCCGCGGATCGTGGGTGACATACAAGACCGGCATTCCGAGTGCCTTCAGCACCTTTTTGAATTCGGGCAACAGGTTTTCCTTGATGGCCAGATCCAGGTCGCTCAGGGGCTCGTCAAAAAGCATGACCTTCGGCCTCGAGGCCAGTGCCCTGGCCAGGGAGACCCGGCTCTGATAGCCCCCGCTCAGCACGCCGGGCTTCTTGTCCAGGACCTCTCCCAGACCCAACATCCTTATCAATCGGTCACCCTCTTCGACTGCCCCGCGGCCGTTTCTGAGGGCATAATAGATATTTTCCTTCACGGTCAAATGCCTGAAAAGGGCCGGATGTTGAGGCACATACCCGATTTCCCGGTCTTCCGGGCTTAAGTCCGTCACATCTTTGCCGTCGATATGGACGCTGCCGGAGTCGGCCCCCCAGATCCCGGCTATGATCTTCAACAAGGTAGACTTGCCCCCGCCATTCAGGCCGATGATGACCCTGATTTCAGAGTCCACAGTCAGGGAGACTCCCCGGAGCACCGGTCGCGGGGGGAAGCTCTTGCCAACCCTTTCAACCTTTAGCATTCCACACCCTCCTCCTCAGGCTCAGGGCCGCTACAATCAATAGAGAAAGAAAGATACAAAAGGCGCTGGCCGTGACGGCCATTTCCAGTTCCCCTTCTTCCACTTTGGTAAAGACATAGGAAGCGAGCACCTGGGTGCTTCCCGGCAGGTTCCCCCCGAACATAACAACAGCGGCGAATTCACTCAGGGAACGGGAAAAGGCCAGCACAAAGCCGGAAAACAATGCCTCTCCCAGCGTGGGGAGGACCACCCGAAAGTAGGCCTTGACCGGTGTATCTCCCAGTGTCCGCGCCACGTCGATCATTTCCGTTTCCATCTTGTCCATTCCGGAGGCCACGGTCCGGGCCGCCAGCGGATAGGAAACAAAAAACATGGCCAACACCACCGCCACCAGGGTGAATGCCATGCCGGTCTCTCCGATAAAGCCGAAATTCTTCCTCCCGAAGGCTATCAGAAGGGTCAAACCGGCTACCGTATGGGGGAGGGCGATCGGCAGGTCATTCATCAAATTGGCCACCTTGTAGATCAAGGTGTGCCTTAAAAATAAATAGCAATAGCCAAAGCCGACGGCCAGGACGAGGCTCAGCAGGGCGGCCAACAGACCTGCGAAAAGGGTATTGCGAACGCTATACCAGAAGTATGCGTCGTGAAACGTTTTGACGGTCCCGCCCCATTCCAGGCGGGCCAGGAGGGCGACGAGGGGATAAACGATCAGCAATAAAAACAGCGGCGTGAAAAGCACTGCAACGATATTTTTGTTCCATTTATTCATACGGTTGCCATCCGTATTGGATAAACACCGCTATATGGCGGCGGGCAAAATCGTAAAATTCCTTTGCCAGTTTTTGATTCCCGCCCTTGATGATGGCCGCGGCGAAAATGATCTCACCGGTGAGATCCAGAGAGATCGTTTCCACGATCTTGAGTTTATGGCCCTTTGCCACACTCTGGAAAATGATGGCCGCGTCCGCCTGGTCTTCCTTCACCATGATGGCCACCTGGTGTACGGTGGAAGGTCGCGCCTTCAAAATGCCCGCGGCATTGATTTCTTCCCATATACCGAGGTTTTTCAAGGCCCTTTCTGCATACGCCCCATTGGGGGCCTGGGGATCGGCAATGACCAGGGCAACGCCCTTTTTGGTCAAATCCTTAACTGATTTGACCTTCCCTTCTCCTGTCTTGGAAACGATCAGCACTTCATGGTCCTTTAAGAATTTCATTCCATCGGCCAGTTTCTGATCCTTTTCGATCTTTTCGATATACAGCCAGTCGGCGCTGAAATAGAGGTCGCAGGGTTGTCCCTCCCTGATCTGGGCGTAAAGGGACCCCGAAGAGGCGTAATTGGCTACTACTTTGATGTTTTCATTTTCCTTTCGAAAATTCTCAATGACCACATCCATCGGTTTTTTCAGGCCGGCTGCCACGTATAGGTTTAATTTTCCCTCCCCGGCGCAGGCATTGGAGCAAACACTTCCCGACAAAAAAATCAGGGTCAACACATAACACCAGAAACATTTCTTCATAACCACACCTCCATGTTGCGTTTTATAAAAATCCGCCCTTTCAAAAATCAAACACCTTTATAGAACTGAAAGTTCTTGAAACGGCAAAAGCCCCCTTAATCCTGTTTATGATTGAGTGGGTTCCTTTGCCGGACAATTTTTTCGGGGAGGATATTAGAACCTGGTGTCATAATTTGTCAATTAGATTATGGCTATAAAATAGCTGTGATCAAAATTAACCATTAATGACAATTACGATCTTAAAAAAACTTAAACTTGCGGCGGGCTCTTATCCCAGTCTCACGACCATGGTGTACGACTCAGACATAACCCTTTGGGGGGCTCCTTATGTAGCAGTTGGAGATCACGCAAGCACGGTGATCCATGCCTAATAAAGACCAAATACCTACAGATTATGTCAATATATGCCATTTAAAGCGTTGCGGATCGAACCCCATGTCAGCATTGCGATACCCTGACAAGCTGAATGAATTTGAAAAGTGGGTAACGGGCTGTGAACCGCGGATGCTGCGGTCTGAGCGGGAGGGACAGGACCTATGCATATGGGGGAGAATCTCTATGGCTGGATGGATTGCCTTTTTATGTCTGCGCAACAGGGGCGTTTTTCGGGAGGAAGATCGAACGGCCGACCTGCAATCCCCTGGCCTTTAAACCCCTAATCTTTTTGACTTCAACACGTACGCCAGAGCGATGCCAGCGATGAATCCAACGGCAAGGTTGGAAGCCAAAGTGATGCCAAGAACCATGATCGGTACAAAGAGCTCCTTCCTCGTCTTCATATCCAGAAGGGTCAAGGCGAGCTGGCTGCCTGCAAAAATGAGTAAAACGCCCAGGGCGGACATGGGTATCAAATAGAAAATGGACAAGGAATGTTGGCCCAGGAACACCGCGAGTCCCAGAAAAATAATGCCGCTGAGGATGTTGGATCCTGCTGTTCGAGCTCCGAAGCGATAACGGGAAGCCAAGCCGCCGGCTCCATGGCACATGGGCATACCGCCTAAAAAGAAACTCAAGAAATTAGCGGCAGCCATACTGATGCAAAGACCGGAGTAGGTCACCCTGTCGGAGGTATTCGGAAAGTATTCCTTAGAGAGATCCCCGTTTGCAATCACCGCGTTTCCAAGGGTCATGGGCAACTGCGGGAGGACCAAAATGACAAAGGCGCTGGCGAAATCCGCTATCGAAGGAATCCCTTTGGGAAGAAGAGACGGCAAATTCACGCCAATTCTGAGTTTGTCCAGCCCTTCATGGGTTCCGAGCATAAGGCCTGTAACGATACCCAATAAAGTAACTGCCAAAGCCGCGGGAATCCTCTTGTTGTCGAGCAGAAGTAGCGTGAGCACCGCAAGTGCGACCCCAATCAAAACGCCGACGGACAGGGGGCCCAAATTCTGAATGACCAGGTAAGGTTCCGCGGCGCCTTTCATGGCCTGAAACTTGGAGTCTCCGAGCATGAGTTTAACGCCCTGAACCACAAGCAAGACCCCCGTAGACAGCTGAACACCCCGGATCACGGGCTTTGGCACATATCGGCCGATAACGGTTATGGCGTGCGTGCCGCCGATCAGCAGTAGGGAGATGCCGACGAGGGCGCTGGAAGCGTATAGCTGAGAGGCGCTAATTCCTGTTGCGACTGCGTAAGCGCCGATCACTTTCATCGGTTCAACAGGCGCTGTCACCCGGAAGTAAATTCCCGAATATATATAATAAACTCCAATGCAAAAAAAAATGGAAAGGGGATCCAGACCGTTGATGATGATCATCCCCAGAGAGAGCGGCAAGATGGTTCCTAAATCTCCCAGGGAGCCGGCAAGCTCCATTCGGTTAAACTGAAAATATCGATTCATAGGGACTCCCGAAAAAATCTTTCCCGATCCTTGCGATTGCTTGGCGTGGGGGAAATCTTACCGATTATTTTCCGTCTCGATACCTGGGGTTTCATGTCCTCGGCTTGCCGGCGCAACGCTTCAAAAACGCCGCAAGTTGTTTTATGCCGGTTCCGGCATCATTTGTAGATGATCGTTCCCACGTGTTCGCCCTCGAGAGCCGCGAGGATGTGTTGCGGGTGGTGTAGGGCATCTATGATCTGCAATTCCTTTAAACACTTGGCCCTCTGGAGGAGGGTGAGAATGGGACGTTCTATGATCAGGTCGTCCAGATCCATGGCCAGAAGTTCCTCAGCGGAAATCCTGTCATAAAATGTCATGTTTTTTCTATCCTTTTTACTCGCTTTCTTGGGATCGGAATCAAAAAGTCCTCTTTCATCTTTCAAGTAAATAAGCGATCGAGCGCCAATATTCTCGGCTAAAAGAAAGGCTCCGCAATCCGTGCGGTGCGGAGGTATGGATCCCAATTCCGCGGGGTGTTCGAAGTAACCGTAAGGGGGAATGCCATAGGTTATGGGAAGGTAGCCAAGCTGGCAAAACATCGTCAACTGCTCCAGATTGTCACCATGACCGATTTTAACGCCGCCGTGCTTTGCCAGCAACACACTCATCATTTCAGCATTCTGCCAGGAGACTTTGTCTCCCAGCTTGGAAAGAACGCCGGTGGGCATTCCCAAATCGATCCCGATGCTGTACACATGCCGGGCACGGGTGCCGCCGCCCGTCATCAGAATTATTTTGTGCTTTTCTTTTGCCTGTATCAGCACATCCAATATGGGGAGAACTGCCTTGGCTCCCCGATCAATGATGCTCTGGCCACCGATCTTGAGCACATTGATATCCGGCTGCATGCGGAAGTATTCATGAGCCTCAGTTCTTTTAAGGAACTCCTTGCTGACAAGAGATTCCCCCATCAGGGGTGTCTCGATATGCAGTCTTCCTTTTTTACCTCTTTCTTTAATCAGTTTTGGCACGGTCTTTTCACCTTTCAGTCTGAATTTGCCGGAACCGGAAGCAATATCTCATTCCACAAAATTCCTTTAAAGTCCCCCTCAAAACGAAGAAGAATATAACAGGGCCTCCCTTATTTAAACAACTCTTTTTATCCAATCCCCCCTGCCCCTTCGCAATAACGGATTGCCGTTCAGACGCTGACTGGCACCCGTAACCTGTGAGAGTTTACGTTTCGTTTTTCATATTACCATATATGTAATCAAATCAACAAGGATTACCCATGACTCTCACCTCTAACGCACTGCCACTCGCCAATTTTGGCCCGGTCCACCCTTGATGAGACCATACATACCTCAATTAATTCTCAAAAAGAGAATCTTCATCGCCAGAAAACTCCCCTTCGAAGACCTTCAAGTTACCCAATAAGAACATCCTAAAAGCCATGGCCATGATTTTTTACTTGACAGGCATTTCCGTTTTTACATATATCATATCGGAAATATGGATATTTGGTTGGTATAGGTTTGTATGAGCTATTTATGATTTTTTAGCAATACTGATAAAGTGCCATATTAACAAGATATGCCAATAAGTAATAGCTCTATAGCTTGGAGCCTGTGGCAACCTGAGAAGCTGCCGCAGGAAGCCGAGTTAACAGAAAAGGATGGGGGGCGTCAGACGCTCATCAGGAGCATATGGGATTGGAGCTGAAGGGACACGACAGATGTTTGTGGTTGAGAATTTCTGTAGCCGCTTGCCAGCTACTGGTTTTCTAAAAGGAAAACCGGCCAATAAAGAAGCGCAGCGCCTTGTGAAGCTGAATGCCCTGTTGGAAGGGGACGCCCATCTGAGCCGGTTCAACGAGACCCTTTTGGAAGAGAGGCTGAATGAGCTTGAGGAGATCGGGTGCGTGCGCGATGCGGATGCGGCCTATGGATTGACCCTTGCGCGGATCAATGAACTGGCCCTGTTGTGTGCAGGCAACTACGCTGACCATGGCGAAGTGCAGGGGGTGGGGGATCTTCTGTTCAACCCGAGGCGGATAAGGGTCCACATCAAGGGGGTGCCGGGCCCGGTTGTCAAAGAACGGCATATGGCTCTGACCGAGCAGTTCGCCGATATGGCAGCAACAAGGGCGGGTGTTGTCGCGTGGCTCAGGGATGAAACCGTCCTCGAGATCGAACAACAGGCACTGTTGCCTCACCTCTACCACAGACTGCGTGACTCACGGGTCGTCTCCCGGGAATATCTCGATTCCGTCAACGAACGAATGACAAAAGTAGCAGATCTCACAAGCTTTTTTGCCTCCGGTCATTTCCCTGATGGTTTCGGTCCTTGTCAATGGCTTGTGCACGCAGGACCTGACGACAGGGAATTTGTTGAATCGAAGCTCTGCCGGTTTGATACAAGAATATTCGTTGAACTGGGCAAGGCTTTTGAACGAAGCCTTCAACTAAAGGACACACAACCCGCTTTTTCAGTCACGATGGATACGGCCCCCGCTATCAATTGAAACGTGGGAAGGAAGAAGATCTAACACCCTAACGGTAGGAGAAGAACGTGTTATTACCTGAATTTGAGTTTCACGAGCCGACAACCATGCCAGAGGCCTGCGAGATCATGGGCAGGTTAAGGGAGAAGGCCCGGCCCCTGGCAGGGGGGACAGACCTGATTGTCAACATGAAGAAAAAACTGGTTCGGCCTGAGCATGTCGTCTCGCTTGCAAAGATCGGGGATCTGCAGGGCATTGTTCGGGAAAACGGCTTTTTGAAGATCGGGGCCTGCGTGACCGCAGCCGAAATTGCCGGGTCCGATGCCGTGGAAAAGACATTCCGCGCCCTTGCCGAAGGCGCAAGGGTTCTCGGATCCCCGTTGATTCGAAACCTTGCCAGCATCGCAGGAAATGTGGTCTCTGCAAGACCGGCGGCAGACCTTCCGCCGGCCCTCATGGTCTACGGGGCCAGGGCAATCCTGGTGAAGACCTCCGGGGAACGATCTGTTGACCTGAACGACTTCTTTAAGGGTCCGGGCAAGACGGTCATGGAACCGGATGAAATCCTGACGAGGATCATTATTGAGATTCCCCAGGGGTGTTATGGCGACAGCTATATTAAACTGGGCGTCAGGCAGACGCTGGAGATATCACTGGTGAATGTGGCTGCCTTTATTTCCTTAGATAATCCTGATGGCCCCATGAACAAAGCCCGCATTGTCCTGGGGTCCGTGGGACCCACGCCGATACGAGCCCTGTCCGCAGAAGAGGTCTTAAGAGGGCAATCACCCACGGACGGACTCTTTGCCCGGGCAGGAGAGGCTGCCGCCGGAGATGCTCGACCCATTGATGATTTCAGGGGCTCTGCCGAATACCGGCGCGATATGGTGGCCGTGCTGACCCGAAGGGCATTGAATGCGGCCCTTGACAGGGCAAGGTCCAGGTAATGGAGGAGATTGCCATGAAGAGAATGATACGTCTGACCATAAACGACAAAGACATCGAGATAGCCGTTAAACCGAACCAGACCCTGGCGGATGTTATCCGGGAGGAGATCGGGCTGACAGGCACCAAGAAGGGATGCGAGGTGGGAGAGTGCGGCACCTGCACGGTGATCTTAGACGGAAAACCCGTTAATTCCTGCCTGGTCCTGGCCGTCCAGGCCGACGGCAAGAATATCTTGACCATCGAAGGGCTGGAAACGGCTCAGGGACTTCATCCCATTCAGGAGGCCTTTGTGGAGAAGGGCGCGGTTCAGTGCGGCTTCTGTACGTCCGGCATGATCCTCTCGGCCAAGAGCCTTCTGGATCGAAACCCTGACGCCGGTGAGAAGGAGATTCGAGCGGCCATATCGGGGAATCTCTGCCGGTGCACCGGTTACCAGAAGATCGTGGAGGCGATTGCGAGCGTCAAGGACCGGAGACCCGTATCCTGACGGAACAACGAGCAGATGAGGAGATGCAACATGACTGAATATGACGTGATCAATACCCGGGCGCGTAGACTGGATGCACCGGACAAGGCTACAGGACGGGCCAAGTACGTCGATGACCTGCGCATGCCGGGAATGCTGTTCGGCGCGCTTCTTCAGAGCCCTCTCCCCCATGCTAGAATCCTCAACATCGGTACCTCAGAGGCGAAGAGGCTTCCGGGGGTTAAGTCGGTGGTGACGGCCGAGGATGCCAGTTCGGTCCGCTACGGGGTCAGCCCGGCCCGATACGATGAAAACATTTTCTGCAAGGAAAAAGTGCGTTTTGTGGGAGACGAGATCGCTGCGGTCGCCGCAGTGGACCTGGAGACCGCCCTGAAGGCGGTTTCCCTGATCAAGGTGGAATATGAAGAACTCCCCGCCGTGTTCACCCCCGAAGCGGCCATGGCCGAAGGGGCCCCGGTGATCCATGCGGACTATCCTCGAAACCTCTGCGCCGAGGTCCACCAGGAATTCGGGGATGTAGAGGCGGCCTTTAAGGAGTGTGACCTGATCCGGACCGATACATTCAAGAACAAACGCCAGGATGCGGCGTTCCTCGAGCCGAACGGGTGTGTGGCGGACTATGATCATTCTGGGCATCTGACGCTTCATACCTCCACACAGGTTCCGCATTATGTGCAGAGGATCGTTGCCATGGTGATGGGCCTTCCCATAGGCAAGGTGCGGGTAGTCAAACCCTATGTAGGGGGCGGGTTCGGTCCCAAGGCCGGGACAACCCCGATGGAACTGGCGGCCTGCCTCCTCTCCATGAAGACCGGGAAACCGGTCAAGATGAACTATGACCGGGAACAGGTCTTTCTCTTTTCAAGGGCGCGCCATCAGTTTACCCATGTCCTGACCACGGGCGTGAAAAAGGACGGAACCCTGATGGCGCTCAAGAACGAATGCTATTTGGAGGGGGGCGCTTATGCCAGCTTCGGCATTGCAACGGTCTATTACGCCGGGTCCCTCCTTGGAGGCCCGTACAAACTCCCCAATATGAAGTATGACGGCTACCGGGTCTATACCAACCGACCGGCCTGCGGGGCCCAGCGGGGCCACGGCGGGGTGGCGGCACGGGCGGCATGGGAACAGCAACTGGATGTAATTGCCGAAGAACTGGGCATGGATCCTATTGAACTGCGGCTCAAGAATATGATGTCCGCAGGAGATACCACCTGCAACGATCTCAACATGAGCAGCCTTGGCATGAAGGAGTGCATCGAGGCGGTGCGGGACGGGTCAGGTTGGCAAGAGAAACGGGGAAAGAAACCCAAAGGAAAAGGGATCGGCATGGCCTGCGGATTTTTTGTCTCCGGTGCAGGATATCCGATCTATCGATCTGATACCTATCATTCCACCGTCACCATCAAGCTCAGTGAAGACGGGGGGACCGCCCATGTGTACACCGGCTCGGCGGAGATCGGACAGGGATCCGATACGACCATGGCCATGATCGCGGCCGAGGCCCTGGGAGTTCCCCTGGATCATGTCTCCATATCGTCCGGGGACACCGAATTCGGGGTGGACCTGGGGGCATACTCCAGCAGACAGACCCTGATGACCGGTCATGCCACCAAGATGGCGGCGGAAAACGTCAAGGCACAGGTCCTGGAGGTCCTTTCCAGTGCTCTCGATGTGCCGATTGAGGAGATGGACGTCAAAAAGGGGCGGATTGTGTTCAAAAGCAGAAGGCCTGATTTTGAACCGATCAGGACCCGGTATATCAAAGAGCACCGGGGATGGAAGGATCAGCCGGTCGGCGACGACCTC